>VOFK01002660.1_pt1 | contig 31490 bp, 50 predicted proteins | sample 5384121 | NCBI WGS metagenome assembly VOFK01 (sample SAMN12384730, study PRJNA508395) | human gut metagenome | isolation source: healthy gut J | host: Homo sapiens | reverse complement strand
AGTTACGGCTGCTTAAAAAAAATGATGTGAACTGCTTAAAACAGATTGAAATATGAGTGGCAAGATTTACCCTATCGGTATACAGAATTTTTGAAAAAATTCGTAAAGGTGGCTATTTTTTATATTGATAAAACGGCATTGATTTATCAATTGGTGAAAACCGGGAGTTACTATATCTTAAGTCGGCCGCGCCGTTTTGGCAAAAGTCTGCTTATTTCTACGCTTGAAGCTTACTTTCAAGGAAAGCGGGAACTCTTTGAAGGACTGGCTATGGAGAAGCTGGAAAAAGATTGGGTAAAATATCCTATATTACATCTTGATCTTAATACGGAAAAATACGATACTCCGGAAAGTTTGGAGAATAAACTGAATGGGGCGTTGGTGGAATGGGAGAAGATATATGGCGAAGAGCCCTCGGAGAAATCTTTAGCGATGCGTTTTGAGGGGATTATTAAGCGTGCCTGTCAGCAAGAGGGGCAAAGTGTGGTGATCCTGGTGGATGAGTATGATAAGCCGATGTTACAGGCTATTGGTGATGATGTTTTTGCAAAAAGAGTTTCCGCAATACATTGAAAGCCTTCTATGGCGCATTGAAAAGTCAGGACGGCTGTATCAAGTTTGCCTTGCTGACGGGAGTGACCAAGTTCGGTAAAGTCAGTGTGTTCAGTGACCTGAACAATCTGAATGACATTTCAATGTGGAATAAGTATATAGATATTTGTGGTGTGAGCGAACAGGAGCTATACGATAATCTGGATGCCGAACTTCATGAATTTGCCAATGTGCAGGGAGTGACGTATGAAGAGATATGTGCCAGGTTGAAAGAAATGTATGATGGCTATCATTTCACGCACAATTCCAAAGGAATGTACAATCCTTTCAGTCTGCTTTTAGCTTTTGATAGGAATGAGTTTAAAAGCTACTGGTTTGAAACAGGTACTCCCACTTATTTGGTGGAATTGCTGAAGAAACACCATTACGACCTACACCGAATGGCTCATGAAGAAACCGATGAACAGGTACTGAACAGTATGGATTCTGAATCTACCAATCCTATTCCGGTGATTTATCAGAGCGGATATCTCACCATTAAGGGATATGATGAAGAATTTGGTATTTACCGTTTAGGTTTTCCTAATCGTGAAGTGGAGGAAGGATTTATCCGTTTTCTGCTTCCTTATTATGCGAACGTCAATAAAGTGGAATCTCCCTTTGAAATCCAAAAATTTGTTCGTGAGGTACGTGCTGGTGATTACGAATCTTTTTTTCCGCCGTCTGCAAAGTTTCTTTTTCGGATATTCCTTATGAACTAGCACGCGAATTGGAATTACATTATCAGAATGTACTATATATCGTGTGTAAACTGGTAGGCTTTTATGTAAAAGCGGAATATCATACGAGTGAAGGCCGTGTGGATATGGTATTGCAGACCGATAAATTTATCTACATCATGGAATTTAAACCGAATGGTACAGCGGAAAAGCTCTTGCAACAGATAAATGACAAACACTATGCCCGACCATTTGAAACGGATTCACGAAAGCTTTTTAAGATTGGTGTGAATTTCATTGAAACGAGAAACATAGAGAAGTGGTTGGCTCGAAAATTGAATTGCCTGCGCCGGAAGATTGAATCGCTTCTTTGCTATTCTCATGATTTGATTTAAATAGCAGACAAAAAAGCTATGAGAAATACTTTAAAAAATTGGTATTTCTCATAGTTTTATTCGTGCAAAAGACCTTGATTTGGCTTTATTTCATACCTGCTTGAAGTCATTTCCTCATAATGGCCCGGTGTTGGTAAAACAGTGTGGGGCTTGGCTTATATTCTGTAAGTTGCCTTTTTGCTTTTAGGGCGACGGATTTGCCTACTGGCCATACTTTGAGTGAAACTGCAAAGAGCGACTCCATATTGTTACGGGTTAATACATACGATGACAAAAAAATAGGCAGTAAAAGTTTTGTCGATCTCTTCTTTCTGAAAGAGAAGCCGAATGTGGCTTGTATTTCGAACGTCGTAGATGAGTGCTCATGCACAAACTTCTTAAATCTGCGCACGCATCCGAGCGCGACGGAGCGCGTGATACCCACGCAGCGACCACTGCCGCCCACACCACCTTCCTCACCCGCACAAGACAAAATCGACGTGGAGAGGCAAGCTGAGCGGCGCCATCGAAAAGGCACTCGGCAGAGTATTTTGCAGCCCGCGAAGAGCTGTATAAAGGCAAGGACAAAGCCCGTTTCCTCATGGACATGGCGGTCATCGGCGCGAAATACCTCAAAAAGCACGGCATGGTAGACGATCTGGACGAAAGCGACGAGATCAACGCCTGTTCCATTGAAGTGCCGGTCACGATCGACGGCAAGACCGAGCAGTGGCTCGTGCAGTTCAAGAATGAGACCCATAACCACCCGACGGAGATTGAGCCGTTCGGCGGCGCGGCAACATGCCTTGGCGGCGCGATTCGCGACCCGCTCTCCGGCAGAGCGTATGTTTATCAGGCGATGCGCGTTACCGGCGGCGGCGACCCGACTGTTCCGTTTAAGGATACGATGAAGGGTAAGCTGCCCACAAGAAAGATTACCACCGGCGCTGCGGCGGGCTATTCCTCCTACGGCAACCAGATCGGCCTTGCCACCGGCCAGGTCACGGAGCTCTACGATCCCGGCTACGTTGCAAAGCGCCTGGAGATCGGCGCGGTCATCGGCGCATCTCCGAAGGCGAACGTCAAGCGCTTCGAGCCGAAGCCCGGCGATATCATTGTGCTGCTCGGCGGCGCAACGGGCCGTGACGGCTGCGGCGGCGCAACGGGTTCCTCCAAGGCGCATACGCTCGAATCCATCGAGGTCTGCGGCGCGGAGGTGCAGAAGGGGCAACCCGCCCACCGAGCGCAAGCTCCAGCGCCTGTTCCGCGACCCGGAGGTTTCCACGCTGATCAAGCGCTGCAACGACTTCGGCGCGGGCGGCGTGTGCGTCGCCGTCGGCGAGCTTGCACCGGCCTTGAGATTGATTTGAACAAAGTCCCCGAAGAAGTACGAGGGCCTCGACGGCACCGAGCTTGCGATTTCGAATCGCAGGAGCGTATGGCGGTCGTGCTCGACCCGAAGGATGTGGAGAAATTCCGTGCCAAGGCACAGGAGGAAAACCTCGACGCGCAGGTCGTGGCCATCGTCACCGAAGAGCCGAGACTCAAGATGGAGTGGCGCGGCGACCGCGTAGTCGACCTGAGCCGTGCATTCCTCGATACGAACGGTGTGACGCAGAACGCAGACGCGTTCATCACCGCACCGGATGAAACGAAAAACTACCGCAACGCCGTACCGGCTTGCCTTGAAAACAAGTCGCTGGACGAGGCGTTCGCAGAGAACCTCTCCCGCCTCGAGGTCTGCGGCCAGAAGGGCCTTTCCGAGCGTTTCGATGCTTCCATCGGCGCAGGCACCGTTTTTGATGCCGTTTGCCGGTAAGTATCAGCTGACGCCGGAAGACGCCATGGTTGCGAAAGATTCCGCTGCTCACGGGTGAGACCGATGACGCCACCGCTATGGCTTACGGCTATATTCCGGGTATTGCGCGCTTCTCGCCGTTCCACGGCGCAGCATACGCCGTTGTGGAGAGCCTCTCGAAACTCGCAGCTGTCGGCGCAGATCCGATGAAGTCCCGCTTGACGTTCCAGGAGTACTTCTGAGCGCCTGCACGATAAGCCGGAGCGCTGGGGCAAGCCCCGCAGCCCCTGCTCGGCACTCACCGCGCAGAACCTGAACCTCGGTCTGCCGTCCATCGGCGGCAAGGACAGTATGTCCGCTCCTTTGAAGACCTCGATGTCCCGCCGACGCTTGTCAGCTTTGCGGTGACGATGACGAAGGCCAGCAAGACGATCTCCGGCGCGTTCAGAACGCCGGCAGCTACGCCGTGCTGCTGCCCGATTCCGGAGGACGGAAACCGAGCTCCCGAACTGGGAAGCTTTGAAGGCATACTACAAGAACGTACTCGCAAAAATCGCGGACGGCTCTGTTCTTTCCGCCACACGTCGTCAAGGAAGGCGGCGCGGCTGCTGCCGTTGCGAAGATGGCGTTCGGCAACAAGTTCGGCTTCGTTCGAGAAAGACTGCCGAAAACGCAGGCTGCTTTTTGCCCCCGAAGGCTGGCGCGCTCGTCGTGGAAGTTCCGGCAGATGCGCTTGAGAGCGTCAAGAATACATTCGACGCTGTTGTGCTCGGCACCGTTACCGATACGGCAAAGATTGAGCTGAATGGCAAAGCGCTCGACTTGGACGACCTCATTGAGACCTGGAACGGCAAGCTTGAAAAAATCTTCGCGAATAAAGCGGAGACCGTCGCCGTAGAATATGATGTGCCGCTCGATAACCACAAGTACACCGGCTCCCCGGTCATCCGCGTCGCAAAAGCCGAAGGTATTCATCCCGGTATTCCTTTCGGCACCAACTGCGAGATCGACACGAAGCGTGCGTTTGAAAAAGGCGGGCGCAGAGACCGAGATCCTTGTTGTGCAGAACCTCTGCGCAAAAGGACATCGAATACACCATCGACCGTGGAAAAGGCAATCCGTTCCCCAGATCATCATGATCCCGGGCGGCTTCTCCGGCGGCGACGAGCCGGAGGGCTCCGGCAAGTTCATCGCCACCTTCTTCCGGCAACCCCGGATTGGCTGTCCACGATTTGCTGGAAACCGGGACGGCCTGATGCTGGGGGCATCTGCAACGGCTTCCAGGCGCTCATCGCTTCGGTCTTGTCCCTACGGTATGAAATCCGCCAGACCGACGATTACCTGCCCCGCCAGGATTCCTCTTCAACCTCATCGGCCGGCACCATAGCCGCATGGTCTACACTCGGTGACAAACACGAAGTCTCCGTGGCGTTTCTCCGGCGTCAACGCAGGTGATGTCTTCGCCATCCCGTCTTCACGGTGAGGGTCGCTTTAGCGAGGCCATCCTGAAAAAGGATCATCGAGAACGGCCAGATTGCCACCCAGTACACCACGCCATGCGGCAAGGTGGCATACCGCCAGGAATCCTGAACGGCTCCCGGTGGAGTCCATTGAGGGGCATCACTCCCCCCGACGGCCGCGTCTTCGGCAAGATGGGCCACAGCGAACGCAAGGGCGAAACCTCTACTTTAACGTGCGGGCGAAAAGGGATCAGCAGATCTTTGAGAAGCGGCGTGCGTTACTTCGGTAATAAAGGCAAACGCTCTAAAATTCCGTATGCGGGCAAAATGCTGCGCAGCCGCGTATAAGACAATTTGGTTATCGGACATTTTACAGAAAAGAACATGGGCGCAGATCGACCTCGACGCGGCGGCATTTTTTCGCCACTATGTCGGCAGCATCGATTTCTGCTGTGTGATTAAGGCGAAGAATGCCTACGGGCACGGCGCAGTGCGCATGGCAGAGGAATACGAAGCCCTCGGCGCAGACTGGCTGGCGCTTTCCAACATTGAGGAAGCCTTGCAGGTGCGTCGTGCGGGCATCAAGCTGCCGCTGCTCGTGCTGGGCTATACCCGGCGGAAGCCGCATGATGTGCTTGCCGAAAACGACATTGCGTGCAGTGCGCGAGTTTCAGGTGAACATTGCGCGGTGCCCGAAAACGCCGTGTAAAAAGCGGCGTTAAGGGGTGAAGATTACTGCCGAGCACCGCATGAGCCGCCTCGGGTTCTCATTTTCAGGACATTGAGCGCGACAGCAGGCCGTAAGCGTTGTGGCAGAAGCGTGCCGCCGCCCGGGCTTATCCCGCGAGGGCATCTTTCACGCATTTTGCCGTGGCAGATGGCGGCGAGAATGGCAAAGGCATTTACCTTGGAAGTTAAAGTTCTCGTGTTTCTTTATGGCGCTCTTCATCGCGGAGCTTGAAAAAAGCAGGGCATCATTGCTTTAAAATTCACCACTGCGCGAACAGCGGTGCAATCCTCGATTACCCCGAGATGCACCTCGATATGGTGCGTGCGGGCGTGATTTTACGGCATGGAACCGTCGCTCAGCGTGGAGCATCACGCGGATTTCCGCCCGGTGCTTCAGCCTGCACCCGTCATTTCGCACGTGAAGGAGATTGAGCCCGCCCTCGATCGGGACATCAGTTACGACCGCACATTCACCGCAAAGGAACGCATGCGCGTCGCGACCATTCCGGTCGGCTACGCGGACGGCTACTCCCGCAGGCTTTCGAACCGCGGCAGTGTGCTCATTCACGGTACGCGCTGCCCGATTTTTAGGTAAAGTCTGCATGGACCAGTGCATGGTGGATGTTTCCGCCGTGCCGCAGGCGAAGGTAAGGGGATACCGTAACGCTCATCGGTCGCGACGGCGAGGATGAGATCACCGCGGCGGAAATTGCCGGCATCATGGAGACAATCCACTACGAAGTGGTGTGCGACATCTCAAAGCGCGTCACACGCGTCTACATGAAAAACGGCAAAGAAGTCAGTGTTCTGACTGTATTTTGGACAAATATTGATTGTAAAGCGCGGCTTTTGGCTTCGTTCAGCCGAGTCGCTGCTTTAAATTTATAGTGATTTGAAAGGGTGAGAAAGTGATGGAAAAGCTTTTAAAGCTGCGCGATGAAATGAAAGAGGATTTGCTGCACGGTTCTATTTTTCCCGTTCTGGGAGCAATATACCATCGATCATGAAAACGGCGGCTTTACGGCGCCGTGACGGTCGATAAAGGTTATTCACAGGACGCGTCAAAGGGCCTCGTGCTGAATGCACGTTTGCTGTGGACATTTGCGGGCGCGTACCGCATTTTTTCGGCGACGAGAAGTATAAGGGAGCTCGCCGACCGCGCGTTTAACTACATCGTTGAGCGCTTCTGGGACCACAAAAACGGCGGCGGTTTCTGGATGCTGCACGCAGACGGCTCTGTGGAAGACGACACGAAAATGACCCCACGGCCAGGGGCTTTTTTTGCTGTATGCGTTCTCCGAGTACGTCCGCGCAACGGCAAAGCGAGGAAGCACGCAGATATGCCGATATGACGTATGATTACATCGAAAAACGTGTGCAAAGAGGGCAACTATTACCTTGAAAAACGCACGCGGCACGGGCAGCAGCAACGGCGCCATTACGGAGGCGGGCAACCTTTCATGAACACGCACATCCACTATTCTGGAGCCGATGACGTGCTACTTCCGTATTCGCCACGATGCCTGCGTGGAGGAGAGCCTTGTGAACCTCATCGAGATCACCGCACGCAGAATTTACGACACCGAGCACCACCATTTTTTGTCATGTTCTTCAACGATAAAAATGGAGCCGCTGCCGGGCGAGGGTTTCGTTCGGCCATGACATTGAGGGTTCCTGGCTGTTGACGGAAGCTGCCGAAGTGCTCGAAAGTACGGCGCAGATAAAGCCCGTGCGGAAAAGCTCCTTGAGGAAGCGAAGGAGGTCGCCATCAACATGGTGAACTTCACGCTGAGCCACGGCATGGATACGGACGGAGGTCTGTTTGACGAGGGTCACGAAGAAGGCGGCATCGCGCTGTGCCGAATAAGGTCTGGTGGGTGCAGGCGGAAGCCGTTGTCGGCAGCGTGGAACGCATGGCAGATTACGGGCGACGAGAAGTATCTCGATTCCGCGCTGGAAGAGCTGGGCATACATCAAAGCCGAAATCATCAACGGCCGGCGGGCGAGTGGTTTGCAAGCGGTAAATTCCCCGCGACGAGGAAAATTCGCACCTGCTGTGCGGCCCGTGGAAGTGCCCGTACCACAACGCCAGAGCCGCGTTTGAAATTTACGAGCGCTGCGAGGCACTGGAAAAGTAAAAACAGCAAAGCCCTGCAACCGGTAGGGCTTTGTCATCTTAAATTAAATTTAATCCGAACCCGTAGTTTTCCACACGAAAGTCGGGTGCGTTTTGGCATAGTCTGCGCGGCGGTATAAAAATCCTCCCAAGTTTTCTCCGGCGCACCGGGGGAAAAAGCGGATGCAGGCGCAAATTGCTGTCCTCACGCACGGCGGCATAAGCGTAATCGCTGTAAATCAAAATGCCCGTCACATTGTCGAGCAGGTCGTAGCTTCGCGGCAACTCGTAAATGGTCTCCGTATCCGTCGTTTTCGAGCACCTCAAGGTTCAAATACGTGCCTATACTGCCCGGTGACGTACAGGTCACAAGGTCGGTAAAACCGTTTTCAAGAAAAACAGGGGAATCGCCGTCAAAATAGAGCCGCAGCACGGCCGTCGCCCTCTGTGCCGCCGAATTCAAGTGCAGGCACATCGACCTTGTGCGCCGCACAGCCGGAAAGAAGAGCAGCAAACCGAGCAGAATCAAAACGGACAATAAACGCTTTTTCGTAAAAACAGGCGGTGTGAGGGGCTTCCATTATTTATTCAGTAATTCGTCAACCTCGACGGGTTCCAGCTCTTTCAATGCCGGGTGGTCGGTCAGCGTTTTCAGCATGCGCCAACCGAAATGATCTTCTTCCAAATTCTCCGGAACGGGACGGAAGCCGAAATCAAGGTACAGCTTTGCGGCGACCCACGTGGTGGTCTGGGTGGGCACGAACAGCTCTTTGTAGCCGAGCGCCTGCAAACGGTGCAGCGTGTGCGCGATGAGACGGCGGGCGGGAAAGTCCCTTGCCTTGCCGCGTCGCGGCTTACGGAAACCCAATGCAGCCAGCCACCGGGCAGCTTTTCATCGAAAAACGCCGTTGCGGTCGCCAACCTTCTTTCCGTTCGGGCTGGGTCGACGATGAAGAACATTCTGTCGGGCAGAACGTCTTCGTGCTTGCCGTAGTAGCGCTGCCACGCGTCCACGCCTTCCTCAAAAGTCGAAAACTCTTTCGCCGATTTTTCAATCTCAATCCACGTATCGCGGTCGCCGGGGTGTAGGTTGTGAACGAATACCCCGCGGCAGATTGTAATGCGGAATTTCCGTTTTCGCCGGCATGGTCATGAACAGAATGGTAATACTTCAAACGGCTGTCGTGATTATCTAAATGTAAAGAAGCTAAGTCTTTCATAGATTTGATTATGAATTAGTTCATTTCTGCCGCAGCATTTCTTTGTATTTCTTGCCGCTGCCGCACGGGCTGGGTTCTCTGCCGGGCTTTCCGTTTTTGCGCACCGGCACGCTTTCGGCGGCGTATCCGGAGGATGTTGTGCCGGTCCTTGGCGACGGCTTCACGCTTTCGGTGCTTCCGGCGTCTTCAGGCGCACAGTCAGAATCATGCAGGGCGGTGTTTCGCGGATCGTGTCGATCATCGCGTCAAACATGTCAAAGCCCTCTTCGCGGTAATGACCGGGTCTTGCTGGCCGTAGGCGCGCAGGCGGATGCCCTTCTGGAGCTCATCCATCGCATCAATATGATCCATCCACTGCGTATCGACGTTCTTCAGCAGCACCACGCGCTCCACTTCACGCATGATCGGCGGGGTGAACGCCTTCTCACGGTCAGGTCGCTTGTGCGCACGCTCCTGAGAAAAATCGATGACCGTTTGCTGCTCGAGATCCCTCAAACGCCTGACCCTCATAGTTGCAGCTCATCCGGATTAACCATCCAGCCGAGGTAGTGATCGCGCAGACCGCGGAGATCCCCAGTCGTCGTGCAGGTGTTCTCCGCAAAAAGAAACGCTTGACGTTCGCTTCGATGGCCTGATCGATCATGGACATAATCTGCTGGCTTCACGTTGTCGCCGTTTCAGCACGCGGTCGCGCTGCTCATAGATGATCTCGCGCTGGCGGTTCATCACGTCGTCATGCAGAACGTTCTTACGAATGGCAAAGTTTCTGCCCTCGACCTTCTTCTGTGCGTTTCGATAGTGTTGGAGAGGATAGACGCTTCGATCGGCATGTCCCCTCGTCCAATTCAGGCGGTCCATAATGGGTCTGAATGCGGTCGCCGCCAACAGACGCATGAGGTCGTCTTCAAGAGAGATGTAGGCGGCTCTTACCGGGATCGCCCCTGACGGCCTGCGCCGCGCAGCTGGTTATCGATACGGCGAGATTCGTGGCGCCCGTGCCGATGATGCAGGCCGCCGAGCTTGCGAACTTCCTCTGCTCCGGCGCAATCTCGCTTTGCTTTTTTATTGAAGCTCCAAAGGTCTTGCGGCATTCAAAATCTCTTTCATCGTCCGCCGTAGCCGTAGCGGAGAAGTGCTCCCGATGAGCGCTCGGCAGCATCCGGCGCCATGAACTCGCGTCGCCGAGCAGAATATCCGCACCAGTGATGGTCACAGCACCTCCTTTACGCGTCTGCTCATGGTACTTTGGCGTTCAGCATTGAGTTTGCTCATGTACTCATCGTATCAGCACCGGTTGATGCTCGCGTGTTTCTCATGATGTCGTTGTAACGGCATTGAACTCGCCCTTTTTCGGTCTTTGTAAATGTCCGCGCTGATGAATACGTCCGGCTTGTCTGTCGGAAATCCCGGCTAACGTCCAGTTTGAAATTTCGCTGAACTCGATCTCGTCGGTCATGGCCGCACAGTATCGAGAGCTGTTGCTAGGAAGAAATGATGAAGCGTTTTGCTTTTCGCGATTTTCACCCTCGCTTCCTTCAATGGCCTGAGAAGGTGCAGACCTTCGTTGTAGCGTCTGCCGTATCATCAGACGGCGGTGAATTCATCAACGATGATCGACTTCGCCGTCGCGCACGACGTAATAATCGATATCGCGCTGCATGATGCCGTTCGCCTTGATCGCCTGATTGATGTGGTGCTGAATGGTGATGTTGTCGGGTCCGTGAGGTTTTCCAAAGCTGAAGAACTGCTCGGCTTTTTTTTACGCCGCGCTTGGTGAGCGTTGCGGTCTTCGCTTTTCGTTGATGATATAATCGTAATCCTCGTAGATCTCGTCATTGTCTTCCCTTTTCGTTCGTCTCCGCCACGCGGATAGGGCGCAGGGTCTTTGCGAAGCGGTCGGCGACATTGTAAAGCTCCGTGGACTGCTCGCCCTGACCGGAAATGATGAGCGGGGTACGCGCCTCATCGATGAGGATGGAGTCCACCTCGTCCACGATGGCGTAATAATGCCCGCGCTGCACCATCTGCTCTTTGTAGGTGACCATGTTGTCGCGCAGGTAGTCAAAAGCCGATCTCATTGTTCGTTGCGTATGTGATGTCGCAGGCGTAAAGGCTTTTTTCTTTTCGTCCGCTCCATGCCGATGGCAAGGCCTACGGTGAGACCGAGGTAGTTGAACACACGCGCCATCATTTCGCCTTGATATTTTTGCAAGGTAATCGTTGACGGTGACGATGTGAACACCCCTTGCCGCTTAAAGCGTTGAGGGTACGCCGGGAGGGCAGCGGTGAACGTCTTGCCTTCGCCGGTCTTCATCTCGGCGATGCGACCCTGATGCAAAATGATGCCGCCGATAATCTGTACCGGGAACGGCTTGATGGAAGCACACGCCACATGGCTTCGCGGCACGTTGCGAACGCTTCCGGGCAGGATGTCGTCAAGGGAAGAGCCGAGGGAGAGGCGCTCTTTCAACACGGCGGTCTGGCCCTTCAACTCCTCATCTGTCATTTTTGTGTATTTGTCATCGAGCGCGAGCACCGCTTGCTTAAGCGGTTCAAATGCGCTTTAATTCTTTCTTGCTGTAGCTGCCGAACAGCTTTGTGAGTAGGTTCATGGTTCGGAACACTTTCCTTTCTTTCGCGCGGATTCCCCGCGCGCGGCATAAAATCAGTATAGCATGGAACAGCATAAAAAGCAAGCGATAGGGGCATATTCATGAAAACTTTATAGGTGATCAAAAAGAAGCGCATTTTAAAACGCAAAAACGGCAGTGCAATTCGAGAAAAACAGCAAAATACAGGATAGCCTTAGCCGAAATGCACAAAAAACTCTTTTTTTCCAAATCATAAACAGCTTATGAACAAAATGTGACTTTTTATTCGGTTTTCTCTTGATTTTCGCAAAATTAGAGGCTATACTATAGGTAACAATTCCTGTTTTTCCGATGTGTGCAAACCATAACTGGTCAAAAAAACGAAGAACAGGAAATTCTTTAATTTATAGGAGAGTGAACATCCTTGGACAAATTCTTCAAAATTTCCGAGCGTGGCTCGAACGTCCGCACAGAGATCATTGCCGGTCTCACGACGTTCTTCGCGATGGCTTACATCGTAGTCACGAACCCGAACCAGATTGTTAGCTTCAACCATCTGGCTCCGGATGCCGACCCGCCTTCCAGCAGATTTGAACGCTGTGTATGTCGCATCCATTCTGGCAGCAATCATCGGTACGCTGCTGATGGCTCTGTATGCGAAGATGCCGTTCGCGCAGGCTTGCGGCATGGGGCTTAACTCCTTCTTCTTCGTATCCTTCATTCTGCCGGAAATCATCTCCGGCGGCGACGTCATCAAGGGCTACATGCGAGGCCTCGTCATCATTCTGGTTTCCGGTATTGTCTTCCTGCTGTTCTCTGTCACGGGTCTCCGTGTCAAGGTTGAAAGGCTCTTCCGGACTGCCTCAAAAAGCAATCCCGGCCGGTATCGGTCTGTTCATCGCTTTCCTCGGCTTCCAGAATGTCGGCATCATCCAGACTAACCAGTACACGCTCGTTCAGTTCGTTGATATCCACGGCGCACTGAAGGCAGGCGCATTCTTTGCGGATGTTGAAGGTGTAAAAGGCATTTATGCCCGGCCATCCTCGCATTCCTCCGGTCTGCTCGTCATTGCTTCTTGAAAAGTCAAGGGCGGCGTGCTCATCAGCATCGCAGGCATTTCCGTTCTGTACTATCTCCTTTCCGGTACGACCCCGACCTTCGACATGAGCCAGATCGGCCAACCTTTAAGGATTTCGGCTCCATCGGCATCACCGGTGTGTTCCAGGCTGACGCTTGGAAGCGTGCGTTCACAGGCTCTGAGCTCGGCGGCATCTTCTCCGCAATCATGCTCGTCGTTACGTTCTGCCTCGTCGATATGTTCGACACCATCGGCACCCTTTACGGCACCGCTTCTCAGGCAAACATGCTGGACAAGAACGGCGATCCGATCAACGTTAACCAGTGCATGACCAGCGACTCCGTTGCAACGGTTTGCGGGCGCTGTTTGCGGTACTTCCACCTGCACCACGTTCGTTGAGTCCGCTGCTGGCGTTGGCGCCGGCGGCAGAACCGGCCTTACGAGCCTTGTTGTTGCAATTTGCTTCGCGGTTTGCCTGTTCCTCAGCCCGGTCGCTTCTCTTGTTCCGACCTGCGCTACGGCTCCGGCACTCATCTATGTCGGCGTTCTGATGATGAAGGGCTTCGCAAAGGTCGATATGTCCGACCTGCGCAGCGCTGTTCCGGGCGTTCCTCGCTCTCATCATGATGCCGCTGACCTACTCTATCTCCAACGGTATCGGTATCGGCGCGATCGCTTATGTGCTCATCACGCTCTTCACCGGTAAGTACAAGAAGAACGACATCGGTATCACCATTATCGCTGCGCTCTTCGTCATTAAGTTTGTCTTTGTTACGATGTAATTCGTACATAAAACGAACTTTAGCTTGAGATAACATAAGAGGCGCTCGCTTGTGATTTTCACGGCGGGCGCCTTTTTTCGTTTTATTGCGCGGTTTTGTCCTGCTATACTTTGGGCATATCGGACGAGTAAAAAAAGGAGCAGGCGATGAAACAGGCGGATAGTTTGCTTTTAAACGCGTTGAAAGCAGCGATACATAACGAAAAAAGCGGTGCTCGGTGTGCTGCCGCAGGAAACACAGACGGAGCTTTTGCGCCAGGCGGTTGCGCCACGGCGTGCTGCCGCTTGTTCTTGATGCGTGCGGCAAGGCACTGAAAGCTGCGCGGCAAATGGCGTTTTGCCAAACGGCAGAGCAGATTTTGAAAACGCAGGTATTTTTACAGCTTTACAGCAAGCTGCGCGAAATGAAATTGCATCCGCTCGTGCTGAAAGGCCCAGTGTGCGCTGTGCTGTACCCGAAGCCGGAGCTGCGGCTGTTCTCGGATGTCGATTTACTGGCGGTTTCGGGTGAATTTGACCGCACACGCAATGCTTTATTGCGTCTCGGCTGCCGCACAGCAGGGGAGAGTGTCGATCCGCTTGAACAGACATTTTACCCTGCCCGGCAGTCCGCTCGTTTTAGAACTGCACGGCGCGGCGTTCCCGGAAAACGATGCGTACGGGCACATGAACGCCTTTTTCCGCATGAAAAGCTGCGCACGGAAACCGTTTTCGTGCAGGGCGAAGAAATTTATACGCTCGGCGCGAACGAGACGTTTTTGTACCTTTTTGTGCCACAGCTTAAAGCACTTTCTGCACGGCGGGTGCGGCATCCGCGTGGTGTGTGATTTGCTGTTGTTTGCCGAAAAAGCATGAAAAGGAGCTTGACAAACTGTATTTTGCGCCGCTGCTGCGAAAAAGCTTTCGGCACTCGAATTTTGACAGCGCTCTTTGAAATCGGCGAGAAATATCTCGGCTTTGAGAAACGGAAAAAGCTTTAGCGCTGCTTCGTGTGCACCCCTGCGCCGGATGAGACTGCGCTTTTAGAGGATATTTTTGGCAGGCGGCGTGCATGGTGCGGCAGAAAAAAGCCGCTTGCACAGTGCGAAGGCATGACGCTGCACGCGGCGGCTGTGCAGAATGCAGGAAAACGCGAGCGCTTTTCCGTGCTGCGTGCGGCGTTCCCCTCTGCAAAAGCGCTGCATTGCGCGCCGCATAGCTTGCCTGCCGCATGGGGAAGGCGGCTTATACGCTACGGTAAGGAAAACATTCAAAACCGTACGAGCCTTAGAAAAAAAGTGTCGAGATCGGCAAGCGGCGCGTGGCGCTTCTCAAAACATATCACCTCATAACATAAGCGGCGGCTGCGCCCAACTCGGGTACAGCCGCCGGCGCTTTATTTTTGATTAACGGATGCGGAACGTCTTGATCTCATACGGCTTGATGGTGAATTTGAATGTACTGCTTTCGACGGGACATCCGTGAAGCGCATTCTCCTGCAAAGTCACACTCCGTAACGGAAGCGATGGGGCGGTTCCAATGCAGTTTTGTCGTTGTGCGGGCGTTTTCACATTCGTACAGACGCACGATCACGCCGTCGCCGTCTTCCGCTTGCTTGACGGTTTCCAAAATGACGTTTTTTGTGTCCACACTCGCGAGAGTACGCTTCGCCTGCTATGCCGCCTGCGGTGGCGCGCACAGGCTGATTCAGGAAGTACGCCTGCGCTACGGTCCCGCGCTGCGCCATGTTTCGGCGTGCGGGTAGAGCGCGTAGGTGAATACGTGCATCTCCTGATCGGCGACAGGGTTCGGTTCTGTGCCGGTTTGATGAGCGTCAGCGCCATTTTCGCCGTTGTGCACGGAGTGACCGTATTTGCAGTCGTTTAACAGGCTGATGCCGTAGTGATCCTCGGAAACATCGATCCACTTTTTTGGCCGCAGCTCTCAAAGCGTGCCTGCTCCCAGCTCGTGTTCTGATGTGTTTTGCGCGTCACGTTGCCGAACTGAATCTCAAATGTTGCTTCGTCCGTGTGTACGTCCATCGGGAAGTGGGCTTTCAGGAGGTGCTGGTGCTCTTTCCAGTCGACCGTCGTCTCAAAGTCGATGCGCGGGCACGCGGCGTAGAAGTGAATTTTTTCTGGCAGATGACCGAACGGCTGACCTTGCGCTCCATCTCGAGAGTTGCGCGCACGGGGCCGCGTTCCGTCCATTCCATGCGCTGCACGATGCGCAGACGGTAAAAAGCTCATCACAAATGCGCTCCACACGTTTAGCGAGATACCTCATAGTTGCAACTCCTTTTCTATAGCGGTTGGGGTCTCGTAAAAACTGGTGCTTTTTGACTTGATTTTAGCATAATAAGGTACAGAAAACAAGATAAAATGCACAGATTCTTCCGGCTTTTCATACGTTAGAATTGTCTTTATGCACACGTCGCGTCGAAAAATGCAGAAAAAAACAAGTTATTTATGCACAGAACACAAAAAAATAATTGAAAATCAGCGGAAAGTACGCTATACTAAATCTATAAATCAGAGCGTATTTTGAGAAAAGCAACGGTGGCTCAGCCCCGAAAAACAGCGGTTTTGGAGTGCTGTATTCAAATCACATCACATAGAAAACAGAGGAAAAAATATGCGAAATAAGGCTTGGATCCTTTTGCTTTTTGCCACGCTTATGGCGCTGCTTTTGCGCATGCAGCGATACGGCACAGCAACCGGAGACGGAAAAACCGAAAATACGTATCGGCGGCACAACGTATGCGCCGTATTTTTACCGCAATATCGGCGGCAACTATACCGGCATCGACGTGGAGATTGCCGAGGAAGCCTGTGCGCGTATCGGGTATGAGCCGATCTTCGTGGAGCTCGATATTGACAAGGGCTTTGAGCTTTTGGATGAAGACTATGTGGATTGCCTTTGGTGCTGCCTGACGATGGAAGGCAAAGAAGATAAGTTTATTTGGGCAGGGCCGTATATGTACACGCAGCGCGTGGTCGTGGTGCCGGCGGACAGCGAGATTGAAACACTGGAAGACCTTGCCGAAAAGTGCGTGGCGGTGCAGGCCGGCTCTATAAGCGAGGAGATCATTTTAAAGGGCTGAACCCGAATTTGCCGGAGATTACGGACCTTTCCACATTCAGCACGATGGGCGAGGTGTTTACTTCGCTGCGCAAGGGCTATGCGGATGCGGCCATCGGGCATGAAAGCTCGCTGAGATTATATACGGACGAATACCGGACGGCTACCGCTACCTCAACATGAACATGTACAGCGACGCCGTGGGCGTGGCATTTAAACCGGACGGCGATGCAGTACTGGCAGAAAAAAGCTGACGCAGACGCTGCTTGAAATGCGCGAAGACGGCACAACGGCCGCTATTGTGAAAAAATATGGGTTGGATGCCGAAAAAAGCGTGAACGGAGGTACCGAATGATGCCGAAGTTCAAGGGAAAAACAAAACCGAAGCTCCATAAGCCGAGCATGGAAACGGTCATGCGGTGGATGGTCACGCTTCTTCTCGGCTTTGTTGTGCTGCTGCCGGTATTTGCAGGCGTAACACAGTATGAACAGAACAGGGCGAAAGCGGATGTTGAGGACGTACTCGCTTTTTATGCAGAACGAGCTGCCGTAAGTACGACAACTACCGCTTGGCCAATACCACCGAAGCGCTGCAAGATATTTTGACCAAAGTCAAAACACTGACGGCGTACCGTTACGAAGAGGAAGATGCGCTTTTAAACGAAAACCGCTTACAGAGCTATGCGAAATTTCAGTATTTGACCGGCATTTTTGTTTTGGATGAAAATTTCTCCGTGCTGGCTCATTACGACAAAGCGGGCAGGATGAAAGTCTGCTGCTCAGCCAGATAATAGGGGACAAAAAAATGCGACGGATATTTTGAACTATCCGCAGAAAACCTATGCCGACCAGATCTGTTTAAACGACAATACGTATAACTACGCCATTTCCGCACGGCAGGATAAACCGGGCCTCGTTATTTGCTATACGGATGTCACGCGCTTTCAAAACGATAAAAATGAGCTTTCTCTCTCCACTATGCTGGATGCTGAAATGTTCCGGCAGGATGTGACCGTCGTCATCACGGACGGCATGCGCGTTATCAGCACGAATTGCGAGCAGCTGGAGGAACAGCTTGTGCAGTATTATCCTATTGCTGACGTGCTCGTTGGAGGGAGCAACTTACCGGACACATTGCTGCAATTAAAAAACGACAGCGGCACATGGTACGGTATGTTCACCCCAGTACAGAGATTATTATTTGTATGCCTTTTTCCCGAGTCGCGTAGTCTACGCAAGTCGCCGCGGTTGGATGCTGCTGTTTACGGCAATCTACCTGTTTTGCGGCATGGGGTACCTTATTTGGCGGCAGTACAGTAAAAAAGCGCCGTCTGCTGCGTATGGAAAAAGAATATCACCTTGTCAGCGCCATTTCGAGCATTTACCTGTCAAACCTGCTCATTCACCCGCAGGATGATACATGGGAGCCCATTGTGCAGAGTGAGCGCATGAAAGCAATCACAAACGGTGTTTTAAGCGCAAAAGCCATGCTGGAAAAGTTTAACACCGAGTGCGTAGCCGAGGCGTACCGGGAGGAATTCCGTGCGTTTACGGACCTCGATACCGCTCAGCAGCGCTTAGAGGGCAAGGCTTTTGACGGCTTCACAATGGAAAATGTGGAGGGCAAAAAGTGGTACCAGCTGCTTCTTGTGCCGCAGCGCCGCTTTACGCACCGAAAGCCGAGTTCACTCATGCTTTTGTTCCGCGATGTTTCGGAGCAAAAGGAGCGCGATATGGAATATCAGGAAAACCTGCGCCGCGCAGCAGAGGAAGCTACCCTTGCAAACGCCGCCAAAACGGACTTCCTGCGCCGCATGAGCCACGATATCCGCACGCCGATTAACGGCATCCGCGGCATGGTACAGATTGCCGACCGTTTCCCGAACGACGCGAAAAAGCAGGCGGAATGCCGCGCAAAGATTATGCGGTCTTCGGATTTCCTTTTAGAGCTTGTAAACGATGTGCTCGATATGAGCAAGCTGGAATCCGGCGAAATGCAGCTTGAGGAAGTGCCGTTCAATTTGAACGAGCTGCTGCACGATGGGTACGCTGCTCTCCACGCAAGCGCAGGCGCGCGGTATTACGTGTACCCTCCAATGGAAGATAAGCGCGAAAAAGCATGTCATCGGTAGCCCGCTGCATTTAAGACGGATCTTTCAAAACATCGGCGGCAACGCCATCAAGTATGGCAGAGCCGGCGGCTATGTACATGCTACGTGCAGCATCGTTTCACAAACAGAGAACACCGTTCGCTACCGCTTTATCTGTGAAGATAACGGCTGCGGCATGAGGAAGAATTCCAAAAGCATATGTTTGAGCCGTTCTCGCAGGAAAATTCCGGTGCACGCACGACGTATCAGGGTACGGGGCTCGGCCTTTCCATCGTGAAAAAATCTTGTCGATGCCATGGGCGGCACCGTCACCGTGGTCAGCGAAAAGGGCGTGGGCACCACATTCACCGCGGCGATTCCGCCGAAGCTCGACCCCGCGGCGTCTGATGCCGAAAAAGCGGAGGAAGAGATCGATACTACCGTGTTCCGCGGGCTGCATGTGCTGCTTGTGGAGGATAACGAAGTGAACATGGAGATTGCGGCGTTCCTGCTTGAGGACAGCGGCGCCGAGGTCACAAAAGCATGGAACGGCGCAGAGGGTCTGGAGAAGTTCAACGCCTCGGCCCCGGTACGTATGATCTCATCTTAATGGACATCATGATGCCCGTGATGAACGGTTTGGAGGCGGCAGAGAAGATTCGCGCGCTTGACCGCCCGGATTCGGAGACCGTGCCGATCTTCGCCATGACGGCAAACGCGTTTTCCGACGACGCCGCCCGCAGTCGCAAAGCCGGTATGAACGAGCACCTCACAAAAAGCCGCTCGACCTTGAAAAGATCACAAAAGCGGTGCGCAAATATTGCAAAAAAACAGCCGATAAAAGCCATAAAACGGCGGCGTGCCTTTTAAAAGCGGTTGCGCCGCGGTCTTTTTTATGGGCTGCAGTGTGTCTGTTCCTACCAAGGCTTTACCAATGTGCAGAAATTTCATAAATTGATTCTGAAAATGAGATGAATTCCTGTGGGAATTTTCTCCACGTGAAGGTTGAAATCATAGTGTTGATATGATAAAATAATAGCGCGAATTATGCAGAAAATGAGAATTTTGGACGCGGTTTTCGCATTTTAAGCCTATAAAACTGCTCGATTATGCGAAAAAGCAGCATAAATATACGTAACACGAAGTTCGGTTTAGAAAGGGAGGACGTTCCATGGCTTATATGCGACTTGGCGATCTGCTGATTGCGGCAGGTGCCATTACGCAGGAGCAGCTTGAAGAAGCGCTGACCATTCAAAAGCAGAAGAAAGAACGTCTCGGCGACGTTCTGATTGAAAGTAATATCATCACGGCGCGTCAGCTCATTGAAGCACTGCAAATGCAGCTCGGCGTCGATTTCATCGATTTAACGGCGATCTCTATTCCGTTGGAGCTCGCCAAATTTGTGCCGCGCGCCATCGCGAAAAAATACAACGTGGTGCCGGTAAAGCTTGTAAAAGACGAGCTCTTTGTTGCCATGAGCGATCCGTTGAACTTCGTTGCGCAGGAAGAGATTAAGGCCGCTTCGCATAAGCGCGTTGTGCCGATGATCTCCACGCGCCGCGCGACCGAGCAGGCCATCGGCACATTGTACGGCAGCGAAGGCACGGCCCGCGCCATTGAAGAAATGAAGCGAGAGGTCGGCACATCCACACCGGATATCGTGCCGGTGCAGATGAACCAGACGGATGCCGGCAACGCGTCTGCCGCGCCGACGATCCGCTTTGTAAATTCCGTCATTGAGCGCGCCTTTTTGGAGCGCGCGAGCGACATCCACCTTGAGCCGCAGGAGGGCGAAATGGTGGTGCGCATGCGTATCGACGGCATTTGAGAAAGATTTTGACCGTGCCCGCGAATTTGCAGAGCAACGTTATTTCCCCGCCTGAAAATCATGGGTGGCATGAACATTTCCGAGCGTAAGATCCCGCAGGACGGCCATGCCATGGTGCAGGTGCGACACCACGAGACGACCTGCGTATCTCGTCCATGCCGACGATCACGGCGAAAAGATTGTTTTGCGTTTGCTCGATAAATCCGGGCATACGATCACGAAGCAGTCCATCGGCCTTGAGGGGCACAGACCTGCAAAAAGTATGATGCGCTGCTCAAAAAACAGCAGCGGCGTGATTTTGATTGTGGGCCCGACCGTTCCGGTAAATCCACGACGATGTGCGCCATGCTGCAGGAGCTTGCAAATGAGGAAACGAACCTCATGACGCTGGAGGACCCGGTGGAATACAACATTCGGGCGTTAACCAATGCCAGATCAACGAAAAAGACCGGCATGACGTTTGCGGCAGGACTGCGCGCCATCTTGCGTCAGGACCGGATGTCATTTCCGTCGGTGAGATTCGCGACGGCGGAGACGGGCGCCATTGCCATTCGTGCTGCTATTACGGGCCATTTGGTGCTTTCCACCTTTGCATACGAACGACCGTTTCTGCTATCGACCGCCTGGTCGATATCGGCGTGAGCCGTACCTCATTTTCCAGCGCCTGCATCTCAACGCCTTGTGCGCAAGGTCTGCCCGCACTGCAAGAAGGCGTATAGGCGGAGGCGGAGGAGCTTGCCATGCTCGGCCTGCCGGAGGACGCCAACGGTTCTACCGCGGCGAGGGCTGTCAGGAGTGCTACCACCGGCTAAAGGGCCGCCGTGCCGTCTTTGAAATCTTCATGCTCAACGGGCGCATTCGCCGCATGGTTACAGAAGGCGCAAAGTACGATGCGCTTTTAAGGGCAGCAACGGAGACGAACTTTGTCACGATGCGCGAAAAATTGTCGTAACCTTGTTTTGCGCGGCGAGATCAGCGCAGCGGAAGCCGCGCGCGCCATCAATTCCACAGCGGATTGACATTCTGCTGAAAATCTGTTGAAAAACTTGCTCATAACTTTCGGAAAGGACGCAGTCGCCGCGTTTCGGCGATGGTTTTAATATGCTTGAAATCAGCGAAATCATCGCGCAGGCGCAGCAAAAAGGCGCTTCCGATATTCATATTGTCACCGGCCTGCCGGTGAAATGCCGCATAGACGGCAAGGTGCAGAACCTCACGGAGAAAAGTCCTCACGTGGGAAGACTGCGAATACTACGCAAAATGCCTTGCGGGCGACCTTTCCACGGATCGAATGCATCGGCGAGCTTGATTTGGCGCGGACGTTTCCGTGCGGAGCGCGAACCAGAATCAATCTGTTCCGCCAGCAGGGGGGCGGTTTCGGCGGCGATCCGTATTTTTGGCGGATACCATCCCGGAGATCGAGGCGCTGAATTTGCCGCCGGTCGTTTCCGAATTCCCGAGTACCGCAGCGGCATCATTTTTAGTCACAGGTGAAACGGGTTCCGGTAAATCCACGACGTTGGCGGCGATTTTAAACCGCATCAACCATACGCGGTGCAGCCACATCATCACGCTGGAAGACCCGATCGAGTACATCTACGAGCCGGATCGGTGCATCATCAACCAGCGCGAGATCGGCAAAGACACCAGAAGCTACGCAGACGGCCTGCGGTCTATCCTGCGTGAGGACCGGACGTTATCACCTCATCGGCGAGATGCGCGACCTCAATACCATTGAGACCGCATTGACGGCGGCAGAAACGGAAGCCACCTGGTCTTCGCCACCCTGCACACAAACTCCGCGGCGGATTCCGTTGACCGCATGGTGAACGTGTTCCGGAGGGGCAGCAGCGTCGGATTCGATTGCAGCTTTCCACTACGTTGCGTGCGGTGCTTTCGCAGCAGCTGTTGCCGGAAGCGCGCGGGCGGCGGGCGGCGGCGTGCGAAGTCATGATGGTGAACAGCGCCATCAAGAATTTAATCCGCGAGGGCAAGACCCCGCAGATTGACAGCTTCATTACCATGAACGCGCAGGACGGCAGCATTACGATGGATAATGCCCTGCTGAAAAAATGGTGCGCGAGGGCACCGTAACTGTATGAAACGGCGCTCGGCTACGCCAGAGACCGAAAGCGTTTTCAAGGGAAGACGCGGCTGAATTTAGGAAGAAAAAGCGAGGGAGCGGGTTTGACGACCTACAAATACAAAGAGGCTTTCCCGGACGGCGCAAAGCTTTCCGGCGTCATCAAAGCGTATAACGAGTTTGAAGCGGTCGCGCAGCTGCGCGAACTTGCTCCGTCATCACCAAAAATAGAAGAAGTCAAAGAGACGCAGAGCTGGAACAAACAGATCGGCACGAAAAATCAAAAGACAAGGAGCTTGCTATCATTTGCTCGCAGTTCGCCATCATTTTGACCTCCGGTCTGCCATTGTCCGGTGCGTGGAGATGGTTGCGGCAGGCGCGCACCAAAGAACTGCAAAAATGCTGAAAAAAGGTCGCGGAGGACGTCTCCGGCGGTTAGCGCGCAAAGCTTTGAAAACAACGCTACGGGCTTTCCGACCACGTTTATAGAGACCGTACGCGCGGGCGAACAGGTCCGGCACACTGGAAGAATGCTTTGAAAAACTACATAAATATTACGATAAAACCGCTAAAAAATGAAAGCGAAGATCATCAGCACGCTCACGTATCCGGCGATTGTCATTTGCGTCGCCGTCATCGTGTTCATCATCATTATGGTGGTAGCCGTGCCGGCGTTTACAAGCGTGTTTCTGGAGCTCGGTACCGAGCTGCCGGGCATCACAAAGGGCTCATCGCAACGTCGGATTTTCTCACGAACTACTGGTGGTCGCTTATTTTTTTGATTGTGCTCGCGTTCTTCATCGGCAGGCTTCTGCTGAAAAAGAACGAAAAAAGGGGCGTGCGTTCCTTGCGGAAAACAAGCTAGCGCTCACCGCTCAAAAATGCACAGTCTGAACGCCGCTTCGCAGTTTGCAAGCACCATGAGCACCATGCTCACGGCGGGCTTGCCGATTACGAAAGCGCTGGAGGTCACGGCAAATGTGGCAGATAACTACATGTTCGCGGTGTCCATCCGCAAAGTGCGGCAGGGCGTGGAGCAGGGCCGCAGTCTGGTGGACTGCATGAACGAGATTTCGTATTTTTTCCAAAGCTGCTCACCGAAATGGTGGGCGTGGGCGAACGCTCCGGCAACATGGAAGAAACGCTCACCGTCATCGGTGATTACTTCGATAACGAGGTCTCGGTGTTCACGCAGCGGCTGCTCTCTATGTTAGAGCCGGCCATCACCATTGTTTTGGCGGTTGTCACCGTCATTTTGCTGCTGGCCGTTTACCTGCCGATGTTTACCATGTATGGCAGCATCGTTTGATTTATTTCGCTGTACCCCGTCGGCGAACCCGAACCGACGGAATACATATATTTCGATGGTGAACCCCGAAAAGTACGTTTTTGGGGCGAGCAAAATTTCAATGAATTGGAGAATGGTTCCTATGATGAACAAAATGCGTAAGATGAAGAATAAGAAGGGCTTTACGCTCATGGAAATGCTGATTGTTGTTGCAATCATCGCGTGATACTCGTTGCTATTGCTATCCCGACCTTTGCTTCTTCTCTGAATAAGGCAAGAGTTGCTGTTGACGAAGCTAACATTCGCTCCGGTTACGCTGAAGTTATGACAGAAGTTTTGATGAATGGCGATAATTATAATGTTGAAACGGGCGATGGTAATGAGCTTACATATTACCTCAAGGCAGACGGTAGTGTAGCAACGGATAAAACTGAACTTTATGCAACAACTGGTGAGAATAAGAGCGCAGTTAAGATTGCTGGCTCTGAAGTTGCTGCATGGAAGACAAAGCAGAATGTAACTTATACCTATAAAGACGGTAAGGTTACAATTACTGTTGGTGCTGTAGCTAACCACAAAACAACTCATTTTAAATGAATCGGATCTATTGAGGGGCGGGAGTTGCGGCTCCCCTATGATCTGTTCTTTTGATTTTTCACTTTAGGTTTTCATAAAAAAAAGGGGACGTAGTATGCTTTGGGTTTCACCCGCTCTCACGGTTTATATTTGTGTGCTTACGGGGATTCTTGGCGCGTGCATGGGAAGCTTTCTCAACTGCATGGCGTGGCGTATCGTCCACGGCGAATCTGTTTTACACGGGCGCTCGCACTGCGACGTCTGCGGCCACGTGCTTGGCGCGGGAGATTTAATTCCCGTTTTAAGCTACATCATGCACAAAGGCCGCTGCAAATACTGCGGCGCAAAGCTCTCTGCGGGACATGTCTTTGCGGAAGTGTTAACGGCGCTTACGTTTTTGCTGCTCGTGCTAAAATATGATATTTCGCTCCAAGCCCTTGAATACACATTTTGCTGGCGTGCCTGCTGCTCGCCGCTGCATTCACGGATTTGGAGGGTATATGATCCCGGACCGTTTCATCGTGACGGGGATCGTCGTGCGTGTTGTTTTCCTGTTTTTGCAGGGGAACGTGCTCGAAAACCTCATGGATGCGCTGCTCGGCGGCTTCGCCGTTGGCGGCGGTTTACTGCTTATCGTGCTCTTATACGAAAAAGTGCGCCAAAAGGAAGCCATGGGCGGCGGCGATATTAAACTGCTGTTCCTCACCGGCCTGTTTCTCGGCTGGCAGCGGAACATTCTGTGCCTGCTCATCGCGTGCGTGCTCGGCATCGTCTTCGCGTTTATTTTCCCGGAAAAACGTACCACAGAAGACGGGGCAGAGGGAAGAAGACGGAAAGCTTTTTCCGTGGGGGCCGTCCATCTCGGCGGCAGCGATTCTCACGCTCCTTTGCGGCAGCGAGATCATCGGCGTGTATTTGAGCTTATTTTAACGGAAAGAACAAAAGCTTTACAGCTTGGCGGATAGGGATAAAGAAGAAAGCGAGGTGTCTGTACCATGCCCGACAAATCACGGCATTCGACATTGGTGAGTGCATGGTAAAGCCGCATGTCTTACAGGCGGCAAACTGAAAAAGGTTATGGCGAAAGAATTGCCGGATAATATGGTTTCCGGCGGCGAAATCGTCTCCATGGACGCCATGGCGGATTTTTATCAAGGAAATGGCGAAAGAAAACGGCATCTCCCGCGGTGCGGCGGCGGCGGTCATTCTGCCCGGCACGCTGGTGTTCACCCGCAACGTGACCGTGCCCGCCATGACGGACGGCCAACTGTTGTATAACCTGCCGTTTGAATTTAAAGATTACCTGACGCAGGAAAAGAATAAGTATTATTTCGACTACGCCGTGCAGGATACGGTGAAAGACGAAGAGGGCAATGTGAAAGAATTGCAGCTTTTCGTTTGCGCCACCTTAAAAAGCACCGTGGAAGAATACCGCGCCATGCTGCGCCGTGCGGGCTTCAATTTGAAGGTCGCCATGCCGGAGGAATGCGCCTACGCTGCGCTGACGGAGGATTACATGCAGCGCACAAATGCGCCCGCGGGCAGCGATTACTGCTTTGTAGACCCTCGGCCACAACGGCATCCGTATGCACATTTTTTGCAGGACGGCAATTTCACCACGAAGCGCTCCGGCGACCTCGGCCTGCGCGACCTTGAGCAGACGATTTCCGATGTGCGCGGCGTGGATATTCACATGGCACACGCACACATTTTTGTCCGATTACAACGACGTGCTTTCCGAAGACGTGAGCGCCGAGCTTTTCAACCGCATGGCGATCGAAATCATGAAGGCCGTCAACTTCTATAATTACAATAACCGCGAGCGCTCGCTCCGGAGAATTTATCTTTGCGGCGGCGGTGTGGCGGTAGATCGATCCGCGCGGCCATCTGCCGTGTGACGGATCTGGACGTACATAACGCCGAGGAGCTGCTTCCTCAGCACGACGCATTGGAAGCGGCGTGGCTTTACATCAAAGCGATCGGCTGCGCGCTGCAAAAAGTAAGGAGGCGTTGGAATGAAGCTTGAACTCGGCATGGGGAACGGCGCCAAAAAGCCCGTAAAATACCCCACCAAAAGAACCGTCAACCTTGCAAAGCGCGAGTCGCACTCCCAGAGCGTCATGACGCTTTCTATCGGCACGGCGGTCATTATCGTGCTTGTGGTGCTCGTCGTGAAATTCGGTGTACTTGACCAGCTTGCGCGCCAAAGTGCCGCAGAAAGTGCTTACAACACCGTGCATGCCCAGTATACCGAAATGCAGAGCGCCGTGGAGAAATACCCCGAGGTCGAAGAGGAGTACCGCACCTATTCCAGAAAATGGATGCAGCAGGAGGATTCGGCGCGTTCGTTTCTGTGGACAGACAGGAAGTGCTCGACCTCATGGAGAACTACCTGCAGCCCTACGGCACGATAAAGGCCGTCACCATTTCGGACGACGTGATGATTGTTTCCATGTCCGGCATGAATCTGCAGAGATTTCCGCTATGTTTGAGATTTTACAGCAGCAGCCCATTGTAAAGTCTGCTGACCTTACAATTGCTTCCACCGAAAAACGGCAGGCGAAGACCTCGATTTCTCCGTGACGATCACATTACAGCCGGCTGACACGGCGGAAGGGGAGGCCACAGCATGAAAAGAGCCTTTACAACGCGCGAAAAAAAGTGATGCTGCTCGTCCTCACCGTGCTGCTCATCGTCATCGCATATTTTTAAGCTCATCTTGGAGCCCATCAACAATTCCATCGACAGTATCAGTCCGAAACGGCCGCCGCGGAGCAGGACGAGATTTTGCAGAACACCGCGCTTTTGACGCGTATGAACCAAATGCAGAAGGAGCTCGAGGAAATCTATGCCGCGGGCGACCCCACGCCATCCCGAATTACGACAATTCCGGCAAGCTGCTCGTTGAGTTGAACAGCATTCTTTCGGCTTCCGTCGATTATTCGCTGGATTTCGGTCAGGTCTCGGCATTGAACGATGGCTACATCATGTGCCGCCCCATCAACATGACCTTTACAACGAACACCTACGCCGAAACGCGCGCCATCATTGATGCGCTGCACAACAGCGATTTTTACAAACCAAATATCGGACATCAGCGTGCAGTTTGAAAATTCGCAGCTCCGGCAATGTGCAGGTAAACCTGTATATTACGTATTTTGAACTTCAAAAAATAGCTGGTGCAAACACAGGCCGGAAGCTGTTTTTTTGCTTGCCGGTTTTCTGTGTTTAAAAGACTTATACCGTTTTTTTACGGTTTCCATATTTTCTCAGGAGCAAAACGCATGAATTTTTCACGGGATATGAAGAGTTTGAAAAAAGAAGAAAGGGAAAGCCGGACTTTACCATGTCCGAGCTTTTTGATTGTTGTGGCCATCGTCATCGTGCTGTTTGCCGTGGCGGTTCTCTCGCTTGTGACGATTCAAAAAGAATCTGCGCCAAAAGGAACTCGACAGTAAAGCGGAAATCGCTTTACGTTGCCGCGCAGAATCGCATGTCCGAGCTGCGCGCCGGCGGCTACGAAAGCCTTTATCAGTACGATGAAAACAAGAAGAACGGCGTTGCAAAGGCTGGTCTCATTCCGCTGGATGCTCCCGAAGAAGATGCGGAAGACGCCATCACAAAAGACACGCTCTGCTACGTCGTTTCCGCAAACCGCGTGGAAGTCGGCAAGGCGGCAGATTCGGTTCTGCCGGAATCTTCCGTAGATGCCGAGCTTTGGAACAACCACTGGGTTATCGAGTACGAGCCCGAAAGCGGCAGTGTGTACAGCGCATTTACAGCGAAGAGGAGATCACAAGCGGCGATGCCTCCACTACGCTGCCCACATACTTAAACCGTATGCGTGTGCGTCAGACCCGCCTGCACAACGGTGCGAAGATCGGCTACTACGGCGGTGCGCGCGTGATCTCCGGCACAACCGACACTCTAAAGCGGACATCTCCATCGATAACCGCGAGAAGCTGACGGCAACGTTCTACTGCAACAACCCCTATGCCGATGAGCTGACGTTCAATATCAAGGTTTCGGACGGCCAGAACGAATATGTAAAGGTCGTAAAATACAGCGAGCTTCGCCAGCTGAACAGCAAAACTTGGTACTACACGTGGGTTATGGATAGCTTGGAAAGCGAAAAGACGCGCTTCTATAATCAGACCGACCATAAGCTTGCGTGCGGCACAGACATCACCGTCACGCTTTCCGTAGAAAGCCAAAACGCAAATGTGGACGGCAAAAGCTACACCCGCAAAACGAACAGCCTGTTCCGCTATGCCGAGAGCACCCGGCCGCACGGCGCTCATCGCCTACGGCCGCCATTTACAGAATTTGGACGAGGCCTCCCATGTTTCCAAGACGATTACCGGCGCCGTGCAAGTCAGTGACCTTTCCTTTGCGGATGATACTGCCGACAACGAAGACTGGTATTCCTTTTTTACGGCGACACCTTTACGCCCATCACAAATAAGCATCTCAAAAGCTATGACGGCTATTCCGAGGTCGATAACGTAAAGCTGTATTCTTCCATTTCAAACCTGTACATCAAAAAAGCTGCGCAAAACGGAGATGCAGGTCTGTTCAGTACATTTAACGGTGAGATCAAAAAACGTGACGCTTACCGGCATGAAGATTGATGGCGGCCAGAACGTCGGTGCGCTCATCGGTTCTGTTTCCGATACCGTGAAAATCACAAATACCCGTGTATACCTCAGCTCCAAAAAAGGCGACCTCGCAGATATCGAAACGGTCGATTCCCGGAAAAACCGTGGCTCGAGGGTAAAGTCGTCGGCGGACTTATCGGCATGGTGACGAAAACGGGCAGCGTATCCGTTACGGACAGCTCCGCGTCTACGGTCATTCGTGCAGATGGCGCAGCAGGCGGCCTCGTCGGTGCCGTGTATAATGCGGCAACGATAACCGATTCCTATGCGGATTGCTATTTGACGGCAGCCAGAACGGGCGGCCTTATCGCAAAGGCAGAGGGCGGGTCTGAAGTGGCCGCAACGGGAACCTCTATCACCTTAAAGGATTTCTATGCAGCGGGTTACCAAACGGCGACCGGCGATGCTTTTTCGGCTTAGTAGGCGGCTCCAATGTGATCGCCACAGGCGGTTATTCTGCGTGTGTTTACAATGTTGAAGAAAAACGCAAAGGTCCATTCCACGGTCAATGCAATGGGCAGTGCCTCAAACGTATATTATCTGACAGGCGAACGGCGGCCTTTCCAGCGACGGCACAAGCAAAAGTGTGGGAAAACGACAGTCAAACCACGCAGAAAACCTATAAAGAACTCAGTGAATCGGGCTTTGCAAAAGAAATCTCCGAGGCGTTCACGTCGTCCTCCGCGCGGCTACGTTTCCGTATAACTTGATGGATCAGGGCCTTACGTATTACGTATCCGCGCCTTGAAAAGCTGAACCACTACGGTGACTGGCAGGCGGAGTTTGAATCGCGCACTGGTTTATTACGAGCGCTACGAAGACGAAAACCTACGGCTTCTACGGCGCGAACCTTTCCCACGCTCAAAAACGAGTAAGTTTGTCGTCGGCGACGGCTATGCGCTGGCGTATATCGAAAAGAAAAAATGCGTCCGATAGCGTTACCGTGACGTATGCAAACGACCAAACGGCACAGGTATCGTTTAATAGCGCAATTGAAACGACTGACGACACGACAAATACGAAGTATTATCTCTATCCGCTCTCTCAAAAAGAGGTCGTCAACACCGAGTATATCGACACTGCAGAGCCGGATACGTTCTACCAGAAGATCACGATAGAAGACACCGCAAACAGCACGAATACGGAGTATTACTACAATCCGCATTTCGCAAAAAACGGTGACGGTCAACGAAGAATAAGCCGCAGGCGCCGGAAACGGTCTGCATCCGCTCCCGCCCGCCATCTGTATGCGTTGAGCCTTTACTACCCGAAGTATGCGGATGCCGTAAAGGGACAGTGTGTTCCGTCAGGAACTCAACATCGATTACAGCAGGTATGATTGGACAAATTATGACGTTGTGTCTGCAAAGATTAACACACAGGCGCCGATCGGCACAGGGGGATAAGCCGTTTACGGCTGTGTATACGGCGGCTGCAATACGATGAGGAATTTCCTTTAATAAAAGCAAATTCCCCTTTACATCGGCATGTTCGGTTATACGTCGTCCGCTGCCGCGGTGCGCAATGTGTTCCTTGTCGGCGACGGCAGTAACACGGTGGCCTATGTCAATGCGCAGGGCGGTAATTCGGCTTCCGGCAGTGCGTCGCGCGTCAGCATGGGCGTGCTCGTCGGTTATAACCGCGGCACGGTTTCAAACTGCTCGGTCTCCGGCTATACCATGGAGTATTACGGTTACAGCGCCAGCACGGCTTCGCTTGGCGGCTTTGTCGGCAGCAACTACGGCACCATCCGCAACAGCGCTTCCGGACTGCCCGTCCATTCGCTTTGCAAATACGAACTCTAACACCTATGCGGGCGGCTTTGCGGGCGTGAACCACGCCTCTATTTCGGATTCCTACGCTTGGCAGCGGCCTTCAGGTGCGCGGCGCGCGAAACAGCACCGTGGGGTCGCGGGCTTTGCGGCGAACAACGCCAGCGGCATGATTCGCCGCAACTACAGCGCTACGGCGCTGACAGCTTCCGGCGATGCGGAGTCCTACGGCTTTGCGCATACCCGGCGGTTCGGCATACCAGTGCTATTATCTGGACGGCGGCACGTATTCGTACAGAGGCACGCTTTATGCTTACAATACCTCAAGAACGAATTTAAAGATAACGCGGCGGGTGAGCCCCTTACGGGCAGCGAGCTGCAAAAACAAAACAATCAACAATTTCAAAAGGCAGATTACACCTATAATGCCAAAACGAAACGACCGGCAATTATATCTACCGGCAGTCGTGCGCAATGCAGCAGGGCAGAACCGTGCATTACGGCGATTGGCCGTGCAAAGGACATCGGTACGCTTGGTGTGTTCTACTGGGAATATGAAGACAGCGGCAGCAACAGCGGCTACCACTTCAGCTACGTGGGCACAAGCCAGGGCAATGAAATTTCCAGCGCAAGCAACGACATCTTAAAGGCGATTCTCTCTGTGAAGAGCACGACGACGGCGGCGTTGTAACGCATTACGGCTACGGCGATTTCTA
>VOFK01002140.1_pt1 | contig 31530 bp, 51 predicted proteins | sample 5384121 | NCBI WGS metagenome assembly VOFK01 (sample SAMN12384730, study PRJNA508395) | human gut metagenome | isolation source: healthy gut J | host: Homo sapiens | reverse complement strand
ATCGGTACTTCGTTCAGTTACGTATTACTTCGGTTCAATGAAGGCGGCAATATATTTGTCGCGGGAAGCTTTCGTCTCGTTCGAGCTTCTCCTTTATATATAATAATACGTTTCCCGTTGGGTGTACTTCAATGATAAATCTTCCAGCTCCGACTTTAGCTTGTAAAGCCCCAGCTTGTGTGCCAGTGGAGCATATAAGTCAAGCTGCCTCATTCGCAACCTTGACTTGCGGTCTTCCTCGTTTCCGGTATCCTTAATCTGGCGCATTACGTTCACACGGTCGGCAATCATAATCAGGATCACACGCATATCTTCGGCAAATGACAGGAGAAGGTTGCGGAAATTCTCCGATTCGATAGCCGGACTCTTGGAGTACAGTTCATTCGTTTTCACCAGTCCTTTGATGATACTGCCTACATCTTCCCCGTATTCGATGTTCACGTCCTCAATGCTCAGGATATGTGCTTTCACAATTTCATGCAGCATGATTCCGATAAGGCACGAACCTTTCATTCCGATTTCCTCGGCTACGATAACAGCCGTTTGTAAATCTCTGATGACGGATTCATCCCGAAGTTATTGCGTTGCAACCCGTTACATTGGGCGGCTTTGATTAGATGTTTCTTTAACTTTTGGCAATCCCTCCAGGAAATACTGTCTCCGGCGGATTGCATTAAATGCCGGTAGAGTGAAAAAAAGCTCCTTTTTTTCCTCTGATGTAAAAAAGTCGTCCATATTCAATCTTGTTAATTCGACGTAAAATTACTTTTTTTCTTGGTTATTCGGTAAGAAGTAAATAACATTTTGTATTTTTTGGGCATCAATTAATTAAAATAGATAGTATGATAACGACACAGGACAAAGAGTTGCTTGCCAAAAGGCATCACGGAAGCGCAAATAGCAGAGCAACTAGCATGCTTCCAGACGGGTTTCCCTTTTTTTGAAACTGGATGCGGCTGCTTCCATAGAGAAAGGTATCTTAGCTCCCGATGCAGAAGAACAAAAAGCTTATTTAGCTGCTTGGGACGCATATAAGAACACAGATAAGACTATTGTGAAATTCGTTCCTGCCTCGGGTGCTGCGAGTCGTATGTTCAAGAACTTGTTCGAGTTTCTGTCTGCCGAATATGACAAGCCCACTACAAAGTTCGAACAGGCATTTTTTGACGGTATCAGGAATTTTGCTTTCTATGACGATTTGAATGTAGCCTGCCAGCGTACTGCCGGAAAAGACATACCGGGACTACTGGAAGAAGGCAATTATAAAGCTGTGGTAGCCGCATTGCTCGAAACGGCCGGATTGAATTACGGCGCACTTCCGAAAGGGCTGCTCAAATTCCACAAATATCCCGAAGGCCCGCGTACCCCGCTCGAAGAACATCTTGCTGAAGGTGCTATGTATGCTGCCGGAAAAAGTGGCAAGGTCAATGTACATTTCACTGTATCTACGGAACATCGCGAACTATTCAAGAAACTAGTGGAAGAAAAGACCGGAGAATTTGCGAAACGCTACGGAGTGGATTACTACATCACCTTCTCCGAGCAGAAACCGAGCACGGACACTATTGCAGCCGATATGGACAACCAACCGTTCCGCGATAACGGTAAACTGTTGTTCCGCCCGGGAGGACACGGTGCGCTAATCGAGAACCTCAATGACCTTGACGCCGATATTATCTTTATCAAGAATATCGACAATGTAGTGCCCGATAAACTGAAAAGCTGACACAGTGACTTATAAGAAACTGATTGCCGGTGTACTGGTAACTTTGCAGAAAAAAGCTTTCGAGTATCTTGAGTTGCTTGATAGTGGAAAATATACGCATGAGCAAGTTATGGAAATTCTTCAGTTCCTGCAAAAACAACTTTTCTGCAAGAATCCCGAAGTGAAAAACCTCGAAGACGCCGAGTTGGTGATCTATCTGAAACAGAAGTTGAACCGTCCGATGCGTGTCTGCGGCATGGTGAAGAACGTAGGCGAACCGGGTGGTGGTCCGTTCCTGGCATACAATAGCGACGGAACAATCTCCCTGCAAATCCTCGAAAGTTCTCAGATTGACATGAATGACCCTGCAAAAAAGGAAATGTTTGAGAAGGGAACTCACTTCAATCCGGTAGACTTGGTTTGTGCTGTTCGTGATTACAAAGGACATAAGTTTGACTTAGTGAGATTTGTAGATAAAGCAACCGGTTTCATTTCATATAAATCGAAGAATGGTAAAGACTTGAAGGCTCTTGAGCTTCCCGGCTTATGGAATGGTGCCATGAGTGACTGGAATACGGTATTCGTAGAAGTACCGCTTACTACCTTTAATCCGGTAAAGACTGTAAATGACTTGTTGCGTGAGCAACACCAGTAATCAGATGTTGAAAAAACAAGATGATAATTACAGCCAATTATAGATATTAGAGAAAGCGACCGCTTGATAATTTAGGATTGAGCGGTCGTTTATATGCCACAGACCTATAAAAAGAGTGTTTATATGAATCAGATTGAGAAGATTATTGATATTGCTACTTGGAACAGAAAAGAACATTTTGAACATTTTAGTGCCTTTGACGATCCTTTTTTCGGTGTAACGGTCAATGTAGACTGTACCCGTGCTTACCGGGAAGCCAAAAATAAAGGCGTTTCCTTTTCCCTTTTGCTCCTGCATCGTATCATCACGGCTGCCGCCAAAGTAGAAGAGTTCCGTTATCGTATCGAAGGAGAAAAAAGTTGTATGTTATGACAGTCTCCTGCCCGAAGCTACTGTAGGTCGTGCCGACCATACATTCTCATTCGCTTCCTTTGAATACGATCCCGATGAACTGACCTTTATCCTCAAAGCGAAAGCTGAAATGGAACGACTGCAAACTACTACCGGATTGAATAAGGAAGGAACTTTTCATCCCAATGCCATTCATTATTCGGCAGTGCCCTGGCTCACCTTTACAGACATGAAGCACCCCACGAACATGCGTTCGGGTGACAGCGTACCGAAAATATCCACAGGAAAATACTTTCGGGAAGGGGAGAAGTTGATGTTACCTATTTCCGTCACTTGTCACCATGGGTTAATGGACGGTTATCATGTGGCAAAATTCATCGAATCTCTTGATTTGTAGGTTCGCACCAATTTATAAAGACTAAACAAACCATATATGAGACCAAAGGTATTAAAGTGGGAGGTCATCATTCTTTGCGTAGTACTATTTTTTCCGGGGATTTCCTTGAATGCACAGGAGGTTCGGCAGGATGATATTTATGAAATCCGGCAAAGCAGTTTCTCGAGGTATGGATTTGATACGCTCTCTGTGCATACTCCTCATCGCTTTATTCATCGTCTGGGGGTGGAAGTCCGTCCGCAATATGTGTTTCCTACCAATCCCTTCTTGCAGGGAGAAAACGAACGCTGGCAACCCATTCAGACCTCTTTTGCCGCTCATTTGAAATATTCATTCCAATTCCGTCCCAACACCTGTGCCGACCGTATTTATGGTGGGTGCTTATCAGGGATTCGGCTTGTCCGCCACTACCTTCGGAGATAAAAAACAACTTGGAGATCCTATCTCATTTTATGTGTTTCAGGGGGCGCGGATTGCCCGGTTTAATCCCTGTCTTTCGCTCAACTACGAATGGAACTTCGGTCTGTCCGCCGGTTGGAAACCGTATGATAATGATTATAATTCCTATAATGGTGCAGTCGGTTCGCGAATGAATGCCTATATTAATGCAGGTATCTATCTGAACTGGGCATTTTCCCGTTATTTCGACTTAATCATTGGCGGTGATTTCACTCATTTCTCTAATGGCAATACCAAATTCCCGAATGCAGGGGTAAATACCACCGGAGCCAAAATCGGATTGGTGTATAACTTTAACCGTACAGAAGAAGAACTTACAAAGTCTCTGCTTCGGCCGGCTATTCCCCGCTTTCCGCGTCACATAAGTTATGATCTGGTATTATTCGGCTCATGGCGGCGAAAGGGGGTATATATAGGGGAACGACAGATTGCCTCGCCCGGTAGTTATCCGGTGGCAGGATTCAACTTCGCGCCGATGTACAACCTCGGTTATAAATTTCGTGTTGGTGCCTCGCTCGACGGAGTTTACGACGGTAGTGCCAATGTATATACCTATATGGAAGATTATATTGTCGATTCGAATGGAAACGGCACGCCTCCTCCACGTCAATTTCTGAAACCGGGCATCCAGCATCAACTATCACTCGGCGTGTCGGGACGTGCAGAGTATGTGATGCCATATTTTACCAATCGGCGTAGGCATCGGAGCCAATGTGCTCGGCCGTGGTGACTTGCGGGGACTTTATCAGATATTAGCCCTGAAAATAGGAATTACCCGCAGTACTTTCCTCCACATCGGTTATAATCTGCAGGACTTCCAGACGCCTAACTATCTGATGCTCGGACTCGGTTTCCGTTTTCACAATAAATATCCAAAAGTACGTCACTAAAAAAGCCATATTTCATCGAAATGTACTAATTTTGCATCATTAACATAAAACACTCAAAATAATGAAGAAAATATTGTTGCTCGGTTCCGGAGAATTAGGAAAGGAATTTGTGATCTCAGCTCAACGCAAAGGTCAACACATCATTGCCTGCGACTCATACGCGGGAGCACCTGCTATGCAAGTGGCTGATGAATTTGAAGTATTCGATATGCTGAACGGTGAAGAACTGGAGCGTATCGTTAAGAAACATCAGCCGGACATTATCGTTCCAGAGATTGAAGCAATCCGTACGGAACGTCTGTATGATTTTGAAAAGGAAGGTATCCAGGTAGTGCCCAGTGCCCGTGCTGTCAACTTTACGATGAACCGTAAAGCCATTCGTGATCTTGCTGCTAAAGAACTCGGACTGAAAACTGCCAGATATTTTTACGCTAAGACATTAGACGAACTGAAAGCTGCCGCTGCTAAAATAGGTTTCCCTTGTGTCGTTAAACCGTTGATGTCTTCTTCCGGCAAAGGACAGTCCCTCGTCAAGAGTGCCGATGAACTTGAACATGCCTGGGAATACGGATGCAGTGGTAGCCGTGGTGATATCCGCGAGCTCATTATTGAGGAGTTTATCAAGTTCGACAGTGAAATCACCCTGTTGACGGTTACCCAGAAGAACGGGCCCACCCTGTTCTGTCCGCCTATCGGCCATGTGCAGAAGGGTGGTGACTATCGTGAGAGTTTCCAGCCTGCCCACATTGATCCTGCTCATTTGAAAGAAGCGCAAGAAATGGCGGAGAAAGTGACCCGCGCCCTGACAGGGGCCGGACTTTGGGGAGTTGAGTTCTTCCTGAGCCATGAGAACGGCGTTTACTTCTCCGAACTTTCCCCCCGTCCGCATGACACCGGTATGGTGACATTGGCAGGAACGCAGAATTTGAATGAGTTCGAACTTCATTTGCGTGCTGTGCTTGGACTTCCTATTCCGGGCATTAAGCAAGAGAGGATAGGAGCGAGTGCCGTTATCCTTTCTCCGATTGCCAGCCAGGAGCGCCCTCAATATCGTGGACTGGAAGAAGTGACCAAAGAAGAAGATACCTATCTACGCATATTCGGCAAACCGTTTACACGTGTCAACCGTCGTATGGGAGTGGTACTGTGTTATGCTCCGCTCGACTCCGATCTGGACGCTTTGCGCGATAAGGCAAAGAGAATAGCTGAAAAAGGTGGAAGTATATTAAATATCCGATCGATATTTAAAATAAAAGCTCAACTCACCGGAATTTATAAATTCCGGTGAGTTGAAGCTTTTATTTTAAAATCGGTAGGTATCTTCGGATGTGTCCGAACACAAAACTAGTTGCCGGTGCTACTATTTTGTTTTTTTGCTAATATTCTGATTATAAACAATGAGTCTGAAAACTTATTAGAATCAAACATATACAGTTGTTATTTTATAAGTAACAGAAACTTTTTGCTAACTATTTGTAATAGTATAAACTCTATTTTGGTCTATTTGTAGTCTTTATTGGCCTAACAAGTGTTATCGAACGACAAATTTTAAAAAAAAAAGAACAATCTCACGGATTTGTTTCTACATTTGCGCAGTTGTTTATATAACTATTTCTTTAGGTGATAGTTTATCAGAAATAAAATATAGATGAACAAAAGTGGAACTTAGCTGTTATTATAATAGTAAAAACAGATAAAGCGCGAAGCATTCGTTCCTTGTCATACTATTTAAGATTCAATAGGAAAGAAAAAGAATAATATAAAAAAGATTGCTTATGTCACAGATTATCGGACATATATCCCAGGTAATCGGTCCTGTGGTTGATGTGTACTTTGAAGGTACAGATGCAGAATTGGTGCTACCAAGTATACACGACGCACTGGAGATAAAGAGGCCAAACGGCAAAATACTGATTGTAGAAGTACAGCAACACATTGGTGAAAATACGGTGCGCACCGTAGCGATGGATAGTACTGACGGACTTCAGCGCGGCATGAAGGTGTATCCCACCGGAGGTCCGATAACAATGCCGATAGGTGAACAAATTAAAGGACTGATGAATGTGGTCGGCGATTCGATTGACGGTATGAAGGAACTCGACCGCAAAGGTGCATATTCCATTCATCGCGACCTCCCAAATTCGAGGATTTGACTACTGTGCAAGAGGTACTCTTCACGGGTATCAAGGTGATCGACTTGCTCGAACCGTATGCCAAAGGTGGTAAGATCGGTCTGTTCGGTGGTGCGGGAGTAGGAAAAACCGTATTGATCCAGGAACTTATCAATAACATCGCCAAGAAACATAACGGATTCTCCGTATTTGCCGGAGTAGGTGAACGTACGCGTGAAGGTAACGACTTGCTTCGCGAAATGATCGAATCCGGCGTTATTCGCTATGGCGAGGCTTTCAAGGAAGGAATGGAGAAGGGATACTGGGATCTTTCGAAAGTAGACTATAACGAATTGGAGAAATCGCAAGTGTCCTTGATATTCGGCCAGATGAACGAACCTCCGGGTGCACGTGCTTCTGTGGCATTGTCCGGACTGACGGTTGCGGAATCTTTCCGCGACGCAGGAAGTGAAGGTGAGAAACGCGATATTCTGTTCTTTATTGACAATATTTTCCGTTTCACGCAGGCGGGTTCAGAAGTGTCCGCCCTTTTGGGGCGTATGCCTTCCGCCGTTGGTTACCAGCCGACGCTTGCCACGGAAATGGGTGCGATGCAGAACGTATCACGTCTACCCGAAAAGGATCTATCACTTCCGTACAAGCGGTGTATGTGCCTGCCGATGACTTGACTGACCCAGCTCCTGCAACTACTTTCAGCCACTTGGACGCAACTACTGTACTTGACCGTAAGATTACGGAGCTGGGTATCTATCCGGCTGTAGACCCGTTGGCTTCTACCTCTCGTATCCTTGATCCACACATTGTGGGACAGGAACACTACGATGTGGCGCAGCGAGTGAAACAAATCTTACAGCGCAACAAGGAATTACAAGATATCATTTCTATTCTTGGTATGGAGGAGCTTTCGGAAGAAGACAAGATGGTAGTGAACCGCGCCCGCCGTGTGCAGCGTTTCCTTTCGCAACCGTTTGCCGTGGCTGAACAGTTTACGGGCGTTCCGGGGAGTAATGGTTTCCATTGAGGATACAATCAAAGGGATTTAGAATGATTCTGGATGGTGAGGTGGATAATCTTCCCGAACAGGCTTTCCTGAATGTAGGTACCATTGAAGAAGCGATAGAGAAAGGCAAGAAATTGCTGGAACAGGCGAAAAAATAAAAAAAGAATAGGATGAAAGAACTGCATTTGAGTATCGTATCGCCCGAAAAGAGCATATTCGACGGAGAAGTGAAGATTGTCACACTGCCGGGAACGATAGGATCGTTTTCTATCCTGCCGGGACATGCGCCTATCGTTTCATCGCTGAAAGCGGGAACGTTGGCTTACACTACGATGGACGGCGAGGAGCATACACTTGATATTCAGGGCGGTTTTGTCGAAATGAGTGACGGTACGGTTTCTGCCTGCGTTTCGTAGGCGGACCTCCTGAAATATAGTTGAATTGGAAAAAACGAGATTTAGAAAATACAGTAGAAAAACACAGTGACATGATGAACATTAGTAAAACTAAACGGAACTTTATCGGCTTGAACACTTTATTTGCAATTCTAAGTGCAGGAGTCGGTGCAGTGATTTTACATGTTGCCCTACCGGGACATTATTTCGGAGGATATCCGTTTATTCCGACATATTTCTATCTGTTTGGTTTGTTCAGTATCTATATGTTCGATACGTGTCGGCAGCATGCTCCGCAAAAGATGTTACTGCTGTATTTGGCAATAAAAATGGTAAAGATGATTCTTTCGATAATTCTAGTCTTGATTTATTGCCTTGCCGTGCGTGAAGAAGCTAAAGCCTTTCTTTGCTGACGTTTATCTCGTTCTATTTGATATATCTGATATATGAAACGTGGTTCTTCTTCTCCTTTGAAGTGAACCTGAAACGGAAAAAGAAAAATAAGAATAAAAATGAAACAGTTGCATAACATAGTAGCTCCGTTGGTACTGTTCTGTCTGTTGGCAGCCGGCTTCCCTGTTTTTGCACAGGAACAGGGGAAGAAGCGGCTGTCCGAAGATGCAGGATGAGATGACTTCTAAAGAAGAAAAAGAGAATACGGTGGATGTGAAAGAAATTGTGTTCGGACATATCGGCGACTCCTACGAATGGCATATCACAACGTGGGGTAAAACGCACATTACTATACCATTACCTATCATTGTTTATAGTTCCGCTACAGGTTGGCACACGTTTCTATCTTCCCGTCTCGAAGAGAACGGGGGTAGTTATGAAGGGCTTTCCATCGCTCCCGAAGGAAGTAAGTACGAGGTAAACTGGTAGAGTATAATGCAGCCGGAGAGCAAGTGCGTCCGTGGGACATTTCTATCACAAAGGTGACATTTGCTTTGCTGTTCAACAGTGTGCTGTTGCTCATGATTGTATTGAGTGTAGCACACTGGTATCGAAAACGTCCGCAAGGAGCGAAAGCGCCGGGAGGATTCATCGGATTCATGGAGATGTTTATTATGATGGTGAACGATGATATTATCAAGAGTTGTGTAGGTCCCAACTACCGGAAATTCGCTCCATATCTGCTGACTGCGTTCTTTTTCATCTTTGTCAACAATATAATGGGATTGATCCCATTCTTCCCCGGTGGTGCGAATGTGACGGGAAATATCGCTATCACTATGGTACTGGCTGTCTGTACATTCCTTGCGGTTAATATCTTCGGAACCAAGGCATATTGGAAAGATATTTTCTGGCCCGATGTGCCCTGGTGGTGAAAGTTCCTGTGCCGATGATGCCTTTATCGAGTTTTTCGGAATCTTCACGAAACCGTTTGCATTGATGATCCGTCTTTTTGCCAATATGTTGGCAGGACACATGGCAATGCTGGTGCTTACTTGCCTGATTTTCATCTCTGCAAGTATGGGGCCCGCACTGAACGGCACACTGACCGTGGCTTCCGTACTGTTCAACATCTTTATGAATGCGCTTGAGTTGTTGGTAGCTTTCATCCAGGCTTACGTGTTTACAATGCTTTCGGCAGTGTTTATCGGACTGGCACAAGAAGGTGCCAAAGTGAAAAAGCTGAAGAAAAAAATGAAAAAAACGTTGATAAAAAGAATACGGAATAAACGCGCGGAATGAATGATTAAATAATAAACAAGAGAAAATATAAACCATTTTAAAACTGAAAATTATGTTACTATCAGTATTGTTACAAGCCACTGCAGCAGCAGTAGGAGTAAGTAAATTAGGTGCAGCTATCGGTGCAGGTCTTGCAGTAATCGGAGCAGGTTTGGGTATTGGTAAGATTGGTGGTTCGGCTATGGAGGCAATTGCGCGGCAGCCGGAAGCATCAGGTGACATTCGTATGAATATGATTATCGCCGCCGCCTTGATCGAAGGTGTAGCTCTGTTGGCGGTAGTGGTTTGTCTGTTGGTGTTCTTCCTCTAATCAGGTATATAACCGAATTTCAGGCGTGAACCATGTTTCAAATCAATATTCATCATTCTAGATTAAATAAAATTATGTCATTACTATTACCTGATAGTGGCCTGTTGTTCTGGATGTTTGTCGCATTCGGGGTTGTGTTTGTGATATTGGCAAAATACGGCTTCCCTGTCATCATTAAGATGGTGGAGGCCGTAAAACCTATATCGACCAGTCTTTGGAGGTGGCAAGAGAAGCCAATGCACAGTTCTAAACTAAAGCAGGAAGGCGATGCGCATTGTGGCTGCCGCCAACAAGGAACAAGGACGCATCTTGAGGGAAGCAATGGAAGAACGTGACAAGATTGTTCACGAGGCCCGTAAGCAAGCCGAGATAGCCGCACAGAAGGAACTGGATGCGGTGAGACAACAAATCCAGGTAGAGAAAGACGAAGCCATCCGCGACATCCGTCGTCAGGTAGCCGTGCTTTCTGTCGATATTGCCGAGAAAGTGCTCCGTAAGAGTCTTCAGGACAAGGAAGCTCAGATGGGCATGATCGACCGTATGCTGGATGAAGTACTAACCCCTAATAAGAACTAAGGAAGATGGAAGTCGGAATACTCTCAATGCGTTATGCAAAAGCCATGATCGAATACGCGCAGGAGAAAGGAGTGGAGGACAAGCTCTACCAAGAGTTCCTCACACTGTCTTATTGCTTTTGTGCCCAACCGGGTTTGCGCGAAGCACTTGATAACCCTGTCATCACAACGAAAGAGAAGTTGGCGTTAGTATGCACGGCTGCCGATGGTGACGGTAAATCGACCAGAGAGTTTGTCCGTTTTATCACTTTGGTACTGCGAAACAGGCGTGAGGGCTATCTACAGCAATTTATCAGCCTGATGTACCTGGACCTCTACCGGAAACTGAAGCACATCGGAGTAGGCAAGCTGATTACGGCTGTCCGGGTGGACAAGGAGACGGAAGACCGCATCCGCTCCGCAGCAGCGCATATCCTGCATGCGCAAATGGAACTGGAGACTGTGGTAGATCCGTCTATCGAAGGCGGATTTATCTTCGATGTTAATGACTACCGACTGGATGCAAGCATTGCCACGCAGTTGAAGCGAGTGAAACAACAATTTATTGATAAGAATAGGAGAATTGTATAATGTCTGAAAATATAAAGTAAGCGAGGTATCTGATATATTGCGCAAGCAGCTCGAAGGTATTAACGCCCACGTGCAGCTTGACGAGATCGGTACGGTGCTCCAGGTGAGCGATGGAGTAGTACGTATCTACGGATTGCGGAATGCCGAGGCTAATGAGTTGCTGGAGTTTGACAATGGTATCAAGGCAATCGTGATGAACCTTGAAGAGGACAACGTGGGTGCTGTGCTGTTGGGTCCGACGGACAAAATCAAAGAAGGCTTTATTGTGAAGCGTACCAAGCATATTGCTTCTATCCGCGTAGGAGAAGGTATGTTGGGGCGTGTCATTGACCCGCTGGGTGAACCGCTCGACGGTAAAGGCTTAATTGGTGGTGATTTGTATGAAATGCCGTTGGAACGCAAAGCGCCGGGAGTAATCTTCCGTCAGCCTGTGAACCAGCCGTTGCAGACCGGATTGAAAGCTGTGGACGCCATGATTCCTATCGGCCGCGGACAGCGTGAGCTGATTATCGGCGACCGTCAGACAGGAAAGACGGCCATTGCGATTGATACGATTATCAACCAACGTACCAACTTCCTGGCAGGTGATCCTGTATATTGTATTTATGTGGCTATCGGTCAGAAGGGTTCTACCGTTGCTTCTATCGTTAATACGCTTCGTGAGTACGGAGCACTGGACTACACGATTGTGGTGGCTGCTACGGCTGGTGATCCGGCTGCATTACAGTATTACGCTCCTTTTGCGGGTGCTGCCATTGGCGAGTATTTCCGTGATACCGGTCGTCATGCGTTGGTGGTTTATGATGACCTTTCCAAGCAGGCGGTAGCTTATCGTGAGGTTTCTCTGATTCTTCGCCGTCCATCAGGTCGTGAGGCTTATCCGGGTGATATCTTCTACCTGCACTCCCGTCTGTTGGAACGTGCTGCTAAGATTATCAGTCAGGAGGAAGTGGCTCGCGAAATGAACGATCTTCCGGAAAGTCTGAAGGGAATTGTCAAAGGCGGTGGTTCGCTCACGGCATTGCCTATCATCGAAACGCAGGCTGGTGACGTATCGGCTTATATCCCGACAAATGTGATTTCCATTACCGATGGTCAGATATTCCTCGAAACGGACCTCTTCAACCAGGGATTCCGTCCTGCCATCAACGTAGGTATTTCTGTATCCCGTGTAGGTGGTAACGCGCAGATCAAGGCTATGAAGAAGGTGGCGGGAACATTGAAGATCGATCAGGCGCAGTATCGTGAACTGGAAGCTTTCTCCAAATTCAGTAGCGACATGGACCCTATTACCGCAATGACGATTGACAAGGGCGTAAGAACGGCCAGCTGTTGATTCAGCCTCAATACAGTCCGATGCCCGTAGAACAGCAGATTGCTATTCTCTACTGTGGTACGCACGGACTTCTCCGTGATGTGCCTCTGAACAACGTGCAGGATTTTGAACGCAGCTTCATCGAGTCTCTGCAATTGAATCATCAGGAGGATGTGTTGGATGTATTGAGAACGGGTGTTAGTGATGATAATGTGACTAAGGCTATTGAAGAAACTGCCGCTATGGTCGCTAAACAATTTATCTAATCGGTCATTGATTTATCTGATTGGCTTTTTTATGGTCGCTTTAAATTTTTAATTAATTAATTTTTAATTAAAACTATGGCTTCACTGAAAGAAGTAAAAACCAGAATAAATTCGGTCAAGAGTACCCGAAAAATCACTTCAGCAATGAAGATGGTGGCTTCTGCCAAACTACATAAGGCACAAGGAGCCATTGAGAATATGTTGCCTTATCAGAAGAAGTTGAACAAGATTCTGACTAACTTTTTGAGCGCTGATCTTCCGATAGAGTCTCCTTACATACGAGCACGGGAAGTGAAGCGTGTGGCGATTATTGCTTTTTCTTCGAATACATCACTTTGTGGTGCTTTTAATGCAAATGTCATAAAGATGTTATTGCAAACTGTCAGCGAATACCGTACGCTGGGACAGGATAATATTTTGATCTTTCCCATAGGAAAGAAGGTGGAGGAAAGCTGTGAAGAGAATGGGATTCCAGCCGGGGGAAATACCTCCGACACTTTCCGATAAACCAACTTATCAAGAAGCTTCCGACCTGGCGGATCTTCTAATGAAAATGTATGTGGCGGGAGAAATTGACCGTGTGGAATTGATTTATCATCATTTTAAATCAATGGGTGTGCAGATTCTACTTCGTGAGACTTATCTGCCTATTGACCTTACACGTGCAGTAGGAGAAGGTAAAGAACTGGAAAAACAGAAAGAAGAAGAACGTGAAGTTGTGAATGACTATATAGTAGAACCTTCTGCTGAGCAATTGATTGCCGACTTGATACCTACTGTATTGAGCCAGAAGGCTCTCTTTACTGCTGCTGTGGATTCTAATGCTTCCGAGCACGCAGCACGTACATTAGCAATGCAAGTAGCTACGGACAATGCCAACGAATTGATTCAAGACCTTACCAAGCAATATAACAAGAGTCGCCAACAGGCGATTACGAACGAATTGCTGGATATTGTGGGTGGTTCGATGCAGTAATTACGACAATTAATAACATTATTTTTTTGATTCAATATCCGTTTTTAAGGTGAAACTTAAAAACGGGAATTTATATATATATATATTTGCGTTGGAAATAGTCTTGAATTTTTATTTATATTCAAGCAAAACAAATATACAAGTAGTTTTCGGACATAATAGCACATCACTTAGTGTTCTAATTTGATCCGTCGTCCCGGTTGCTTTCTAGCGGGAAAAACAGCCGGGACTTTTTGTCTGATTCTCATTTGAATATTTTATGCGGAAAAGTTTAGTACTTTTATTTCAATCTCTATATAGTTTTCTGTACCTTTGCACAAAATAATATACTTTCATGGAAAATAATCCGGAACTGCAGCTTGCTTGGCAGTTCATTGAAAATACAGGCACCCATTTATTTCTTACCGGAAAAGCTGGAACCGGGAAAACGACATTTCTTAGACGATTGAAAGAACATACGCCCAAACGCATGGTCATATTGGCTCCGACAGGGATTGCAGCTATCAATGCGGGAGGCGTAACGATTCATTCTTTCTTTCAGTTGTCTTTTGCTCCTTTTGTGCCCGAAACGACTTTTAACTCTGCGCAAATACAATACCGATACAGTCAAGAGAAACGTAACATTATCCGAAGCATGGATTTATTAGTGATTGATGAAATCAGTATGGTACGTGCGGATTTGCTAGACGCAGTAGATGCGACTTTACGTCGTTATCGCAATCGCGAAAAGCCTTTTGGAGGGGTACAACTGTTGATGATTGGAGATTTGCAGCAGTTAGCTCCTGTTGTGAGGGACAGCGAATGGAGTTTGTTGAGGAATTATTACGAAACGCCTTATTTTTTTTTGCCAGCCGTGCATTGAGAGAAACGACCTATATGACAATTGAACTGGAAAAGGTATACCGTCAGAACGATACTTTTTTTCTTTTTCTCTGTTGAATAAAATACGTGAGAACAAAGCAGATGATGAAGTGTTGAATGAGTTGAATCGGCGATATCAGCAAGGCTTCCAACCGCCTAAAGAAGAAGGGATATATCCGTTTGACAACACATAACAATCAAGCACAGCAAGTAAATGATCGTGAATTGGCTTCTCTACCGGGAAAGCCTTATCATTTTCGAGCTGAAGTGACGGGGACTTTTCCTGAATATACATATCCCGCAGATGAAATTCTCACTATTAAAGAGGGTGCCCAGATCATGTTTCTCAAGAATGATGTTTCTTTGGAAAGACGGTATTATAATGGTATGATCGGAGAGGTGGTAGCCGTTAATGATTCTGAGATATATGTGAAAGAAAAAGGGAGTGAGGAGGATTTTCTGTTATTGCCGGAGGAATGGGGAAACTATAAGTATGTGTTAAATGAGGAAACGAAGGAAATCACTGAGGTGATAGAAGGAACATTCCGTCAATATCCTATTCGATTGGCATGGGCTATCACGATACATAAGAGTCAGGGTTTGACGTTTGAACGTGCTATTATTGATGCACGGAATTCCTTTGCACATGGACAAACTTACGTGGCTTTGAGTCGTTGCAAGACGCTGGAGGGTATGGTGTTGGAGTCTCCTTTGCGTAAGGAGGCTATTATTAGTGACAGTGGGTTGATAATTTCACCAAAGCGGTGGAGCAGAATAAGCCGGGCAGCCAGCAGTTGAATGATATGCAAAAGGCGTATTTCTTTGATTTGTTGAGTGATTTGTTTAATTTCTATTCGATCGATCAGGCTTATAAACGGTTGCTTCGTCTTATGGATGAGGATTTGTATAAACTTTTTCCCTAAATTAGTTGGCTGAATATAAGCTATTGGCCTCCCATATTAAAGAAAAGATAGTGGAGGTTTCCCAGCGTTTCCGCAATCAGTATACCCGGTTGATACATGAGAGTGAGGATTATGCGGCGAATGAGGAGTTGCAGGAACGGATTCGTTCCGGTGCCGGATATTTTTTCATAAGGAGTTGGAACCCGGTTCGGGCTTTGTATGAAAGACTAATATGCCTCTTGACAATAAAGAGTTGAGAAAGCTGTTGGCAGAGCGTATGCAGGCGCTGGATGATGCGTTGTGGATTAAAGAGTCTTTGTTGGAAGCTGTGTCTACAAGTGGGCAACCTTTTATTGTTGCGGAATATTTGAAATTGAAAGGCTAAAGGTGATGTTGAGTCTCGAGGACAACTCTTCTTCTTCTTCTCCTTCTTCTACCGCTTTGAATTGGAGAAGAAAGAACGTGGAACGGAAAGATCGTTTTACGCAGTGCTGAAAAGGTGAAAGTGGAGGTGCCGACGGATATTTTGCATCCGGAGCTTTATCGCACTTTATCGGAATGGAGAACGGAAAAGACGGGAGAAACCAATATTCCTGCTTATGTGATTATGCAACAGAAAGCATTAATGGGAATTGTGAATCTGCTAGCCGGATAGTCCGCAAAGCTTTGGAAGCTGTACCTTATTTTGGAGCGAAAGGAGTGGAGAAATATGGACTTGAAATTTTGGGGATTGTCCGTAATGGCATATGAGGGAGAATCAATGTGAAACGACCGGAAATCAAAGAGATATTTCTTCCGGAAAAAAGAAGAGGGGAGAAAAAAAAAGGAACCGAAGAAAGATACGAAACAGATGAGCTATGAGATGTTTTGTAAGGGAATGAGTATGGAGGAGATAGCTAAATCACGTGATTTGGTGACGGGAACAATTGCTACGCACTTAGAACATTATGTTCGTATGGGAAAGATTAAACTGGAGCAAGTAGTAGCTGTAGAAAAGATAGAGAAGATTCGTCGGTATCAGCAAAACATGAACGAGAATTCCGGAGTGGCAAATAAAGCGGCGTTAGGAGACGAGGTCTCCTATGCCGATATCAGATTTGTATTCGCAGCCGATGATGCTAGGCGTTGAAGCTCTTAGAATTTGCAGAAGAAAGAAACGAATACCGGAACACTCATATCAATGAGAATGCCGTGTAGGATAGCAATGGGAATCATTTCTTTTTCCTGAATATCTGCTGATGGAGGGTAGGAGTACATCCATTGAATTGACACCGGCTGCTGAAATAGGAGCTAGCTTCCCGAAATACTTCTTGATAAGCGGAGTGCCGAGAAGTGCCATCATTTCACGGAAAATATTAGTCAGTAGGGCAATGGTGCCTAGTTCCGTAGCAAGTTGCAGTCCGATGGAAGGTTCTTTGAACTGGGTGATAAGGATGGAAGACAGTGAATAGTATGCGAATCCGCTTCCTACTGCCATACAGTCGAACACGCTCCATTGACGCAATAGCATGCTTGCCAGGGCGGAGAATAATAATGTTCCGATGATAGTTCCCAATGGAATTAGTAACATCTTAGGGTGCAGGTGTGAAACAATGGTTTTCAGATTTTTGTTAGAACCGATACTAACTCCTACTTGTAGCATCAATGCGTATAAAGTATGTACATGGAAACGGTGTGCGTGTCAAATTGGAATTTATTAAGAACTCCCATGATGCAGCCTACACAAAAGAATACTATTACAATCAGACTTCCTTTCATTGTTCGCCTCCTTTCTTGAAGAATAGTTGTAAAACCAGCCGGGCAGCAATCAAGCTTCCCAATACACCCGATATGGCAAGAACAATGGCTTGTTTACCGAACTTACCAAGATTGTTCACTATCAGGCTATTAGAGCCGATAGATACGCCAAGTATAAAGAGTAAGAGGAATATTGTAAGAGAAATCGTCTTTTCTGTCTTCTGTAGAATACTCCAGTTACGCAATACATAGCCGATTCCGATTCCCAGAAACATGGTAGATATAATAGAGAACATATTGTATATATTTTTTTGGTTAGGTTAAACTGCTGATTGACAACACACAAAAAAGAATTTTCAAAGAAGATATTACATCTTACTTGAAAATCAGATAAAGGAATACTGCTATGGCAACAAAACAAGTCAGCAGGTAGTTCCTGTAAAAAAGGGAAAGTTGGGAAATTTAGATGAATCCACTGAACCAATGTACATGCACGCAACATGACTTACAGAAATTGGGGATTTCCGCAAGAAAAAGAGTAGCGTTATGTAATTGTAATGTTTGATTCATTATTATTCTTTTTAATTTGGTGCAAAGATAGTTATTTATTGCATATTTTCAAAATAAATATGCAATAATTATATGCTGTTCCAATCCAGAATGGTTGTAAAAAGTTCTCTTTAGTTTTCCCAGTTCACAAGGATTGTATCCTTTTATTGTTCGTGCATTTCTCGATACTCATTCCGCTAAAACGCGGGCGGGGAGTGGATTTCTTGCATTTCTTCTGTCGTAACAGGATAAATGAGCGTGCGGTTTAATTTCATGTAGTCTGCTACCTGATAAGCTATTTCTGCAATAGTCAAACATTCGTCACCACAGATATGAAAGATTCCGTTGGTCGTATTTTCTATCAGGCGTCGTATCCCGTCTGATAGATCTCCTACATAGGTTGGTGTCCGCCATTGATCGGATACGACACGTATTTCTTGTCCGGCTTTCAGACGGTTCATTACTAGCTGTACAATATTACCATGTTGTCCCGGTAGTGCCTTGCCATAAACGATTTCTACACGGACAATGGCATAACTGCTGCAAAAGTTTCTGTCACTCTCTCTTCTCCTTTCCATTTGGTATATCCGTAGTAGTTGATCGGGGCAGGGAGGTCTTTTTCTGTATATAACAGCCCGGCAGCTTCGTTTATCTTTCCATCAAAAACAAAGTCCGTAGATAAATGAATGAACCGGCTTTTGTATTCTTCGCATAAATCGGCCAGTTGGCCCACTGCGGTAACATTGGTGAGATAGGCTTCTTCGTGATGCGTTTCGCAATAGTCCGGCACGGACAGAGGCGGAGCAATTAATGACTACATCGGGTTGAACCTCTTTGAAGAGATGCCTAACGTCCGCTTCATTCCGTATATCTGTTTCGATGAAACGATAATCCTCCGCGTTATTGGGAAGAATATCCGGATGCAGGGAGCAGCCCGTCAGCTTGTATTGTTTACAAGCAGATAAATCATTTACAATCTGGCGTCCGGTGAATCCGTTGGCGCCGATAATTAATATCTTCTTCATAAGGTTCTATATATAGATGTTATAGATTATTTCTACAAAAATAAAAAATAATATCAACTACGCAAATAGATTTCGTACTTCCCTTCTTACTTTGCTCCCGATAACGAGATTTATATGAATTGATAAAAAGAAAAGATGTATGGAAAAAGTAATTATGGGAACACGTTTACCCGCTAAACTTTGGTTGGATGAAGTAGAGGACTCTTGTATGTCGCAGATTATGGATTTGACTTCACTGCCTTTTGCATTTAAACATATTGCCATCATGCCTGATGCGCATGCGGGAAAAGGAATGCCTATTGGCGGTGTGTTGGCTACGAAGGGTGTGATTGTTCCCAATGCTGTGGGAGTGGATATCGGTTGTGGAATGTGTGCGATTAAGACCAATCGAAAAGCGGATGATTTTAGTTATACGGATTTGACTTCCATTATGTCGAAGATTCGTGCAGTTGTTCCTTTGGGATTCGATCATCAGAATAAAAAGCAGGATCAGGAATTGCTTCCGCAAGGATTCGACTTTGAAGAGATGCCTGTTTTGAAGAATCAGTACGAGGCTTGTTTGAAGCAGATAGGAACTCTGGGAGGTGGAAACCACTTTATTGAGATTCAGAAAGATACCGAAACGTCTGATGTTTGGGTGATGATTCACTCCGGAAGCCGTAACATTGGTTTGAAGGTTGCCAATCACTATAATAAGATTGCGCAATATTGGAATGAGAAATGGTATTCTAAAATGGTATCGGGACTAGCTTACCTGCCAATGGAGACACAGATGGCAAAGGATTATTTCCGTGAAATGAATTACTGTGTGGCCTTTGCCTTTGCCAACCGTCAGTTGATGATGACTCGTATTTGTGAAGCCATCCAGGCAGTGAAACCTGAAACGGACTTTGATCCTATGATTAATATTGCCCACAACTATGCAGCTTGGGAGAATCACTTCGATCAGGATGTGATTGTACACCGAAAAGGTGCTACGCGTGCCTATGAGGGCGAGATCGGTATTATCCCCGGATCTATGGGTACCAAGTCTTATATCGTTGAAGGATTGGGTAATCCGGAGAGCTTCAAAAGCTGTTCGCATGGTGCCGGCCGATTGATGGGACGAAAGGATGCCTGTCGCCGTTTGTCACTGGATGAAGAGAAGGAGCGAATGGATCAGCAAGGTATCATTCACGGACTTCGTTCGCAGAACGAACTGGATGAAGCACCGGGAGCTTATAAAGATATTGCGCAAGTGATAGCGAATGAGCGGGATTTGGTGAAACCGTTGGTGGAACTTGCTCCAATGGCGGTGATTAAGGGATAATGTCATGCCATGTTTAAAGAGGAAAGCTAGCGTATGGACATAAAAAAGGAGCAACGCCTTGCTCCAACCTTTGTTAACCTTAAATCTAATACTATGAAAAACACAATGCAAAGATACAGACTATTGCGAAATTAGCAAATAATCCAAGAAAAAAAAGCATGTTTTATAACATTGATTAAGAATTAGTTTTCTCAATTCAATTTTTATTAAGAGATTTGACAGACCACATGTGAAGAATCAACTCTCTACCACCGTATGCTTCTTAGAGTAGATTTAATGAGTGGCAATATACCACGCTGTTTCGTTCTTTTTGAAGCACCCGGATTAGTGCTTGGGTCGGAAATCGTGATGCCGGAGAAAGTATTGATATCAATTCTTTCTCCATAGTAGGAAGGAAGAGATTGCTGTAAAATACTGTTTGGTATTCCTTTTAAAGGGTACAGTGCGTTTCAGCTGCTCGTTTGAATTGTTCTAATAGATCCGGATCGGAACATAGTTTGGAAACGTAATCACCGTAATCAAAGAATATGGTAGGCGTATATCCGTCTAATCTTTGTAATTCGCCCGTTAATTCTTCGTTAAACGTATAACGCTGATTTATTTCTTTCATAATAGCCGCCAGGTTGTCCAATTCCGAGCAATCAGTAACACCGATTGTTCCGCAGGGAGTGACATAATTTGAATAAAAAGAATAGAAACCATCACAAATCTTTTCATAATCTATGTTTCCGATTAAGTACTGGCCAATCTTGTCGTATGGCATGCCATAAGCCATGATTTCACTTGTGGATGCTATCAAGTGACTTGTTACGTTTTTGAGATCATAAGCAACCTCTACTGTCGACATATAGCAGTCATCGAAAAGTATATATTCCATCTTTAGGCCCGCGTTCGAAATACCTCCGGCAAGCGTAGTAATATCAGTTTGATATTTCGTTTGTGTTCCTCCAAAAAAACGTGTCATCGGTGCATGTTCATACTCCCAGTGCTTTTTACTAATCTGCAAGCTGCTGCGTGAAACTGCTCTCGATACAGGTATCCATCCCATCCCGTGGCATCCGATAATCATTGCATATCGTTTGGCGGGAGCATAGGTTTGTACATCGTTCAAAATAGAAGTGATACCCTCTGCAGTTGTATAGGTAGGATCCGGATAATCGTAGTTTTTAAAGTCTTCTGTACACCTTTTGCCATTCTCATAGACAAGTTCGGAGAGAGTGGCTTTGGTGGCCGATGTACATATAAATACGAGAACCCGTTCATTCTTCAATATATTGTTTCCGATGATACTTTTCAAATCGGCAATGTTCTGATAGAAAAAAAAGAAGTGAGATTGTTCGACCAGGGTAGATACATGAACACCGTCTGTTCATTATTCGAACGAACAACAGGATCAGTCGGATCGGGATCTGTCGGATCAGTAGTTGAGTCATCCGTTTGCCTTGTAGTTGGAGAGGTAGAAACAGGATCTTCTTTCTCACATGAAATCATGCCAAAAGAAAGAAATAATACAAAGAGGATTGATTTCATCAGACGATAATATGGTTGCATTGTTTCCATTATTCTACAAGGATTAAATAATCTTTTTATATGTAACGTAAAAAGAGAACCTTTTGATCTGTCTTATCGAGACATAATTGACATCTCTCTTTTTGCAAAGTTATTGAAAAATAGCGTAATTCCTATATTATCATGAATAAGAAAAAAACTGTCCGGGAGAGAGCTTACGTATAGACATAAAAAAAGGAGCAACGCCTTGCTCCAACCTTTGTTAACCTTAAATCTAATACTATGAAAAACACATTGCAAAGATACGGACTATTGCGAAATTAGCAAATAATCCAAGCAAAAAAGTATGTTTCATAACATAGATTAAGAATTTGATATTCCAATTCAAATTTTATTAAGACTTTTTGGTTGCTTTATCTTCCTCTAATCCCTTTGACATATACTTTCAAGTTAGGTATCCTGAAATCATTCGGAGAACAACCTGTGATTTTCTTAAATAACCGGCTGAAATACTGTGGATTCTGAAAACCCAGTTCTTGCGTTATCTGATTGACTGTTTTATCAGTATTCAGCAACCAATCTTTGGCAATCTCGAAGCGTTTGAACTCGATATACTCTTTAAATGATTTCCCCGTTTCATACTTCAGTAAGTCGTTGAAATATTCAGGAGACAAATGAAGCAGGTTCGCACAATACTTATGTGAAAGCACATCGACAGCCGGTACCAGCTTCGTTTCGAAATGGTTATTTATCATTTTATCAAATTGTTTGATAATCGTTTTATTCACTTCGTTACGTGTAATGAATTGGCGTTCGTAGAAACGGACAGTAATCCAGCAATAGCTCTATATATTTGGAAACTATCTTCTTGCTATGTCGGTCAATGCAACGTTCGAGTTCCTGGTTTATTTTATCCATAAACTCCAGAATGATTTGCTTCTCGCGCAAAGAAGATATATGTAATGCTTCTTCAGGCAGATAAGAGAAGAAAGTATAGTTATCTATATTAAGTCCGAGCGGAGTGCCACAAATCAGATCGGGATGAAAAGCCAATATCCATCCTTTAGAAGGAAAAATTCTTATTTTTTTCTTTCATACTGATAGACTCTCCGGGACTAAGGCAGAGCAAAGTACCATCCGAAAAATCATAATACTGGTGACCATACATATACGCTTCACATTTACACTCACTCAATAGAATCGTATAAAAAGTCGAACTTGATGCCCGTATGAGCTGACAAGTCAGCCTTTGAGAGATCGATGACACTTACCAGCGGGTGTAGTGTCTTACTCCCCAGGCAACAATTGCATTGATGCACGGTTCCTATTTTGAGTACTTTATCTCCCATGATGTTGAGACTCCTGTATCTAAAATACGTCTAGTTTTTTTGTTTATATTCGTTCGGGGTGCAGCCGACATGCTTTTTAAATAACCGACTGAAGTGCTGTGGATATTGAAATCCCAGTTCATAAGCCACTTGGCTGACAGTTTGAACACCTTCCAGTATTCTTTCTTTTGGCCAGTTCGATAATCCGGCACTGGATATATTCCTGTGCAGTTTTTCCGGTTTCCTTCTTTATCAAGTCTCCGAAATAATTAGGAGAGAGACATGCCTTGTCTGCAAAGTATTTCACGGATGGCAGTCCTTCGGTCATTGCCACCTGATTTTGGAAATATTCGTCCAGTAATTGCTCGAATTTAACGACTATATCTTTATTCGCCTGATTGCGTGTAATGAATTGCCGTTCGTAGAAACGCATACAGTAATCCAATAGCAGTTCGATATTCCGTACGATGAGTTGCTTGCTATGCTTGTCGATAGTATGCTCCAGTTCGAGCCGGATTTTATGTATGCAATCAGTTACGATTTCTCTTTCCTGATCTGAAAGATGCAATGCCTCATTTACCTCGTAAGAGAAAAAAAGTATAGTTTTTGATATGCTGTCCTAATGAAGTTCCGCGGATTAAATCGGGGTGGAATAAAACCCCAATTGACTTGGTACGGGGGGAGCCGTTCGGTTACGGTTGTCTATTCCGCTCACTTGTCCCGGTGCCATACAGACAACCGTTCCTTCCTGATAATCGTAATTCTTACGTCCGTATGTGAGATCCCCGCATTTGGTGCATCATCTTTCAGGAACAGACAATAGAATCCGATGTTCATACGGATATACTCAACCGACTTGGTAGCTTTTGAGAAGTCGATTACATTAACTAAAGGGTGCAATGTCTCCAGTCCAAACAACTGGTCATACTGATCGACGGTTTCAATTTTTGTTATTTCATCCATATGCTTTGTTATTAATCTGATACAAAGATAAAACATTTGGAGGTATCTTTTTTTTATTTCATACCTCAAATCAGTAATAAGGGTACAAGAATCAGTAATCTGTATACTACATAAACTTGCGGGCGGAAAAATAAATGGCAATGATTGCTGGAAGTAAGTCATGGAATTGATATATTTGCTCCGGAGAATATAAAAAAAACAGGTTTTATGAAAGCATTATTCATTGGAGGAACGGGTACTATCAGTACAGATGTAGTTGCATTGGCGCAACAGAGAGGGTGGGAGATTACTCTCCTTAACCGCGGCTCAAAAAAATGCCGGAAGGAATTCACAGTATCATTGCGGATATTAATGATGAAGAAGCTGTGGCAAAAGCCATCGCACTTGAACATTACGATGTGGTTGCGCAATTCATCGGTTATACGGCAGAAGACGTGAAGCGTGATATCCGCCTGTTCCAGAATAAAACGCGGCAATACATCTTTATCAGCAGTGCCTCTGCCTATCAAAAGCCATTGACCGATTATCGCATTACCGAAAGCACCCCTCTGGTCAATCCCTACTGGCAGTATTCCAGAAACAAGATAGAAGCGGAAGAAGTATTGATGTCAGCCTACCGGACAAGTGGCTTTCCGGTGACCATCGTTCGTCCCAGCCATACCTATAACGGAACCAAACCTCCCGTAGCCGTACATGGAGATAAGGGAAACTGGCAGATTCTCAAACGGATTCTTGACAGATAACCTGTCATTATCCCCGGCGACGGTTCTTCTTTGTGGACATTGACTCACTCAAAGATTTTTGCCAAAGGTTATGTAGGACTGATGGCGAACCCACATGCCATTGGGAACGCTTTTCATATCACTACCGATGAAAGTATGACTTGGAATCAGATTTACCAGACAATCGCCGATGCGTTAGGCAAACCTCTGAACGCATTGCACGTAGCATCCGATTTCCTTGCCAAACATAGCGATCATTATGATTTCAGGGGGGAACTCTTAGGAGATAAAGCGGCTACGGTTGTTTTCGATAATTCGAAGATAAAGCGGCTCGTCCCAGATTTTATATGCCATATCTCTATGGCGGACGGATTGCGGCAAGCTGTACATTATATGCTTTCTCATCCGGAATCACAAATACCCGATCCGGAATTTGATTCGTGGTGTGACCGTATAGCCAACGCAATAAGTGCGGCAGACAAAGCCTTCTGATTTTCCTGATTTTAATAAGTACCTGCCACTAATTAATTGCTATTTTTTAGGCACGGATTACACGGATTAACGCGGTTGTTTTTCAGCAATGATAACCCTAAAGACCGTGACATACGTGTAATCCGTGCCTAATTATTATTTAATAAGGAACATTTCTTCCTTGCTGCACCTCAATTCGTATTCCGAAATTACCATTAGCAGATTTCAGTTCAAACGCTCCCCGGAAATTATTCCTTTCCCAAGGCATAGCGCTACGGTTAGGGCACTCGCCAGCCATCCTTATCATAATCTCCGTAGGTATTGATTCTCATTCCGTTTTTCAGTTTGAAAGACCCCATCTGCATAAACTGTGGAGAAGAAGACAATCCCCAACCATATCCGTATCCAAAACCGGAAAACCCGGAGTAAGAAGACGAAGAAAAAGAGTCGGTGAATCCTTGAGAATAGGTAATATCCGTGTTTAAACGAAAGAGCTGATTATAATCTTTCGTCATATTAGGCATCTCTAAATTAAACTTGGGAAGTTCGGGAGTTGCTACGTTCATTAACCCCATATCCAGCAGAAAACCACCAAACTCTTTGATATTGGTAGATGGAGCACGACGAATACTATCGGAAGGAATTTCCGACTGTGCGGATGCAAAAACCGACCGATAATATCAGCGAAAAGAAATAGAATCAGTTTTTTCATCTTCGTAAAGGTTGATTTACCACAAAGATAGAGATTTTCAACCTGACTATTTGCTTCCGTTATGTTTTCTTAGAAAAAAACTTATCTTTTCAATTTAATCACCGGATAAACGACAGGAGCCGTCTCCCATTTCCTTTTCATCGGGTTGTATGAGCGTTCCATACCTCCATGGAGTTCGATATAATCGTTGAACTTGATTTCAAGCATCATGCCATAACCGCTTTGCGGATAGATAGGAGTGAGATATCCCTGCGAAGCATTTCGTTCGCCATTCACAGAATATTCGCCGAAAGCCCGTATACGCAGAAATTTATTAATCCGGTAAGCGGCCGAACCGCTAAAAACCAAAATCATTTCTGGCACCATGTTGGAAAGAAGGCATTGTGTACTTGGCACTGAACAGCCCACCTGAAAACTCCCATCGTTCATTAGGGGCATACGTATAAATGGCACCTACCTGAATATGCGTCCCCATGGTAGGATACGTATTATGCAAACTATACGTACTTAAATAGCTGTTAGCATTGATCCCGAAAATATCCGACCGATTATAGTCACGGCTGAAGGGATCGAAAGAAGTACCCAGTCTGGGAGTAGGCCAGGGAGTATCCATAAATTCGGGAGGAGATATATGAAGCGTCATGCTATCCGTTTGAATGGTTGGCTTCCTGTCGTTCGGCGTTATATTCATATCGGGTAAGATGAAGCCCTCCTTATCCATATTTAATGGCTGCTTTTGCTCCGGTGGCAGAGAAGAACCGCACGGCCGATGCTATCCTTTTTTACTTCCACCTGTTGCGCAAATGCGGTACAGGTACAAAAAGTAAAAACATAAATCCTGTGAACTGTCTTTTTATTCATGGCACTTTGCGGTGTTAAAGAGTTTAGTTGACAATCAGTTTATAACCGATTCCCCGTACATTGACAATACGTATCTGTTCATCTTGCGAGAGTTTATGCCGTAGTTTAGTAATGAACACATGCAGACTTCGGGAATTGAAAAAGAAACTGTCATCTCCCCAAAGTTCGAGCAAGACATCCTGCGTGTTGACCACCTGATTCCGGTTTTCGCAAAGCCGTTTTAAGATTTCCGATTCACGATGAGAGAGTTCCTGTCTCGTTCCTGCGTGTAATAAAGTTTGTGCAACAGGATCAAACAGATAACTTCCTATCTCAAAATGATTGGCAACCTTATTCTCTGTGAAGAGAAAAGCCTTTCCCATCAGTGCTTTTGATTCGGATAATCAGCTCTTTTGTATACCGAAAGGTTTTTTCAGGTAATCATTCGCTCCGAGTTCAAAACCCCTCCACCACATCATTGATGGCCGAACGGGCAGTCAGGAATAAGACAGGAGTCTGTTTATCCGTCTGGCGGATGCGACGTACCATTTCAAAGCCATCCATTTTCGGCATCATCACATCGGCTACAAGTACATCCGGATGAAGTTCGAAAGAAAAGGCTTAGTCCTTCCTCACCGTCATTCGCCGTATGAATGATAAAAATCATTTTCTTCCAGTGTATCTTTGATGATCATAGCGAGTGTCACTTCGTCCTCTACCAATAATACGGTAATTTTGTTTTTACTCATGATTTTATGGGTTTATAAAGTAATGGTAAAAGTGCTTCCTTTGTCCGGTTCACTTTTTACGGTGATAGTTCCTCCATGTTTTTCGACCATACTCTTTGACATAGAACAGTCCTAGTCCGTAACCTTTTATATTATGAAGATTACCCGTCGGGACCCGGTAGAATTTATCAAATATGTGCTTTTGTTTATCAAGTGGAATCCCGATTCCCCGGTCGGTAACGCTGATGGTTACTGTCCCCCCAGTCTGTCGGCAGGAAATAGACAATTCGGCTTCCTCCTTCGAGTATTTCACTGCATTATCTATCAGGTTACTGATGATGTTGCTGAAAATGCGTACGGTCGGCTACAATGACAAGCGTTTCCGGTTGAATATCCAATTCGATATGTACAGGCTTGTCCGCTTTTAGCTGGTGCTGCTCCATGAGCGGAGTAATCAACTCCTTCAGGTTGATTTCCTCCGGATGCAAACGAAACGTTTTTGCGACGCCCATTCCCATGGATAAAATCTGTTCCACCAGCCCGCTAAGCCTTTGCAACTGCTCCTGACTGATGCGTAGATACTGGTCGCGCTTGCTTTTCTCTTCCGCCTGGTTAAAGTTCAGTAATGCGTCATTAGCCGCATAGGCTACGGCAATGGGAGTCTTTAATTCGTGCGTGATATGTATTGGTAAAATCACTTTTCATTTCATCCAGCGTTTTCTGTTTCAGGAGCGTCCGGATAAGGAACCAGAAAGAGAATCCGAGAATCAGAAGAATTACAAATGAAGTGACCAGAATACCTGTCATCTGCTTTAACACCAATGAATTGATCGGCTCGAACACCAGTTGGTAGCGTTGGCTGTGATGCATATTAAATTCATAGTCATAGCGGATTGCCTTGGGACTGGGAATATAACTGCTATCTCCGCAATACCTAATGTATCGGTATATACAATGGAAGAATCGGCACTGATTCCGGTATAAATCAAAAGAGTGTGATGAGGAAAGAGAGATTATGCTCTTTCATCACATGGGTGAGCAAACTGTCATATCGCTGCAGGTTGACATCTATATAAGTGTCCACCCCCGAATGAATACCCTGCTGAATACTCATTAGCAGCTCCTTTAGCGAATCTTGCTTTTTCATAACACATCCAGCCCGTTCTCGCTACTTGCAACAGGTTGTAGAATCTTCCGGAGCGTTACCAACGGCCTTTACCGTATCCGTAGTAGTTTCTGTCCGGGAGTGTATCGTATCCTGACGGCTACTATCCGTATAAGAAATCGTTTGTTTAGTCACTAATGAATTGCCGTCCGCATCATATCCGGCCGATACCGTCAGCGAACCGTGTTCCACATTATCTTTTTGCAAATCATTTACCCGGAGCACGACCTCGTTAAAGTCACTCGTCCGCATCGCATCTCTGATATTGCTCTCCATTTCCATCTTCATAGACCGGTAAAGCCCTGTCAACCAATAAGCTTGATAAACAAAGATTCCGATTAATGAGCAGATAACCAGTATGACAATATGTTTTTAGTGGTAATTTCATACTGACAAAGATAATAGGAAACTATTCTTATTCTTCTCTTTGATAAGACTAAATAACACTAGATAAGCCAGTGATAACGCAAATTTCCATTTTTTCTACCGTATTTTGTCGTATTCCAAAAAATAAAGACGAGAAATGAAACGGATTAATTTACTATTTATGTCTCTTCTATGTGTGTGGATATCCGCTACAGCACAAGTCGGACAACAGTCACAGGAACCTGTCGACAGTATCAAGAATATAGGTTATATGGATAGTTTGTTTCAGGAACTGCCCGAAGTGATGATTATAGGTGAACGCCCTATCGTGAAAAGCCGAACAAGGCAAACTCGTGTATGACGTGCCGAGACTGGTGGGCAACCTGCCTGTGGATAATGCCTATGATGTTGTGAAAAATCTTCCGGGTATAGTAAATATGAATAATAGTCTGATGTTGGGAGGACAGGAGGTAACTGTTGTCATCAACGGAAAAGTGACCACTCTGTCTGCCGAACAATTGGATGCTTTATTAAAATCGATTCCTGTCAGCCGGATTGAAAAGGCGGAAGTGATGTATTCCGCTCCGGCACGCTATCAGGTACGCGGACCGATGATTAACCTGATATTAGCACCCGGCACAGGACAAGCATCTCTTCCCTTCAAGGAGAACTCTATACAGCTTTTAACCAACATCACTACGAATCTTTGGCAGAGCGTGGAAGCCTCCTGTACTCCGGACGCAAATTCTCTGCAGATCTTCTTTACTCTTACTCTTATGATCGTGACCGAAGGATTACGGAGAAAGAAGCACTTCACACATTAGCCGATGGTTCAGCGCATCAGATGGATATGGATGAAATAATGACTTCCCGTACCAACAGTCATCAGATACGTCTCGGAATGGATTACTCTCTAGCAGAAGATCATCTGTTAAGCCTGGTCTACACAACAGCTTTTACCGATTCCAAACATTATTCCATAGCTACCGGTGCGCAAAACTCTGTTACCGATTCACAGGGAGACAGCCAGCTCCATAACGCAAAGTTAGATTATCAAACCCCTTTCGGGCTGAAAGCTGGAGTGGCATTTACATCCTATCATTCTCCCGGCAGCCAATTATTATATAGCACGATGGGAACAGAGACAATGAATTTCTTAAGCCGCGATAAACAACAAATCAATCAATGGCGTTTTTATGCCGGGCAAGAACATACCTTAGGCAAAGGGTGGGGATTGAATTATGGTATGGTTACACGACCGCCTTAGACCATAGTTACCAGAAATATTACGATCCTGAAACAGACCACTTACTGCCGGATAATAATATGGCCTCCCGCCGTCGCGAACAAACCCTGAATGTTTATGCAGGACTGAATAAGAGCTTTTGGCGATAAACTCTCGGCCGATGTTTCCCTGGCAGCAGAGCAATATCATACAGATATCTGGAATGGATGGAGCCTCTATCCGGTAGCTAATCTGACTTATATGCCTGCCGCCGGACATGTCCTGCAACTCTCATTGAGTAGTGATAAGGAATATCCTGAATACAGGAGCGTGCAGAACTCTATTTCTTACATGGGAGCCTATTCTGAAATTCAAGGTAATCCCTATCTTAAACCTGCAACGAACTATGAAACGAGTTTCACTTATATATTGAAAAGCAAGTACGTCTTTTCTGCCTTTTATAGCTATACAAAAAACAACGAAATGCAAACCCTTTACCAGTCACCTGAACGTTTGGTGGAGATTTACAAGCTCTTCAACTTTGATTTTTTCATCGCAGGCCGGATTAATGATGACAGTTCCCTTCAAGGTAAAAAAAATGGCTGGACTCCCGTATTACAGCCATCGGCTTTCGCTATCGCCAGAAAGACAGTGATTTTTGGGATATCCCGTTTGACCGTAAACTATATACATTCGTCTTGACGATGAACAACACATTTACCCTTTCCACCAAACCCGACTTAAAATTCACTCTGACCGGATTCTATCAAAATAGAGCTATACAGGGAATTTTCGATCTTCCCCGTTCGGGAAACCTGGATGCGGCACTTCGTTACACCTTTGCAAAAGGAAAAGCACAACTTGAACCTTGAAGTGTGATGATATATTCAACACTTCTACCGTTTCGACACAAGTTCGCTACGGATTGCAGAATGTAAAGAACCATTATATGCGGACCACCCGTACATTCGGCGTTTCGTTTAACTATAAGTTTGGGGGATACAAAGAGAAGAAAAGGGAAGAAGTAGATACCTCCCGTTTTAAATAAACGCTAATTAATTTTTAGACATAAGAGCGAGAAAAAATTTCAGACATAAGAACAAAAAGAACATAAATGCTGCGCTTTTGAAAATTATTTCTGTTGTTTATTTAACTGCTATTTTATTTTTTGTTCTTTTGTTCTTCTGTCTGAATTAAATTCTCATTTATAAAATGAACTACTTAGTTCATTCTTTTGATGCTTTCCATGTTTGGGCATATTCTTCCAACACACACTTGATGCTTTGTCCGATTTTCACATAATCAGCCTCATTCAGATTGGCTAGTGACACACGCACACTCCATTTCGGTCCGGCAAAGCCACCACCATTCAACAGAACGAGTGAAGTTTCGTTTGCCAGGCGGAAAACCACATCCAATGGATTGTA
>VOFK01000006.1_pt1 | contig 31538 bp, 41 predicted proteins | sample 5384121 | NCBI WGS metagenome assembly VOFK01 (sample SAMN12384730, study PRJNA508395) | human gut metagenome | isolation source: healthy gut J | host: Homo sapiens | reverse complement strand
GCTATTAGTTATTGTAGCTTACCTCCGGTTCCACCAAAGGAAGTCCGAAAGGAATCTCAATACAAGTCATGGTTTATACCCTTATACAACCTTAAGATATCTTTGACCATAAGGAAGATGATATTTTCTTCTGTACCGCAGATATCGGCTGATTGACATTCCTACATTGTATACGGTCCGCTTTTAAACAGAGCAACCATCAGATGTATGAATTGTTCCGACTTATCCGGAACCCAAATCGTTTTCATATATATTGATAAATTTAAAGTTACAATTTTTCTACAGCACCCACTGTAACCGTGCTTGATGAATCAGGACATTCAGTGGATTGAAAACATGATCTCTCCACTCTGCGTCTTTTAGGCCCTGCAGGGAAACCGATTAATCCGAGGCATGGCATTGGTAAGCCACCACGTTGGACAATTTAACCCTATCGTTGATACCTGGTGGCAGAGACAGGCGGTGTTTAACCCCCACCATCCTGAGCTTTTGTCTCCCAAGCTGGAAGTGCAGCACTTCCATTCTTCGGTGTAAAACCAAAAAGCTCCTCAGCAGAACCTCAGGAGATGAACCCCAGTGAAGCAGATGTCAACGAAAAAGGTGAGCTTTTGCTAGCATCCACATGCTGGGAATCATGCAATACCCTTTGACAGAAAGCCGCCATCAGAATGGATATTATACACAGCAGCCGGGATACTTACCGGCATGCGATACAAAGATAGATGGATATTTCTTGGATTACCGGACGTATTGATGACGTTAAACATCTCCGGTCACCGTCTCGGTACTTATTGAAGATGCTCTATTTCATCCGGCAAATTGTGGGAAGCTGCTGTTGTCATCCACATAAGGTGGTGAAGATTTTATTTGTTAATAAAAACCTTGTGCTGAAAGCGTGAAGCAAAGATAACGGCAAGTGAATTAAAAAGCAGTTGTCCGTTCCGACATCAATCTATCGCAGTTCCGCAAGACTGAAGTTGTAAAGAGAAATGCTCTACAAACTGCTCCGGGCAAAGTTGTACGTCGTATTTTCATCGGCAATGAAATTGATGAAATCAAAGATTCCATGATTAACATCCTCGCCGACCGGTAAGCGATGAGATTGAAAAGAACAGAATTGGAGATAAGTAATAATTTCCTGATATACTTGAAGCTGCATACGTATCGTTTCAGCTTCTCCGTTCTAAAGGAACGTCTGTTATGTCAGCTGTGCTTGTTCTGCAGGACTGCCTTATCTTGATTTTTATGAAAGTTTCTTTGACTTATGATGCTGACGAATTTTGCTTCATCCAGTTCGCGATACCGCCTCCTCCTTCTCTCTCCCTGCTCCTGTTAAGCAACCATTTTCAAGACGTTTCCTCACCTGCTCTCCCCACCAAAGCCCAGTGCCTGATTGTTCTCCTAATTCTCAAATCCTGTCATCAGATTCCCTGAAACTGTTCCATCTTCTCCGTTCCTGTCTCGGTCTTACTATCAGCACGTGCCAAGCCAGATCTGCGTGACCCAGCCATCTGAACTGGCCGAGGTTCTCCTGTTGCCTTCTCGTAAGAGCATCTTAATGGCTTTAGCTGGTAACCTTTTCCTTGCCCTTTATCTTTGAAATTAAGTACTCAATGCTCCTTTGTATAATACGGTGTCCCTTTGTCTACTTTTGGACGCCTTAAATCCAGTTCTTTCTCTCCCAGTATTCCCACATCCATCATCTGTGCAGCATCCGAAATTGTACTTTTTCAAACTCTCTATACCTCCCTATGCACTTTTCCTCAAGATATTCAGCATGGTCCTGCCTTGTCCGATGGAATGTAGCGCTATCCAATATCTTTATTCTAGCTGGCATCGTAATTGCAAACGTTTGCCAAGAATTTTCATCGTGAAAAATATGACAAAAAACATTAAAAGTGGCTTCCGTCTGCATTCGCCATGATTCGTCTTTTTCTACTTTTCCGGCTGTTTAAATTTAAAGCATTGCGCCGCCAATGCCTTTACGGTTCCACCGGCCGTTTCTCTGCTTTGCAATATTAATCTCGCAATTCCCTTCATGTCCTACGCGTCCTTGTAGCAGTTCATCACGATAGATGAACACTACCACATCAGCATCCCTCAATAGCACCGGACACCATCCTGAGCCATCGGACGGTGCTCCGGTCTCTGTTCTACGGCTTTTGGCGAGGCTGTGACAGGTACGTCACCGGAACATTCCAGCTCTCTTGCAGGCTGATTTTGGGAACGTGAGAAATATCGGACCATTTCCTGCTGTCTGGAATCGGAACCCTGCCGGAACCGGACATCAACTGTGAAAGTCGATGATAATCCAGTTTCGAATCATGTTTGTTATATTTTTCTGCACTTGCTGCAGCTCCGATAAATTCCGGGCGTATCGTCTATGATCAACTTGGATTTTCTATCGTTCAGCGCCCCGATCGGTTTCTCCCAGTCGGAGTCCGCTAAATTTCCGGAACGGAGCAGCTGTGCATCCATGCGATTCTTAAGGCAAGAGACGGTTTACTAACTGCTCTTTTGACATCTCAAGACTAAAGATCGCGGGTACACTCATCTTCGTGAAAAGCAACATACTGTGCAATATTTGGGACAAATGCCAGTTTTTTCCCATGGAAGGTCTTGCTGCGACTAAGATCAGGTCTGACGGGCTGTAGTCCCGACATCTTATAATCTAAATCGATAAAGCCTGTCGGAATTCCGGTCACATTTCCCCTTCGTCTTTGCCGCTAACTGAATCTTTTTCTAAGGCATTTAATACAACATCTTTGATCGGAACATAGTCTCCGCCACCCTGATTCTGTAAAAGTGTAAAATGCTCTTTTTCCGTATCAGCAAGGATGTCCTCCACCGGGTCTTTTTTGTGCATATGCTGCATTTTCGATGCCTTCGGTCGTGCGGATCGTTCCCCGTAAGAGTGCCTTTTCTTTTACGATATTTGCATAATATTTGATATTTGCAGAAGTTGGTACTGCTGCCACGATGTTTCCCACATACTCTAAACTGCTGACTTCCGGCGGTACATTTTTTTTCCTTTAAACGGTTCTGCAGAGTAACTAAATCTACCGGCTGTCCATCGTTAAACAGCTCTAACATCGCTTCAAAGAGTATCCCATACTGCTTGTGGTAAAAATCTTCTGTTGTTAAAATCTCGGATGCCGCCATGACTGCTTCTCTGTCCATGATCATGGAACCGATGACAGACTGTTCTGCCTCTAGGCTGTTTGGCATTACCCGCTTGATTACGGATTCTTCCATCAGAATTCTCCTCTTTTACTCTTCCGTTACTTTTACACGCAGTGTTCCTGTTACCTTCGTATGAAGTCTGATCGGTACATCATGGTAACCCAAGGAACGTATCGGCTCTTCTAACTGCATTTTTTTTCTTATCCAGCGCAAAACCGATCTGCTCTTTTTTGCTGCGGCCGCAATCTCTTTGGTGGATACGGAACCAAAAAGATTTTTCCACCCTCTCCGGTCTTAATCTTTACTTCTACTACTTTGCCTTCAAGGTCTTTTGCAAGCTCCTGTGCTTTTTTCTAAGTTCTCCTGTGCCACTTTATCTGCATGCTGATTCTGTAATTTGAGATCATTCAGATTCTTTTGGTGTTGCCTCTACTCCTAATTTTTTCGGAAGAATCATGTTCCGTGCATAACCCGCACTGACTTCTACGACATCTCTTTTTTTTCCTAATGTTTTTTACATCCTGTAATAAAAATAATCTTCATTATTCAATGTAATCCTTCCTCTAACATTTCGTCTAATGTATTCTGTATCTTCTGTTTTGCCTCCTCCACAGTGCAATCGGTAGCTGTGCTCCGGCAACATTCAGATGTCCGCCGCCCGACCGCTCCATGATCAACTGCACGTTGATCTCATCTATGGAACGGGAACTTACATAAATCTTGCCCTGATAAGGTGTCAATACAAAAAAGGATGCTTTGATCCCGATAATGTTTTAACAGCTCATTTGTTGCCTGCGCTCCGACAATGGTCGGCTCTCTATCTTATCTGCCGGACATACGGAAATAGCAATACGTAATAATTGGTGTCCTTTTGCTCGAGGTTGGTTTCCTGCTCTAGGTAGCCCACGGCGGTCGCATGGCGTACTGGACGGCGGCGTCTGGGCGCGTGCCCATGATATTGATTTTGAGCATGGTGGTTTTTGCCGGCCGTTGGGTCCCACGAGCGCGAAGCGCTCGCCGGGTTGAACCGATCTGGAAGGACGCTACGCCGCTAAAGGACGCGTGCGCCGAAGCTTTTCGATCTTGTCGACCAGAGGATCATGGTGCCGCCTTTGACCTTGTGTGCCAATATGAAAAAAGGCCCCAACTTGCGTTGGAGCTCATTCAATGCTCGGGTGGAGACGAGGGGGATCGAACCCCTGACCTCTTTACTGCCAGTCAAGCGCTCTCCCACTGAGCTACGCCCCCGTGCGAAAAAGTACTATACGGGAACTCGGACCACGATGCAAGGACAATTTTGGAAAAACCCGCCGCGGCGTCCCGGCACCGACGGGGGCGCCGGAAGCTGGCAGGACGGCCTTCTATCGACCGATATGTAAGCTATATAAAAAGAAAGAAGGCCAGACATAGTGCCTGGCTTCTGGAAATTCTGGTGGGCCCTCCGGGATTCGAACCCAGAACCCAGGGATTATGAGTCCCCTGCGCTAACCGTTGCGCCAAGAGCCCTTGTAGTTATGGCTGTGATAGTAATGTCGGCTATCCATTTGCATTAGTTTTGCACCACGAGGAGAAATACTACCATGCACGCGACGGTCGTTCAACGCACGATCTTGTCGACAAGGAGGATCATGGTGCCGCCTTTGACCTTGTGTGCCTATATGAAAAAGGCCCCAACTTGCGTTGGAGCCTCATTCAATGCTCGGGTGGAGACGAGGGGATCGAACCCCTGACCTCTTGACTGCCAGTCAAGCGCTCTCCCCAGCTGAGCTACGCCCCCCAAAAAGCGAAGAAGTACTATACAGGAACTCGGACGGCGATGCAAGGGACAATTTTTGAAAAACTTTTCGCGACGTCCCGGTGGCCAACGGGAAGGCGGCGGCATGTTGCCCGCGGGGAGCTTTTACGGCCAGGACGACGGCCAGCGGGTAAGTACCGGAAGTAAACCAAACGCTGACCAAAAAAACGGAAGATAACGTCAGTAAATGAAGCGCGCACGTGAAGCGCGTTCAAAAAAAACGGCGTCTCGGACAACATGGATTCGATTGTGATGTCAGTTTTGATGCCATCTTTGGTGTCAAAAAGGGCCAGAGGCTTAACACCTCTGACCTGCGCTTTAGATGGTGGGCGATACAAGATTCGAACTTGTGACCCCATCCGTGTGAAGGATATGCTCTACCCCTGAGCCAATCGCCCGTCGCCTTTCGGCAAAAGAGATACTATCATAGCCGCGCGTGGTTTACCAAGTACTTTTTTGCCCACGATTTTTAAATTAGTGGGCGTTGGCCGCTCTGGCGCAGTCAAGTAAACAGCAAACCAGCAGCTCAACGCGCCTTTATCGCTTGATCCACGAAGTCTCAGGGCGGCAGATGAGTCGCGCGTTGTTGTAGGCCATGTCGAGCGTGAGGCAGGTGCGCGCTGCGTAGAAAGCCGTCCTCGCGCTGGATGGTCAGCGCTAGTTCGGGCTTGTCGCCGGTCAGGCACAGCGGCAAGAGCAGCTGGATCCGGCCGCCGTAGAACTGCGGCACGGCGAGCGTGTAGTTGGCGGCGGCGCGGCGGGCGGCTCTCGACGACGGCGCCCCTCAAAGGCGCGACGCAGCAGCAGCGAGTTGCCCTCCCCCATCAGGCTGGCGGGGATGCGCGTAAGGTTCTCCTCGTCGCCCAGAATGTGGTCGATGTTGGAGCGGATGGGCAGGCGGTAGTCAAAGACCAGCTCGGAGGGGTCCTCGGCAAAGCGCACGCGGCACGGCAGGTACTCAAACGAGACCAGCATGGGGTCGCTTTCCTTAAAGAAGCCCTTCAAAAACCAGCGCTGGCGCGCGTCGGGCTTGGTGTTGGGCTCAAACAGGCCGTAGATGGTCTCGTAGCGACGCGTGTACAGGCCGGTATTGAACAGGCAGCGGTCATTGTCGAACACCAGCGGCAGGTTGGACGGCGCGGTCTGGTCCACGTCGCGTTCGGTCAGAAACACCGCGCGGCTAAACGAGAACGACAGGTAATTCTTAAGGATACGGTTGTTGGGACCCCAGTCCTCGGGATCGGCGAGGTCTACCAGGCGGTCGTAACAGGGCTCGGGGCAAAACGCAAAGTCGTAGACATTGCTGCACAGGGTGTTGGGGATCTCCATGTGGCGTCCAATCCAATTGATAGCTGGCGGGCGGATGCTTTGATTCTATACGGGCGACACGTCGCCGGTACGCGCAACGCAATTGCATCGAGGTTTTTTGGCGAGTTAGGCCATCGCCGGCGTGATAAGGTTGGCCCCTCGGTACGGGCGTCGATCGTGCAGCCGTCGACCACCAGCGCTTGGGATACCAAAGGAGCCGCGTCAGCCAAGGCTGCATCAGCTCTGGCGCTGTCTGAAGATACGCAACGCTTTCTCTAGCTCAGAATATCATCGACGATAACTTTCCATGCAAGGGATCGATCGACTTCTCGATATCCATGTGCTACGTATCCATGTGCTACGAAATTTCGAAAACCCCCAATATCGTTCCAAGGATACTCCGGAAAAGCCGATTGGATCTCATCGGAAAGATGGAGTGCATCCTCGGCGATTCTGTAGACGGGGCTCATGATCGCGTCGTAAGCAAGCTCACCTTCCTCGCTCCGATCGCTAACGAAAGAGTTTTCCGTGGCATCAAAATAATCGATTCGTCTAGCCAGAGTTTCGCAATCGGAAAGAATGACCCCGATGAGCTCCTCGTCCCGTTTACGCCGCTTCATAGAGACGCACCTCATCCTTTTCAATGCTCTTGCGAAATGCAGGGCGCATATGCTCGGGAGGGTTGGTGACAATCTCAACATCTCGCCCGAGCTCTTCTTCGAGCTCAAGGGAGAGTTCGTATAGCGTGCCGAACGTCATTGTTTCACCGCAGACAAGACGCAAATCAATATCGCTATCTGGCGTTCTTGCTCGCCACGGGCGAAGGGAGCCAAATAGGTATGCCTCGCGGACGTCGTAACGAGACAGCACACGAGAAACAGCAGCGGATATGTCGACAAGCGTAATCATGTCTCAATTTTACTTACCGATTGAAAGGATGGCAATCGCCATGCGCCCGTTCCACAGGCCGGTGATTAGAGAGGGGCTGTATCCGGTAGTATGCGGCAAAATCTGAAGATGCCATACGCGAGGGAGATTGGCAAAGTCTCTAACCGTGGTATTGTTGACAAAAATCGGGTTGTGCTCAGGGATTGCTAATTTTTCCTCGCGCTTCCGAAATATAGGCATTTTGGCAGCGATCTGAGGTGCCTTTGAGCGCCATGCCGATGTCGCCGAGCCAAGAGCAATTGGTTAACGGACAAGCTGGGGCACGCGTTCTAGTATTTCAATAGCCAATGCCGAGGGACACGTTAAGATGAAGCCAGTAAACCCGCCCGGCCCCTGCTTAGCATGCACACTGGCGGGTCTTTTTTTCAAATTCTAGGAGCCGAGATGAAGTACGAGAAGCCATTCCTCACCTACGACGAGCAGGCGGACCTGCTGATCTCGCGCGGCCTCATGGCAGACCGAGAAGAACTCGTCGGCAAGCTCGAGCGCGTGGGATAACAGCAGGCACGCTCGAGTTAGCGCCAAGGTGGCCGAATCCTGGCTCGTGGCGCTCAACACTGTGAGGAACTGCTGTGCCCACCATAGCCGCCTCTGGAACAAGACGCTCGGCACCAAACCCATGATCCCAAGGGATGACACCGCCTGGCACGAGCCCCACGAGGTCGGCAACCACAAGATGTTCGGCACGCTCACTGTACTCAGCTACATGCTCGAAACCATCGCGCCGGCCACCTCATGGAGGTCGCGCCTCCTCGATCTCATGGAAGAGAGGCTGCCTCGCGAGGAATGGCGAGCCATGGGCTTCGGAGACGGGTTGATTTCCGATCTCAGCCGAACACATTGATCGGATAGTCCGTTTCCGTAGCCAGCCGACCCCCGAGTCCCTCCCGGGACTCGGGGGCGGCATTTTCCCAGTTGAAGGAACGGTGGAGATGCTTTTCGATGGGTCCGGTGGCCATGCCCGCCCTCCGCCCGGCACCTCTTCCCAGACTCAGCCGGACGGTCGCCCCGCCTATTCCGTTTTCCCCTTCAGGCTAGGACAGCGGGGCATCGCCCTCTATGCGCGCGCGCCCTCCCATCAGCCCCGGCGTCAGGTCGAGCTCGCCGAGCGGCACGTCCTCCACGCCGTAGGCCCTCGGCAGCTCCCGGCCGTCCCGTGGACACTCCAGCCCTTGATGTATTCGTTGATGTACTACAGAATTCGTCCGATGTCTTCAGACATCGGCTGCTCCTCTTAGTAGCCAGAGTCGTAGCGCTGCGCAGCGATGACCTTCTCGATCTCGGCGAGGCCGGGGAAGCGGTCGCCGAGCATATGCTTGCGCCAGAGGGGCCTGAAGCAGTGAAGCATGCGGCGGTACATCTCGAGGCGGGGACCATGCGAGTTCCCGCCATCCGAATACTTCCTTAGAGGCTCCGCGAGCTCCTCATAGCGCTTGTCCGCAAGGAGGTGCTTCACGTAGCCGGCGAGACGCCCCTCCTCCATGTCGTTGTAGTCGAAGCCTTGAGGCGAGATGTCGCGCTCGTCCACCTCGGCCTTCTCATCTTCAGGCAGGTCCTCGTATGAGGCCCTGAGGACGCCGAACATGTCGAGGATGTCGTACAGCCTCGCAGCGGGAGTTGGGAATCTCCGGTCGAAGCACGGCGAATGCCTCCGGGTACTCGCGCACGTAGCCCTTCTCGAATATCTGTGCATTGCGCTTGTGGTAAGCGGCATCCTCCTCATACTCCGAGAGGGCGGCAAGGATGAGCTCTGGTCGCGGAGGATGAGGCGGTTGACCGGCGCTATGGTCAGCGGGGCCATCTCCTCGGGGGTAATCAGTGCGGGGCTGCCCACAATTGATTCGAGGGGCTTCGGTGACCCACTCCTGAGATGGTGCCACCCGATTCGTGGGCCAATCCCTCGAGTTTGGCCTTGAGGTCATCACTGACTCGGATAGAGATGGTTGCCATTGTCTACCTCCCTTAATGGTGTCCTACAGTCATGTATTACTGTATTACACTTACACGGTGACGTCAAATAGTCGGAGCCTGCCGGTTTGTGACCGGCCTGGAGAATGCCGCAGCGGCAATCGTTGCGGGCATTTATCTTGCCCGCACGGGATGCGGGAGGTTCAGACGTGGAGTCCTCCAATCTCCCGGGGCCGGCTGATTCGGCCCTCAGGGCATCGGATTCCCACATTCATCCGTACATGTACGGATGAATGTGGGAGGTGTTCGGATGAAGTTGATATACAAGGGGCTTCGGAGACAGTTGGGGGAAGTGCCCTGTCTGGTTAAAGTGGCTAATCAACGAAAAGGCCGATGAATGCTTCAACGAAGAGACCCATCAGAACGAAGGGGGCAGCAGGACTAGACAAAGGGGCGCGGTCAGCAGCGTGGTCATGCCCAATGGCAGCGCTTTTGTTGCGGCTGCTCGCGCGTTATGCCAGGGGATCTCGTGCACGCGCTTCTGCACCGTCGAGTAAAGGCTACGAACGAGGTGGGGCACGCTATGGCTGTCATATATTTGGTAACTAAAACTGTCCGTTCAATAGCAGGGGCGCGCCGGCGTTAGCCGGTGCACCCCTGCTTTGGGAAACATGAAACCCGCTTTTAATCGGTTGCCCGCTTAGCTCAAAGCAAGAACAACCGCCACGACAATGCATGCGATACCGAGCAGCGGCGTGCGGCACCCGAAGCGCTGCTCCCAGCAGGTGTAGCGAAGGCCAAAAAGGCGCCCCTTATCGCACGGTCAACCCAAAACAGGACAGGGGGCCAGAAATTCTGGACCCCTGTCCTGCAGTAACCGAAATGAACGGCCTGCATCTTTCTAGGTTTTGTCATTCGACGGAACTACCGAAACACCAGATCAAGAGACGACCTCACATCAAACGTTTCGGCAATGCCGGTACTGGACGCAAGGGTACCGTTATAGAAAAACTCGCTTGCACCCTCCCGGTAAAGGTTCCGATACTCCGCCATCGCCTCAAACCCAAATTTCTCAAGCAGGGGAGATAGGGACGGCATTACCTCTTGGGGAACCGTTATAAGAGGCCTCTCATCATCAAGGAGCTCGATGGAGGCCGCGATCAGCGCAGTCCCTACTCCCCGTCCGCGGTGGTTGGCGTCCACGCGCAGCGAGCAAATCTTCTTTTCCGCGCCGTCGTCTTTGACGATACAGATGCCGGCCATTCTGTCTCCCGAGATGGCCTTCAGCACCCATCTGGAGGATCCGATGCCCGGGAGGACCTTCGCACGATACCATCCATCAAACCCCGGATAATACCGCTTGAAGCTGCCGCGGCAAATTGCGTGCAGCCGCCCTACCTCGGTTTTGTTCTCGACGGAAACGATTTTCAGTCTTTCCATGACGACCCCTCCTCTCTCTTCAGATATAGAATACCATTGCGTCAGGGCCGAAAACGTCGGCCATGCGGTTTCCGAACTCTGAACACACCGAACACAACGAGGGAGAACGGCGCACGCCGCGAGGCTGGCGCCAGAAGCTCCGATTGCCCCAAGCCAAGTCAAATCGCAGAGCACGGTCGCAAGTACGTTGGTAAACACGGAAAACGCAGTCAGGAAGAGTAAATACAGGGCGATCGTACCCCAATTGCACACCCGAATAGCTCAGCTTGAGGTACATCTTGTAACCGTCCCCTGGCCTGTTGATCTTTTTTCTTCCAATGCCATGCCACCACGTCAGAGGCTGAGAGCCCCTCTGGCAGGTAGCCTCCCCACACGCTATCTCCTTCCAGCAGACGTTTTTCATGAAGGTCCTCGAAGGACTCAACGGCAACGCTCGTCCGCGCCATGAGGAGGGTGTGCACGGTGACGGATTTAAGAGGATAGGCGTCCGGGTCCACGCCGTCGACCGTTCTCCCTCATCTCATCGCTCAGCGTCCGGTAGTCGTTGATCCTGAGATCGATCGCCTCCTCCCGGCTGAACGCACTGGTAAACAACCTGTCACGAGAGTCGTTCCGTTTGGCCAAACCGCTATTTTGATCGATGTATAAGCGAAATTCACGTAAACCCTGCGGGACTCGCCGCCAACCTCTCTCGCAATATGGGGGAAATCTATATTGATGACGGTTGCCGCGCCGCCGTCGCACTCTTCGAACTTCAGCACGTCGCACGACAAAAGGAGAAACGGACCCCTGCTTTCATCGTTCGCAAGATTCACCTCGACATAGCGTGAGGTAAAATCGACTTCGGAAACGCGGCACCGATCGTTGAATATCGCGCCCAGGGGTCTCTTTGTTCAGCTTCGGCATCAAATCAGAAAAGCAGCTCTTATCTATTTTGAAGGGGCAGTAAAGGGATATTCCCTTGATAGAATCGAGAATCGAAACGTCTCCCTTCAGGTCTTCGGATTTTCTCGTCGCCTTGAGCGGTATCGCCCGCTTTCCCGTCGTCCTGACCATCGGAGCAGGCGGGCGATAGCATCAGGCCGAAATCGAATGCCGTTGTACTCGATTTCCCGTGCTCCAGGCTATCCGCAATCCAGAGATTTATGTTGACCATCGCCTCGATACCCTGCCGTCGACGCGATCTTTTCCGCCGCCCTCGTTAGGTCGGCACCAAAAAAGCGAAGCTATTCATCTTCCTCACTCAGATAGCAAAACGACTGCGGCGGCCTAACGAGACCCACCTTTTCTATTGGAAATGGATGGTCATACGCAACCGGATGGGATAACAGCAACGCGCCGGCCATCTCCATGCCGTAGAAATAACTCTCGAACTCGAATTTGGAAATCCCTCCGAACGAAGACGTCTGCCGCCAGAGCTCCCCCTTTTCCCAAAAAAGGGCATGGACTCCACCCCCGCCTCGCCGATGATCCTCGAAACGGGAGATGTTGCGTAGATGACGATACGCCCGATATCGGTTTTGTCGGCAGCCTTCTCCTGTACTCGCATTTCTTCTCTCCCCGACAGAATGAGTCGCGCGAATCTCGGATGTATGGAAACTAAGGCTTTCACTGCGGCACCCTCTCCCTCTATCGACTCAATTATAAAGAGTCGGATCGACGCACGCCGTTCCACAGCCCTTCCTTTAACGAAGGAAAACCGAACACGACGAATCTTCCCATTACAGTCAGAAATGAGCTATTCGATATCTCGTTGATGCATTTCCCCGGTGTCGGATACGATGCAAGCAAGCCCGTCTGGGCCGCCGATCGGGCGTCCCCCCACATTGTAAAATGCGTTCGCTAGAATCGGCTCATTTACCCGTAGAGAGGGCTAGCGCCCATGGTCGACCACGCCGACGTAGCTTGCAATCTCCCCAAGCGCGCACATGAGCTCATCGAAGAAGCCGACCACATCGAATCCAGCTGTAATGCCAGCCTCATTCGATGGGAGTCACGTGCATGGAGACGATGCGGAACAAGCCGTCGTCCCAAACCACGTAGTTGCTGTACGTCTTGCTGCCGTAGTATTTGATTCCGTCGATGCCGGCATGACGGCAGCATTGGGCGACGAAGTTCGGCACGAGGTACTCCGGCGGGATGACCTGGTCGGTGTTGGTGAATGGGAACCGAAGGTACTTCAGGAAGTAGTTTGTCCCGCGGCCCACGCCGGAAAGGTCGATGAGGCGGACGTCGCGCCTGCCCTCTATCTCGGCGACCTGGGCCTCGTCCCCCGAACCGTGCTTCCCAATCTCCTGCATCGCGCCGTGCTCTGTGTCGGAGAAGTAGTAGTAAGCCTTCTGCGGGCCGTTAAACCTTCCCGCTTTCACAAGTAGGCGGGGCGCTTTGACCATGTCGTCCTTAAGGTACGAGGCCGTCCCTGCGGGTTTCAGCCGAGCGTGGTAATAGACCGGCCTGTCGAACGAAATCGCATCCCTCCAGTCCAGAACCGTCTCCCAGATAAGCCTACCGGCCTTGCAATCCCTTGCGAAGGCGGGGTCATCCGAGCAAAAAGCTGCTGAAGCTTCATCATGTCAACCTCGGTCAGCCCCTCAAGGAAGGACAGGGACGAGGTCAGGACGTTGAACGAGCGAACGCTCGCGGACACCACGCCGGAATCATCGCCGACGCAATTGCAGGGCCCGGGGTCCGTCTCGGCGTCCGCCGCAAGCAGCCTCTTTCCCCTGATGTCGACCGAGACATCCTCGCTAACGGAGAGCCGCTCGAGCGAGACCTTGCTGAGGTTCTTCACGAAGGTCTTGGTACCACGCGGTATCGAGCCGCCGTAGCCGAAATCTCCGAGGGAATCGACAAGCCCGCCGACATTGCCAAGGAGGGCGATGTCGGGACCCCTGACGGTCAGCCCAGAAAGGCTGCTGGCAAGGCTCTCGTAGACGCCGAAGTAGTCTTTAGACGCAAAGCGGTCCGCCATGTCCCGAATGGCGGGGGTCTGAGCGAGGCCGTACATGCCGCAAAGCAAGAAGTTCTTGCTGGGCGGAAACAACCTTCATGACCTCGGAAGGCTCGATAGGAAGAGAGCCAGCCGCTGGAGTTGATGGAATCGAGGACCGCACGAATGGAGTCGAGGCGGACGCCCGCCGTAATGGACTTGATGCTGTCAACAAAAGTCACGAGGGCCGGCACCATACTAGCGCAAACCGCCTCGGACGTCTTATGCATCATCTCGGTATATGCGACGGACTCGCTCAGGGCCTTCGCCATGCTGAGCCGCATCGCCTCCGACTCGCGCAGTGCCTCTGAGAGGTCCGTGCGGGCGGATGCAGAATCCTCGCCAGCCCTCATCTCATCTACCGTAGCAGTCGACTTCCCTCACCAAATGGCCCGACCTGTCTTCTATCCGAATCGCCATGGCCGCAGCCTGCGTCAGCGGCGACCCGCGACTCGTTTCCCGATTATACCAGCTGCAACCGAGAAGAGCTTTCCCAGGCTCCTGCGCAGGGCAAAAAACGAGCACGAAGAAGAGGGCGACTTGGATACCAAGAACGGTCGCGCCTCCTCGATCTTATGGAAGAGAGGCTGCCTCGCGAGGAATGGCGAGCCATGGGCTTCGGAGACGGCCGGGAGAGGCACCCGCTCTGGTCTAAGTGGTTAGTCAACGAAAAGGTCGATGAAAGCTTCAACGAAGAGAGCCGGCAAAACGAAGGTCGGCAGGACTGAGACAAAGGGGCCCGGCCAACAGCGTTGCCACGCCCCATGTCAGCTCTTGTTGCAGCCGCTCGCGCGTCATGCCAGGATCTCGTTCGCGCGCTTCTACACCGTTGAGCCTCACCATGCAGCCGAGACGGACAGAAGACCGTGAGCACGGCGAAGAAGACGCGACTGGCTCATCCTTCAATCAATCCAATATATGAAATCAGATGCAGCCCACTCCAAAGACAACTTCGAAGTTCTTGATTTAGCTACAGCTTTACTGTCACTTACAGCGCCTAAATCAGCATCAGCCCCTACCCGTTGCCTTGTTAATTTTCCTATACATCTTGGAAACATGGCCACTAATGGGATCATTCGGAAACGCCTTCTGAGCTCTTGCAACATATGAAAGATAGTTTCCATGGTGGCTTGGGTCCGAAGTGCCTCGCTTGTCACTCGATCTGTTCCCCTTCGGAGAGTAATGCTCGTACAATGCGCTTACGCGCTTTTTACTCGGATGCTTGTCCGGATTATCGGCCAGCCTGCCGATTGATTTAGCAGCACGATAAAACCTGCTGTAAAACCTGCCGACCGTAGATTGGCGAATTCGGACATCTTTACCGTCAAAATCAAATCCCAAAAACGAAACATGATTTCCAGCATGATGCGCGGTTCGCACAACTTCCATTTCTCCTGCGAGCAATGCACCAAGTGAAAGTTGCTCGACCCTCCCATCGTTTACACGGTGGATTTTGGTCTTTTCATCTTGTAGTTCAACTGCAGGAACTCCCCTGTGCCAAAGCAAGTGCATTGCTTGCTGTTTTGAAGATCCTTGGCTCGGACGATAATGATGAAGTCATCGCAATATCGTATATACCTGCCATTCACGCTGGCAACACACGCGTTAATCTGGGCATCGATATCAAACATATACATGTTCGCCAAGACGCCACTTGTTGCCAGCCCTTGGGGGATGCCCCTCGCATCATGACTTCTTTTCCAAGGCACAACAATCGAAGAACCCTTGTAAGCCGAAAACTCCGCAGGTGTCAAGATGCGCGGTAGCCTGTTAAGACTCCTTAACGCCTTGGATCGAACTTTGGACGCAGAATCGCCAAACGTGAACGGGTCGTCTGGCTGAAGATCAATCCAGCCAAGCCCATTCCTTCTCGCTAAATCGCCAACAGGCCAATAACAGTAATGCAATATGTTTTTCAGGACTTGGTAATGGTCCGGTGGAAGCACGCCCTCGTTAAAGAATCCTCTAACGGCCTTGCGTAAGTAACTATGGTCAAGGTTATCGAAAAAGTGGGTGAAGTCTCCCGTGGATAACTAGCGAATCCCCCTGCCCGCGAATGGCATCGATTGCATCTGCAGCAACAGAGCAATTAGTGAGGTGAAATCCGCTTCGATAAGCCGTAGCAACACTGCCGATACCAGTTTCTAAGGCACGACGGTCATATAACTTGCCCCATTGCAGCGCATAATACTGAAAAATCCTATGATCCAAGTGAGATGCATATGCGATATCTCTCGTCTTCAGGATCTTCTTACCGTCCCTGAATCTCACATGGCAAAGCGTATTCGCAATCAAGGGGAAGAAATGCGTGACGCTGAATAAAATCTACGTCACAAACCCTCGCCTCGACATCCTTGAATGCGACACGGTAATCGAAATGCGCGTAGCTCTTCTTTATCGCATACCCTGGAATACGAGGCGGGTCGAAATCGTCCACGGGCTCACCGCCTTTAATCAACCTGCTCGGTATATAGGAAGCGGCTCACCCAAACCGAGCAGGCTAACATAAGGTGAAGCGAGTTCACCAACGCAATGCGGCCGCCCATTCCAATGCTTGCCTATGGCATACTAGATGGAGATGCGGAGATAACCGATATGATTATCAGCGCCCTTGCCCAGCTATGCGCAGGCAACGTCGGCATCAATAGTGCGAACGTCGGAATTTCGTCGTTTGCGCTATTGACGGCGATAACGCACCTTTACGCCAAATGCGTAAAGCAATTTTATTGTACCGGAATGCTATCTTGAATCACGCGATCGCATCAGATCAGAAATATAGCCTACCTGAAAGAGAGTTATCGAAACTTACATTGGCATCAGATGCTTGAGGCCTTAGTGTCAATAAATACAGAGCAGCTGCCCACAGCCTAGCGGCGACATCCCGGTCTCGGACGGTCTAACGCTGCCCGAGACCTTCCTCTTATCAAAAGCGCCACCGTAAGACGCATGGCTATATCATAAAATGGCACGTATAAACCTCCGTTGATCGAAAGAAAGTCGAGCATATGTCAAGAGTTGACGAAGTTAGAGAGCAGAGCTGGGCGAGGACAACGTCAACGAGCTTATGGACGCCTACTACACCTCTGGCCTCTCACTGAATGATCTGAGGGAGCTCTATGACCTCCCGAAGAGCTTCACAGACAAGAAGATCGTTGAGCTGTTCCCTATGATTGAGCTGGACGATGGCTGCCCCCTTTGCGGCGGTGCGCTCTTTGCGCCTAGAATCAGCAGGGGCATCAAGGACGTCTCGGCGGACTCGTACTATAAGGATCAGGTCTTCTGCCCAAATTGCGGTAAAACTAGACAGCAAGCAATGCGAGAGCTCGAAGAGTTTGAGCGGAAGTACAGGCTGCGTCGTGCATTCTCAATTGAGCCGAAAGAGTTCGAATGGGCCAAGCGCAATCCTGATAGCCTCACGAGCACAGTATTCGAGGTCCTGATCGAAGTAAGAGGCGGGGGTGGCAATACCTACCTTGGGCCCATCGCAGACCAACCGCTCTTGTTTGGCTTCATCGACGTCTGTAAGGCGCTTCAGGGGCGAGGGTACATTCAACCAACCGCAGCATTCGACAAATGGTTGAGTGGGTTTGAGGAAGAGGAAGACGGCTTCAGCTTCTATTGGTACAAGGTGCCCTTTGCAATCAAGTTGAAAGGCTACACTGCCCACGAGAAAACCCCATCATCGTCGTAGGTGATCGCGAATACGTCGCGCTTGGTCAGGGTGAGCGCGAGTACTGGCTGCGAACCGCAAAAGGTCTCGTTCTAGCCTACCTCGATGTCCAGCTTGACGATGCGTGCTACGAGTATGAGGGACCGAAGCGCGAAGAGTTTGAAACTCTGCTCGACACCATGCTCCTAGAATACTCGCCCGCACAGATCACCTCGCTCATCTGGAACGCGATGGCGACTGCCGAAAAGCACGCAGAGGAGGGTCTTGCCTACAAAAGAACAGGCAATTGGGCAATGGGTGTCGTCCTCAACCGTGCTAAGAAGGCTCTCTCCGAGCATTGGGATTTGCATCCGAACTTCCCTCAAGGACGGTTGAGGACACCGAGTTCGAGTGGAACTTCTTCGACGTCCATGTACCCATAGGCGAAACTTGGATGTACAGGAGCGTCCCCGAGGTCACGGGCGGCTGCATAGAAATCAAACATGCAAAGATGCCGAAAGGTGCCGATGCCGCAACAGCGGCCATGATAGCGAAAGCCCGAGAGATCGCTTGGAGAATCGGAACGGGCGAACCCGATTACCTCTCGTACGACGAGACCGACCGGTTCATCAAGCGGTACGAATAACGAAAAAAAAAAGAACGACGGTATGAAGTGACTAGCGCACAGCAATTCGCGTGCCACGAACAAGTACTTGATGAAAGCGGCTACCTCAACGCTCCCGTTAAAAAGGAACAACCCCTGAAAAGACCCTAGGGGACAAGAATCAAGCATGACTTCAGCAGCCTGGGGTGCCACTGTCCCGCGCCTCAAACAAGTAAATTTGCCGGAGAGAGCCCTCCGACTTCTTCGGGTTGATATTGCCTCGCATAAACGTCGGCAAGCCGCGTATACTAACAATATCCGACCCCTCCTGAGCGCCGTCGCGGTGCCCGCGCTTGACCTGGCCAAGCACCTCGGGGTCGAAGTCGTGGCGGTCGCGCGGCGGATATCCCACGCGGGGCAGCGCATGCACAGGCAGCGAAGCCGAATCCCGCGTTGAACATCTCTTCAATCTTTGGCACGGATAGATACGGGAGAAGTCTCCAGCATCCTCTACGATTTCTCCGAGACGCTTCTGATATCGGCTTCGTTGATATCAGAATGTGCCGAGATGAACCTCCTCTGATGAACCCCAATGCGGCGGTTTCCATTACTTGCTGGTGGCTGGCATGGCTGCGACACGAAATGATTCGATGGCCTCCTCTATTGCATTGGGGTTCATCACCTTGAGCTCGCCGCTGGCGCGCATCTCGCTGATCTCTTCCGAAAGATCATCAATAGCGTAATCCGAGGGAATTCGATATTCGAATCGATATCTCTCGGTAAAGCGAGGAAAGGCGCTCCGTTCCTTTATTTTCTTGCGAGTAGAATCGACATCTTCCATTCCACCTTGGCAACCTGCCGTTTTCATTTGAATCCGGCAGGAGGAAGAAGCGCTCTTTTACGATGCCATTCTCGAGGCTAATGTAGCAGGTCGCTGAATTTTCGAAAGCTCTGTTATGGACGATCTCGTTTCTCAGTTCTTCTAAGTACACGGCTTCGGGAAAGTCGTTGCATATATGGCCTTCGTCGCCAGAGTGCGGACTCTTTGACCTGAATTTGGAATATAGGGCCGACTTGTCTGATCGGATTTTCTTGAAGGATTCGAATCGATTGGGAATCCGGTCCAGCTCAAATAGCAGATGGCTGAGAATATCCAATGAAGAATACACCCTAATTATGAACGACTCCACTTCTCTCATCATTGAATGAGACTTTGGAGAGGATACCTTGAATACTCCGTCCGAGATGTCTCCAATGGGCTCGATTTCCCCCTAGTGCGCCAGAATGCCATCCTCAGTGAGCCCACGGCCTGATCGTACGTTTCGCCAAAGCTATCGGTTAAATACCTTAGATCATCTAGATAGATGAGCCTTCGCGCCTCCTCGAATGAGAAACGTTTGACGTAATCAGCGAACGAATTCCTATCGAAAGTCATTTCGGGACTGAAGCCGCCCTCTGATATTGCAATCGGACAGAAGCGGATGATGGAATAGTAAATCGACTGATTTCCGAACAATCTTTCGATGATGAGATTGTCGAGGTCGATCAATCTCGAATGGATTTGCTCCTGAATGCTGTCATAGGAATCGTATAAAAAGATCTTGCGACGGCAAGCTGTACACATAGAAGCCATCAGGTTCATCGTCCAGAGTCCCTTTTTGATACTGTTCCTTGTTCAGAATAGTAAGTAATTAATGATCTATCAATCGTATTAGAGAGGTTGCTGGCGTTCAATTCCATGACTTATTCTCCTCTTGTGAATATGCGATTGCTGGGAGAAAAGATAGTGTAATGAGTATCTGCTGCGTCCCCGGTATCCGTTTTGGCTGTCAAACAAACACGTGATTTATTTATGGCTTCCAAACGCTTAGCGTGTCTGGAAGCTCATTTATTTTATTGTCAGCAACCACGAAGCCAACGCTGAACCTCGCCCTAGTAATTGCAACATAGAGCTTGGAGCGCGTCTGCGGCTTCAGATCCGTTGAAGCGTCTTGCAACCAAGAGGCCATATCGGCAACTGGATAAATCAGAACATGGTCATATGTTCGGCCTTTTTGCTTTGCCGAAGTTGCAGACCAATGAAGCGTTCGCGGTCTGAGTGGCGACGCTATGTCTCAAAATCACTGGATCCAAAAACTCGCAATACTTTTGTGCAAGTGACTTTGGAATAGCCCAAACTCCATTATGGGGTTCATTTGAAGCGGCACACAAAGATTCGGTTGGTGGGAACTCCGGATAGACCATGTTTGCGAATTCGATGACGCTCTTAGAGCAACGTGATGCGTTCCGTTGAGAGTCGCGCGATCTATCTCGCAGAGCGACGTAAGCTTCTTTTCTCGATATATTGCTCGAGGCTCAGACCCTTGTTCTTGTTTCCAGCATTGGTGCGATAGGTTGACTGCCTCTCATCGCCGCACATGACTACGGGCATGCCAGAGGATAGAAGCGCGGCGATAAAGTCATAGTCGTATCCGGCCATATCTTGTATTTCATCGATGAGCACAACGTCGAACAGCTCCTTGATCCTTTCGATAACCGCTCCGAAACTGCATTCATTGCATTTCAGCGCAAGCGCTGGAAGTTTGGCCGCATAAATCTCTTTCGATTTATTACAGTAATAACGAAGGGTTCCTTTCTTATAGAAATTCCTTCCTTCAGGATTCAGGTCAACCCCGCTGAATTTCTTTTACCGAAGCCCGCAGCGCCTTGGAAAGGACGCACTCCGTGCTCAAGAAGGAAGGTGAACCACGGGAGTACAGTGATGTTGGAAGGGATGCAGCCATACTTCTGATAAATCATCTCCTTCGCCACCGCCGAATTTTCATCCGTAAAGGTGGTGTAAAGGATTTTTTGATCGGCATCCGAAAGACTATTGATTAAGAATGTGGTTTTTCCTGAGCCGGCAGCAGCTAAATAGATCTTAGATTTCATCTAATTCGCCTCGCACCCAAGCAATGGTTTGCATTATGTATTCCGGATACGACAAGGTTTCCACCGAATCAAATATCTTGAGCGCGACCTCTGTCTTGTTTTCCTCCATATACTTGAGTGCGGAATCTCGATCCTTGAACTCTTTGCCCAAGATTTTCGACAGCATTTCAGCGCCAATCGATTCGTACATCTCTGCTTCAAGCGTATTGTAGTTGATTCCCTCCATGCTGCCCTTTTCAAGAAGCCTATTTGCGTACGAGACGACTTGCAGTTCATCTTCTTGAGCTAGGGTTACATACTTGTAGCCTTGATACTTCTTTTCCAGTGCCCTAATGTTTCCATCGTTGTGTCGGTCATGGCGATAACCCTCTTATTGATCACCTCTGCAACTTCAAGGAATCGAAGGAAGCTTGTTCCGACGGAAATGACATCGACACCATCCTGAATTGGAAGTTTTCCATCGGAGGCATCCATATATGCGCGCTGGACAACGAGCTCGTCAGCATCTCCCTCGACGAGAATAGCGGTATCGCACAGAAGAACCCTCAATGTCTTGTATCCAGGGGCCTTCATGAAGAACCTAGAGGTATCCTCGCTCAGGTCTCTCATCGAGGCAGAATTACCTCCGTTGAGAAGGATCAAGTTCCTAAGCTCGAGCTTGTTTGCAACGAAGCTGCTATGTGTCGTGATGATTAGCTGAACCCCCTCACATCGGCTCTTCACGCCCTCAAGGAACATATTCAACCTAGTATGTGAAAGATGGTTCTCGGGCTCTTCAAGCAATACCACGTTGCCGCCACGCTTTTCGCTCTTTGCCAAAGCGAGCTCTGTGCTGACGATGCTTTTGGTTTCCATCTCCTACGTTGGAGAATGGAATATCCTCAAGTTTGGTGATGACTCCATTTTCCCAGGAGTTTACTGTGCCCGCTTCGAACCCAAACGTTACAGCCTTATTCGTGAGACTCTTTGCTCTTTCGGAAATCTTATCATTTATACTTTTGACGGTTTGGTCGGCGGAAAAGCCAGTGCGCATTCTTCTATGCACTTGCGATATGGCTATCTGATCGGATCTTTCCAGCACGTCTCTTGCAATTCTTGTCACCATCGCTTTCGAACCAGGCCAAGCAAGAGAATTGCCAGCGCCAACTAGTGCCGACTTGAACTTGATGCCAGCAGGGCGGATGCTCTTTCTGGCAAATGTCGTCCATGAGCATGCGTAGTATTCGATAGGTAAACCATGGTGTGATTTCGCGGCAACAAAGTCTTGGTACTCATCGGAAAAAAGACTCTGCGTCTATGGCGATATCTCAGCTTGATTCCAGATTCAGCGACACCGCGACTATTAAAGTTCGCCCCTATAAAGAAAGCAACTGTGTCCTCTTCGCCGGAAAATACCACCTCGATAACAATGCTCGGAGGATTGCAAGGCTTTCCGTTCTTCAGCAGGCAAAGATACTCGTCAACGATATCGCTTGTTAAAGAGATCCTCGGAAATGCTCCTCATCAGCGGAGCTCCTCGATATTGACCATCGATTACTGCTGTTACCGCCTCAAGCAGCGTCGACTTTCCAGAATCATTATCTCCAACGACAATGTTTATTCCTTCGGAAAACGAGATGCTCGCCTCGCGAAATCTCTTAAATCCAAATACCCTGAGCTCTTTTATATGCACGGTTCCACCAACTCTCGCAGCTCAATTCGTTATTCTTTCTATTATCCGCCAAGAAAAAGCGTCACATAGGGATCGCATGTTGGTGTAAAGGGTCGCTTCCCCGGCCGTAGAAAGCACGATGCGGCTATCGCCTGGAATTCTAATTGCTGAAGTCAGGATTCGCGGAAAGGCAATAACCGCATATGAACAAGATGCACGAGATCGCGGGCGGCGGTGCCCTGATGCCGAGATTCGACGACGGCATGGTGAACATGGCCGAGCTCATAAGGGGTGATGGCCGAGTCGCTCGTCAACAAGATCATGGACACCCAGGCCGACGAGGCATGCGAGGCCGGCAACCGGCCCCCCTACATCTGGCTCGATGCTACCTGCATCAAGAGCCGCAGCGAGGGCCGGCCGCAGTCGACCGCGCCCGCCACGGTCACATAGCAGGTCCAAAGAAACGTCCGCATCTTCATCACGTCCTCCTGCTATTTCGCCTCCAATGCGCAAAGGAGCCTACCAGCTTCTTCAGCAGAGACCTCGTTCCCACCATCATCGTCTCTATTCGCAACGCAGAAAGCTGCCGCAACCAGCTGGTAGTCTTCCGGCAACTCGAAAAAGCTGCCGTCTGCGCGCGCCTCAGTAAGAAGACCGTCGATCTTTGCGAGCTCGACCACCCTTGCGACACCAGCCTTTTATCGAATGAGAAGCTCGTTACTTCGCCGCTGTCAAGCGAGGTGTAGCGCCCCGACCCGAACGAGAGAAAAGACGCGCACCCCGCCCCGTCAACGTTGGCAACCCTTTTTCGCATAAGCCATGAATTCATTGGGTTTACGCTCTTTGAGCAAGATCAACGCATAATGACACTCATCGTCTAGGAACAGGTTCCTCGTGGCGGCGTCCTCGATCACCTTGGCGCAAACGGCATCGGAAAGCTCGAAAATGTCGCCTTCGGGCAAAAAGCGTCTTGCAGCCACCGTCTCCCCTGTCATTCAGGCTGTTCAGCTGCGATATCAAGAAAGGCGTGAGCGGACAGATCACTCTCCCCTCTCTCGTCCACCGACGCTCGCAGAATCTCGCCAGACTTAGCAGGCCCCAACTGTTTGAACAGCAACTCGATGAGTCTGAGGAGTTCCAGGTCGGCACTCGTCGAGGCCAAAGGGGCATAGTGCTTTTCCTTGCTCAGACCCAAGGGCCAAAAGGCACGCTTTGGCGACGACTTCGGCACGTCCTTCCTCCAACGTCGATACGCGGGCCCTCATGGCCGACACAAAGTCAATCATGCTACCCGCTTCGGCGTGCCTGCGCAGGTCTTCGAGCAGCACTCCGCCCTCGCTCACATTCAACGCATCCTGTACCTCGTGAACATCGATTCCGTCCGGCATGTTCGAATGGAAGTATAGATCGAAGGAATCGGCCCGCCAGATAGCGTTCAAGGTCTCCCTCGAGTAAGAGACGCAATGACCCATGCCAGTTATATTTGCCACCCGCGGGAAAAGCCTGCAGACGGCCTCGACCGCCCACTTGGCCTCAGAGCTCGGGACTATCCCAGAAAACAGCTTCTCCAAATTGGCGAGGCTGTCTTTCGGATCCATGTTATTCATATACAACGAAGATCCGATCGTGCCGCAAAGGAGGTCCTTGTGCACGCGAATCCAATCAACGAGCTTTGGCACCTTGAGCTCCAGCACCGCCACCAAGGCGACGACGTCCTCGAAGCAGCAGAATCGCGGCAGGATGCTTAACTTCGCCTTTAACGCGTTCGAGAAGCGCCGAACCTCCCTTATGGTGAAGAACCGATTGTTCAGAAACGTCAGGCAGACGCCGTTCCACCTCTTGTCGTCAAGATCCTCCCGCCTGTAGGCAAACGCCTCAAAAATCGCGTTAATGTCCTTGAGAAGCATCCGCTCCAAATCGCCCGATGAAATGGACGGCAGGCGCACAGGGACCGACTACCTTCTCCGGTATTCAGCGCCATCGCACTTCTGGACCTCACTTAAAGCCCGCGTAACCACCTCCTCATCGAAAGAAAGAAGGTAGTTTATCTTGGGAAGCTTCGCCAGAGAGGCGACGAGCTGAAACACCATACGCACCTGGTCGTTCGGCAGCCGATCGATGTCATCGATGATCACTACGACTCGCCCATCGAACTTGAGGAGCTCCTCCTCAAGTCTCTGTTTCTTCGAGGAGACGCTTCCCGCCCTAACTGCGGATTTCCTCAACCTGCTCGTCAAACGATTGCCGAAGGCGGGCACAGCAACGCCCGCAAGCGGCATGCCCGCCAAACTGACAGCGGCGCCGGCGGTCATCAACAAGGCTTCAGAATATGCCGCGAAGGCATTGAGGACCTCGGGGCGCTTAGCGCGCAACTTTCCGAATAGCTTGCGCCGCCCATGTGCATCTTTATCAAGCGCACTCCCGACTTCCTTAAGGAACTGAGCGAGCAGCTGCTCGGCCGTGAGGTAATTCCAGGGCTCAAAACGGACGACAGAGACGCCCGCCTTTTCGTCATCGTCTTTTCGGGAGAGCGCATTTTCAACGAGGTTTATAACCGAAGTCTTGTCTGATCCCCAAGGTCCATACAAACCAATGACAAGCGACTCGGGCCCAGCTGCGGATTTCAGAATATCAGCCAGTCTCTCAGCGAAAGGGATCCTTCCGATAAGATCTTGCTCCCTCACCTTGATTGGTGTATCGGTGGCAAGAGATAGGTTGGGGTTATCCAAGGCCACTACCTCCCCAGTTCGTAGCTGCGCACGGCGGCCTCGGAAAGCCGCATTTTCTCTGTCAGGTCGAGCTGCGTCATTTCCAGCTCCTGGCATCTTCATCTGTTCTTTGTTCCGAAGCTGGCTCCCACAATACACATCTTGTCGTCTGCTGCCGCATCCGTTAGAAATCCATCTTATTAAAGTCGATGGAATATCCCATTGACTTGAGTTCTTTCAAAAGGCCGAACTCCCAACTGTCTGTTCCGGTATAAACGACGCCCTGTAGATCGGAGGGAATCTCGATACCTTTGTCAACAAGTATTGCAACGTTTTCCCCTGCCAAGCCGACCAATAAAGTATCCGGCTTCAAATACAACATTCTGTCTAGCCCTGGGATTTGCCGACTGTTCTGCCTGGGCTCTTCCTTCGTCGTCCGCCGTAAAAAGGCATACCGCTCCTGCTGCATCGCCTTCAATTTCCAGCTTTTCGATGATTGTCTTGCCCTGATTTGACTGCTCGTTCAGGACTACCGCCGTCAGGCCCTGCCTTTCGATGATTCTCGCGACCCTTTCTCTAAGCTCTCCGTTGTGGCCATGAACGATAAATACCTTCGAATAATCTCCGACATTTGCAGTCGATCCGGTTTCCCCTTCGGCTGAAAACTCATCAAGGTATGTCTCCAGCACAGCTTTTGCTTTGCGCAGGCCGTCCGCACAGGCATCAACAAAAGCCGATTTGGGCGTGCCGGGGGCGAAATAAGACAACGAATAGCTGATTTCGTTAAAACTTTTAAATTCGTAGCTGTCTTCTCCAAACCGCCTAATTAAAAGCCTGTCCGCCCTTGTCTTCCATGCTTTAAAGTCAGGCGAACTAGAGCGGATGTATTTCTTTGAAAGATCGTCTGCTGTTTCGCACAACTGTTGCAAAATTTCAAAATCAGACATTAAGCCTTCTTTCTATAACCAATAACGGAGCTAAGAAGCTGAAATCTTATTCCAATGGGCAGCCAAATCTCTTTACCGTTTCCTCAGTGCCCCTATCGGAGATGGACTTGCCCATTGCGAACTCAATAGCGTCCAGCAAAGCCATGGCGCGATCTTTGAAATAGGCATCAAAGTCATCATTAATGAACGCATCCCAGTCAATGAGATTCGATTCGATGACGGAGTTCACCCTGTTCGATTTCACTTTCTTAACGAATTTCGCTGAGCAGACGCTGGGAGTCAAGCCTCCAATTTCTCTGTCCGATTCAGGCAGCAGAGGCATCTTGTTGATGACCGAGTTCCACTTATGCCTTTCGTATCCCGTTTTTACGCAGTGGCTTTGCGGGAAGATGTGATGTATATCGGGAGCGGTTTCCATGCTGTTCACGATATCGATAGAGATGCCACGCATTAAATCGAGCCCCTTCCCCTAATAGAGGAGAGCCATGATTCCCTTATAGGCTGCCGATTGCCTCGACTAGAGTCGCAGGAGTCGGGTTGACTGGAAATGAGCATTGTTCACGGTTAGCATCTCGGATTCCGCATCTTCAATCTTGGCATTCACATCCTCTATGTCATAGCAATAGCGGGTCTCGTTTGAGCCGCCATGCATCTCTCAAGGATTCCACATCAGAACCGACGAGTAATGTTATTTGGCTCTTTAGGTCTTTGAAGTCTTGCGGAACGACAGCCATCGGTCATCCCATATTATTCGGAGTTAGAATTATCGCCCCACGACGCTAAGCCGGTGACCATCCAGTGACTTTTTGACATCGTTATAGACATCGCCAATTTGATTGTCCAAGCATTCATCGGACTCGTTACCTTGGGGGCCTTGATTGCCGCATTCTGGCAAAGTAACCAGAGCAAAAGGAACAGGGAGGACGACATTAAGCGGCATCAGCCATCCCGTATATCGGCATGGTAAGAAGAGCGTCGAAACCGAACCGATCAGCCCGAGGACAATCGATTCGTCTGGCACATCAACCTCAGGATTCCGAAGCTGCGCGCGGGGAGCTTCTTCCCCGAGGGCCTGATCGAGCGTTACCCGGGCGTGGACCGCGCGGTCGCCGCCGCGGTCTCCGAGATGGTGACCAACGGCGTGTCCGCCAGCAAGGTGAAGCGCGTGGCGCAGTCCATGGGCATAGACCGCATGAGCGCCAGCCAGGTGTCGAGGATGTGCTCCTCGCTCGACGACACGGTCGCCGACCTGCAGGAACGTGACCCTTCCGACGTCAGGTACCCCTACATCTGGCTCGACGCCACCCAACAGAGTTCATATCCCTCAACGAGACGCGCTGGCCGGTGTCGGAGATGTGCGCGGCGCTGAAGGCGGCGCGCCAGGGGCTATTACGCCTGGAAGTCGCGCCCTCCGAGCGCGCACGCCTTGCGCGACGAGGAGCTTGCCATCGCGATATCCCAGCCCAGGGACGAGGTTCGGAGCATCTACGGCGCGCCCAAGACGCTCGTGCGGCTGCGCTCGCGCATGATGCGCACCTCGCGCAAGCGCGTGGCCCGCATCATGCGCGAGCGCGGATGGCGCGGAGTCACGCGCGCGCGTCAAGCGTCCCTCGGTCGACCAACGCGCCTCCAAGAGGGAGTCCCCAGACGACCTGGTCAAGCGCAGGTTCGAGGCCGGCGGCCCAAACGCGGCGTGGTTCGCGGACATCGCCTACGTCAAAACCCGCCACCGGGCTGGCTGTATCTGGCGCTCGTGATGGACATATGGTCGCGCCGCATAGTGGGCTGGTCGATGGGGCCCGACATCACGGCCGAGCTGGCCGACGAGGCGCTGAAGATGGCCCTGGCCAGGCGAAACAACCCGAGGGGTTACGTGCATCATTCGGATCACGGATCCCAGTATGTGTCGTTGTTGCCGTCCAGGACCATGCGCGAGCATGGCGTGCGCCCGTCCATGGGCTCGATATCCTCTCCGTGGGACAACGCGGCCATGGAGTCGCTCATGGGCATCGTTAAGTCGAAGTGCGTGCACGCGCGCACCTAAGCCACGCGCGAGGAGGCCGCGCTGAATCTGTTCGAGTGCATCTAGGTCATCTACAACAGGGCGGGATCCACTCGGCGCTGGGCTACCTCAGCCCGGCGGAGTTCGAGAAGGCCAATTGGCCTGCGGAAGATAGCCGCTCGAAGGCGGCGTAAAAAGGTGACAATGGAATCGGGGTAGATTCAGATTCATCCCCTTTGTTAGCTTTTTGCTTGCCACAAACACCGGTCATAGACGGATAGGCACGTTCGCCGAGCGAGCCTTCGAAAACCCCTCGATGCCCGATGGGAATAGAGACTCCTCAGTGATTCCCTTTGCCGCCGGTACCTTCTCACGGAAGGTTTCAGCTTTGGGAGAATCAAAATCGGACGAGCTTCGGAGTCGACCGTCTGACATATAAATAGGTTTGGGTCCGCCAACGAGCCGTCGAGCGATGTCATGATGAACGCACCATGCTGCACGACGATTCTCGGCTCATAGCTTCGCGGCTTCACGAGCAGGGGGCGCCCGCCGCGGCAACGATCGGTCAGATCATACCAGTCGGGGTCCTGACCGTTGGGCTGTTCTCCAATCGAGACGCGCATATCGGGATTAACCCTATAGGAATACACAACGCCAGCCACTTTGTCATGCCTGGATGACGCGAAGTAAAGCGCGACGTCGAGGCTCGAAGTTACATCAAGCAGACGCGTCGCACCGCCGAAATGCTGCATGCAGGCCATGAACTCCAAAACGGAGCCGCCGCAGCGAAGCAGCCCGTTGGCCCGCGCCTCCTCGAGAATCCTTGACTCGGCATGCCGAACCAACCCTTCGTCAATCTGCATATCGCTATACCCAGATCTTCTGATCCGCCTGTACAGCGTCGGAAAGGGCGTCCAGCAATAATTCGTCTGGCCTCTCCACATGTAATCGTCTGCTGCCGAGCCGGTAGGGAAGCAGCCAAGCAGCTCTTCCAAAGTCTACGGTACATCGGGCTGATAGACTTCGTCAATCGGATGCCCCAGATGATTAGCCGAAGCCATAGGCAACACCTCCTAGTTGTGGTTTCTTCAAATCGATTCCAACTTTGCTTCGCCTTTTTCGAAGCAGCACATATCCTTCTCGAGTCAAGACCATGCGCGAGGTATGAGGTCCCCAAAAGAGCATAAGGGCGAATTCGGCTTCATCAGGAGGACGCGGGGTCTTGTGCGCGTCTAAATCCGAATACTACGACTACGCGAAGAAGAGAATGCCCGACGCGCGAAGGGCTTGGCGCATGATTCAATCGCCAATAATCCGCCGAAGCCAGCGATTCGTTTTAGGCGAGTCAAGCTCACAATTTGTATCTGGTTATCTTCTTCCATTCAGCCGGAAAGCCCATGGCCCCAAGGAGACGCTCCTCACCGACGCTCTCGTCCAATAGCAGATATCCGTTAACGCACTTGACGAGCTTAGCCTTGAATGCTTTGAACTCGTCGTCGCGCAGGAGGTATCGAAGCGTGATCACTGCCGAGAAGACGTCTGCCTTGCCACAAACGTAATCCGGCCCAATCTTTTTCGATGCCGAGCTTGGCGTGTAAGGCCGTGTCAGGAATCTCAAAGTGGCACCTGTGGGAGAAGAGGCGCTCGCCATGCGCGCAGACGTTCCTGTAGAGGGCGAGCACACGGATAAACGAAGAGAGTTCCTTTGGGTTTCCGACCCCGAACCTCTTGGCGATCTTGGTTTTCTCGTTGTCCCTAAGTGCCGTGAGCATTTTTCGAAATCTGTCCGAAGGTCATGGCGTTCACGGCGACCCATAGCGGCACGTTCTTATTTGCCCTGCGGTAGTAGGCGAGGTATTCATGGCTGGTATCCTTGTTGGCGATATATTCAAGCATGTTTAGCAGCTTTGGGAGAACACGCTTCGCGCCCTTCGATGTCGCGTAGCAGCGAGCGTCTAGATACTTTACTCTGGGACTCGCCATATGCAGCGCAGAACTTGTAGGCAAGCGCCGACCTGATCTTCGCCTCGACCTTGAGCAGTGCATCGAGCATTATCTCCCTGAGCTCTACGTCGAACTCGTAAAGCGCTAGGATGTCTTCAAAAGTGGCGCCATCGCGGTATACCCGGGTGCTCGGGTCGCGGAAAAACGACTGGTAACCGTTCACGACCGGGAAATACTGTACCAAGCAGGAAAAGCGTCACGGAAGCGGCGATCCAGTTGCTGTCGCCGGTCTTAGGGAGCGCTGTTGTGTTCGCGGCGATGCTCTTGGGCTTGGACGGCGTAGACACCGTGGTCTTGGTCACCGTCGTCTTGGCCGTTATGTTTGTCTTGGGAATCGCAGCTGCGGGTTTCACTGTGGGGTCCGTCGCGGGTTCTGCACCGGGCTGCCCCGCAGCAGGATCACCAACAGTCTCACCCGTCCCGCCGCCTGGCACGCCTTCTCCACCGGTCTCCCCCCCGCCGGGGGCGTGGCGCTCTCGGGCTCAATCACCACGTGCGGTGCCACCGCACCGGAGGTATCCACCAACGCTGCCAGCATCAAAGGCCCCGCCAGCAGGCGCCACAAACCGCGCAGACATAAGCGACCCACCCAGGCACGCAACGTCGCCGTCGGCACCGGCCGCATCAAGCCACGAGGCATCGACGGAAAGCCGACAGCCGGCCGCGCCATCGCCAAGACCCGCGTCCTGCAGATACACGCCGTAAGCGCGCACGCCCGCCCCGGACCCGGCGCCCGCGGCAACGACGCGCCCGCCGCCGCGCACGGCCATGTCGCCGGCGATTACGCCCGCAACGGCCTCGTCCGTAATATCGGCCCCGTCCGCCCGGGCATCGACGGTGCAGCCGTCCACCACGAGCGCCTGCGAGGCGTGGATCCCGCACTGCGAGCCCATCGCCGTTAGGGTCCCGGAGCCGCGAAGCGTCAGACAGCCCCACACCTCCATGCCGCACAGCGTGATGTCCACCACGAGCGCCTGCGCCTCCGTTGCTGGCTTCGTTGGGGAATCGTAGTCCACCGCAAGCATGTCCTTGGCCTTCATATGATTCATAGAGCCTTGAAAGAAGCTAGCAGGTAGCTATTAGCGTCCTGAAAAAATGGACGAGCAGATAAGCTGCTACCCCTGAATTCAACAGAAAACGATCTTATGTTCGTAATTGCGGTACACTACTCTTATAGAAAGCGCTGCCGATTGGAACAAGATGAATAATATCGACTCGTTAACCGTTCAACGTCTTTGTGATAAATCGCAAGAAGCTTTTTATATTGTCAATCGAGCTTTTATAACAGGCCAACACTTAAATATAGAGTTGAAGGATGTGCTTTCTTTCTTTGCAACGCATGGGAATTGCTCCTGAAAGCCCATCTCGTACAACGTAACGGCAACAGGGCCATATACTATTCTGACAAAGCCGATCGAACCTTGTCCCTAGAAGACTGTGTTAAAAAGGTTTTCACTAACGAAAAAGATCC
>VOFK01001633.1_pt1 | contig 31542 bp, 49 predicted proteins | sample 5384121 | NCBI WGS metagenome assembly VOFK01 (sample SAMN12384730, study PRJNA508395) | human gut metagenome | isolation source: healthy gut J | host: Homo sapiens | reverse complement strand
TTTTACAAAATTTTTTGATCAGCAAAGATTCAAGGGTGACTGGGACACAGTAAATAAAGAAAATTATAAAATACTGTAGTTATTTTATGACGGAGGATTTGGATGGAGACAAAATTCGGAACTGATCACAATGCACCCTGATGCATATAAATCAGATGATATATATGTGTATACATATAAGAAGGGGAAGGTTACACGGCTAACGAAGCAAGGAATTACATGTTCTAGCCAAACAGGTGGATATTCGTATGTTTATCTGTGTTCACAAAAACATTTGCACAGCTATTATTTTTTTATGGCATACTTGCAGAAACAGATACAGCGTACAAGCTGAATCAGAATGGAAAAGTATCTAAATACTTGGATTATGAAGAGTCCTATGTAACGAATAACATTACTTGCAAAAAAAGAACAGTAAAAAAAATATCGGTCAAAAAAATATAATGCTATAAAAAAAGAAATGCAAAGAGTTGGATACTACATGGAAAGAAAATAATTCAACCGAACGAAGTAAAATGTATTAGATAAAATTACGGCTTACATAATATGCATATATTGATGATAAAATTTGAAGGAGAAATTCAAATGAAAAAATACAATAAAGCAGGAGTAATATTATTAATCGCATTATGTTTTCTTTTGCTTGAAAACACAGTGTACAGAAATACAGGCAGGAGAGAAATATAAAACAATTAATTTGGCACAGCAAGGAAAGCAAAAAAGTTGGAACAACTGAGTTTTATGCAAATTATTCAAATGAAACTGAAAGATGGAATGTATATTGGAAGAAAGGGAAAAAAAGAAGGAAAATTTGATCTGATCAGAATGTGTCTCAAGTATTTTTACAAATGGAAAAATAGCATATTATGTTGTTGAACAATACGATAGTACCATTAGTAAATGTGTGTTTTACAAAGCAGATTTGCAAAATGGAAAAACAAATAAGCTATTTGGTGTAAATAATGAAGAGGACGGGGCAATTGTTGGAGTGTATGGAAATAAAATATATTGCACAATAGGAATTGATCCTGGAAATCTTTATTGCTATAATCTAAAAACTCAAAAAAAAGAAAAAAGTTATGGCAGATGTTACAACAGCGGTTATGTCTGGTAAATATTTAGTATGCCATGGATATGAAGGAGATCCGAGCCCGCAGAAGATTCGTGTTTATAATATGAAAAATAACAAGGCAAAGACTTTGGCTAAACAAATAATTGCTTATCATATTAGCGGAAATAAAATGTATTATGCAGAGTATATAAAAAATTATAATAAAACAGATTTTGATGGATCATATATAGATTATTATTGCAATATTGTTTGCAGTAATTTAGATGGCACAGACAAAAGATATTGATGAAAAATAGAAGAATAAAAGGGCAAATTGACAAAATTACTTCTTCGTATTTTACATATAGAGATAGTCAAGATTGGAAAAAAAGTTAATAAAATAAAATGGTAAAATATGTTGTCATATTATTCTATTTTAAGTGCGGAAATTTCCTTGGGCAGTTTTGGTATATCTGCTTCAAGGAAATTTTATTATAAAAAATAGAGAAGCAGAATATGGATTGTTTTTATATTTTTTTTCTGATACAATAAAAAGCATATAATCATGCTGGAGAAAAGTATTCTGGCAGATATAATATGAAAATGGAAATAAAGGAGAGTGGGAAAATGAAATATTTCGAAAAAAAATCATTAACAATGAAAGTATCACTCATCGTCTTTATTGTATGTGCGATGATCCTTAGCGTGGAATGCCACAGGCGGCATATGCGAAAAATGCAAATGTAAAAAATCCAGCAAAAGCAAAATTGTCTTTAAATACTACATATAATGGATATGATGTGACTGGAGATGGAAAAGCGGATACCATCAGGATAAGTAGTGTTAGTTTGGAGGCTGACGAGTGGAATGTTGGCTTGAAAGTTGAAATTAATGGGAAAAAAGTTCTATATAAGAAAGACTGCTATTATTATGGAATCGAAGCAAGCCTATGCACATTAAAAAACGGAAAGGTTTATTTGTATCTTTTATAATCCAGGAGATGATGGAGATGCGTATTATTGTGGTTTGTATCAGTACAAAAATGGAAAACTAAAATGTGTACTTAATATGAACAAATTCTATGGCTCTGGTAAATTGGGATATCATACAAATGGTGAGGTAAAAGCTGTATCTGGAAATAAAATAACAGTAGGTATTTATCAACAGAATTATGAACTTGGCGGAATTAGTGTGTATTTTGATTACATATATTCCAAAGGAAAATTTGTTCAAAGTAGTAATGTCACAAAAGACTTTGAATGTTGGGCATTAGAAAATAATGGAGGCAAGTTTACCGCTAACTATCATATTACGGTATATACGAAGAAAAAAATTGTAAGGAAAAGGCCTTTATTTTAAGTGAAGGGGATCAGATAAAAATAAGAAACATTTATTGTAAATCGGGAAAAAAATGTTATTAAGAGTACAAAAAATTTCTGATAAACAAATAGGATATATTAAATGAATAAAACATTTTCCATTGAAAAAAGGTGCTCCGTTTAAAGAAGTTGTGTATGCAGGATAAGAGATATATAATGAAAAAAAAACAGCAAAGCAAGTGTAATATTTTAATAGCATTATGTTTCCATAGGTTGGTTGGAAATATCAGCCAGAGTCAATAATAGATCCGTGTCAGTAAGAACTTACTGACACGGACATTTTTACATCAATTTAACAACACATCAATTTCAGAAAAATCAATATACAGACCATCATAAATATTCACTTTAATAGTAGCCTCAAAGAAATATTGAATATTAAGAATATCCTGTTCAAAAAAAATTTACGGAACCGTCCGGCGGTGTGGATCAACAATCCAGTATTCACGTACATCGGCGTTTTTATAGTAGTAAAGTTTGCGGATATAATCGTCCGCAGGATTTCCAGGCGATATAATTTCTATAATAAAAAATCAGGAGCACCATTGCAGCGTTTTCCATCCAGTTTATTTTTATCACAGATGACTAAGAGATCCGGCTGTACGATGGTTAGAGGCGAATCGTTTAGTTTTTACATCAAAAAGGGCACAAAAAAAACGCGGCATGAACCATGTTGTTTTTTGATGTAATTGTTGATCGTAGTCGAAAGTTCCACGGAAATGGTCTGGTGTTCATGTGAAGGACTTGCCATATTATAAGGAATGCCTTCAAATACTTCTATATGAGAATCTTCTGGAAGTAATTCGTATTGTTCCAGTGTTGTCAGTTCAGATTGTTTTAAAGCGGACATTAATTCCTCCTGTTTTATCACAGATATTGGCACGGATGAAACGGCACATCTGGAGATGATATGATTATGATATCATGAAGCCCTTTTTTACAACAAAAGCAAAGAAGCGTTTATTTTTATCGCAGCTTGTGAAAACATCCGGCGGGACATATAAGCAAAAAGATCATTGAAATGTCCAACTTTCAAAAGTTGGCGGGACATATGAGCAAAAAAATTATTGAAATGTCCCGTTTCAGAAGCTAAGGGGACATATAGACAAAAAGTTCAGCATTATGTCCTGTTTTTGAAAAAGTAATGGGACATAGAAGACAAGAAAAGAGCGCATATGTCCCAACGAGAGCAAAGAGAGGGACATAGAAGGCAAGAAAAAAAATTGCATATGTCCTCACAATGCCATCGTAACGTTTTTGCCCATTTTCTTTAATGATAAAAACTATCGTCTTTTTGGCGAAATATTTGACAAATACCCTATGGGGGTATACTATAAGTGTGAAAATAATGCAATAAGGGGATCTATAATGTCGCCGGATATTATAAATTTCTATGCATCATTTGAAACATAATGCAAAAAATAAAAATCTTTCAGATATTACAAAAGGAGCAGACACAATGATCAAAACAACCTTAAAAAATTGACGGCATGATGTGTGGCATGTGCGAATCTCACATGAATGACGTGATCCGCAAAAAATTTTAAAGTAAAAAGTGACATCTTCCGCACGGGATGGGGAGACGGTTATCATCAGCGAAGAGCCGATTGATATTCCGTGGGCAAAAGAAAGTAATCCATGAAATTGGTTATGAGATGACCGGCAGTTCCAATGAGCCATACGAAAAAGAAAGGACTGTTCCGCTTCGGGAAAAAATAAGGAGGTTTTTTTACCAATGAAAAGGCAAAAGCAAATTCTTTGGAGAGTTCAAGAAGTTTATTCTGCGTGGAAATGTGATGGATATGGCGGTCGGTGTTATTGTCGGCGGCGCATTTACGTCCATTGTGACATCCCTGAATGCAGATATCCTGACTCCGATCCTGGGAATTTTCGGAGGCACGGACTTTTTCCTACCTTACGGTTACGCTTGGAACAGGAGAAAAAATGCACCGGTTTTTGCATTATGGCAATTTTATTACTGCAGTAATCAATTTTCTGATCACGGCACTTGTGATTTTTATTATGTTGAAAGTTATCAACCGGATCACAGAAAAAAACTGAGCACGTTAGCAGGTATGGAGGAAGAAAAGCCGGAACCGACAACAAAAAATGTCCATTCTGTTATGCGGAAATTGATATCAGGGGCAACCAGATGTCCGCACTGTACATCCGTACTGGATGAGCAGGAATAAAAACAAAATAATAACACTATTGGAAGGGAGTGACAGAGCCATCATGGAGGTCACTTCCTTTTCAAAAATCAGGCGAGCATGAAATTAGAAATAGAAAAGAGGAAAAACAATATGGACGAAAACACAAAAAGCGCTTAGACCAGCAGTTTGCTTTTATCCGGGAAATTGACAGGGAAAAAAATTTATTGGGAGACAAACCTATTTATCGGATGGCAGGCGAAAGGAAAATGATGCGGAGCATGCCTGGCATATGGCGATCATGACCATGTTGCTCAGTGAGTATGCGAATGAACCGATTGATGTGCTTCATACAATCGGCATGCTTTTAATCCATGATCTTGTGGAGATTGATGCCGGAGATACTTATGCATATGATGAGGAAGGAAAGAAGACACAGGCTGACCGGGAGAAAAAAGCGGCCGACCGGATTTATGGTCTTCTTCCGGAAGAGCAGGGGGAAAAAGATGCTGTATGATCTGTGGCTTGAATTTGAGGCGCAGAAGACGCCAGAAGCAAAGTTCGCGCGTGTGATGGATAATCTACAGCCTATGATGTTAAACGCCGCTACAGACGGCAAAGCGTGGGTAGAACACGGGGGTGCATCTGGCACAGATTATGAAGCGTAACGAGCATACAGCAGAATATTCTGAAACTTTAATGGAATATGCAAGGGAAATGTTTATACAGCCGAATCTTGACAGCGGGTATATCATCGAGGATGAAAAAAGAAATAGTTCAGGGCTGTAATGCAGAACAAAAGCGTGTGAAAACCAGAAAATTTTCACACGCTTTTTGTCTGCGTTTTTTATGAGATTGTCATGAAATAATTACGCATTTTTTGCATCGTTGTACTTCTTTACATAATTCTTGATACGATCGTATGGATTCAACAGATCGCTGATAGAAGAATCATGATTTAAAGTATCAATGATATATGCAATATATTTACTCATATCGCAGCTGATATAGTACTCACGGGAGAGAAGCTCCGGAGTCTGATAAATCAGGTTTGTGGTTACTACACGGTAAATCAGGCCTTCTTCGTATGCTTTATCGAAAGAAGCAAGTCCGTTTGTGAATAATCCGAACGTAGAAACAACGAAAATACGGTTTGCTTTTACGCTTTAATTCACGTGCAGTGTCAATCATGCTCTCGCCAGAGGAGATCATATCATCGATGATCAGGACATCCTTGCCCTCTACGCTGGATCCCAAGAACTCATGGGCAACGATCGGGTTACGACCGTCTACGACACGGCTGAAGTCACGTCTCTTGTAAAAACATACCCATATCAATGCCAAGTACGTTTGCAAGGTAAATGGCACGGTTGGTGGCACCTTCGTCCGGGCTGATGATCATCAGATGCTCGGCATCAATGGTCGAGATCCTTTACGTTCTTTAAGATACCTTTTGATGAACTGCTAGGAAGGCATTACATTCTCAAAAAGCCATTCAGAGGAATCGCATTCATAACACGAGGATCGTGAGCATCAAATGTGATGATGTTGTCGATTCCCATATTGTAAAGCTCCTGCAGTGCTAATGGGCAGTCAAGGGATTCACGGGCAGTTCTTCTGTGCTGACGGCTTTCGTACAGGAATGGAAGAATGACAGTGATACGGCGGGCTTTTCCGCCGACTGCAGCAATGACACGCTTTAAATCCGCAAAGTGATCATCTGGAGACATATGATTGGTATGTCCGCAGAGTGAATAGGTCATGCTGTAGTTCGTAACATCTACCATGATATAGAGGTCATAGCCCCGGACAGACTGATTGATAACACATTTCGCTTCTCCGAACCAAATCGTGGAATATGAGGCTCGATGATGTAGCTCTTTTGTGATATTCCTTGAAAGCAATATCGTTGTGATGCTCGTGTTCGCGATGCTCTCTCCCAGGTGGACAGATAGCTGTCTACTTTTTTTTCCTAATTCCATACAGCTTGCAGTCGGAATCAGTCCGAGAGTACCGGTTGGCATGGTTTCCAAAATTCTTTTCGTCGTTTGGCATGATTTTCCTCCAGGTTTAAATTAATTGATAAACATATATGCATCTAATAGACCCATAACTATGGGGTATTATCTGAAATGATACGTGTGCGTTTCTGTTTGCGGATATCTTCTTCTGTGAACAGATTGATAAAAAGTATAGGAATCTAAAAATACGTGAAAATGTTCGTTCAGAATAGGACTCCTTGATCCGTTCCACACTCAGGTTGGTAGAAATAATGGTGGATTTTTTTGCCGGATCAGCCGTTCATTCACACACAAAAAACAGCTGGGAAGAGGTAAAAGAGTTAATCAGTTCTGTTCCCAGATCATCGATGACTAACAAATCGCAGTCGAAAATATTCTGGTGTGTGGCAATTGCATCGGAATCTTTTTCAAACACACCTTTGCTTAATATATCAATTAATTGAAATGCTGTAAAGTAAATTACGGAATATCCTCCGTGGTCAAGAAGTTCTTTGGCAACACAGTTTGTCAGAAAAGTTTTTCCGACACCGGTTTTTCCGTAAAACAGTAGATTTTTGGCTTGTGATCAAAATCGTCAATAAAATAATGACATTCCCGCACCGCTTTTTGTGCGGTTTCATAAGAAGAAAGTCCTGTCAGCGGATTTTTTTTTTCCTCTTTCGAATAAAAAATCGTAGCGGAAATTGTCAAAATTTTCAATACGGAGTATTTGGCGAATGTTGGACTGGGCATAGACGGTATTGATAATTGCCTGTTTAAAACAGTGGCATTTTTTCCCGTCGATATACCCGCTGTCTTTGCAATCCGGACAGGTATAAACCGGGTCCCAGATAGTCTGCCGGATACCCGCTTGCAGTAAGGAGCTGCTGCCGTTCCAGAGACAGGGCACTCAGTTCCTGCTTTAAGGAGGCCAGTGCATGGGTGTCTCCATCAAGATGCAGACGCGCCTGACGGACGGAAGAAGATGCAACACTTGCATCAATTTCCTTCAGACGGGGAAGCTTTTTTAAACCTCCGCACGCCGTGTTTCGAGAATATGACGGTTATGCAGTTGGCGCTCATCGTATTCATGCATGATCTCATCATACTGTGCATTGGAAAGCGGCATTTGATTCTCCTTTTATTGCTCAACAGATGATATGGGAGTGATTATGACCGGATCGGAGAGTTTAAAAGCATGGCTTCCAGACTCTTATAGTCATTTTCACGGGATTCAAAGTTATTAAAATTGTTTTTCTTCGGAGAAGCGGCTGCATTTGCTTTCACTGCGGCTCTCTCCTTTTTCTTTTGCTGATGGGTGGCGTCGAGGCGTTTGACATCTTCCAGAGAATGTACCTTGTCGTTATACCAGCTGGTCAGAATAGAATCGGCATAACTGAAACTTGACTGACCGGTACTGGAAATGGTGCGGGCACAGGCTTCCTGGATCAATGACAGATCAAAAGCGTATTCTTTGGTTTGCGGATCATGGCTGTTTCGGAATCGATAAGGTTTCTTCCTGTGATGCCGAAAGCTTTCATGACGGCGTAGTACGCTTTGCTGCGGACGGCGGCTTCACTTTTGGCCTGTTCCACAGAAGTAATTTTTTTTTCATGCCATGCCAGTGCCACTTTATTCAGATAACGAAGATTTGTATGTCCTTTGCTGACGCAATATTCCACCAGATAGACGATCAGTTCGGCAGAAAAAGTGAAGATCTTCATGCCAGAATAAGATCGTGTTGATATCATTCTCACTGAATGGATGCCGGATATAGGTTTCCACGACAAAAAGCATTTCCTGAATATCCGGATTTTTCTGAAATTCTGCAATTTCATCCAGCGTATAATGGCGGATCTGCGGTTCCTGCGGCTGATTCACAGGCTGGGAGCCAGAAACGTTTTCCCCTGCAGCGGATGCTGGTGTTTCTTCCAAAGAAACAGCAGACGGGGCAGGCAGAGAGGAAGATGCCTCTTCCGTGTCTGTGGAATCTTCGGGAAACGGAAGAAGACCGATTCCGCACAATTGTACCGTCGGCGGTTTCCTCCAGAGAGAGGAGTCCTTCTTTCTGCCAGTAACGCAGTGCACGTTGAATGTCCATTTCTGTATTGTTAAATTTGTCAGCAATTTCAGAAATTGTACAATTTGATGCATGAGAATGGATGCACCGTAATAAATATAAATATACCTTAACAAATTCCCCGTTTGCTGACGGCATAAAGCGGTCAATAAACTGGTTGGGAACGATTGTGTCCGTGGCTGGACAATCATTGTGCAGCTGAATGTTTATCATATGTCATAGTACCTTTCTTATTATGCATTTGTGATTATAGCACAATCATTTTCCAAATGGAAGAAGAAAAACACCCGTAAATCCCTGGTAATCAGGGGGATACTGATTGTGAACAACATTGTGGATAAAGTGGATAAGTCCACCCAAACGTACAAATTCAAAACGGAAAGGCGTGGCTAAATATAGACAAAAAAATCCACACAGAACGAAGAAAGAATCAACGTTTCTATGTGGATAATGTGGATAAGTTATTTTCAAGGAGGGATTCGCCGATATTTACAACATCTCCGGCTCCCATAGTTATCAACAGGTCGCCGTGCATACATTTTTCTGATAAAAATGTTTCGATTTCATCAAAAGAAGGAAAATAGTGCGCGTCTTTTCCTTTGGCTGTCAGGCGCTTTAGAATATCTTTCGAGCTTACACCGAAGGTATTCTGTTCGCGGGCAGCAAAGATGTCTGCCAGAACAATGACATCTGCCATGGAAAGTACTTCGGCAAAAATCATCCAGAAAAGCTTTGGTGCGGGAGTAGGTGTGTGGCTGGAATACCAGCACCAGACGCTTATGCGGATATTTCTGCGCGGCGGTCAGTGTCGCACGGATCTCTGTCGGATGATGTGCATAATCGTCAATGATGGTGACACCGTCTACGGTTCCTTTGTACTGGAAACGGCGGTTGGCACCGTGGAAAGCGTCCAGACCTCTGATGATGACATCTGTGCTGATTCCCATGGTACAGGCAAGGGCGATGGCGGCCATGGCATTTCCGGCATTGTGTCGTCCGGGAACGGCAAGTTTGATTTCACAGATGGCCTCTTTGTTGTGCATGGCGGTAAAAGAAGGACAGGCTTTGTCATCATATGTCAGATTATCTGCATAATATTCACAGGAATCATCAAAACCGTAGGTGATGATCTGCTGTGGAAGTCCGTCGGTCAGTTCCTGATGGTCTGCAATTTCTCCATTGATAATGGTTGCTCCATCTGCCAGTGTATTGCCGGCAAATTTACGGAAAGAACGACGGATGTCGTTGATATCCTTGAAAAAGTCCAGATGTTCTGCTTCTACATTTAAGATGATGCTGTATTTTGGACGGAAATTCAGGAAACTGTTGGTGTATTCACAGGCCTCCGAAACAAAGATTTCGGAATGACCGACACGCAGGTTTCCTCCGATAGAGGGAAGAATTCCGCCAAACAGTGATGGTCGGATCGGATTTCGCAGCAAGAAGAATCTCACTGATCATGGAAGTTGTGGTTGTTTTGCCGTGGGTTCCGGCAACGGCAACGGAATTGTTGTAGTTGTCCATGATCTGTCCAAGCAGTTCTGCACGGAGAGCATTGGCAGTCCCTGGGATCTGGCCTCTGCAAATTCCGGATTATCCGGATGGATTGCGGCTGTGTAGACAACCAGATCAATGCCGGGAATGATATTTTCAGCACTTTGTCCATAAAAATCTGAGCACCTTTGGATGCGAGCATGCGGGTAAGATCGGATTCTTTTGCATCGGACCCGGAAATCGTAAAGCCTTTTTCCAGAAGAATTTCAGCGAGTCCGCTCATGCTGATTCCGCCAATTCCGATAAAGTGAATATGAATGGGGTCATTAAATTTTAATTTATACATCAGGATTACCTACCTATTTTAATAAAGTTTTTTTCTATTATACCACTCTATAACCAAAGGCGCACCCGAAAATATATTGTGCATTTTTTTGCCAAAAACAACAAAAAAAAAACTCAGCATTTTTGTATAAACTGTTGTACATAAAAGGATAATATGATATACTACAGTAATAGTAAGAAACAAACATAATATTTAGAACAGACGAGGAGTGATGACGTGATTAAGAAAGAAATGATAGCCATGCTTTTTAGCAGGCGGTCAGGGCAGCAGACTTGGAGTTCTGACATCGGACGTCGCCAAGCCGGCGGTAGCATTTGGCGGCAAATACAGAATTATCGATTTTCCGCTCAGCAACTGTATCAATTCCGGAATTGATACGGTTGGTGTGCTGACGCAGTATCAGCCACTCCGGCTGAACACACATATCGGCATCGGCATTCCGTGGGATCTCGATCGGAACAATGGTGGAGTGACCGTACTTCCACCGTATGAGAGAAGCAATAACAGTGAATGGTATACCGGTACAGCGAATGCGATCTATCAGAACCTGGAGTATATGGAGAGCTATAACTCCAGAGTATGTGCTGATCCTTTCCGGAGATCATATTTATAAGATGGATTATGAGGTTATGCTTGATTTCCATAAGGAGAATCATGCGGATGTGACGATTGCGACGATGCCTGTTTCCATTGAGGAGGCAAGCCGTTTCGGGAATTGTGATTGCGGATGAAAACAAAAAAAGATTCAGGATTTTGAGGAAAAACCGGAAAAACCGCGGAGTAATCTGGCATCTATGGGAATTTATATATTCTCATGGAAAGTATTGAGAGATGCTCTTATTGAATTAAAAAGATCAGCAGAGCTGTGATTTCGAAAGCATATTATTCCGGATTGCTTCAAAAACAACAAGAGGCTTTTTGCATATGAGTTCAACGGTTACTGGAAAGATGTCGGAACGCTGAATTCTTATTGGGAAGCTAATATGGAGCTGATTGATCTGATTCCGGAATTCAATCTGTATGAGGAATACTGGAAGATCTACACGAAGTGCGATACGATTGAGCCACAGGTACATAGCACCGGGGGCAAAAGTGGAGCGCTGCATTATTGGGGAGGCAGCAGAGATCCATGGAGCGGTGATCAATTCGGTAATCGGACCGAATGTATATATATTGGACCGGGGGCTGTCGTGCGGGATTCCATTATTATGAAGGATACCAGTATCGGCAGGGATGTAACGATCGACAAATCCATAATTGCAGAAAACTGCAGAATTGAAGATGGGGTAACACTGGGAATAGGAGGCAGCACCAAACAAATTAAACGAGAGTGTTTATTCGTTTGGACTGGTAACGATTGGAGACGATTCTGTTGTTCCGAGAATGTAAAGGTGGGCAAAAACACTGCCATTTCCGGTCTGACAGTAAAAGAAGATTATCCAGACGGGGTATTGGCAGGCGGCGAAGTAATCATTAAGGCAGGTGACAGAAAATGAAAGCAGTAGGAATTATTTTGGCGGGTGGCAATAACAACCGGATGGGAGAACTGTCCAGAAAACGTGCGATTCCGGCGATGCCGGTCGGCGGAAGTTTCCGCTGCATTGACTTTGTCTTAAGTAACATGAGCAATTCGCATGTACAGACAGTTGCTGTACTCACACAGTATAATTCCGTTCACTGAATGAACATTTAAGTTCTTCAAAAATGGTGGGATTTTGGAAGAAAAACAGGGAGGTCTGTATCTGTTTACACCGACCGTTACGGCAGAAAACAGTGACTGGTATCGTGGCACGGCAGATGCCATGTATCAGAATATTGATTTCCTGAAAAAACCGTCACGAACCGTATGTGATCATATCCAGCGGTGACTGTGTGTATAAGATGGATTACAATGACCTGCTGGAGTTTCATATTGCAAAGAAAGCAGATATTACCATTGCGTGCAAGGATATGCCGGCGGATGCGGATGTCAGCCGTTTCGGAGTCGTTCGTATGAATGAAGATTCCCGGATCACAGATTTTGAGGAAAAACCGCTGGTAGCACAATCCAATACGATTTCCACAGGAGTGTATATTATCCGGAGAAGACAGCTGATCGAAATTCTCGAAAAAATCAGCGGAGGAAAACCGGTTTGATTTTGTTACGGATGTGCTGGTGCGTTACCGCAATGTAAAGCGTGTGTATGGATATAAACTGAATAGTTACTGGAGTAATATTGCAAGTGTAGATGATTACTTCCGTACAAATATGGACTTTTTGAAACCGGATGTGAGAAAGTATTTTTTTTCCGCGAAGAGCCGAAGATTTATTCGAAAGTGGATGATCTTCCGCCGGCAAAATACAATATGGGATCGGATGTCAGCAACAGTCTGATCGCCAGTGGATGTATTATAAACGGAAGGGTAGAAAATTCTGTTTTGTTTAAGAAAGTGTTTGTAGGAAAAAAATTGCGTGATCAAGAATTCGATTATCTTGAATGATGCATATATTGGCGATAATACGCATGTAGAAAACTGCATTGTGGAGAGCCATGGAACGCTTCGGGCAAATACATTTTATTCGAGACGATGCTGTCCGGATTGTTGCAGAAAACAACGAAAGATATATGCTCTAGGGAGAGACTAGAAGGGGGATACATATGCAGATTACAGACGTTAGAATCCGCAAGGTGGAAAAAAGAAGGCAAGATGAAAGCCGTGGTATCTATCACAATCGATGATGAATTTGTCGTACATGATATCAAAGTGATCGAAGGGGAAAAGGGATTGTTTATCGCGATGCCGAGCAGAAAAAGCCGGCGACGGAGATTTCCGGGATATCGCACATCCGATCAATTCCGCGACAAGGGATCAGATTCAGGGATTGATACTGAAAAAGTATGAAGAGGTCTTGCAGGAGAAGGAATAAACGATTAAAATAAGAGAAATGGGACTGTGGAGTAATCCATGGTCCTTTTCTTAATTACAGACTTTTTGGATCCGTAATTGCGAAACTTATGGATGGGCGGCTCCCCGTGTGGTGGCTGGGGCTGCTGCTGCTTCCTGTGGCGTGCGATTCAGACAGAATCTTAGAATTTGCGAAAATGATTGTGTGGCTCTAATTTTGTGTCCGGGCAACGTTTCGACAGCGGCGCGGCTTGTGTCCGTCTGGCAGGGATGCGCTCAGAATTTCTAGTCCGCCTAAGCGGAGCACTTCAAAAATTTTATTGCGCCCGCTCCCGGTTGTGTCTCCCTATGAACACTTTGACAGTCCTTTCATAAATGTGGTCGCAAACCGACCCGCGGGCACAGTATTTTGAAGCACTCCGCTAAGGCAGACACGAAATCCTTCGGACGCGTCCCTGCCACCCGGCGGTACCTTTCGTAATTAACGGACAAAAATTCAAATAAAAGGAGAATTGGATACATGTTTTTAATTGCAGGACTTGGAAATCCGGACAAGAAATACGAAAAAACAAGACATAATATTGGATTTGATACCGTCGATGCACTGGCAGAAAAATACAACATCAGCATCACGGAGAAAAAACATAAAGCGCTGTGTGGAAGCGGTGTGATCGAAGGCGTAAAAGTCATCCTGGCCAAACCGCAGACCTATATGAATTTAAGCGGAGAAAGCATCGCAGAAATCGTGAATTTCTATAAGCTTGATCCGGAGAGCGAAATGCTGATTATTTTTGATGACATCTCTTTGGCACCGGGAAATATCCGTGTGCGCAAAAAAGGCAGTGCAGGTGGGCATAATGGAATCAAGAGCATTATTTCAAGTGTGGGGAACCTCAAACTTTATGCGAATTAAAGTCGGTGTGGGGGAAAAAGCCACAGGGATGGGATCTGGCAGACCATGTGCTTGGCCGTTTTTCCGGGGAGGGACCGTGCAAGGGTGGAAGAAGCCATACGGGATGCGGAAGATGCAGCAGTCCTGATGATTCAGGGGGAAGCAGACAAGGCAATGAATGATTTTAATGCAAAAAAGCAGGAGAATACAAAGTAAGTGAAAGATTTATAGAACCGCTGCAGGAATTGAGCGGATATGAAGATATGACAAAAGCGGCCATGCAGTGCCGGGACTGGTGACCATCAGTGGCTGTATTGATGCACAGAAGCCACATATGATTTACACGCTTGAAGGACACGCAGCCGGCGTCTGATCGTAACGTTTCATGAGCAGAAAGCGAAAGAATTGTATGACGACTATCGTTTTTTTGATCCATCAGTGGTGTATTATCCGGCAAAGGATGTGCTGTTTTATCAATCGGATATCCGGGGAAACCTTTTACCGCAGAGCGGATCAGTGCATTGCGGGCAATTCATGAAAAATGAACAGGTGACGGTGATCACAACATTTGATGCCCTGATGAATACGATGCCAAGGGATGCACAGGTGTGGGACAGTGTGCTGCATATTGCACAGGGAGATACCCTGGATCTGGATGCACTTGTGGAACAGCGGGTGCAGATGGGATATGAACGGCAGTATCAGGTGGAGAATATCGGTCAGTTGGCATTAAGAGGTGGAATTCTTGATATTTTTCCGCTGACGGAAGAAAATCCGGTCCGGATTGAACTGTGGGATGATGAAGTAGATACCCTTCGCACCTTTGATGTGGAAAGTCAGAAATCTATTGAAAATATAGAAAGGCGTGTGGTATATCCGGCATGTGAACTGGTTCTTTCGACCGAAGAGAAAGCAGAAGGTATCCGCAGACTGTTAAAGGAAGCAGAAGCTTTTTCCGATAAATTGCGGAAAGAAATGAAAACCGAGGAAGCCTATCGGGCACTGTCACAGGCAAAAGAACTGGCACAGGAATGGGAAGAATTGTCGGAAACCGCGGGAATGGATGCTTTTTGTCCTATTTCTGCAGGGAACGGTGGAGCCTTCTGGATTATTTTGATCCGGCAGATACATTTGTGTTTTTCGATGAGCTGAGCCGGAGCGCGGAACGCGGACGGCAGACGGAACTGGAATTTTCGGAGAGCATGAAGCAGCGTCTGGAAATGGGGTATATTCTGCCGGGACAGATGAACGAACTGTTTGGCTATAAGGAAAGCATGGGAAGGCTTGAAAAATATTCCTGCTGTGCGGTTTCCGCACTGGATATCAAGACCTGCGGATTAAAATCCAATGGGCAGTTCGGCATTCATGTAAAGAGCGTAAGCGCATACAATAACAGCTTTGAACTTCTGATCGCAGACCTGAAGAAATACAAAAAAAACGGATACCGTATTATTTTACTTTCCGGTTCCCGCACACGCGCGAAGCGTCTGGCAGAGGATATTTTAAACGAAGGACTCAACTGTTTTTATACGGAAGATTACGATCACGATCTGGTGGCAGGACAGATCATGGTCTGCTACGGAAAAAGTGCATCAGGGGTATGAATATCCGATCCTGCAGTTTGCAGTGATTACGGATACGGATATTTTCGGGGAAGAAAAAAAGAAAAAGAAGCGGCACCGCACCTATGAGGGCGAAAAAAATCCAGCAGTTTACGGATCTGAGTGTCGGGGATTATGTCGTACATGAAAATCATGGGCTTGGTATCTACAAAGGAATTGAAAAAGATAGAAGTCGACCGAAAGGTGAAAAGATTACATCAAGATCGAATATGCGGGAGGCTCCAATCTGTATATTCTTGCAACACAGCTTGACCAGATCCAGAAATATGCGGGGAAAGACGCAAGAAAAACCAAAACTCAATAAACTTGGAAGCCAGGAGTGGACAAAACCAAGGGAAAAGTGCGTGGAGCCGTGCGTCAGATCGCACAGGATCTGGTGAAATTATATGCCGAGCGGGAAGAACAGAATGGCTATATGTATGGACCGGATACGGTATGGCAGAGAGAGTTTGAAGAACTGTTCCCGTTTGAAGAGACCGAAGATCAGGTGCTTGCCATTGATGCAACCAAGCGGGATATGGAGAGTCATAAGATTATGGACCGGCTGATCTGCGGGGATGTCGGTTACGGAAAGACGGAGATTGCGATCCGTGCAGCTTTCAAAGCAGTGCAGGAGAATAAACAGGTGGCATACCTTGCGCCGACAACCATTCTTGCCCAGCAGATTTATAATACGTTTTCCCAGAGAATGAAGGATTTCCCTGTCCGGGTGGATCTGTTGTGCCGTTTCCGCACGGCAGCGCAGCAGAAGAAGACCATCAGTGATCTGAAAAAAAGGACAGGTGGATATTATTGTGGGAACACACCGGATTCTGTCAAAAGATGTGCAGTTTAAAGATCTTGGACTTCTTGTCGTGGACGAGGAACAACGGTTTGGTGTGGCTCACAAAGAAAAAAATCAAACAGTTAAAGACCAATGTGGATGTGCTGACACTTACTGCCACACCGATTCCGCGGACGCTGCACATGAGCCTCATCGGTATCCGGGATATGAGCGTGCTGGAAGAACCGCCGATGGACCGTGTGCCCATCCAGACATATGTGATGGAGTACAATGAGGAACTGGTCCGGGGAGGCAATCACGCGGGAACTTGCCCGTGGCGGACAGGTATATTATGTGTATAACAAAGTAAGGGGATATTGATGAAGTGACGTCACGCATTCAGGCGCTGGTACCGGAAGCGAACGTGGCATATGCGCACGGTCAGATGAAGGAAACCGAACTGGAAAATATCATGTACCGGTTTATCAACGGCGAGATCGATGTGCTTGTATCCACGACGATCATTGAGACGGGACTGGATATTTCCAACGTGAATACGATGATTATCCACGATGCGGACAATATGGGCCTTTCCCAGCTGTATCAGCTCCGCGGGCGTGTGGGCAGATCAATCGTACGGCGTATGCGTTTCTTATGTACCGCAGAAACAAAATGCTCAAAGAGGTGGCGGAAAAACGACTTTCTGCTATCCGTGAGTATTCAGATCTGGGCAGCGGATTCAAGATCGCCATGCGGGACCTGGAGATCCGGGGAGCCGGAAATCTGCTGGGAGCCGAACAGAGCGGTCACATGGAGGCGGTTGGATATGATCTGTACTGCAAGATGCTCAACGAAGCGGTGAAAGAAGCCCGGGGAGAAGCACCGGCCGAACAGTTTGAGACTTCCGTTGATATCCGGACGGATGCATTTATTCCGTCCACATATATTGCAAATGAGTCGCAGAAACTGGATATGTATAAGCGGATCGCCGGAATTGAAACGGATGAGGAAGCGGAGGAAATGCTCGAAGAACTGATTGACCGTTTTGGGGGAGCCTCCGAAGTCCGTGCAGAATCTGCTGACAATTGCCAGACTCAAAGCGGTTGCCCACAGTGTATATATTAAGGAAATTGTTCAAAGAGAAGATCTGTTAAAAATCTAATGTACGAAAAAGCAAAGATTCATGCACAGCGTATTCGGAGCTGGTAAAAACATTTGCTCCATCACTGAAATTTGCGGCAGATCCGAAGGGACCTTACTTCACTTACCGTCTGGGGAGCAAATTCAAGGGAAAAAGAACAGGGAAATTCTGGAAGTTCTCAGGCAATTATTGGAACAAATGCACGTTTTTTTTGTGTGCGGAGCCGTAAAAAGTGCTTGCCTGATGTAGGGAAAAGAATTACAATACTCTGGTATATAGGTGAAAAGAAACTCCCGGGAGGAACTATGAAAGCAAAAAAAGTTACAGCGATTATTTTAGCTGGTGCAATCTGCGCAGCAGCTTTACCGGATGTGGTATAAATACAGGTGCGACGGCAGCAAGCATGAAAAAATCAGACCGTCACGATGGGCATGGCAAACTTTACATGCCGTTATCAGCAGGCAAATGTAGAAGATTATTATAAGAGCATGATGATGGGGGCCAAAAGCAGCAGTGAGCTCTGGAGCAAGTGATTTATATGGAAACGGAACAACCATGGAAGACACCATGAAAGATTCCGTTATGGAACAGCTTCATGAGATGTATACGTTACAGGCACATATGAAAGACTATGATGTGAGTGTGACAAAAGACGAAAAGGCAGCAATCAAAAAAGCTGCACAGCAGTTTATCAGCGATAATTCTTCCGAGGCACTCAAGGAGATGACTGCAGACGAAGATACCGTGGAGGGAACTGCTTACGCTCTACACCATCCGCAGCAAGATGCAGAAAGCCATCGAGGCAGAAGCAGATACCAATGTGACGGATGAAGAGGCAAATGAGCGCGGTTATACGATGATGACTATTTCTACAACTTCCCATCAGGATGACAGCGGAAATACCGTAGAATATACCGATGACGAGAAAAAAGCAGCTGAAGGAGACCGCAAACAAAATCGAAGATGCGGTAAAGAATGGAAAAAACTCTCGAAGATGCTGCAAAGGATGAGGATCAGCAGACCACTACCGGTGCGTATGCATCCGATGATTCCACACTGGATACATCTGTGAAAAAGGCATTGGATGATTTGAAAGAAGGAGAAACTTCCGATGTGATTGAAACAGACAGTGCATTATATATTGTTCGTCTGGACAGTGAAACAGACAAAGACGCTACAGAAAAAAATCGTCAGAATATTATTGACAAACGTAAAAGTGACCACTACAATGAAGTGCTGGAGGGCTGGCAGAAAAAAGACGGCTGGAAGGTCAATAAAAAAGAATGTTGCAAAAGATTTCATTTAAGAATTCCCTGACACAGCAGGGACCCGAATGCCTCTACAGAGACACAGACTTCCACAGAAACACAGAATGCAGAGAGTACACAGTAATGCAAAAAGATAACATTGTGTTAATTGGAATGCCGGGGGGTGGGTAAGAGCACCGTCGGCGTTATCCTTGCTAAGGTGCTGGGATATCAGTTTATAGATGCAGATTTAGTCATTCAGGAGCAGGAGAAAGCGCCTGCTTCGTGAGATCATTGCAGAAGAGGGAACCGAAGGGTTCATTCAGGTAGAAAACCGTGTGAATGCGACACTTGAGGCACATCATGCAATTATTGCAACCGGAGGCAGTGTCGTCTACGGAAAAGAAGCTATGGAGCATCTGCAGGAAATCGGAACAGTTATATATCTTGAGGTGGCATATCCGGAGCTGGAAAAGCGTCTGGAAGATATCAAAGGCAGGGGTTGTTGTTTTAAGAGACGGACAGACGTTATATGATCTGTATCTGGAGCGCACGCCGCTGTATGAAAAATATGCGGATATCCGGATTTCGGAGACGGGGCTGGATATCGAACAGACCGTTGAACAGATTGTGGATGGTATCACAAATTTACACTAGATGAATAGGATAGATATAGTAGGGTAGCGTACTATACGAAATAGGGCGTTTATTGAGGTGAGATATGGAACAATATGTAATCAAAGGCGGAAATCCGCTGAATGGTGAGGTAGAAATCGGCGGGGCAAAGAATGCGGCACTGGCAATTCTTGCAGCTGCGATCATGACGGATGAAACGGTTACAATCGAAAATTTGCCGAACGTGAGAGATATTAATGTATTATTGCAGGCGATTGCAGAGATCGGTGCAATGGTAGACCGTATTGATGCACATACCGTAAAGATCAACGGTTCATTTATCAAAGACGTGACGGTGGACAATGAATTTATCCGTAGAATCCGTGCGTCCTATTATTTGATCGGTGCACTTCTTGGAAAATACAAAAAGGCGGAAGTGGCTCTTCCGGGCGGATGCGATATCGGAAGCAGACCGATTGATCTGCATATCAAAGGATTTCGTGCAATGGGAGCAGAAGTGGATATTGCACATGGTCTTGTTATTGCAGAGGCAGAAAAATTAAACGGAACACATATTTATCTGGATAAAGTATCGGTTGGAGCAACCATCAATATTATGATGGCAGCAGCGATGGCGGATGGCAATACGATCATTGAAAATGCGGCAAAAGAACCCCATGTGGTAGATGTGGCAAACTTCCTGAACAGTATGGGTGCGAATATCCGTGGTGCAGGAACGGATGTCATCCGTATTGTTGGTGTGGAGAAGCTGCATAAGACAGAGTATTCGGTTATCCCGGATCAGATAGAGGCAGGAACCTTTATGTTTGCGGCAGCGGCAGCAGGGGGAGATGTGCTGGTAAAGGATGTTATTCCGAAACATCTGGAAGCAACAACCGCCAAACTTGTGGAGGCAGGATGCAAAGTTGAGGAGTTCGATGATGCGGTTCGGATTATTTCGGATGGGAAACTGCATCACACACAGGTGACAACACTTCCGTATCCGGGATTCCCGACAGATATGCAGCCACAGATGGCAGTAATTCTGGGAATTGCAGAGGGAACCAGTACAGTTACGGAGAGCATTTTTGAAAACCGTTTCAAATATGTGGATGAACTGACGCGTATGGGGAGCCAATATCAAGGTAGAGAGCAATATTGCCATTATCAATGGAGTGACCCGTTATACAGGTGCCAGGGTGAATGCGCCGGATCTGCGTGCGGGAGCAGCGTTGGTGATTGCCGGTCTGGTGGCAGAGGGAATTACGGTGATTGATGATATTTATTTTATCGAGCGTGGATACGAAGAATTTGATCAGAAAGCTGCGCGGCATTGGGGCACAGATTGAAAAGGTATCGGATGAAAAAGAAATTCAGAAGTTTATTCTGAAAGTTTCATAAATAAAAAGAACGGGCAAAAAGGGAGCGTGAAAACATTGGTATGTTTTCACACTCCCTTTCATTTGAAAAAATTTATAAAACCGCTTTGATATAGAGGTCGCGGCTGGCGGTGGAAAGATCCAGACAGGATTTATCATCAAACTGGACAATCGGACGGGACAGTGCATTCTGATTTAACATGACAATGGTACATCCCCTTCCGTCACTTAAGATGACGCGGTTACTCTGGTAAGTGCTGGCAATCTGCTTTAAGAAAACCAGAATATATTTTGTATGGTATTTCTGGAAACCATCTTCTTCAAATTTACTGATCACTTCGAACGGACACAACGGAGAGCGATAGGAACGTGCCGCTGTCATGGCATCGTACACATCGGCAATTGCAACGATCATTGCAAAATTGTCAATGTAATCTTCCGTCAATCCGGTCGGATAGCCGCTTCCATCACAGCGCTCGTGATGCATCAGGGCAGCTTTTTGATACGGGAATCCAGATCCGGCTGACGTTTTAAAATCTCGTATCCGAGTGCCGGGTGCTGTTTGATTTTTTGCAAGCTCCTCATCGGTCAGAGATCCCGGCTTATTTAAGATATCGGAAGGAATCAGCAGTTTTTTCCGATATCGTGCATCAGTCCGGCAAGCGTAAGAATGTCCAGATCGTGACGTTCAAAAAACGCAGCCAGCGGCCGATCATTCGTGAAATGAGTGCAACGTTGAGACTGTGCGCATAAACCGAATCGGCCACAGTACGCATGTTGTAAAGCATATCAAACATTTCAACGATGGTGTTGCGGACTGGAACAGATCTGCGACACTGCCCAGAAGTTTTTTGCGAGTCAATCGGTTTGTTATCCTTGATGGCTGCGGTATACAACTGTTTCATCAGCTCAATTGCCTGAACATACTCAATCTGGAACGTGCGGAATTCACTGGAACCGGCGACTTTCTGTGAGTGTGTTTTGCTTTCCCTGTGCGTATGTTTTTGCTTCTTTTACAGGCTTTGAGCCTCCTCCTGCGGAGCAGGTTCTTCGCCCTCAATTTCTGCATATTCCACACGGTACAGTTTCATGCGGTTGATCAGCTGACGGGTTACAGCAGAACCGGCGGGAGCCAACGGCTGTCCAAGCGGTGTGATCACAGGCTGTGCAAGGATGGCACCTTCTTGTGTAGTTGTTTTGTCTCAATTTTTATCATATTTTATCTCTCCGTATGTAACGTATATACAAAAGTATAGAATTATTTCGCACAAAAGTCAATCTTTTTAGGGCTTGACAGATGAAAGAAACTGGAGTATGGTAGCACTTGGATATTTCAAATTTAATATTGTAAGCTTTTCTCTTATTCAGAGTGATGGAGATACATAGGATCTGTGAAGTCACGGCAACCCCTGTTTGGAAGGTGCCAACCTGAGCGAGTTAATCGAACAATAAGGGGATTTGATTATCTTTAGATCAATCCGCTGCGAGGCGGTTTTTTTCATTATTTCTGTATAAAACAAGAGAGGAGAAACAAAAAAGCAATGGAAAAATTATTATTCACATCAGAGTCCGTTACAGAAGGACATCCTGACAAAATGTGTGATGCGATTTCAGATGCCATTCTGGATGCATGCATGGAGCAGGATCCGATGAGCCGTGTAGCCTGTGAGGCAGCAAGCTGTACCGGTTTCGTACTTGTTACAGGAGAAATTACAACAAAGGCAACTCTTGATATTCCTGCAATTGTAAGAAAGACTGTAAACGAGATCGGATACAACGATGCGAAGACCGGATTTGACGGAAATACATGTGCAGTTATGGTAGCGCTCGATCAGCAGTCACCGGATATGGCCATGGGTGTAGACAAGGCACTTGAGGCAAAAGAGGGCGAGCTGACAGATGATCTGGATACCGGCGCCGGTGATCAGGGAATGATGTTTGGTTACGCAACAGATGAGACACCGGAGCTTATGCCATATCCGATTTCACTCGCACACAAGCTGGCATTACAGCTTACAAAGGTTCGTAAAGACGGAACACTTACCTACCTTCGTCCGGATGGAAAGACACAGGTTTCTGTAGAGTATGATGAGGCTGGAAAGCCAAAGAGAATCGAGGCAGTTGTATTATCTACCCAGCATGATGAGGACGTTACCCAGGAACAGATCCATGAGGATATTAAAAATATGTCTTTTTTTGATCCGATCCTTCCAAAAGAGATGATCGATGCAGAAACCAAGTTCTTCATCAATCCGACCGGACGTTTCGTAATCGGCGGACCGCACGGTGATACAGGTCTGACAGGACGTAAGATTATCGTAGACACCTACGGCGGATATGCTCGTCACGGCGGCGGTGCTTTCTCCGGAAAGAAGACTGCACAAAGGTAGACCGCTCTGCTGCTTACGCAGCACGTTATGTTGCAAAGAACATTGTTGCAGCAGGTCTTGCTGATAAGTGTGAGATTCAGTTATCTTACGCCATCGGTGTTGCACAGCCTACTTCTGTCATGGTTGATACATTCGGTACAGGAAAGATCGCAGATGATGAGCTGGTAAAGATTGTACGTGAGAACTTTGATCTTCGTCCGGCAGGAATCATCAAGATGCTTGATCTCCGCCGTCCGATTTACCGTCAGACAGCTGCTTATGGTCACTTCGGACGCAATGACTTAAATCTCCCATGGGAGGCAACAAACAAGGCAGAGGCTTTAAAGAAGTACCTTTAATTTATGAAAAGTTTACATAATTTTTTTATAAAAGAATGATATAATAAGACACAGAGTTTGTTCTGTGTCTTATTTTTTTACAGGGAAGGAATACGAATGAAGATAAAAACCAAACTGATCATTTCGTTCTGTATTATTATCTTTGTGCCATCGATCCTGTCGATTGCCACGATCAGCGCCTATTGTAATTTTCAGTCGCATGTGATCGAGCAGACGTATGGCATTAAGAATGCGGATGCCTATAGTATTATCAATTCTGTACCGATGTTAAACCCGTTATACTGCACCGGATTTTGAAAAGATCAAAAAGACCATAAAGTTATCTCCTTCAAAAATGGAGGACGTTTCGTATCTTAGTGAGATCAATGAGAGCCTGGAACAGAAATATTCCTATCTGGTGGTAAGAATCGGGGAGAATATTTCTTTCAATGGGGGAAGTGATAATGAAAAGATTCTTTCGGAACTTCCGGTATATGGGGCAAACAGTTCGAAACAGGGAGTGGACAAATATATCGACCGGGACGATGAAATTCTGGTAAAACAGGTAGATTTCAAGCTGGATTCGGGAGAAAAATGTACGGCATATATTGTCACGTCCTTTGACGCTACCGGGCAGGAAATCCGCCAGTTTATTGTATGGGGGAATCATCTGCGTGGTAATCATTCTGTTGCTGACGGCGATCATGATGATTGTGTGGATCTACCGGAGCATGATTACACCGATCCAGAAACTGCGCGTTGCGGCAGAAAATATCAAAGAAGGAAATCTCTCGATTTTGCGTTGGATACCGGAGGCGACGATGAGATCGGGGAACTTTGCACGACCTTTGAACAGATGCGTCAGCGCTTAAAAAAGATAATGCAGAGGAAAAAACTAAGCAACGAAAAAGAAAAACCGCACGCTGATCAGCAACATTGCCCATGACCTGAAAAACACCGATTACGGCGGTAAAGGGCTATTCGGAAGGCATCATGGATGGAGTAGCCAATACGCCGGAGAAATTAGATAAGATATATCCGTACCATTTACAACAAAGCAAATGAGATGGATACACTGATCAATGAACTGACACTGTATTCCAAGATCGACACCAACCGTATTCCATATGATTTTTGCAAAGCTGAACGTTGCCGCATATTTTAAGGATTGTGTGGAAGAAATCGGACTGGATCTGGAGGCAAAGGGGATTGCCCTGTCCTATTTTAATTATGCAACACCGGATACCCAGATTATTGCAGATCCGGAGCAGCTGCGCAGAGTAATCAATAATATTATAGGAAATTCCGTAAAATATATGAATAAAACGGAAAAATTCATCAACATCCGGATTAAGGATGTCGGGGATTTTATTCAGGTAGAAATCGAAGACAATGGAAGGGGAATCGCCCAGAAAGATCTGCCATATATTTTTGACCGGTTCTACCGGACAGATGCTTCGAGAAATTCGGCAACCGGTGGCAGCGGAATCGGACTTTCCATTGTAAAAAGATCATAGAGGATCATGGAGGGAAAATCTGGGCAACCAGCAAAGAAGATTCCGGCACTACCATGTACTTTTGTAATACGCAAATATCAGGAGGTAACAGCAAATGAGCAGAATACTGATCGTTGAAGATGAAGTGGCTATTGCAGATCTGGAGAAAGATTATCTGGAACTGAGTGGCTTTGAAGTGGAAATTGAAAATGACGGAACCAAAGGACTCGAAAGAAGCCCTGCATGAGGAGTTTGATCTGTTTATCTTAGATCTCATGCTTCCGGGAGTAGATGGATTTGAAATCTGTAAAAAGATCCGTGAGATAAAGAATACACCAATCCTTATGGTTTCTGCAAAAAAAGGATGATATTGACAAGATTCGCGGGCTCGGACTGGGGGCAGACGATTATGTGACAAAACCATTTTCTCCAAGTGAGCTGGTAGCGCGGGTGAAAGCACATCTCGCCCGATATGAGCGCCTGATCGGCAGCAATATGCCACAGAATGATATCATTGAGATCCGGGGCATTAAAATAGACAAGACGGCGCGCCGGGTATGTGTCAATGGAGAAGAGAAACAGTTTACGACAAAAGAGTTTGATTTGCTGACTTTTTTGGCAGAGAATCCAAATCATGTATTTACAAAAAAGAGGAATTGTTCCGTAAAATATGGGATATGGAATCTATCGGTGATATTGCAACGGTTACCGTACACATCAAAAAGATTCTGAGAGAAGATTGAGATGAATACCAACAAACCGCAGTACATCGAGACCATCTGGGGAGTCGGATATCGGTTTAAATTATAAACGGTCTGCCTCCTGAAACTATGATTAAGGGGGCTGTTATGAACGAACACAAAAAACATGGCAGCAGTTTCTCCAGCAAAATGGGCTTTATTCTTGCCGCTGCGGGATCTGCTGTCGGACTTGGAAATCTGTGGAGGTTTCCTTACCTTGCCGCAAAAATACGGTGGAGGTTCTTTTTACTGATCTATGTGATGCTTGCGGTTACGTTTGGATTTGCACTTATGATCACAGAAATTGCACTGGGCAGAAAGACCGGGAAAAAGTGCACTGTATGCATTCAGCACGCTGCATGAAAAGTGCGGTTTCATTGGAATTCTTGCCAGTATTGTGCCGATTATCATTCTTCCGTATTATTGTGTGATCGGTGGATGGGTCATCAAATTTGCATGGGCATTTCTTACAGGAAGCGGAAATGCAGCGGCAGCAGATGATTATTTTTCAAATTTTATTGCAAGGACTGGGGAACCGGTGATGTGGCTGGTGGATTTTTTATCCTTGCCACTTCGGTTGTGATTCTGCTTGGGCGTAAATAAAGGGAATTGAAAATATCAGCAAAGTGCTGATGCCGCTTCTGGTAGTCCTTTCCGTTATTATTGCGGTATTTGTTGTGACCCGTCCGGGAGCAGGGGCAGGAATTGTCTACTACTTAAAAGCCGGATCTTTCCAAGATCAGTGCGAATGCTTTCCTGGCGGCACTGGGACAGCTGTTTTTATTCCATGTCGCTGGCGATGGGCATTATGATTACATATGGCTCCTATATGAAGAAAAAATGAGGATATAGAGAGCAGTGTGCGGAATATCGAAATCTTTGATACCGGAATTGCATTTCTGGCAGGACTGATGATTGTACCGGCCGTGTTTGTGTTTTCCGGTGGAGATCAGGCATCGCTGAAGGCAGGACCGACACTGATGTTTATTACACTGCCAAAAGTGTTTGACAGTATGGCGGGAGGACACCTGATCGGAACGGTATTTTTTGTGCCTGGTATTGTTTGCTGCACTGACATCGTCCATTTCCCTGATGGAGACAGTGGTTTCCATTTTCGTGGATAAGACAAAAAAGAGCCGTAAATTTATTACGGTCTGTGTAACCGTTTATACGGTGTTGATGGCAATTCCGTCTTCTCTTGGATTTGGAATCTGGAGCGGTTTTTCGATTCACGGAATGAGTATTCTGGATTTCTTCGATTTTATATCCAACAGTGTCCTTATGCCGATTGTGGCATTCCTGACCTGTGTATTTGTCGGTTTTATTGTGAAACCAGAGACGATTACGGATGAAGTGGAATCTTCCACACAGAAATTTAAGAGTAAGAAACTGTATATTGTATTGATCAAGTATGTTGCACCGATACTGGTACTGTTGATTTTATTCAGTTCGGTATTAAATGCACTTGGAATCATTACTTTGTAACGGACAACAGAAAAGAAGAAACAAAAACCCTATGCATAATGCATAGGGTTTTTAGATAAATATATGTTTGTTCTGTTCAATTGTATTCGGACTTGCTAGGCAGTTCCGGAGTTTAACCTCTCCGGCAGGGGTGTGAGCACACGACGGATACCGGAACCCTCCGCAGGAATTCCTGATCCAAATAGTCCGCATCTGCTGTACTGCGTTTTCAACAGGCAGCATGTCATGTTGTGAAAACAAATCCCTGCGCTGGACAATCGCGCTTGCTGTAAAAACAGATCAATGAAATCTATGACATACTGAGCTGTAATACTGACAGTTCAGAGAATAAAGCCTACTTGTTTATGCGTGCGGTACTCTCACCGCCTGAGCCTGATGGTCAAATATTGTACCGTCCTTATATGGACTCATATAAGCGTACCCCGAAAACCGAAGTTTGTCAAGTGTTATTCGCTTTTCATGACCATTATACGCTATGTTTGCCGGGAAATCAATTGTGGAAACCGAGAAATACAAAAAAGTTGTGTCAAAAAGAGGGAAAACGGCTCAAAGATTGCAAGAAAATGGTCGATATAGTATAATAAGGTATAAAAAAGTAAAGGCAAGGAAAACCATGATCGACATTCACTGTCACCTTCTGTACGGAGTAGACGACGGAGCAAAAACAATAGAAGAATCTGTGGCGATGCTTGAGGCAGCAAAAGGAGCAGGGCATTTCTGCAATGATCCTGACACCGCATTACCGGCACGGCATGTTTGCTTATCCGAAGGAAGAAATTGAAGAACATTTCCGTATTCTGGAGCCGTATGCACAGAAACTTGAATTTCTCTTGCACTGGGCACCGAATACCATGTGAACAGTCATATTGTCGAGGCACTTGACAGTGGCAGATGCCGGACAATGGCCGGCTCGCGGTATGTGTTGTGTGAGTATTCGCACGACAGTGAATATGCCTATATTTACCAGATGACGCAGGAACTGGTTCTGCACGGATATATTCCGGTATTTGCACATGTGGAGCGGTATGGAGCACTTGCGGATTTGCAGCTGGCAGAGGAGCTGCGCAATCTTGGGGCATGGATTACGGTGAATGCGGATGCGGTACTCGGACTTGAGGGTATGGGTCAAAGAAATACTGTAAAAAGATGCTGAAGGCAGAATGTGTGGATGCGATTGCATCGGACAGGCATGGAATAAAAAACCGTGCCAATCATATGGGAAAAATGCTATGGGCTGATTGAAAAAAAAAATTTGGCAGGAATATGCGGATCAGCTTTTGGTGAATCATCCGGCAAAGATTCTGACCGGAGAAATGAAATAGTTAGTAATGGAGCATTGATATGGAGCAGCAGTTACAACAGGAACGTATTGTAATTGAAAATGATGATGAAATTGAAATTGATCTGAAAGATCTCGTTTTAGAGATCCTTTCTTTCTGGAAATGGGTGTTGTTTGCACTGATTATCGGAGCCGTTACCGCATATTGTATCAGCAGGTTTGTAATGGTGCCGCAATATGAGTCAACATCCCAGTTTTATGTATTGTCCAAAAGCATGTCGATTACAAACAAGTCTTGCGGATATACAGACAGGTACAAGTCTGACAAACGATTATATAGTTATCGTAGAGGGGCGTCCCGTGCTTGAGCAGGTAATTGAGAATCTCGCACTGGACGAGACCTACAGTTCCCTGAAGAAAAAAAGTTACCCTGAATAATCCTTCCAACTCGCGAATCCTCGAGATTACGGTGCGCGATGCAAACCCATCCATGGCAAAAAGATTGCGGATGAGATTGCGCGTGTCAGTGTGGCCTTTATCCAACAGAAAATGGATCAGGATGCACCGAATATCATTCAAAAGGGATATTCCGACGGAGAACCGGTCAGCCCGAATATCATGAAAAAATACGGCGGTCGGAGGAATACTTGGCATGTTTTTGGCGATTGCGGTTATTGTGGTGGCTTATCTGTTCAATGATACGATTATGAATGCAGATGATGTACAAAGGAAAGCTGGGGCTGAATGTTCTTGGTACGCTTCCTTTGGAAGAAGCCGAATACGATGGGCTTGATGGGGAAAAAAGAGCGCAAGCGTAAGAGAAGGAAGAAAAAAAGAAATGAAATCGGTAACATTTGAGAATCTGAAAAAAACAAAATTATACGATGAAAGAATCACTCCGGGCATTAAAAAGCAATATCCAGTTCTGCGGAGATGATATCTGCACCATCGTTGTGACGTCTGCCATGCCAAACGAAGGGAAAAAGTACCGTGACGATGGATCTGGCACGTTCTTTTTCGGAATCCGGCAAACGTGTATTGCTGATCGATACCGATATGCGTAAATCCGTATACGTGGGACGATTACGGGCAGTGGCTTCGGATGGAAGAGAAATCTACGGATTATCCCATTTTCTGTCCGGACAGAAAAAACTCGAAGACGTACTTTACGGTACAACGATTCCGGCCTGTTTATGATTTTTTGCCGGTCCGTCATTACCAAACCCGACAGAAATTCTGGAAAAAAAGTATTTTACCGAGTTACTTAATTTTGCAAAAGAACATTTTGATTATGTATTGCTGGATTGTGCGCCGATCGGAGCTGCAATCGACGCAGCAGTGATCGCAAAACACTGTGATGGTGCGATTCTTGTTATTGCCCAGGGCATGGCAAGCGGACGTCTGATCCAGACGGTCAAAAAGCAGATGGAAGCTTCCGGAGTGAGGGTACTTGGTGCGGTACTGAACAAAGTACGGATGAAGAAGAGCGGCTATGAGGGGTGGCTACTATGGCGGCTATTATGGCAGCTATTATGGAAATTACGGAGAACATCATGAGAAGAATGCATGAACCATCGACAAAACTTCATAATGCATTGTATTTTATGTCCGGAATGATGGTGGTGATTCTTGCACTTGTGATTGTGGTAGGGGTCAAAACGAAGGCGGAAAATACCGGCTCCCACATTGCGGATGATACAGAAAATTCTTATGAGCAGCAGGTTGCGGGGCAGACAGATACCACACAGGATTCCGGTCAGGAAAAAGTGGCAGGAGGGTGTGGTCACTTATGAGGAAAAGAGTATTTGTATAATACAGATATCAAAACCTACCTCATGATGGGGGTTGATATCGATGGTCCGGTACAGCAAAGCAGCGATTATACCCAAGGCGGGCAGTCCGATGCACTGTTTCTTCTTGTTGTAAACAACAAAACAGAGCAGCTGCAGGTCATTTCCATCAATCGAAACACGATGGCAGATATCGAATTGTGTGATGAAGAAGGTATTGATATGGAATACTTAAAACTCAGATCTGTTTGCAGCATGCATTCGGGGACGGTAAGCGCCTCAGCTGCAGCAAAACCGTGGATGCGGTTTCCGGCCTGTTTCAAAATATTCCGATCAGCGGTTATCTTGCGATGAATATGGGGGAATCCCACAGATGAATGATGCTGTGGGAGGAGTGGAAGTGACTGTACAGCAGGATATTTCGTTTCCAAAAGCCGGTGTGAATTTGAAGAAAGGGCAAAAAGTAACCCTGAATGGGACGCAGGCTTATTATTACCTGCATGGAAGGGATACCGAAGAATATGACAGTGCAACAAAGCGTCTGCAGCGCGAAGAACAGTATATTGTTGCCTATATGGATAAATTAAAAAAAGTATCCACAGAAAACCCGGATCAGGTGACAGAAATTTACAATTCTGTTTCCGATTATCTGGTAACCAGTGTGGATTTCACAAGTATGATTGAGCAGCTGATGAATTACGGTTTTTCAGAAGACCAGATGTATACGGTTCCCGGAAAAACGGTGGAGGGAAAGCCGATTGACGGGAAACGGTATGAGGAGTACCATGTCGATGAAGATGCCATGGAAGAACTCATTATGAAGGTGTTTTATACACCCGTACAATAAGGTATCCAGTGCGCGCACTTGATATAGATAGAGTTACATGCAGTTTATATTACGTGGAAAGGATGATCGCGATGAAAAATCGCGGCTGACCGAACTGGCTGCCGGCGATTTCGTGCTGTCGATAATCGCGACGGTGGTGATGCCAAAAATACT
>VOFK01003202.1_pt1 | contig 31576 bp, 48 predicted proteins | sample 5384121 | NCBI WGS metagenome assembly VOFK01 (sample SAMN12384730, study PRJNA508395) | human gut metagenome | isolation source: healthy gut J | host: Homo sapiens | reverse complement strand
AGTTACGTATTGTTTCTAAAATATTTTTTCCCTGCCAAGTGGGCAGCCTGCACAATGTCATCGTCCCATTCACTTGTGGGCTGCAAGTCTGTTCATTCAAAAACAATTTACATAACCTATTCACGCATCTGATCAATTAAAGTTTTGATTTCATCCAAAGATAAATTATTTTCTAAGTCAATACATATAGTGTCATCTTATAAAGTTGCGCCATAATTATCCTCCTATAATTTTGTATTGTTTACATCAAACGCTTCTAGGGATTATAATCTGGGTCAGAGCAATTCCTTATATATCTTGTCATTCTGTCCATAATACATGCGAGTGGACAATGTAATATTTTTTATTGAAGCCTGATATGTGGATTAGAAAAGATAACAGAACCCAAGGTGACAATCACAGGCAGCAGCTGCTTTGCTCCACCCTTTTTGGTCTCCAGTTTTTCCTTTTTTCACCTATTCCCGCTCTGCTTCCTCTATATATTTTTCGGATCAATATTACCAAATTCTTTTTTTTTAAAAAATCAAACTTTTTCATATGCGTTCTCCTTCTTTTTCCAACAGTTTCAACAGCTTTTTCCGGTTTCTGTATAAATTCATTTTCACGCTTCCCGCTGACATATGATGCCTTTTGAGATTGCAGAAATAGGATCTAAAAACCAGTATCTTCGTACAAAAATATTTCTGTCCTTTGGAGACATTTCTTCCAAAAACGATTTATGGTTTCCATCAGTTCTTTTTCCGCCAGCTGTTCTTCCACGGTATAAAGTTACATTTAGCTGATCCATTTCCTCTATAACATCTGCCACATGAACATCCGGGCGCTTGCCTGCAAACTTTTTCCTTAAACGGTCGATACTAAGATTTCTTGTAATCCGACCGCAAAAAGTGTGCCAATACAGGAGGATGCGTAGGAGGAATCTGTGACCATACTGAAAACCAGGTATCATTCAGACATTCCTCGGCATCTTCTCTATTTGCCAATAAATTCCAGGCAATCTTGTAGCAATAGGGATGATACTTTAGTACTCAGTTCTATAATTCCATTCTCATCTCTTTTCAAAAACAGGTTTATAATTTCATCATCATTCATTTACAGGTTGTCCTCCGGGTTTCTTTAAGATAAAAGTCACTGTCCATCATCTGACCAGCAACAGATAAAGGCGCCTTTTGAATAAAAAATATTTCCATTCATATTATATATCGTAAAAAAATAGTGGATGGTAACAAAAAAATTTAATTTTTTTCAGTTGAGATCCAAACTACAGTTTTGGTTTTCAGAAGATTACCTTTTAGGGGTAAAAATAATGAAAAGCAGCCGATATTCTCATTTTATATATCATGAGATACCGGCTGCAACTGCTGTTATAAAATATTTTCTTGTTCTGTAGTTTTGAACTTCATACCACAGCATTCATTATAATCACGGTCAGAAATACGTCCTATAAACTGTCCACAAAAACGCATAAAATCTTCTCTTCCTTTTTTTTGGTGTGCATTTATAAACTCCGGCATCTTCCAGCACATGAACAAACACCAGTCCTACTTCTTTTTTGAAGAATTGCTTGAATGTTCTCTGCATTAATATCCGGATATATTTTTCCAGCAATTCTTTTCACCCAGTCCTCATGCTTTGTTATTTTTTCATTTGAAGAAATATCTTTTTCCAGATAAAATGTATTCCTCTAAAAGCTCCAGCTCTTCTTTTAATCTGGCCGGAAGAACTGCAAGCCCCATTACCTCGATCAGTCCGATATTCTCCTTCTTAATATGATGATACTCTGCATGCGGATGATAAACGCCAAGAGGATTTTCTTTCGTCGTAATATTATTGCACAAGTGTCAGATCCAGCTCGTATACATCTTCCACTTTACGGGCAATTGGGGTTATGGTATTATGTGGCTCTCCATCCGTATTGGCAAATATAAAGGGCTGCTTCATCTGTATAGCCTCTCCATGCCTGCAGCACATGTGTTGCAAGGTCAATCAACCGTTCTGGTTTTTATGACGGATACGGAGCACTGATAACGCCACTTTACAATTCCCGCTTCCACATCCTCAAATCCAGGAATGGTCACATGCTTTTTTCAATCGGTTGCCTTAGCCATTGCGAAGGTATAATGTCCTCCCTGAAATGGTCATGGCTTAAAATAGAACCGCCTACAAGCTGCTTTTGGATTCTCCCCATATTTTTTCCAGAACGTTGTCTGTACTTCTGCGTGGCATGAGGCAATTCATCAGTCTGGTATCAAAACAGGTCTTTATAGACAACACTGTCTTCAATCAATCCCTGATCAGTGCCTCTTTTAACAGTTCATCCAGAACCTTCTCAAGTTCAATGTTCTGAAATTCCTGTTCCGGTGCAGTGTAATCATCCTCGTAAAAATACATCCAGCAGAAGATTTGTTGTGTAATTTCTCTCACATTCTGGTATCAGTTCCGTCTCGACTCCATACTGTACCAGTTTTGCAATACTCTCACTCAGCATATTTTTTTATCCTCTTTTTCTATATGATATCATTTTGCAGAACAAACTTTTCTCTGTACAGATTCCGGTATTCTCTTGGTGTCATTTTGTAGCGTTCCCTGAAAACCCGGTTAAAAGTCCGCTGACTTTCAAATCCTGCATCCATGGAAATGTCCGTAATGCTTTTTGTCAGTACACTCTAAATGAACACAGACATAGTTTAATCTCTGTTCATTTAAATATTGGTTAAAAATTTCTATGAAAGTTCCGGAAAAGACACGCGAAAGTGTAAATTTACTTACCCCATATCTCTTGCCATCTTTTCCAGGGACATTTCTTCTTTAAAATGTTTTTGCAATATAGGAGACCGTCTGATAAATGATATCATTGCTCTCCACGCTGCTCTTTTACCTGTAAGTTAAATACCGGGATACTTCTGGCCAAAGGATCTGCACATAAGCCTGTTCTACAACAAGGTTAGGATTTTGCTCCTTTTTATCGAGCTTCAGGCACCGAATTGCATTTACAATATCCCGGTGGACCTGCGGCTTTTTAATCACAGGATTTTTCCGGACAGTATTTCTGCATAACAGAAGCAAATTGTCCGCAAAGTATGGGCTGCGCCCACAGATAAGCATGCCTTATTATTCTCTCTCTGAAAAGACCTGGCAGTGATGGATCACTTCCGGAAAGGACTGCAAAATCACCTTCCTCCATGTGAAAGAGTTCCTGGCCCATTCAAGCTCAAGCATCCTTTCTGTAAGATAGATGAATTCAACTGAATTGTGCAGATGAGGGGATTCATGTCTGGCAATGCGGGAATGTAAATGCAGGTTTTTTTTTCTCTTCATAAACCGGAAACATAATTTCTCTCCTCTGCAAATTTTTGTCTGTTTTCTTTTCATTTGGCACGTAATCCGCTTTCAGGTGATCTATAATGCACTTGTAAAGTTAAGAAAGAGGTGAACGAAATGAAAAAATTTAAAAGCTTATATCTTATATGTGATGAATTTCTACGCAAACTATTATAAAGTTTGCCGCTAATGCCAGAAGAAAATTCCGGTATTCGGCCGGATTTTCTTCTGCATAAACTATCACATCCGCTTTTTATTAGTATAACCAACTGATGAACCCCTGTACATGAACAGGATTCTTTAAAATATAGACAAATGATAAAAAAAAGATATGCTGCAAAAATGACTGTATTTCCTGCCTCATATCTTTCCTTATCCATGACAGACAGCCCGAAAATATCGGGTTGTTCCCAGACTGTAGACAAAACTTGGTGTTTGGTCATGCCCAGCACCATTTTTTCTTTTAAAACTTTTCTTTTTAAAAGTTTTTCTTCAAAATCAACAAAAAATCTGGCTGTGTTCCAACCTCGTTTTTCCAGGATCTTTGCCAGTTTTTTCAGATTCATGCATGCAAACGTAAGCCCGGCTTTCATTTCCATCCGGGCTTTTCCTACATACTGCGTATATCGAAATCCATGCTGTTCTTTCGCTGTACCGAAGATCCGCTCTATGGTTTCTTTTCTTAACTGGTAGATCTGTCTGTTTCCGATCGTGTGCCGAATGTCTTCTGCTACTTCCATATTCTTCCCCATACATGACGTGGTGATCTAGTTTTACATGATCCTTACTTTCATTTTTCCGAGATATTGGCATTCAGACGTGTCCCGCAGCTTTTATACTCTTTATATCCACTTTCTGTTTGTTGTACTGTTTGTCAATATATGTGCTCCCGGACATATATAACAATCATAGTATTCATCATATGCGAATTCGTGTTTTCCCGAAAAAGCCTTCTTTGGTCTTGGGACGGGTATACGGAAAAAGTGGTTGAATTCCATCTTCCGACAGCTGATGGGCGATTGCCGGAGTTTTTATATCCTGCATCTGCAACTACCATCTGTAGATTCAGTTTAGATATCTTATCGTATAATGCTTTAAAAGTACGACTGTCATGCTCATTACCAGGATGTACTATATCCAAGATCCATCCATGTTTTTGTCACAGGCAGTTTCTACTGCATATGCAAAAAACATGTTTATGTTCACCCTTTCGAAACCATCCACTTTCCGGATCGCTGATGCTGCATTTTTGTGTTTTCACATCTTCAGGAAGTTCTTCAGATATAGAATCCTTATCATTTCCGGTTCCACCGGATGCAGGTGGCTGGTTATCATCTTTTTTCTTTAATGGCTTTTTTCCCATGTGCCAGACGATCTTTTTCAATCTCTTTTATTTAATTCCTCTTCTCATACCAGAGAGCCTGTTCGTGTGCAACCCGCTTACGCATTTTTTTACTGTTTGCACAGGCTTTTACATGTGTTGCATCCACGAAGATCTGTTCTGTATTTACAAGCTTATATTTCATACAATCTTCCAGAATCTTTGAAAAGATCTGCTCAAAAAAGGTCTGTATCTTTGAAACGGCAGGTATAATTCTTTCCAAATGTAGAGAAATGAGGTACTGGATCTAACATGTCTAGTCCGGAGAAACCAGCGGTATGCAACGTTTACCTCGATCTTTTCATGGTCTGACGCATGCTTTTATCCCATAGATACTGAATGAATGGTATCTTTATCAGCATGACGGGATCCATACTGGGACGACCGTTATCCGGGACAGTATTTTTTCTTCAACCAGATCATAAATAAAGTTCCAATTGATTGCTTTTATCAATCAATCGCAGCATATGGTTTTTGAGGTACCATGTCATCCATGGAAAACATCATCATTTGTTCTCTTTTTTTATCTGTATTTTTCGTCATCATAAAAAACACCGCCCTTCTGATATTCATTATATCAGAAAAGCGGTTCCAAACAGCAAAACCCCCAAAAGCAGGGGTTTTGTCTAAGCTTGAGACAGCCCGAAAATATCGGGTTGTCTGCTTTTAGATGGTATCAATCAGATCACTTCCACCAATGATCTGGCTCCAGCGGTTTTCACGTTTGTCCGCATTTTTTCTCAAAGTATGAAAGTCGCGTTTCTTCCAATTCCTCCAGGCATGGGATGCCTCCATCCAGATACTTTTTGTTCTCCTGGATGGTGCTGTTAAGTCTGGTAATCACAGCCCAAGTTTCACATCCATTAGTTCGTAGCCAAAGGGCTTTTGCCTCTGACACATCCACAGGTCTTCTTAAGACCTTCATTTCTTCTAAATTCTGAATGGTCTCCGGAATTTCTTTTTCGCAGATTTCCTTTTAAAGCCAGCAACTGTTTTTATCATAAGCTGCTTTCATACGGACACCAAGGTCTGCCTTATCTGCCAGCACTGCTGCCAGCTTTTCATAATAGGCAAATAGAACAGCATATTCCGGGGAATTCTCCTGGCAGATTTCCACCCACACACCTTAAACTCTTCTTCTAATACTTTTTCATTGTATTCCAAATGGAAGCCAAGATGTGCAACAGTGCCACGCCTCCAAATATACCGCATCTACCGGAGTTTCTGCGCCATTATCCATCCATGCGGTACAAAGCACCTCTTTCATCAGATATTTTTGCAGGTCTGAAGGGCAGCCTTTGTGCAGGCAGATGTCTTGGAATAATTTGGTGCGATTCCATTCCAGATCCAGGATCCTCCTGCAAAGATCACATCATCGGATAACTGCTTGTGAATATTCAGCATCTTTTCATAGAATTTCATCATCATAATAATAATCCCAGTATACCAGACCAAGCCCCTTTTCCGGTTTTTCCCAGGAAGAGCAATCTGCATCAGCAGGTACTTCGTAATATCGGCCGTTTGTATTGGCTGTGATGTACATGTCGCTCCAAATCATAGGCTCCAGGCCAAGCTTCTGCAGATGGCAAGCACACGTTTGCAATACTCCCGTATAGATCCCTTTATTGATCACCTGCACCTGCGTGTTGCATGATTTTTCAGTGTTATTTATTTAGTTCATTATGTTTCAGTTCTATAAGCAACTGCTGATGATCGTCACAAGTTGTTTTTGGGAGTCCGTGGCAGTAGTTTGGGAAGCTGCTGTCAAAGTGTCCAAAAGATTTCTCTTAGTATACTGTCATCCCCCCAGCGGTTACAGATATAATTTTTATAAAAAAATAATTAAGGGCAGACACCCAAAACCGAGGTCTTTGATGTCTGCCCTCTTTGTAATAGAATGAATCACCCGAAAGACATATTTAGAATGGATTACTTGAAGCCGGGGGCTTTTATTGAAGTGATCAGATCCATCCATTTATACATATACCAGTTTCCGTCCTTAGATGATTTATAAACATCGATCCATTTACCACTGTCAGAAGCCTTGCAATAGATAAAGGCTCTATACTGATCAGAGATGGTATGGAAGGATTTGCTGAATGTATATCTGATCTTCATCTACTACAGAATCCTGAGTTAATGTAATTGAATAAGGCTGTGAAGGTGTGTGGTCATTCGCCGGAGTTGCACCATTTAAGAATGCATTTCCAAGATAGAGATACTGTTTACTCTTCTTCATTTGCTCTGCTAATCTCTGCTTCTCATAAACAGATAACTGCTTGTTGCATAAATATCCGATCATTTCTTCGCAATCTGTCTGATTTTCCGGTTTCCAGGTTCGAAGTGACATGATATAAAGAGCGAGCACCTTATATCTTCCATCATCACCGCTGATGTCATACTGCTTCAATTCTTCCACATTTGTTGGAATTGTGCTGAAAGTATAGGTATAAGTATTCAGAGGAATCTCGATCACTACAGATTCGCCAGCTTCATTCTTGATTGACCGCTGCCCTTTTATAACTCCTTTCGAAAGAACTGGTTCAGTCTGAGGCTTTGTTTCCATGGTAACTGTAACTGTGCATAAGAACAATCCCTGCATCTACTTTTTGATTTCTGTTGTTCCAACATTAATTGCATGTACCTTTCCCTGACTGTCTACCTCTGCAATATTCTTGTTTGAACTGGTCCATACAGGCAGATGCTTAGGATCTTGTACGCTAAGCTGATAATATTCACCTTTACGCATATTTAAAGATGTTGCACTTAGTACTGGTGTTTTTGCTGAGCTGCGGTAGGTGTTGCTGTAGGCTCTGCTGGCGGATTTACCGGAGCAGAAGGTGTTGTAGGTGCTGGCTTTGCAGGTGCTTTTTTACTCTTAACAGTAACCTTGCACACTTGTATGTTTTTTTGCCAACCTTAGCTTTTAACATATGTAGTTCCTTTTTTTCTTTGCTGTAACGACACCCTTTTATTAACAGTTGCCACTGATTTCTTTTGTGGAGGACCATTTCACTTTCTTTTTTTGTGCCTTTTATCTTTAACCGGTATTTCTTGCCTTGGGTCGGGTAAGCTTTGTTTTGTTCAGTTTGATCTTCGCGGCACTTACAGATGTGGTATCCACTGCCAGACACATTACTACAAGTAAGAATGTAGTAAGCAGTACGCTGGCTTTTTAATGACTTTTTACCATTTCTCATAAGCATTTTCTCCTTTCCTTATAAACAATACTGTCCTTTTTTATTCTTATTATACATAGTTGCTTCTGATTTGCACTAGCACTTCTGACAGTAATCGAAAAGGATTATAAAAAAAATGCTGCTATGCATATATCATTTATTCATCTGCCTGCTCTGCCAATTTATTTCCTCTACAACGTATAACAATCATATCGAATCGCTTTTTCCGCTTAACGTATAAGAAGGCTTCCTTCCTGCCAGAAAATCACTTTTCAGCGGTCGTTTTACAATGATCTTATCCGGGTCTGCGCTGATAGCGGCGTCGAAAAAGGTCGGTCTCTTGGGAGCATGGGGGCTCCAGCTTCTGGATGAGCTGCAGTTTTTTTGTTGATCGGCTGGACTTTTGTCTTGCGGGGAACATGGGATCCAGGTATATGACGTCTACAGGATCCAGGAGTGCGGGCATTAATTCCCACGCTGTTGCCTTCTGCCAGTTTCATACGGGCAGCGATCTCTTTCAATACGGGATGCTTCTTTGCCCGGCGCAGGGCATCCTTTCAAAAGAACAGCGATCACTGGATTCTGCTCATACAGAGTTACCTCATACCCCTGGGCTGCCAGAAGAAATCCATCCTCTCCCATACCTGCTGTGGCATCTATCGCCTTGCGCCCTGGCTTTTCTGATTTGGAAGCCCGTACCAGCATTTCATGCTGTAATCTTCCGTGGGTCACCCGGTGAAGCATATTCTCGAAATCTCCCTGATAAGTCAGACCATATCCGGTTAAAGAAACACCTTTGGAATTAAAAAGCACCGTCGGAGGTGTTCTCCCCGGCTTTTCAGCGATTGGGGTATTTGTGCGCCTGGAAAAAGCTTCAGCCATATCTCTTGCGCCACCTTTTTTCAAGGCAAACTACAATTTTTCATTCATGTTCTCTTCTCTTTTTCTTTGTATCATATAAGTATTATAATTGTTGGCTTCTTTCATTACATTTTCTCAATCAGCTTGAGTACACATGTTCTACAAACCATGGTTCTGTAGATTTCTTCAGCGCTTCTTCGGGAAAACCAGGCGACACCGCTGTTTCTCGTCGGCTTTTATGGAGACAGCTTCCTCAGAATCTGCTTCCAGCAGATATGTTACATTCAGATGTAAATGGCTGGACACATATTTGCCCTTTTCACATGTCCATCTACTGTAAGGATTCCAAAGAAAAAATCTCCTCAGATACAGGACAGACATGGGAAATCCCCGCTTCCTCTTTCACTTCCCCGAAAGGGCAACTGCAAGTAAATCTGTCTCCCCGTCCGCATGCCCTCCCCAGCCAGGCCCAGGAATTATAAATATTGTGATAGACCATGAGAATTTTGCTTTTTATCCTGATTTACCACCCCAGGCAGAAGCAGTCATATGTGCTACCGTGTTTTCTCTGAAAAAGCATTGGTATTATTTCTGATCCAGTTCAGAATAAGCTGCTTATCCGTCTCTTCTTGTTCATTGAACGGGGTATAATGCTCAATTTGGTTAAGTAGTTCCTGTCTGTTCATTATAGAGTGCCTCCTTTTATTGGTCTTGTAGAATAGTATAACATAAGCAGATATTTATTTACACCTGAAAAGGAAGTATCTTTTTATTCAAAATGCTGTTTAGCGTTTTCAAGATTGGTCTTTCCCTTTATCTTTAGCAAACACCTGTTACAAGTCAGCGCAGTGACCAGATTCGCTGCACAGAATTCTTGCCTGGGAGAGCGGGATATAGATCTGATTATCTTCTCCGGGGAGTATTGCAGCAACTTTACAGGAAGACAGGACATTGGTGAAATATTATTCCCGGACTGTCCATAGTCGTGAAACTACTGTCGGAAATGGAACTTTGCGTATTCAGTAGAACTTTTATTTGAATCGATACTGTCTAATGTATATGTAATGGCAAGCTGTTCTCCCATCTTCAGATATTTATTCTGCTGTTTCTTTGAAATGGTATGTCCATTGGAGTCTTTCATATTTTTCCAGAGAATTGCTCCCCAGGAGTAAGCGTGGAGTGTTTCCCTAAATTGTCCTGCCCGGAAATTTCCGTAAAAAGCATTCAGATCAATTCCACAAAATACGGTAGCTTTGTATAGTCTTCTATTTTTATGGTTACTGGAATTTTCACAACTGGCCAGATTTCCTGGAGCCCATTTATTTTCGAAGCTTTTTTCAGAAAATCCTGGTCGTAACTGAGATTTCCAAGGGAAATTAAGATTGTATACTGCTGCTTCTTTTCTGTATTTCATAGGTAAGCCCCGAGAAAAAAGAAAAGAGTCAGTGAAATGAGAATCATCAGAAAGCAGGTGAAACCGTTTATTTTTTTTTTCTTTCTCAACGGGATGCCGCCTTTCTTGCTTCTTCCAGAAGGACAGATTTTTTTATGTAATCTGGATATGAGAAACAGAATGATGATGATAAGCAGAAACGCCAGAATTGCAAAAAATGGAGTACCACCAGCTGTTAGTCTCTTCACGAGAATCCTCAACTTTTAGAGACTGGATCACAATTCCTTGATTTCGGAGGAGAAATCGACAGCTGTCTGGTAGGAGTTACCTGTGGAATCCTCGTAGGTGAGAATCAGTTTTCCTGTAATTTGATCTGGTGAAATAGATGTATTCTGAGAAGTAGTATCATTTTCATCTGATATATCTGATACATTGTCTGATAAACTTCCTGCTTCTGCAACAAACTGCGTGATTTAGAACTTTTTATTTCCGGTGCTTCCTTTTACATATACTCTTATTGTACCCTCAGATGCAGTTCCCTCATCTACATTTCCCAGAAATGCAGTCTCTTTTTTGGATAATCCATCTGCTTCTAATTTCACTTTGGCATTATAGATTTTTATCCCTTCAAGATTCAATGCTTTCACAGGAATTTCTACAGTATCCATTGTATAAAATACCGAAGGAATGTCAGACACTTCTAATTCTGCACGTACAGGCTGTGTCACGTTAAAAGTCAGAGTTTCTGTGCTATTGGCACTGGAGGCTTTGGAATCTTCATATTCCAGAGAAAACAGGATTGTTACCTGACCTGGCTCAGTATCTTCTGCGATAGATAAATTCTGCGTTAAAGTAATGGCTTCGCCAGGTGTCAGCCTCTGTACATAAAAAGAATTTTTATCAAATTCAATTCCTTTTTGTTTCTGTGGAAAGAGAAATTTTCAGTCCATATACGTTCTGACTGCGGCTCTTTATTTCGAAAGGTTACGGACATTTCCCGTGTGCTGCCAGCTTTTTAGTGTCTGGCTGGAAAGATTACTGTCTTCCAATAGCAGCTGAGGCTTGTGAAGAACCTTTTCTCCGGGAGGAACTACCTCCGTCTGTACTGCCGGCATAGATCTCTCCATAAGAAGTATCTCCGACACCCATAGCATCATCACCGGCAGGCTCTGCATTACTGCTGTCTGTATTGCCAGATCCATTTTCAATAATAACATGAATGGGATTATTTTTGGGGGAAGAATCGTCACCGGATATGAATCCGCCCAGATCCGGGTCCGGATTGGAATCCAGGGTAGAATCCGGCTCAGAATCAAAAATCTGGATCCTGGTTCATATCTGGTACAGTTTCCGCTTCATCTTCAAAAACTGTTTCTGTATTTTCAACATCAGCCTCCTGTGCAGAAACTGCAAATGGGGATATAAGAAACAGGATACTGGCAATTAATGCAGTAATCAATAAGATGCCGTCTGTTTTAACGGCAAATACAGAATTTTTTTGTAATCGTTTTTCTTTCATGTTCAGCCTGTCCTTTCCTTCAGGATTCCTCCGTCCATTTCATATACATGGTCACAGAGAATACGGATATCTTCTTCGTTATGACTGGCGAGAAGGATGGTTTTTACCGGCAGCTTTCAGTTCCAGAAGAAGCTCTCGGATCTCTGCTACGCCATGTTTATCCAGTCCGTTGAAGGGCTCATCCAAAATGAGAAGACGGGGATCCTCCATAATGGCCTGGGCGATTCCAAGACGCTGGCGCATTCCAAGCGAATACTTTCCAACCGGTTTTTTCATATCGGGATCCAGGCCGACTTTTCGAAGAATAAGGCGGATATCTGCCTTGGAGATCAGTCTTTGCATATTCGCCAGAATTTCCAAATTCTTCATTCCTGTATACTGTGTAAGAAAACCTGGCGTCTCGATGATAACGCCAAGGCTTTCCGGAAAATCGGTGTCTTTTCCAATCTGTTTTCCCCTGATACATGGATGGTTCCGGTTGTAGCCGGCAGAAAACCACAGATACATTTCATAAGAACTGTTTTTCCGGAACCATTATTTCCAACAATGCCATATACCTGTCCGTAATTCAGATCAAGATTTACTTCTTTTAGAACAAGGTCTTCACCGAAACGTTTAGTAACATGACTTATTTGTACACATGGAATTGACTTTAATAATTTATTGTGATTTACACTGTTCATATAATCGTTTTCTTTCCCATTTAAATCCTTTTTTAATTTTAGATCCTTTCAATTTCTCAAAGGCAGGACTATATTTTTTATTTTCAGAAAAGCGGTCTGACATCTCAAATTTCTTCAATTTTATCATATAGTACACTTCCCAGAACCGGGATCAGTACAAAGTAGAAATAACAAAAATAACCATAAACCAGTCTGGTATGGTCCCCCAGTTTCCAGAAGGAGTAATCCATTCTGGCGGGTAAAAACCAGAGTTGTTCTTTAAAAATATCGTTGGTGTAAAATAATTCCGGAAATAATAACTTATAAAAGGAATTCCCAAAGCCATATAAACAGATTGATTGACACAGAGTTCCCGCAGATACCTCCAAGGGTACTTATGATACCTCAAGGATGCTCATGCGGAGAGCTTTCATTAAAGCTTTGTCAACATGAATCTTTTTGAATATTTTCCCTTTTTCTACTTCCATAGGATAAAATATAACAAAATTAACCAAAAGCACTGTTATGATCTGCCAGTAACCAGACCAGAAAACCAGACATCAGAATAGAAAAAAAACCTTTCCTTCCACATATTGACTACGGCTGGTTCTGGGGGAGCAGTTTTTAAAAATCCCGCTTCTATACTCCTGCAGGAAAGAATCACTCCAGGTAAGCACTGCTGCTATGGGTAAAATAAAAGATACAATCTGACCTTTTTTTATAGCGCTATCCAGAAGGTCTATAAAAGCACCACAAGTCAAAGGTTTTCTTCAGACTGGGGTAGGTTTGTCCAAAGAGAAGAGCTGCACAAGCAATCAGCCAGGCTGCCAGAAAATTTTTTGGATGTAAGCATACGTTTCATCTCACCACTCATGATTTTTCCCCCCAGAAATTCAAACGGATATTTCTTCATTCTGCGAAGCGCCAGAATAACCAGTATTACTACCAGAATAAGAAAAAAATACACAGGATTGCCAGAGCTTTGGGAGTAATGGATCATAGCCCAGATTATGTTTCCCCATAGACGGCCTGGTTTAAAAGGGACTGATCCAGCAGATCAGTACGTTTATCTGATACATCATACTTTTCTTTATGTAAAACAGCTGCCAGTACATTGGGATCCAGAAGAAATCCATAGATACTGTAAAACGACCAGCTATCATGCCTTTTTGTTTTTCCTTTGTAGAGATTCCCCACCAGAATTACAAAACTTAAAGTCGGAATAGCAAAAAGCAAAAAGTGGAATACCTGCAGCATACAGCCATAAGGTGAAATGCTTTCCATAACACGTACTGTGGCACCTGCAGATTCTTTCCAAGATCAGAGTATCCAAGCATTGCTGCTGTGTCCTCCACAGATTGCCTGGATAGCTGTCCTTCATGCACAGCACAGAAGTAAACAAAAGCATAAAACATGTATATAAATCGTTGAATGTAATATAGACAAACTGGCCTAAGAGCCATTTCTTCTGGTGGTACGGATCAGCTGATAAGGAGGACTGGTGTCATTTTCCTGGCAGGTCGGAGAACAGCAAAAGCAAAAAGCATGGAACTTAGAAGCACTGCTGTTCCATCCCCCCGAAGGTCCACAGGAAAGGTTCAATTGCCTCGTACAGGCGTATTGTAAGTTATCCATAACAACTCATGATTCTTCCTGTAAGCAGAAAACTGGAGCTACAAATTCCAGAAAGAGGGTAAAAATCACTTTGGGCTTACGGAAAAAAGCCGAAGAAATTGTAGCGAAACAATTCGCGTCTGCTTCATATCAGTATCCCAGACTACGGTCTATAAATACTTGTCTACTGCATTGATGGTAAGAAAGCTCCAGGTAGGCCAATCTGTCGTATTCTGAGTAGGTTTCGCCATCATATTCGAGTCAATCTTGCGGGATCCGGAAGAAATCCCAGACAGGAACCAGAAGACCGGTATGGGCATCTGTGATGGCTCATAAAAATTCTGGCATAGCCAAGAACGATACGGTCAATATTGAATACCCTGGAATTTTCATAGGTAAGGTTGTCCGCGTTGGTGACGATCATCATTTTTTCGTAGATATTCATGATCTCGCTGAATGGAAGCAGGCTTAAATTCTCAGTCTTAGTTTCTCCGATGGTGTATGGATTGCAATAAGTCATGCTGTCGATTCCGTCTGCATTTACATAAAAATAAAGGTTTTCGTAAGCCCAGGTTTCCATAGTACTGTCCATGTCTTCAAGCGCTCCACCTGCATCCATGGTATAGGTAAGCGGAGTTCCATTTATGGTACGGCTGTAGTAGATAACATAACCACTTCCGAGATAACTGGAGTTATCATCTGTTCCAATGGACGTCTGAATCGCATAATCCCATCCGCATTGGTTTTAAATCGTCAAGGCCCATGGCATCTGCTTTTTCCTGGGCTAATTTCTTCGCGTCATCCAACGAAATTCCAATAGATTTTTCGGTAGGTTTTTCATATGGACTGCCGCTGAATAATCGGACCAGACAGCGTCAGAAGGGATTTTTTGCCGTCTTTTTGGGCTATCTTCTGATTCTTACTTCCAAAGAATAGGCTCCCCAGGAAGAGGTACGATAAGAATATTGGGAGCCGTCATCTAACCAGATACCGGTAAAAAGCATTGTCCTCCATAACTTCACCAGTATTGCTGTATGTCTGTACTCCCACGGCAGGTCTTCCTTCTACCAGATTTCTAGTCTCAGGTGCAGATTCATACTGGTTTTCTTCCCCAATAATCAATGTCATCGTAAATATCATACGAGATTGCCATTATCATCGGTTCCCCAATTATTAGGATCCAGATTACCGTTGGCAACATCTTCTTTAATTCATCGATTTTTTTCTTGATCTCATCCTTTGTCTGTACATAATAGCTGTCTGCAGTGTAAATCTTTCGCATTTGAGAAAAAAGGCATCCGTGATACCATCAAGAAGAGATCCTGTGTGACCGCAGCTGGGTGTAACAGAAATTGCAGATATCTTTTCCACATCTGGTATTTCTACAGCTGCATCCGTATTTACCACAAGCTTAGATGTGTCGTCTGTTACCCGACTTTGTAAGTCTCAGGCGCATTGATCGTCGCGGATAGTGGTTCTGGCAGCCGAGGTATGATCTGTTGAACGTCAGTGGAGGCAGCAGTATCACTTGTAGCAGTACTTTCAGAAGCAGTTGTCTGATCAGCGGAGGAGGCATTTCCTGCCATATTGACATCCTTGTCATCCGCTTCTTTGTAAGAATCCAGTGCTTTATTTCCCTTCTTGCCTTACAAGGGAAGATTCTGGTGTCTGTGCACATCCCGCTAACATTCCCATGCAGAGAGTAAGTCCAATCATTCTTTCTATATTCTTTTCTCATTTGTTTGAAGTCTCCCTTTCGATGTTTGAACATAACCGGAGATTTAGGGAACGGGTGTTTGATATTGCTCATAGTAATCACCGGTCATGTTCTGATATAGATTATAGTACTTGGAATTACACCAAATCTTCCGTAAATTGTAACTGAATTGTAATCTGGCAAGAATTTCTTTACCATTCAATGAATACACAGGTTCCCTTTCCTATTTCACTTTCAATTTTCATTTGAAATCCATGTATATCCGCGATTTTTTTACAAAGTGCAAGTCCAAGTCCCACACTTCCATTTGCCCGGGAACGGATTTGTCAACCATATAAAAATGCCTCTGTCACTTTATCAAGATCTTCAGCTGGGATTCCTTAGCCAAAATCCTGGACCATCAGTTTCAGCCGTTGCTGCCAGTATGAGTTTGAATTGTCCGCGGAGGCTTTTTACTGCGTTGTCAATAAAATTGTTTACCAGACTTAACATAAGATCTTTTGTCAAAAGTTTTTTCTTCAGATCAGCATCAGGTTCACACTGAAGTTCCAGACAGATATTCTTCTCCTTCAGACGGCAGAGGTTTAGCTGTCTGGAATCCTCCAGAAAAGCTTTCACTGAATTTTCTGTTGGGGCAAAACGTGATTCTCCAGTTTCATATAATCCGGTAAGTTCCAGCATTTTTACCGAAAGTCGGGACAGTCTGCGGCATTCACTGGAAATATAGGAGAGAGCTCTCTCTCCTGCTGCTGTCTTTGCAGGCGCACTGTGAGAAGGGTATCTGCATATCCCAGGATAGAGGTCATAGGTGTTTTCAGCTCATGGGCAAGACTTCCCATTAACTGTCGTTGTGTATGGTTTACAGTGGAAAGGCATTCAATCTGTTCTTTAACCTTGAGGACATCTGATTAAAGCTTTTTGCCAACCTGCGCCAGTTCCGTATCTCCTTCCGCAGGAACTTGTATATCATAGTTGCCTTCAGATACAGAAACCGCAGCTTCCCTTAATTTTGTAAAGGTGCCATAATTTTTCAGCAGGCTGAAAAAAAGAATTGTTCCGGTTAACAGAAGAAGAACCAGCGTCAACATACCCGCCTCGATAAAAAGGATCCTGTTACTCTCCAGAACATCAGAAACGTCTTTATAAGTGACAATCTGATAATTCAGATTTGTAGTTGACTCTGTGGAGGAATAAAAAAAAGCAACAGTGTTTTACCGTCGGCTTTGCTGATAAGGGGATCACAGATATAAGTATCCGCGTCATACCATTTTCTCCGTGTAATTCCACTTCTCCCAGTTGTTTCCTGGATTCCCTGAACATCGAAGTCATAGGCGGTACCGTTGTAAAAGTTCTTCATCATTCTCCTGATATAGAACAGCACTGTCATGGAAAATCTGTCGGAAAGCGTAGATAAGAATTCGGTTTCGGACTTTCTCATCGGAATTAGCGGACTGACTGCTTGTAAGTCTTAATTTCTCCTCAAATTGTAAAAAGATTATTCTGAAATTTGGTATATTCATAGTTATTGATATACTGAATACTCTGATTCTTCCAGCGATATGAAGTATAGAAAAAAACAGCGGAGGATAAAATCAGGATCACGCAGGCCACCTGGAAAAAGATTTTTGTAAAAAGCTTCAAAAATTCCACCTCCAGTCGGTATCCAATGCGGAATGGTTTTGATCCTGTTCTGCCAGCCCAGCTTCTTGCGGATACGTCCCACATGTGCATCTACTGTTCTTGTTTCTCCTTCGAATTCTACGCCCCAGAGACCGGCCAGAAGCTGCTCTCTTGTAAGAGCTTTATTGGGATTGCGGACGAACATCATAAGGCAGTTGTATTCCATTGGTTTCGTGTAAATTTCCTCTCCATTTCTGGTAACGGTATGGCTTATGGTGTCTATGGTAATATGGTTAATCTGTATCTGCTCCTGTAAAATTTCCATGACGTTCCAGTACTTTCTCCAGGCGGACCATCACTTCCAGCATCTCGAAGGGGGCTTTACAATATAGTCTTCGGCACCTTCTTTAAGGCCTTTTTACTTTGCTTGCGATGTCGGCTCTGGCGGTGAGAAAAATGACGGGAATGCCGTAGTGATTCAGTTCTGGTAAAAGGGTATATCCATCTTTTCCAGGGGCATAATATCTACAAGGGCGCACTGGAACTCATGATCCCAGGCAATTCCTTCGCTGGCGTCATTGCCGTCCAGGTAGCTACGGTCTGGTAGCCGGTGACTTCCAGGTTCATGCAAAGTAAGTTATTGATTGCTGGTTCATCTTCTATTACAAGTATTCTGGCTTTCATTTCGGGTCCTTTCTTGTATACTCTGAAAAATAATCCTTATTTGATGTACTGGTTCTATTATACATGTTTTGGTAGTGATAAATGTAACCATATTGTAAAAAGCAGATATAGGGAAAAAGTTGTGTGCGTTATTGATGGAAATGTGGCAAACTTTAAAGCTTTGTAGATATGGAGGCAGTCTCTTATACAATCGCCCCACCTGAGATGGGTGGGGCGATTAAAAAATTATAGTATTTATTCAGCAGGTATTATTTCGCGAAGTGGTAACTGAGAAGTACAGAACAGTTACAAATTATTTACATGGAAATCAGTCCAAATGCATTTGCTACAGAGCTAAGCAGGATAATTGCTGCAAATATCGGGCAGAGGTATTTGATCATGAAAGTTAAAAATCTTTTTTCCTGCGGAAAGTTCCGCCTTCAGCTACTACTTCCTCCTCAATCTTTTCCACTCCCACTTTTCTGGAAATTAAAAGACAGGTTGCAAGTGCGGCAATTGGCATCATAACCGAATTAGTCAGGAAGTCAAAGAAATCCAGGAACTGCATTCCAATGATTTTTACAAAGCCAAGCGGTCCATATCCAAGGGAAGAAAGAGTTCCAAGAAGAATCATGATCACACCAACAATAACGGTTTGCTTTCTTTCTGTGCCATCTCAGTTCGTCCTGGAAGGTAGATACAGCGCTCTCCGTCAGGGCAATAGAGCTGGTAAGAGCTGCGCACAGCACCAGTACAAAGAACAGAATCCCAATGGGAGTTCCAAACCCCATACTGGCAAATACCTTTGGGAATGGTGATGAACATAAGCGCCGGTCCCGCCTGTAACGTATCCGGATCTCCACCGGAAAAGGCAAACACCGCCGGAATAATCATCAGTCCTGCCATAATGGCAATTGCAGTGTCAAACACTTCTACATTCTTGGTGGAACCTTCGATAGATACGTCCTTTTTTTTTCATATAAGAGCCAAAGGTTACCAGAATTCCCATGGCAATAGACAGGGAATAAAACATCTGACCCATGGCGGCTACCACTGTCATCCAGGAGAAATTCTCAATATTTGGTACCAGGAAATATTTCACTCCTGCAAGGGGCACCTGGTCTTGTAACAGAGTAAACAGTAATAAGCACAGATAAAAATACCAGAACCGGCATCATAAATTTGGAAACGCGCTCTACCCGTTTCGGACTCCTGCATATATGATTGCAACTGTTAAAAATGCAAAAATAAGGAAACAGACCTCTGTGGAGGTACCATTCGAAATAAACTCAGAAAATATCCGTCTTCTGCCAGCTTCTGGCTGTTACCTCTTTATATATTCGATCAGATATTTGATAACCCATCCGCCGATAACGGAATAGTATGGCACGATCAGACTGGAATGATGGCATTGATCCAGCCACCAAAGGACAGCCATTTTAGACTTGCAAATTTTCCAAAAAGCGCCTACCGGGCTTTTTTCTTGTCGTTCCCAGGGCGGTTTCGGCGACAATCATAGAGTAGCCAAAAAGTAAGTGCCAGAATAATGTAAATCAGTAAAATATTCCTCCGCCGTATTTTGCTGCGAGGTAGGGAAAACGCCAGATATTTCCAAGTCCGACGGAAGCTCCGGCAGCAGAAAGTACAAATCCCAGTTTACCGGAAAAGTACTTCTTCGTGATGATGTTTTTCCATAAATTTTTTCCTTCCAAATTCGTAAAAATTTGTTTTTTGCTTTTTACAAACTCCAACTCTTATGATGATAACATGGTTTTGTGTTAAAGGCAAACAATATAAAAATATTACTGTTCACCCGTGAGCAGTAACCGTATATAAATCATGCATTCGCATGATTTCAGCAACTTTGTTCACAAAAACACAAACCAATGAACAGTAACTATAAAAAACAACAATAACAAATAATACAAAAAAAATGAGGGAGAAATTATTGATTTTAACAAAATAAGATCTTATAATTAAGATTATCAATTACCATATATATGTTATGGAGGGTGCGGATTATGAATGAAGAATTGTTTAACGAAGCAACGAAATCGAATGTTCTCACAAAGAAACTGATCGACCAGCTTCTGGAGAGCATGACCTACAGCAGCATTTCCCTTTATCAACTGGACCATTGAGACTTTGTCTCTGATCAAGGCGCGTCTGCAGCGCGGAGACCGGATTACAGACGAAGTCAGCGGGGAAGTTTACACCTTTATTCTCTTTTCCAGCAGTTTGTGGAGAAGAATTTCTCTTCTTTACATAGCAAGCCAGGTGTTTAAAGAGACTTCTAAGCCTGAGAAAATTTACTTCTCTCTGAAACCGTGTGAAGAGGGATACAGTCTGGTTGCTGCTGATTCTGACAGTAATAAAACCTACCCTGGATCTCAAGCCTGAGTAAACGTTTCTCATTGGTAGAAATGATCGCCACAGGAATTGTATATGTGAAAGATACACGTACGAATACTTATCAGCCATTTATTTCCGGAAATGGCAAATATTGTAAGTATGATAAAGAGAAGGGAATTTTGTAGAAATTTAATTATATTAACTGCCAGAGCGTGTTTGAAAAGGGGCTTTCTGCAAAAGCTCCCGCAAAGTGGGGCGTGCAGATTACGGGAATGATTTATCAAATACGCTTTTTAGGGTATCAGACATAACAGACGGACACAGATCGCAAGGACTGCTTTTAGCGAAATTTCAGCAAAGAAGTCCTTGCGATCTGTGTCCATTTTATTACATTCTAAGTTTTTTATGAAACTCCCGGATAGTATCATTGCTGTTAAAAATAAACATTCCTGCAAATACCAGCAGACTGATTTCTGTGCATACCACAGATGGGTATGGGAAACGGATCTGGTGAAAAAACATAAGGATCAGCGGTACCAGACCAGCAAAAGCAGCCCTGAACAAGGTAAAACAGATACTCTTCTTTTTTCCAGCTTTTGTACTTTTTACGATCACAGGTATAGAGCCAAGCACTGCAAGAGCGCCAAATGGAAGGACAAAATCCAGAGACCAGCCATGCCATCCGGTATATTTGTCCCACAGAACCGCGATAACAGTTACCAGGATCAACTGTATGATCTCGTTCTTTAAGATATTCCTCCGTTTGGCATAAGCAACTGCTACGATCAGCCATCCGCAAAGACAGCCAGCTGCGGCGAACCAGAACCAGTCCAATTTTTCCTGTGTAAGGTAATTGATCATGCCGCAGAGAATTGCAGCTGCAATGCAGACAAAATTGAAAACCTGCACGATTCTCTGCTCCTCCTTTTTCTTTTCGGGAACAGCCGGGGAAATTATTGGTTTTTTCTGTATAAGGAATTTCTTCTTTTTTTCAGCATGTTCAGAAAAATTTCGCTGAATATTATCCTTGGGAAGCTTGAAGTAAATCCAAGAACCATTTCGTTTTCGTAAGAACAGGAACAAAGCTGCATGGAGTTGGTACTTGCGAAAATTCCGAAACGGTCAATGTACTGGTTATACTCCTTTGGAAAACGAAGAATCCCAATATTGGAATAAACAGCCGTAATGCTTTTTGGAGCCCAGGTTTGCTCCCAGCATAAGGAAATATTTTTTTTATTTCCAGGGGAACTGCACGGATGACCGGATTTTTTTTTCAGGCGGACATAGCTATTCATATGTCTGGCAATTTTTCTCTTCTACCAGTTCCGCGGCAAACTGTTCTTTCACGTGAGCCAGAATTTCTGTAAAATCAGAAGTTTGGGGAAAAAAATCATGTCCCACTTCTATCCAGCCAAAAAATTTGCCATAGACTGTGAGGGAAAATAATTCCGCAGATTTACAGGAACCATAAGGGCAATGGGGCGATTTTGCCTGCTCTTGGGAATTTCCTCATGGATGGAACAAAGAAACATGGCTGTGATCAGAATGGTTATGGAGACACCATATTCTTTTTTGCTTTTGCATGAAGCTCTTTTACCGGAAGTACAATCTCTGTAATGTGCATATCCTCATGAAGCAGCCGTTCTCCCGGAAGTCTGACAGCGCGAGGTTTTTTTCTCAGAATTTCCGGGAATATCCGAGGAATAATACTGGGAAAAAGCTATCCTCCTCCTGATCACCGGGGGTGCTCATATCCGTGACTGGCAGAGATGGCAGATTTTGTTCCGGGTGAGCCTTCTTCAGATAATTGGTTACCAGTTCCTGAAGAAAATGCATTGCCCCGGTACCATCTGTCAGCGCATGGAAAACTTCAAAATTGATCCTTTTTTTCATAATAGCTGACCTGAAAAAAAGAAGATTCTTTTGTCTGGAATATACAGCCTGCTGCATGGAGGCTTCTTCTCTTCCTTTACAATTGGACGAATATCCCTGTGTTCCAGGTAGAACCAGAATAATCCTTTTCGGAGAACCATCTGAAACAGAGGATATTTTTCCATGGTTTTTTCAAGAGCGGTCTGAGAAGCTCCGGTTTTACATTTTCCTTTAGTTCACAGTAAAAACGAAATACTCTCGTATCATTTTTGCCAGTTACCAGAGGAAAAGCAAGGGCCGCGTTATCCAGTTTTCTCCAGTTCGAATATCCTTCTTTCAATTTTTCCCCTTCCCTTTTTAAGAATTCGTTCATATAAGAAACTTTCCTGCACATGGAAAAAGCGGATTCCAAAGAGCAAAAAAGCCGTGAAGTGCATCTTTGATCCGGTGTACTTCCACATAATTGCCAGCCTCTGCCAGTTTTTTTTCCATAATCTTCGCCTTCATCACGAAGAGGATCAAACTCTGCCGTGAGAATCGGGGTTTCTGGCATATTAGAAAAATCTTTTTGCCAGAAGAGGCGCAAAATAAGGGTTGACCCGATCCTCCGGGCAGCTTTCATACAGATTCAGATAATCCTGCATTTTCACTGCAGTAAGCAGATAGTCTGTACCGTTCTTCTGCACCGAGGCATAGGGCGAAGCAGCTGTATACGTATTATATAAGGCCGGATAAATAAGAATCTGACGATATACCTGAATTCTCCATTGTCCCTTGCCATAAGAGCAACTGCTGCTGCAAGATTTCCTCCGGCACTGTCACCCATGATAGTGATTTTCCGGGGATCAGTATTCAGAATCAGCTTATTGGTGTAAAAGCGCTTTCGCCGCTGCATAACAGTCCATCAGAGCCGTTGGAAAACGATATTCGAGCAAGCCTGTATTCCACAGATACTACAATATGACCGGTAGACTGGGACATTCTGGCACATACACGGTTATAGGGTATCCACACTTTCTGTCACCCATCCTCCGCCATGAAAAAAATAGAAGAACTGGAAAAGTATGGCCTTTTTTCCACCCCTGTTTGTCATGGCTTCTTCAGTACGAAAATAAATCCGCAGAGGGGATTTCGTAGTCCTCGTTGAAAATCTGGATCTCCATTTTTTTCAGAAAAAATATTCATGGCATCCAGCTTCTTAATGTCTACCAGTCTGCGGGAGGATTCCACTTCTGATATTGCCGTAGGAAAGGGTGTGGAGAATTGCTCGCATGGTTTTGGAAATCATGGCCTGTATTCCTTTCTGGTTTTAAAAATCAAGCTTCATCATCAGACTGTTCTGTTATGGAAAAATCAGTCTTCTGCATTAGATAGAACGGAAGCCTTTTCCAATGATTTCGCTGCTGTTTACAATTTGGTAATAAATGCATGGGGATCAATCTGTCTTAAATGAATACGAAGACGGTTGGTCTCGCTTCGTAAGACACAGTCATCATTACCTTCTGCTCCTTCTTGGTATAGATGCCAAAGGCCTTCTGCTCTGTGGCAGAACGATGGTGTCATTGATGATGAACTCTTCTACCTGCTCCGGATATTTGCTAATGATCGTACATACCTTTCTCAGATTCAGACTCTCAATAGCACTGTCTACTACAGTGCATTTCAGATCATTCCAAGAATACAGTAAAGTCCGGTCTGGGCACCGTAAAGGTAAGCAGCGATCAGTACGATTCCCCAGGTCGCTGACCAAAAGGGGCACGCCCGATCTCAAGGCTGGTATTTGTGCAAAAATCATTGCCACAATATCAGTACCACCAGTGGAGGCACCGACATTAAAATACCATAGCAGCTCCCACTGCTGGGAGAATAACTGCAAAACACAGCTCAGGAACACGTCATGTGTAAGTGGCGAACTAAGGGGATAGATCACTTCACAGGCACTTACATAAAAAGACAGGGCAAAGAGGAATAAATAGTCCAGCCCATAGAACGGATTCCCAGAAAGAAAAAATCCGAAGTACAACCAGCGCTGCGTTGACGATCCACATAAATGCACCTACATTCCATTTCGGAAATAAGGTAGAAAGGATAATAGACAGACCAGATGTACCACCAAATGCGAAATGGTTGGTGTTTTAAAAATAGCAATTCCAACCGCTGTAAAAATCAATCCCAGATTTAGAATGATAAAGAACATCGTTGTCTTTTGTAAATATATTCTTTTTCATAAAACGAGTCCTCTCCTTCTTTCAGTGAACTCAGTATAACGTAAAAATGAGTCCTGTAAAGAAACGGAATCAAAGAATCCCGCAAGGCAGAATTATACAAATTCTGCTTTTCCGCTTCTTCGCTGCATCTATAAAAGCTCTCCTAACCGCTTATTGCAGCTTCCAACCGGCACAGCCGTGCAGATTATCCTTCTCACAGCTTTCCATGGCTTTTTGCGCCTTTTGGAAGGCTTCTTCGCTGATTTCCATGAAGGGTTCTTCCGTGATCACTTTCGAAGCCAATAGTCTTGCCAGGCGATAATCCACGTCATTGGTGTAAAGAATACCTGCAATAAAAAGGTGTATGCTCTTTCTGCAGCTGACGGAATATGGGAATACCAGTGCCGTTTCCACAGATTACGAAAGTTTTCGCTTCTCCGTCTGGTTTCGGAAGCTCAATACTTTCAAACAGGGGATCAAAAAATCCATTGTTGATCTCATACAGCTCCTTGATCATGTTCTCTTCAAAAAATATCTTCCGGCTTTCAAAATGAGAAATAGTATCTCCCTTTACGCAGATGATCTTATCTGCAATTTTCTGTGCCAGATCGATTTCGTGAAGAGACATGATAACTGTGATCTGCTTTTTTTGCCATATTCCGAAGAATAGATAAAAAAAGATCCAGCTTACGTTTGATATCAAGGAAAAAGAGGTTGGCTCATCCAGAATAAAAATATCCGGCTCCTGGCAGATCGCACGGGCAAGAAGCACTCTCTGACGTTGCCCGTGACTGATGTTGTTAAAGTCACGACTGCCAAACGATTCCGCATGCACCGCTTTCATGGCTTCCTCTACCTTTTCCTCATCCTCTCTTGAAAGGATACCAAGTCTGCCTGTATAAGGGTAGCGGCCGGTTGCCACAATATCATGACAGGTCATAAGTTCCGGACGCATTCGTTCCGTAAGAACCACTGCCATGCGTGTGGAAAGCTCTTTATAGGAAAAAAATTCAGATTGCGATCATCAAAGTAAACTTTTCCACCAATGATCTGCAGCTGTCTTGTGATACTTTTCAGAATCGTAGATTTACCAGAACCATTTGGACCAATGAGAGTTACAATCTCCCCTTTTTTTTATTCCAATACAGATATCATGAATTAAGGCCTTTTTGTCATAACCGACAGAAAGGTTATCCATATGAAAATAGTAATTATATCCATTTCAGTTTCCTCTCTTTCTTTCGCAACATCATGAAAATAACAACAGGTGCTCCAAAGATGGAGGTAACGGTACTGATATTCAGCTCCAGAGGGGCAAAAAGCCATTCTGGCAATCGGGTCACACATCATACAGAAAACTGCACCGCCCAGGAATGTTCCCGGAATGATTATAAGTGGTCTGGATGTGCCGAAGCTTTTTTCATCAGAAATGGGACTGCAATTCCAACGAAAGAAATCGGTCCTGCAAAAGCAGTTACAGTTGCTGATAAAATACTGGAAAGCAAAATCAAAAGCAACGCGGAAGAATTTGATGTTTACGCCCATGCTTTGTGCATAAGCTTCTCCCAGCTGATAAGCACCGATGGGCTTTGACAGCAGGAAAGTCGGGATCGTGGGTAATTCCTACCACCACACAGGAAATGTAAACGTTACTCCAGCTCATACCGGAGAAGCTTCCCTGTGACCATCCGTGAAGATTTACAATATCGGAATCATCTGCAAAAGTTACCAAAAATCAGTTACTGCAGAACAGATATAGCCAATCATGATTCCAGCAACCAGAAGGGTGGCCATGTGCTTGATCCTTTTTTGAAATCAGAAGAATAAAACCAATGAAAATCAGGGGAACCAATAAAAAGCTGCAATGATCAGAGTGTAAGAAGTTACGTTTACAGCTCTGCCAAGATAATAAATCATGGTAAGAGCTACTACCATTTTTCGCACCGGAAGAAATTCCCAGAACAAAAGGTCCTGCAATGGGATTTTCAAAAAAGGTCTGAAGAAGAAAACCAGATAGGGATAAGGCACCTCCAAGAATGGCAGCCATCGATCCTGGGAAGACGGATTTTCCAGATGATGCTGTATTCTTTTGTATCTGTGGCTTTTTTCAGCAGGATATCTATGATCTCAGACAGAGAAATATGAACATTTCCTGTGTTGATATTCAAAACAATGTGATCAGGCCAAAAGGCCAGGATCAGCAGAATGAAAACCATAGCGTAACGAGATCGTCTCTTAAAAATTTTCCATGTGGAAGCTGGTTCCAGCGGATTGATTGCTCATTTTATTTTTCTCCATTTTTGTTTCATTTACAACAGAACCTGCTGTCAGCTCAGCTTATGAAGAAAAAGTCATATCCTCTTCACTTCCGCCGGTAAGCATCGGTTCAGATCTGTGATCAGTTCACCAATTGTATCTGTATGCTGGTACATGGAATCATCAGTTACCCAGACATTTCCCTCTTTTTACGGCTTTAAAATCAGCCATCAGACTTTCCTTTTGCAAGGAGATCGTCTATGCTTTTTACGGACGCGTCAATACTGGAGTTGTAGATCAGATAATCTGCATCTGACGCAGTATTATAGAATTCCTCCATGGTAATGGCAACGGAAGTTTTTCCACTGTCATCCTCGAAGATCTGCGAATGCATTTCTTCCACCGGCAATCTCGATCATGCTGGAAATATAATCTTTAGGATTACGTACTACAGGAGAACTCGCTGGTATTGATGTAGAAAAACGCAACTGTTTTTTTCCGTATTTGTAAAGTCCTTTAGCTTCTCAATAACCTGTGCCTGCTGGTCAAAGAAGGTCTTCGCCTCCTCTTCTTTTTATTCATCATTGCGCCATAAAGCTTGATCCACTCTGTACGTCCAAGGGGCTGGCTCTCATAGCTGGAACGGTCGGTGAAAACAGGAATTCCAAGAGTTTCGATCATCTCCCTGTACCTTCGGCGCATGAAGAATCATAGTAGATTCAATGGCAAGGTCACAGTCATCCCCTACCAGAAGCTCATAGTCCGGTTCATCATATTTTCCGCAAAAGTCATTTCGCCGTTATTGATAGCATCAGCAGCTGACTGATATACCAGCCGGAAGCATCAAGACCTCGACAGCTTGATGGAGTCTACACTTCCGATTGCATCGAACAATGCCATTGGGGAAGTGGCTGCCATGTAGATGGTGTCAAGTGGCTGCTGAAGGATCTGGATTTCCAGGATCCAGATCATCGGGTGCCTCTTTGCCCTCTGGGACGATCAGATATCTGGCACTATCATGGATGTCCAGAAGTTTGTAACCGTCATTATAATAATACACATCAAAGCATTCTGCAAAAGACAGATCCATGGTGGATTCATAAGTCAGACCTGCAATTTCAGGTGCAGCATTTTTTCTTCTGATGTGTCAGAAGAAGTCTCCCCCAGAAGCATCTGCTTCCAGGTTCTCCTTTCTGCCCATACCGGAGTAATGGCAGTAAATGTCATAACTGCTGCCGCAAAAATACTTAAAATTTTATATTTCAGCTTTTTGTCATACATTTTTATTTTCTCCTGCTGATTATTCTTGTTACTGTGCATATGGTGAAGAATAATAATTTATTCTTCCTCATCAGTTACAAAAATTGCTTCGTAAGCTTTTTCCCACTCAGCTTTTTGCATTGTCATCCTTTTCATCTGCAGAACGGTCCACGATAAACGGGATTTTCAGAGTGGGAGGAATATTTCTCTGCGGAATCTTTCAGAAGGTTTTCTTTTGCTTCTGTGTCTGCTTCCTCTGTCGGGGAGAATATCAGAAGAAAGGATAGAAATACCGCACTGACTCTTTACAAACTTTGTAATCTGTATCTTCATCTTTTCCTGCAAAAAAGTTACGGAACCATCTTCCAGAGCAGCTGTAAGGCTGTCTACCGTACAGTCCTCTTTTTTTTCATTCAAAGAGCAGTAACTTTGTCTGTAAGATCAAGCTTATCCAAAATGTTAAGAGCATCTGTGGAAGCCACATAAGCAGATTCTACCGGCTGGTTGATCACGATTACATCTTTATCAAGTCCTGCAGGGATAACAGCACCCTCAGGTACGATCAGGTATTTTTGCATACAACATTGCCCATGTAGAGCTTTTTTCTGTACCTGTAAGTTCCTGGGGAATCAGCAACTTCTGTTTTTGCATTTTTCTTTTCCGGAATCAACAGTTTCCGGTTTTCTTGCAGTATCTGTTGTCATATCTACTTCAAGAAGGGTAATGCCCTTTGCGTAGTGATAAAGCTTAAAGTATTTTGCATGCTCAAGAGTAGTTTCGTCTTTATACTCAAGACCTGTGATCTCTGGTGCAGAATCATCCAACTTCTTGTTTCCTGTGGAAAGCATGCTGTTGTCCTCTGCCGGGTTATCCTTGTCTGTTTTTCTTCGGATCGTTTGCACCCTTTAAAGCGATATAAATGGTGTAAGTGATTTCATGAGCCTGGGGACATTCTGGTTGTCATACCAATTATCGTATTATTCTTTTTCAGTGCTACCGGAATTGTTAAAGTAAGGTCCGCCGCCGCTTGCACCGTAATATTTATTTCCATTGGCTTTTTACATAACCGTAATATTCACTGCTGCATACAATAGTCGCATATGCGACCATTTGTTACCGTAACTTTGTTACAGGAAATGCTGACCTTTCCAGAGCCACCAGACCAGGAGAAGCTGTCGGGAGTATAGGTTCCATCTGCTAATGTAGTAGAACTGTTTACAGATGCTGTTCCGCCGCTTAAGTCAGATTCGTATTTGGATTCCTCTTCCGGTTTCTTGTCTGGCTTTGGAGTTGCTGTTGGTGTAGGGGTTGCTGTCGGTTTTTTATTTGGTTTTGCAGTGGGTGCAGGAGTTGCTGTGACTGTTGTGTCGAGGAGCAGTGTCTGGCTGCGGATCATCCTGTACGTCACCTATTTTATTCAAAGTGCTGGACTGGAAAGTCAGGATCCTGTCATACCAGATCTGGTTTTTGTGGGAAAAAGCAGCAACTGCAATTCCATTGTCCAGGGGCTTCAACAGGAATCTCATATGTATATTTGCCATTTGCGTCTGCCACATATGGAACCCAGGTGGAGGAATCGGCTGCGGCAGCTTCTTCTTTTGTTCCCAGACATAGATAGTCGTAACCAGTTCCGCTTAAAGTAAGAACAGCTGTCATTTTTTCCGTTTTTGGAAGTGAGGACACAGTCAATTACACGGAACATAGATGAACTGGAGTTAACTGTAACATTATAAATTCCGCTTGCACAGCTGCCTGGAGCAGGGGTTGCTGTTGGCTCTGGGGTGGTGGTTGCTTCCGGAGTTGTGCTTGGCATTGGGTTTCAGTTTGGAGCAGGTGTTCCGGTTGGTGCCGGAGTCTCAACCGGTGCTTCGGTAGGCGCCGGAGAAACAGTTGGTTCTGGTGTTGGAGCAGCCTCTCCATATCCTGAACTGCCGGTACGGTAATCGTCAATATACCCTTTGCGTACCAGTTCTGGCTCTTCTTGGAATGAGGAACGACTGCTATTGTCTGAGCTTCCTTGCTTGCAGTAACTTCAAAGGTGTAGGTATAGCCTCCTGCACTGTTTTCAACTCCTTTGATGGCATTTGCTTCTTTATCAGAGTCACTGGCACTGCCAAGATAGATCATGTCATAATTCTTGTTTTGCGGTAGAAAGTGTGACAATATATTTATCCTCCGAAACCTTTACAGTGGAACCGGTGATTACGAACATTGCAAATTCATCACCGTTTTCTTTTACAAGCTTGATTCCGGCATCTGTAATCTCATTCTGGGCTGGTGCCTGGGTTGGAGCTGCAGTTGGCAGTGGGTGGCAGTTGGCTCAGGGGCTGCAGTTGGCTCTGGGTAGCTGTTGGTTCCGGGGCTTTCATTCCTGGAACGTTCAGTTTCAAAGCCTTATTTGTGTACCAAATTCTGATTTTTCACAGAAAATGGTACGATGCTGAAAGTCTGGACCTGTTCACTGGCAGGAACCTCAAAAATGAAAGTTAACCATCTTCATTTTCTGTACCAACGATTGCTGCTGCATTTTTTTGCTTCGTCAGGATCTTCTTTAGAACCAAGATAAAGCTTCTCATAGTTCTTTCCGTCAGTATTGAGGGTTATCTTAATTTTATCACCATTTAATTCAGCAGAAGAGCTTTTGATTTTAAGCATTTTATATGCACTGTTATCTTCCTTGTCAATGGTCATGTTGGAACCAATCTGGGTTCAGATCCTCTGGCTTTGTTTCTGGTTTATCTGTCTCTTCGGTTTTTGCCCTCTTCTGTTGTTTCTGGTGCAGCTGTAGGCTGTGGAGCTTCTGCTTCCTCATTTTTTGCTTTCTTCAGCAAATGATGCGGTAACCTCGGGAGTGGTCTCAGAGGCAGGTGCTTCTGTAACTGCAGGTGTCTCTTCCACAGCAGGCGTCCCCGGCTGCCGGAGTTGCTGTAGTTTCGGTGTTTTCTTCTTCAGTTGTTACGTTTTCCTGCACAGGGAGTCTCTGCAGCAACTGCAGTCTTCTCCGCTTCTGTCTCTGGAGTTGGTGTAACAGAAATCTGTACATTTGCATCCTCATTCTCTGCCTGTGTAAAGGCCAGCAAGGTGACCGTCATGGCGACGGAAAGGAACAGTGCAAAAGAAAGCGTTTTGAATTTCTTTTCATTTCTTTTTTCCTCGATTCTTCCTATTATTTTATAATTTGAATAAATCCCAATTGCTTCTGGAGCCTGTTTGTACAATGGGCAATCGACAGGATTATTTCAAAAAATGCCTGCTTCCTCTGAGAAAAACAGGCACTAAAAATTCAATATATTGTATTATCAAATATATTAATGAGAATGAAGTACTTTCTTCGGAAGCTTTCATTAAACGAATTCAGCAGGTTTTTCCTGACTTACAGATCAACACAGAATCCATCCTTCTCAGCAATATACCAATGGTTTCACTGGATTCTACTCCTGGTTACAGTGACCGGATCGTTCGGGACTTTCACGATTCCCTCTTAGAGCGTGTTGAAAAATATTCCCACAATCGGCACGCTGTAGCAACAGATATGTCTGGCACTGAAAACGGATTTATTCAATTCACCTCATTATAGCAGACCGTTATGTCGAAATCAATAGATTTATAGGGTTATTGCTTGTATTTACTGTACCCGACTTCATCTGTGCGGAGAAGTGTTCCATTCTCATCGTAGAGCACTGCGGTAGGTTTTTACAA
>VOFK01003449.1_pt1 | contig 31593 bp, 40 predicted proteins | sample 5384121 | NCBI WGS metagenome assembly VOFK01 (sample SAMN12384730, study PRJNA508395) | human gut metagenome | isolation source: healthy gut J | host: Homo sapiens | reverse complement strand
CATGCATTGCTATTGTTAAATAAAGCCTAACTTTTAATTTAAATGAATAAAGCTGTTCTTCTTTCTCGGAGAACAGCTTTATTTGTAGATACTAGATTACAAAAAGAGCGATTGCATCGTCTTTATTATATGACGAAGTTAAAAACAGAAGTTATGGGCAAACTGAATATGAAAAAGACTGATCGACCAAACGATCCAGAATAAAAAAACGATCGCAATTCCTATCATGACACATCCGGATTGAGCTTATCGGAAAGAGTGTCCATGATGCAGTAACAAACGGACAAGTCCATTATGAAGCGATTAAGAGCACTTGTGATAATATCCTACCGCTGCTGCAACAGTTATCATGGATTTAACAGTGGAAGCAGAGGCATTCGGGCGGAAATCGTATTTCCGGAGAATGAAGTTCCAAGTGTATCCGGTCGATTGCTGACAGACGAAAACAGCTATTGAGGCATTGGAAATCCGGCACTGAATAAAGGACGCATCGCACAATACCTTAAAGCGAATATGCTGACTGCAAAGAAATATAACAGACCGCCCGGTTTTTGCCGGTTGCATCGGTCCTTATTCATTAGCGGGACGATTGTATGATATGTCCGAAATCATGATGCTGATTTATATCAATCCCGAAGCAGCCAATACTTTACTACGAAAATGTACCGATTTCATTATCCGTTATTGCATGGCTCTGAAAGCAACCGGTGTAAACGGTGTAATGATGGCGGAACCTGCTGCGGGATTGTTATCCAACGAAGATTGCCTGCAATATTCTTCTGTATTCGTTAAAGAGATAGTAGAGAAAGTACAGGATGATCATTTCACCGTTGTACTTCATAATTGCGGAAATACCGGAAATTGTACGCAAGCTATGGTATATACCGATGCTGCAGCCTATCATTTCGGTAATAAAAATCAAAATGGAGGAAGCATTAAAAAGAAGTTCCTGTTCATGCTCTTGCAATGGGAAATCTGGACCCGGTGAGTCTCTTCAAGATGTCAAGTCCCGAGGAAATGAGACAAGCAACTCTTCAACTTCTGAAGCTACCAGCGCACATCCAAACTTCGTCTTGTCGAGTGGTTGCGATGTGCCACCCATACACCATTAGCCAATATAGACGCGCCTTTTTGCTGCATTGGAAGAATTCAATGCAATGCGGAATTAGCCTATAATCCGGCTAATGCTATTTAACGATGTTTGAACAAGAACTCACTTATCAAGAACTTACATATCCCATCGTCCGAAATTTATGAAGCGATGGGATACAAAGATTCTATACCGGACCCAATGGTGATAGAAGAAACTCATACGTTGCTAAAACGCGTCATCCCCCGGCTTCGTCCACGATACACTTTCTTTCTTACGGAAGGTACGGTTGATACAGAGAAAAAGAATCCCGCATACGCATGATACCGTTTTCTCTATCGGTAAAACCATCGCCCGTCAATTAAGAGGTTCAGAAGCTTTTGCTTTTTTGCAGCTACTGCCGGAATAGAGTTTGAGGAATTCCAGCATACTTTGCAACAAGAAGGAGATATGGTCAAAAAATATACATCGCGGATTCATTAGAAGCGTCATCGCAAAAAGACAGCTGATTGTATGGAAGTCGCTTTAGCGGAATATATACAGAGCAAGAACTGGAAACACACCAAACCGATATAGTCCGGGCTACTGTGGATGGCACGTTTCGGAACAACAAAAACTGTTTCCATTGTTTCCCGTCACTTCTCCTTGCGGCATTCGGTTAACAGATTCCAGCCTCATGATACCTATCAAATCTGTCAGCGGTAATCGGTGTGGTACTGATGTCCGTAAGCTGGAATATACTTGCGGACTGTGTACCTACGAAAACTGCTATCGCAAAAGAAAACACCAATAAAGCTATTATTCTTTACCGAATGATTCATCTTTTACCGGAGAATTCTTCTTTAATGACCATTAAAAAAGATATAAAGCCCTATCATAGTCACGATAAGCAATGCCCATAAGACAAGTACTATCCGGGCAGGCTTTTGCTTCTATCTTCTCCATATTCAATATCTCAGCCTGAGGGGTTTTATCCAATAGACTGACTAACCATCATTCCTATCCCGATAATAACAAACAGATAGAAAGACAATAACATAAAATGAGGCCACGCATTATATTGGTCGGCAGGAAATACCCATAGATACAACACACCTACTCCGATACTGAATACCGTACCAACTGTGAGGGCTGCATTAGCAGCCAAAGTAGTCGTACGCTTCCAGAAAACACCAAAAGGAAAACCGCTGCCATCGGAGGAGCTATAAATCCCAGTACAGACTGGAAAACATTAAATAGATTCAGTCCCTTGATGCTGTCGATCGCTATGGTTATTATCACAGAAATCAGTGCACCGGCTACCGTAACCACTATCTGGCCGACGAATGGTCTCCCTTTGTTTGGCCTGCGGTCGGATTTTCTTCACATAGATATCCATCGTGAATACCGTACTTAATGCATTCAATGCAGAGCCGACAGTACTTACCAATGCTGCTGTCAATACAGCCAATACCAACCCGACCATTCCTACAGGGGGAATAATGAGTCACCATAGTCATGTAAGCCTCATCGGGATTCTCCAATTGTGGGAATAAAGCGAGGCAGATAATGCCGGGAAGAATGTAAAGAGGTACATCTAATATTTTCAACCATCCGGTAAAGTTGGTTCCCATCTGTCCTTCTTTCAGATTCTTGGCAGCAAGAACCGGTTGCACCATCGACTGATCCGTACACCAAAACCAAACTCCCATAATAGGATAACCCAGGATAATAGGTAGCCAGGGAAAAGCCGGGTCATCATTTGGATGGAAAAGATTCCAGTAATCCGCCGGAACGGCGTCCACCAGTGCTCCTACACCACCTACTTTATAGATTCCCATGATAGCCAGTGTGGCTGATACTACAATCAACAGTAATCATTTGATATACATTCGTGTAGGCCACAGCTTTCAGTCCGCCAAGCATCGTGAAGAAAGCGGAGATGACAAGTAACAGCAATGCCGATTGCCACATAGGAATATCGAAGACCTGACGGATCAGGACTCCACCGGCAAATAAAGTCAATGCAAGCCATGAAATAAGAATGGTAATAATGGTATACCAGGCAAGGATGTTACGGGTAGATTGTCCGAAACGTTTTCCCATAAATTCGGGCAATGTCGTGATGCGACTACCCAAATATCGGGGAGCAAAGACAAAAGCAAGCAGACATATAAAGACAAATGCATACCAGGCATAATTCCCCGAAACAATACCGGTAGTAAATCCGGCACTTGCGGAAGCTATCAACATGGAAGGTCCCACATTCGTCCCCCACATGGAAAAGCCGATATGATACCACTTCAGCGAATTCTCCGCAAGGAAAAGACTACTCCCCTTTTTTCGTTTAGAACTTGCCCATATACCAATAGCTATCAAAATCAGGAAGTAGGCAATCAGAATACTCCAATCTAATGTCTCTAAGAATTTCACATGCATAATTCAAGTATTAAATAAGTAACGTAAGTTTAAATCTAATTTTCTTTTAGGCAAGGATTACATGGATTTCACGGTTTTAATAGGCTATGTAATTAAGAGCCGTGTTGATCCGTGTAATCCGTGCCTTTTTATTCTATTTTTTATTTCCCATCAGTTCTTTAGCTACTGCCACGGCTGTATTAGCATTATCACTATATCCGTCCGCGCCAATCTCATCGGCAAATCCCTGACTGACGGGTGCCCCGCCAATCATCACTTTCACCTGATTACGAATACCGGCCTCTTCCAATGCCTGAATAACCTCTTTCATATACGTCATGGTAGTAGTCAGCAATGCGCTCATGCACAAGATGTCAGCATGGTTTTCCTTCACAGCTTCCACAAACTTGTCACAAGTCACATCAATACCAATATTTATGACTTCAAAGCCGCACCCCTCCAGCATGGAAGCCACCAGGTTTTTACCAATATCATGCAGATCTCCCTTTACAGTACCGATTACAATTTTACCGATTGTAGTGGAAGCACTACCTGCCAATAAAGGTTTCAGTAGTTCCAAAGCCCCTTTCATGGCACGCCCTGCCATCAACAGTTGGGGAACAAAAGCCTTTCCATCCTGGAAACGTTGTCCCACTTCGCCCATTGCTTTTAATCATATAATTATTGATAATCATTTGGGAAGCTACTCCTTCCGCAATGGCTTGCCGGGTGACTTCAACCGCAGGTTCCAGTTTCCCGGCAACAATGGCTTCATACAGAGGTTGCAGTTTATCCTCTTCCCGATGTTGTTCTTCCCGTATACAAATACGTTCCTGTCCGGTAGCTGCCAAGTCGGCATCCTGTTGATGTTCATTGGTATTTACAGCGGTAGAAGAACCGGTATATTCTTCAACAATCCGCATGGCCTGCTCCACTTCCTTTTCGTTATGGAAATCCATTTCCAAATGTACACCGTCCGCGCCGATATGATCCAATAGAGGTTTTAGTTCGTCTAATGTCACCCAGCAAGCCATTACGCTCTTTCCGCATGCCAGAATCTTCTTATACAGATCGTACCATTTGGGAGATCCTCCTTGTGGTTCGCCCACTCCGGGAGTCCATTGAATCGCATTCAATTCTTCAATTTCAAGCAAGGCAGGCAGGTGATGCATGGCTCCCACTCCATCCAGATGATAAAGGGTATAATCAATCTTCTGACATTGTTCACGAATAAAAGGTTGCACAAACCGGCGATAATCATCCTGACTAATCATGGTCGAAATATCACTTTGCAGTTTACTCATCTTTCCGGGAGCCCAGGACGAGAAATAACAGAAAGCCATCTCGTCGCCTTCACGGATGATGTCGTATAGTTCATCAAATACTTTGAAGTAGATGTCGTTGATTTGCTGCATCTGTTGTTCCAAGATTTCGCTGCATCACTGTGTCCAATAATACCCTATCCGTTCCTTTCAGTGCGGCCAGGACATCCAGTCCTTCCATCAGGTCGGGCATACCGACAAAGTAGTGTCCGTTGGCTTTTCGCTTTGCAGGCTTTCAGGAGTTCTTTATGAAGAATCCAGTTCGGGTGTTCGGGGTTAAAAACTATTTCATCGGTGAAATCCGGGTTGGGATGAATCCAAATGGTGTCTTCCCCGCCTTCAAACACTCCGCCTAAAATGGCGGCTAGAGAACCGGGACCCAGTTGGGTATTCGCAACCGGAAGAATATCCGCTTTCAGACTGCTGTGCGCTACGTACCAGTCCAGATATTCAGCTCTCCATTGAGGGTCGAACCACTTTTGTGACAGGTCTTTTGCCGGTGCGGGAGGCGTTATCTCTGCATGTGGTTGCACTCCTTCCTAAATGTTCCCACATATTGAGAATGATTCCTTTATGGTTCCACCAATTTATATAACGTTGTTTTGTTTCTTCTAAATTACTCTTCCATGTTTTCATACTATACTAAATTAATTAATTTTCTACCACAATCTATCATAGTCCAAAATCCTTTATAATCATTATCTATGCGTAAAGCCATGCTCTTGCTTAAATCCATTTCATCCGTACAGTCCACGTCTTCCGGATAGATGGGGATCACGGCATTTGCACGCACATATACGGGCATTTCTTCCAATGGAACGTATACGTCTCTCAACCAGCATGCTCCTTCCAAACGTTCTCCCGTAAAGAAGTTCACCCATTTTCCTTCGGGAAGATAGATATCCCGACGGTTTTCGCTGTTCATCACCGGAGCTACCAGGAAATCATTGCCGAAATAGTATTCATCATCCACATGCCAACAAAGTTTATCTTCCGGATGATGCAGAATGAGTGCCTGCAAGAGCGGATAGCCGCTTTCTATGGCTAGTTTACTTTGTTCTACGATGTATGGAATGAGCGAATAACGCAATTTCCACCACTTTTTCACCAACGGAGCTATGGCCGGATAGTGCCAGGGTTCACGCTTATTGGTTCCGTGATAACGGATATGCGATGTGAATACGCCGAATTGGGTCCAACGCATGTACACATCATCTGCTACTACCGAGTTCATAAAATTGGGCAATGTATGGAAGCCGGGAACATCATGGCTCCAAAAAGCAAATCCCGACAGACCGAAATGCAGACCGCCTTTCAGAGAACCTGCCATTCCATCCCAAGAGCTACATGAATCGCCTCCCCAATGCAAAGGATAACGCTGGCATCCCGCCCATGCGGAACGTGCCCAGACAATGCCGTCACCTGTCACTTCTTTCGTAATTTCGTAAGCAGCCTTTTGATAAAGCAGGGCATACAGGTTGTTCAACAATTCCGGCTTCATGCCTTTATAGAGGGCGTCCATGTGAATGTTTTCACCGAAATCGGTTTTGATACAGGTTACTCCCATATCCAGAAGTTGTTTCAATAGTCCTTTGTACCATTCGGTTGCTTTCGGGTAAGTAAAGTCGATTGTTCCAGCATAATCCAGGGCGGAGAAGTTGGAACCATCGGTCGCTTGTTGTTTGGTCAATGGGGCTATATAATCATTGGCTCTGGCTTCATCAATCTGCTCTGCATTTTCCGCAACGTATGGAAGTTGCCATAAAGAGACACGATAGCCGTTCTTTTTCAACCGCCCGATGAATCCTTTCGGATCGGGAACCGTTCTTCATTGAATTTCCATTCGCAGAGCCAATCGGTACGGAACCAGCCCGTATCCAGATGAATTACATCACAGGGATAGTGTTCGGCACGCATACGGTCGCATATTTCGTCTACTTCATCGGCACTGAAATAAGTCATACGGCTCATCCAAACGCCAAAACTCCAAAGAGGAGGCATAGACGGATAGCCGGTCAGGTCACGATAACCGCGAAGAATATCTTCCATCGTATCACCGCCTATCACAAATACATCCAGCAATGCCTGGTCGCTTAGAAACTGTACGGAACGGGTGGAATGTCCGGCCAGCGAGAAAGCTTGCTATGAGCACATGTATGGTAGAATGTTCCATACATGCGGCTAGATAGATAGAAGGGGATATTCTTATAAGTACGCCGATTATTGACTCCTTGCCCATCTTGGTTTTTCAGGAAGAAAGTCTGTCCGCTTAAGTCCATTTTAAAGAAACGTTCTCCGGTTCCGACAAAACATTCATCGGGCTTACATTCAAAAGAAAGCGTTGCACGTTCTTTCCGACCGTCGCGTTTGCAAAAAGGCAACAGGTAGCGCATCGTAGCGGGGAGGCGAAAATGGTCGTAGGCTGACAAGCGGATTTCACGCTTTCCGTCAGGGTATAAAGTGATGTCAAGCGTTTCTTGAGGGTCGGGGAAGCAATTCGCTCCATCGGTCTAATAGAGGCTCTTCCACATTGATAACGGCACGCTTCGTTCCGTCTTCGGTCGAAAGAAATCCATTTTCCTTTTTGTTCTTTTTATAAACAGGGGCACTTTCTGAATCCGGTCACTGAATTGCAGCATTTCCGACTCATCTGTCAGTACATAATCACCGAAGCCAAGAAACAGGCGGGTGATGCCGATGTTATACTGACGGATGATTAACGTATATTCCTCCTGGGGAACATCGGTATCCGCCATCATATCGTTAGCCAGCTTTTGCTTCTGAAAGGGAACTGTTACGTAAATATCTCCTTCCTTTTCATAAACAGCCGTTGGCTTGTATGCTTTCCAAAGCGACTCATTCCTTGATAACTCGGTATCGAAATCAAGGAAATCAAATAAGTGATAGTTCGTTGGTTTCATCTATTTTATTGATTAAATATCGTTTATTGATTACTATAATTATCAGATTAGTTTGAATGATTACCATACTAGTTTAGCTCTAATGATTATTACATTAGTTTATTGATTGCTATACTAGTACATTGATGACTATGTTAATCCATTGATTTGTTTCAATCTTGCTTTATTCTTCCGGCTTTGTATTTAATACTGTCCGCCACTTGAGGCCCGTTATTCTTCCACACGTTCTTTTTCCCGGGGCGGTTCGAATCAAAACGTTCAGCGGGACACCAGTTGTTTTCCATTGTATATCCGTCCGTAGCTTCATCCAGATAGATATAAAAAGCCCGGTCATTCGTAGCGTAGGGGGCTTCGATTAAATGTTCGATCCGGTTATTTCGCATGACGGAACCCGGCTGGTTGGAAAGAGTATACAGACCGCCTGCATCGTATAGCCGACGGGCAAAGTGATGTACATAGTTTGCTTCTATCCGGTTGTTGCACATTCCGCTCTCCAGCGATGTCCATCCCCAGCCTACACAAATCCCTGAATAGTTCAGATGGCAGACTTCATTATGAGAAATATCCATGTTTCTGACATATCCGGCACCGATACCTACACATCCCCAGTCCTCATTAGTCACATTACTTATGAAATTGTTTCTGATAGTAATATGGGAACATAATTCCCGTACGTCAGCAGGAATAAAAGGAATATGCGTCTCAAATCCTCCGTCCGGAAATGCACCGACCAGTAAAGCCGTTCCTCCAATATCCGTAAATTGACAATCTTCGACGCTCGATGCTGTGACTGCCCATTCATAATCCAGTCCGGTAGACGATAAATGACGGAAGGTGCAATGCTTGAAATCAATATGTTCAGCACCTCTTACACGTATTGCTGTTTCGGGACGGGTGATCCAGGCTTGGTTTTCCAGTTCCGCTTTTTCCGGAAGCCCCGGTTCTTGTAGTTTATAGGCATCCAATAAAGGAAATCCCCCTTGCAAGGTGACGTGTCCCTGAAAAGAAGGACGCATCCAGGAGGTATGCGCAAAAGTAATTCCGTTAAATTGTATATGCTTTACCGGACGGGACAATGTACCGTCTATGGTCACTAAAGTTTCCAAAGGCAGGGATAATCACTTCAGCTGTTTCCATATTTTCGCCTGCCTGCGGATAATAGTAAATCGTGCCGGAAGGATATTCCTGAAACCATTCACCGGGTTGGTCCAGCAATTCCAGTGCATTGGTCAGGCAAAAGGAAGAATTTCCTTTCTCTCCTCCGATGACGGGTTGCGGCCAGGGATGCGCAAACTCTAGGTGACTTTCAGGTTCATGGAAGCGAACTACAGCCTGTCCGTCTTTCGCGTCTATACTTTTCACACGCAAAATAGCAATTGCCCAGCGTTGATGGACAATCATTTCCAGTTGACCGGCATTTTGAAGTCTTTCCGGATTTACACTTTGAGAAACGGGGATCGTAATTGTCTGCTCTTCCGGATTGAAGTCAATCATTCGTTCCAATCCTCCGTCAGGAAATTGCGCAGCTCTTTGAACTTTATGACCGTTCACCCACATTTGCCGGGTTTCTACTCTTCTATTTCCTATTAGGGGAGCCTCTGCCGACCATATCTTCTGCTTTAGCTTTTCAGGAACTGCCGGATGATTACATCCACGCTTCCACCCCGTAACAGCAACTCCACCACTAATTACAGGGTGAGCACCATCTACTGCACAAATCACCGTTGGAGAATCGGGTGTCCCACTATCTTCCGGACGAAGAAACAGAGAATTGCGCTGGGCATAAACACCTTCTTCCAAACGAATATAAATTCCTCCGGCTACTTCCGGCCAATTTAGTCTACGCCATTCACGAGCCTGCTTGATTGCCCGGTTTAATGTATAAAACGGAGCTTCCTTTGTCCCGGGATTCTTATCATTCCCCTGCAGGGATACATAAATTTCTCCCGCAAAAAGCGAGGGAAACCACCCCAAGAAAATGATAAAAGAAAGATAAGTAAAAGTCTTTTTCATGGTACTACCTCAATGTGCTACTTCAATAAAGACGAACACACATCGATTTAGTACTCTATGTAAAGGCAATAGATAGGTTATTCTTACGAATGTTTTACAACATCAAATAGGTTACCGAATAAGACCTATGATAAATTGATAGCAAAAAAATAACCGCAGACAACGAACTTCAGTAAAGTTCCGAATATAAATCCGAGTAAAGAGCCCACACCTGATTTGAGTGCCTGCGAGAACTCTTTATTTCCTAATAGTTCACCAATCACTGCTCCCAGAAACGGACCGAGAATAACACCCCAAGGCAAGAAAAGAAGTCCGACAAGGGTCCCGATTATACATCCCCAATTTCCCCATTTACTGCCACCGCTATACTTACTGCCAAGCATCGGAGTGAAATAATCCAATACCTGCAAAACAGCTACAATCAATAACCATACGATTAATTGTGTCGTAGAATATTGTACCTTATCCGTGAAGTGCAGAATGATCAACCCCACATAAGCAATAGGCGGACCGGGAAGAAACGGCAGAATACAACCTGCTAACCCGGCTATCATACAAAGGGCACTAATTACGATCAAAATAATGTCCAACATAATCTGTTCTTTTTTTAGTTCTGCACAAAAAATACAGTATCTTTCAGTAAATACAAGCTAACCCCGAGAATTATTTCCGCCCCTTCACAGCTGTTTCAGAATAGCTTTGTCAGGGCTGTAGTTCTTTGTGTGAATGAGTTTTTCCAATACTTTTTGAGGATGCCTCGTACCCAACAAGAACTTTTACTATCTTTGTGTCGTTAACGCTAAAGAAGCAAGTTGTTAAATAAGAAATCAGCAGGAGGACAGAAGATGGATCCAATGGAATATATAGTACCCAACAGAAAGCGTTTGCCTTACGGTATGATGAACTTCGCAGTCATCCGCCGCGAAGACTATTATTATGTAGACAAAACCCGCTTCATTCCTATGATAGAGCAGGCAGACCGGTTCTTTTTCTTCATCCGTCCCCGCCGCTTCGGCAAAAGCCTCACGCTGAACGTACTGCAACACTACTACGATGTGCGTACCCGCGATAAGTTCAACGACTTATTCGGCGACCTCTACATTGGGAAGCATCCCACAGCAAACCGCAACAGCTATCTGGTGCTTTACCTCAACTTTTCAGGTATCACCGGCGAACTGAACGATTATCGAAAAGGACTGGATGCACATTGCCAAATCCGCTTCGACTTCTTCTGTGAAGTCTATTCTGACCTCCTGCCACAAGGTATCAGAGAACGATTGGACGAAAAGGACGGGGCTGTCAACCAACTGGACTATTTGGTTTCGGAGTGCGAACGTGCCGGACAGAAAATGTATCTCTTCATCGACGAATACGACCACTTCACCAACGCCATCCTTTCTGATGCCAAAAGCTTGCACCGCTACACTGATGAAACGCATGGCGAAGGTTATCTGCGTGCTTTCTTCAATAAGGTGAAGGCAGGAACTTATTCCAGCATAGAGCGTTGTTTCATCACCGGCGTAAGCCCCGTAACGATGGATGACCTGACGAGTGGCTTCAACATCGGCACAAACTACTCACTTACCCCTCAATTTAACCAAATGATGGGGTTCACCGAAGAAGAAGTGCGCGAAATGCTGACTTACTATTCAACGAACAGTCCTTTCCGCCATACTGTTGACGAACTGATGGAAATAATGAAACCATGGTACGACAATTATTGCTTCGCGCAGGATTGTTACGGTGAAACTACCATGTACAACTCCAACATGGTGCTCTACTTCGTGAAGAATTACATAGATAACGGCAAAGCGCCACGAGAAATGATAGAAGATAATATACGTATCGACTATGAAAAGCTGCGTAATGCTCATTCGAAAGGATAAGGAGTTTGCACACGATGCTTCCGTCATTCAAACTTTAGTGAGTCAAGGTTATATCACCGGTGAACTGAAGAAGGGTTTCCCTGCCCTCAACATCACCAATCCGGACAATTTTATAAGCCTGCTCTACTATTTCGGAATGTTGACCATTAGCGGAATAGATAAAGGCAAGACCAAACTGACCATTCCGAACCTGGTGGTTCAAGAGCAGCTCTACACCCTTATTTGCTGAATACCTACAACGACGCAGACTTGAATTTCAGCAGCTACGAAAAGAGCGAACTTTCAAGCCAGCTCGCCTATGATGGCAATTGGCAAGCCTATTTCGATTACATTGCCGACTGCCTGAAACGTTATGCATCCCAGCGTGACAAGCAAAAGGGCGAATTCTTCGTTCACGGCTTCACCTTGGCCATGACTGCGCAAAACCGCTTCTACCGTCCTATCTCCGAGCAAGATACACAAGCGGGTTACGTCGATATTTTCCTCTGTCCCATGTTGGACATATATTCTGACATGAAGCACAGCTACATCGTTGAGTTGAAGTACGCCAAATATCGCGATTCTGAAAACCGTGTGGAGGAATTGCGTCAGGAAGCCATCGCCCAGGCCAACCGCTATGCCGACACGGACACGGTGAAACAAGCTATTGGCTCCACGCAACTACACAAGATTGTAGTGGTATATAAAGGTATGGAAATGCGGGTATGCGAAGAGTTATAATGAACAATCTCTTCACCCTTCACTTTTCCTTGTATTATCCTATCTATAAGCAGTTTATAGGTGAAGGGTGTTCCCTTCACCCATCCTTTCACGTTTTTTTTTGTAAGCGTCTCCGCGATTCTATCTTGTCGCCCTTTTTTTCATTCTTATATTTTTGCTATGTATAAAAATGAAGCATTATGGATTTAGCAGAAAATCGATTTGGAAAAAAACTTGGAAACATTTCCTTGAAGTATTGAAAGTAGACTACAATTGTTCTTTTTAGCCGATGTTTGCCGCGATCAGCATACCACTTTTGGTGGTATGAGTTCCTGGATGTCCAGACGGGGCTATAGCGTTAAACAAGCCAAGGCAGATGTGGTCCGTGATTATTATGGCGGCGTTGAACCCTCCCAACCGACAACTTCCTCTCCTTCATTCACTCAAATAGCACCCGCCATGTTGTCGGAAGAAGAGTTTAGTCTTGCCGGGATCACAATCACCTTTAACAGTGGAACCACCATTTCGGTCAAACGGGCCACACCCGGTGGTGTGATTAAAATGTTGCGCGATTACGAAAGAAAGGAGGGAGATCCATGTATTCTCTAACATCAGCCAATCGATACTATCTGTACCAGGGCTTTGTTCGTATGAACCTTGGCATTGACGGTTTATTCAAAATTATACGATTGGAAATGAAGGACTTGTCTCCCGTTTCCGGAGATATCTTTTTATTCTTTGGTAAAAACCGACAAAGTGTAAAAAAAATACTGCGTTGGGATGGCGATGGCTTTCTTCTGTACTACAAGCGCCTCGAAGGTGGAAGTTTTGAGTTACCGACATTTAACCCCAATACAGGTAATTACGAGATTTCTTATCAGGTTTTGTCTTTTATCTTAAATGGAGTGTCATTAAAGTCTGTACGGTTGCGAAAAACGTTTTAGGATCTAATTCAACATTTTGATTATTAGATTATTTGCGCTAAAGATATCATCCGGTTTATTTGGCCAATTCGTTGATTTTTTATATCTTTATGCCATGAAAAAGGATGAGATCATAGAGTTATTGAAGGAACAAATCAAGGGATTACGAGATGACAACAACAGACTCTTGGACCAAGTAGATGCTTTGATAAAGGAGGTTTCTTCCCTTAAAGAGGCACTCCTTCAAAAAGGCGAATCTCTTAGCAAGCAACAGCGCCTTACTAAGGGACTCGCCAAACTTGTATCCAACACATCCGAACAGCAACAGGCTCCCCCCAATCTGCCATATTCGAAGAAGAGCGGCGCAGAAGATAGAAGCTGAAAAAAGCAGATAAGCGTAAAGCAAGAAAGAACAATGGGGCCAAACGTGACATGCATTATGAGATGGAGGAAGAAGAACATGTCGTTTATCCCGATGATCCCGATTTTGACATCAATAAAGCCCGGTTGTTTACTACCGCTCCCAGAATATGCGTCCGCTATGAATGTGTACCCATGCGCTTCATCAAGCATGTCTACAAGATACACACCTATACGCAAGAAGGTCGCCTGTTTGAGGGAAAAACACCGGCTTCGGCCTTCTTGAATTCCAGCTATGACGGTTCATTTATTGCCGGATTGATGGAATTACGTTATATACAATCGCTACCTGTTGAAAGAATCATCAACTACTTCGAGAGTCATGGCTTTACGCTGAAGAAACCTACGGCTCATAAGTTGATAGAAAAAGCCTCAAGCCTCTTCGAAAATCTTTATAAGTGCATCCGGCAGACAGCTTTGAGTGATCCTTATAAGGCAGCCGATGAAACCTATTACAAAATACTCGTCCCGGAAAAGAACAGCAAGGGAAAAGGAGTCAGGAAGGGATACCTTTGGGTGGTTGTCGGCATAAACACCAGGATGATATACCTGCTCTATGATGACGGCTCCCGGTCTGAAAGAGTTATTCTTAACGAATTAGGCAGTTGCAAAGGTATCATACAAAGCGATGGCTACTCACCTTACCGGAAGCTCGAAAGCGATGCTTATCCCAATATCACACGCATCCCGTGCTTGCAACATATAAAACGGAAATTTATAGATTGCGGTGAGAAGGACCCGGATGCAAAAAGGATCGTGGAGCTGATAAACGCACTTTATCAAAACGAGCATAAGCATACAGTTGGGGTTGAGGGATGGACGGTAGAACAGAATCTTATGCATCGAAAAAGTATGCGCCGGACATACTCGGAGAAATAAAAGATGTGCTTGATGAAATAGAAGAACGGGGGGATTTATTACCTAAGAGCGAACTGCAGGAAGCCATTACCTATCTTCGCAATGAGTGGAATGCAGTGGTGGACATCTTTAATTATGGTGACACTTATCTGGACAACAATATGGTTGAACGGATGAACCGGTACATATCCTTATCTAGAAAAAACTCATTGTTCTTCGGCAGCCATAAGGGGGCCGAACGAGGCGCCATACTCTATACGATAGCACTCACTTGTAGGATGCATAAAGTGAATCTATTTGAGTATCTCACGGATGTGATAAACAGAACAGCCGAATGGCAACCGAACACACCAATTGAAAAAATACAGGGAACTGCTTCCCTGACAGATGGGAAAAAGACTAATGGATAAAAAGGGAGCATTAGCCTTTTTATTTTAGCAAACTATATAGAATCGCGGAGACGCTTACTTCACCAGTAGCGATTAGTTTCAAGAATTGTTTCAAGGCTTGAAACAATCCGTTTCTCGGTGTGAAACACTTCGTTTCCCTGCTTGAAACACTTTGTTTCAAGGCTTGAAACTAATCTTGCGAAATAGCTTTATTAATCTTGCTCAATGGTGTACGAGTTTGAGGCAGTCATCGGTAGTGCATCCAGAGATGTGAAAGGTACTGTGCCGTTGTTTTAAGTATTAATATTTGAGTTATAGGCTATTAATACTTTGTATCTAGGTTATTAATACTTGAGTTGTTGGATATATATACCCAAGACGTAGGATATATATATCCAACGTGCAGGATATATATGCCCAATACATTGGATATATATACCCAACAAATTGGATGTATACACTCATTTATATGATGTAAGCATCTCCACAGTGCTATCTTGTCATTTATCCCTCGGCTTTTTATCTTTGTGAAGGAGGTGAAAGATGGTTCTTTCTGTATTTTACATCCTCTTTCACCATAAGATTTTGATTTATAGTCATTCAGCTAAAGGTGAAACCGGTGAACCTTCAAAATGAATCTTATAGTTGCAAGTAGGCTTTAGAAAGTTCTGTCTTAAGCTTATTGCTGTAAACTTCAATTAATACTGATTTTCTTTTCTCTTTTCTGATTTTATATTCTATCTTTGCAATGCTCTTTATCAAAATCCACAGCAGGGAAACTGCTGTATCTAATGTGGCAAGCTTTTTTTATGCTTGTCCCATTTTCCTATATGGCGGTTTCGCACCCCATGTAGGATGTTAATGCACCTACTGCCTGTTGTGGATGGTGAAGAGCAATGGGACAGGCGGAACCGCTTCTTTTATTCCTTAAAACTACCTTTCTGTATCGCCCCATTAAACTTAATTTATTCACCATTTAATTAAAATTCTTATGGAAGAAGTTTTAAGCAACCAGGAGGCCCGTCCGGGGGACACGACGCAACTCATGCACGCTATCTTTTCATCCGATGATGAAATGATGTCTTTTTATCTGACCCTCAATTGTTTTATGAATCCTGAAAGCTATCTAGTGGAACGAACAGATCGAAAGAGACTGGAGGATTTAGCTAATACGCTTTATAGTAATGTGGCGGCCTTTTGAAGCTATCCGTACTTATAAGTCGATAAGTGTGAAAGAGGTGATTAGAGGATTCGGCGCGCACTATGATGAATACGCAAATCTCCAATACCAATCGTTTCCAGAGTGCTGATGCAGTGGGAACGTTAATGAATTGTATACTGAATACCACTAAAAACAGTTGGCAATTTAAAAAATGGATCGGAATAACAATATACATCTTCAGAATGTACGATACTTATTGAATCGGTTGGATGCGGCAGAATCTAATGAAGAGAAGAATCGTGAAGAAGTAGCGGTATAAACAGCTTTATAGAGCTCATTTAGTGATTATGGTTTAGTTGAGAGTATGATACGGGATTATAGTATTATGATGTATGATGCTATCGCTAAACCTTAATCACCTTTTAAGACGATAAAGGTGGTTTCATTTTTCAATATACCTATTGTGTGAACTGTCTTGGTAGGGAAGTAACTTGTTTCTATGCTACTATCTTACAAAAAAAAAGAGTACTTTTTGGTGAATCAATAATATATGGTATGAAAATAGATAATCTTGAAGAGATAAAAACCTGATTGTTCAGACTGAAAATGAACAACTGGAATTTAAAGAAACCACCGGACAGTTGGAGCGAGGAATGGAAACACTTTGCGCTTTCCTTAATGGAGAAGGTGGAACGGTTTTATTCGGTGTTACTGACAAAGGGAAAATAATCGGACAAGAAGTTGCTGATGTAACTAAAAGGTGTATTGCGGAAGCTATTAACAGATTGGAACCAACAGCCACAGTGCAAGTTTCTTATATACCTGTTTCAGATAGCAATAAAAAGATAATAGCCCTTTATGTCGATGATTCAAGGTTAAATCGTCCGTTTTGCTATAAAAAGGTCGTCCTTATTATCGTGTAGAAAGCGTGACGTCAATTATGCCGCAAGCGGTGTACAACCGATTGCTGATGCTTCGTGACGAAGCGAAATACCGTTGGGAATTGTTTGAAAACACCAAACTCTCTATACAGGATATGGATGAGAATGAGATTTTAAAAACGGTGAGGCTTGGAATAGAATGTGGTCGTCTACCAGAGAACACGGGGAACAATGTTGCCGTTATTTTAGAGAGATTCGGGTTGCTGGCAAATGGTGTATTAAACAATGCCGCAGCCATACTGTTTGCTAATCGGGAACTGATAGAATATCCACAATGCCTCTTGAGATTGGCACGTTTCAAAGGAACGGATAAAATGATCTTTATGGATAATCAGCGCGTGCAAGGTAATCTGTTCAAATTGCTTGATGCAGCAATGGCCTTTATATTTAAGCATCTTTCTCTGTCGGGTACAACCGAAGGGTTGGAACGAGAAGAGCATTTGACGATTCCTTATAAAGCTATACGGGAAGGGGTTGTCAATTCGCTTTGTCATAGACAACTTCGAACTCCTGGCGGCTCTGTAGGAATAGCTATCTATGATGATCGTGTGGAAATCGAAAATCCGGGTACATTCCCTCGTGATTGGGATATGGAAAAGATGAAATCCGAACATTGTTCAGAACCACAGAATCCTTTAATTGCCAATGTGCTTTACAGACGTAAATTATTAGAGAGTTGGGGGCGTGGTATAAGTTTAATGACGAAAGAATGTCAAAAAGCAAACTTGCCAGAACCGGAATTTGAGTTATCTAATGGTTTTGTGAAACTTATTTTCCGATATGGGGAGGATAACCGCATAAGTACCGTACAAGTACCACATAAGTACCACATAAGTACCATACAAGTTCAGACTCTATTAAATGTTATTGAGTATAGCACATATTCCGTTAAGGAAATGATGGAACTTTTAGGCTTGAAAAATCGTAGTTACTTTTCAAAAGAATACTTAAGACCCGCTATTGAAATAGGAGTGCTAGAACCTATTTTCCCGGAGCAACTGAGAAGTCCAAAAGCAGAAGTATCGCCTGACTGAAAAAGGAAAAGTCTTTAATAAAGAAAGGATAACAAATGACAAGAAATGCAGTAATGGCATTACTGTGAGATATTCGGTAATTATAAAGACTTATGTAACTTTACATTCCGATAGAAAAGTGAGGTCATTGTTTGCCCAGTACCAACAGACTTTCCGGTCCCATATTGAACAACAGGTCTATGATACTCAAATTAGGCAGGAAACCCAGTTTGGACTCAAAAACCTGATAGTAAGGTTGTGGAACAAATTCTGTATCCACTTCCCTGAAATCCTTTTTCGGATGAATTACTTCCCGAAAATCGGATTCTCCGGGGAGCAAACTCCATCTTATATTCGGAAGTGCGCTCAATGGTGGGGTGAATATCAATCAACTCACAGACCATCCGGCAGAGTTCTTCGTTGAAATCGATTAAAAACTCGTATTTCTTTTCATAGAAGGGGCGGAAGTCGTCCTTGTAGTACTCAAAGAAAGGAGTATTGTTGTAGGCCGATTCGATGGCGTTCCAATGTAGATGTCTCCAGTTGCCGTGGTCGGAGATGCGGATATCTTTCATTGGGCACTTCAATGTATCGGGCTTTACGGTTGGGATAGAAAGAGCTAACTCACCCGATGGGCCGGCAATGGTGCACCGGTTGCGGTAGGTTTGTTTTATATAGTGGTCGTATTGTTCTACAAATACCTTGTCATAAGCCAGTAGTTTGGTATAATATTCAACGGGAGCGAGATAGGCTGAAGATAAATAAGCGATGTTCATTTCTTTCATTTTAATTCGTTTAGGAGGCTCTGTTATTAAGGATATTATGAGATATTATGAAGGGGGTGTTTCTTTGATGATCCGGAAGATTATTTCACTGTTCTGAAGAAACGCCTCCATCGATATCCGTCAAATAAACCTGTTTCTTTTTCTTTGGAGAACCAAATAATGGAGGCTTTTCCGATGATATGGTCTTGCGGGACAAATCCGAAGAGCCGTGAATCGGAGAAGTTGACGGTATTGTTAGACCCCATCCAATAGTAATCTTTGGTGAAATAACAGTGTTGTGTGGGTTTTTCCGTCCACGTATAGAGTGTCGTTCTTTTATTTCTGCCTGTTTGCCTTCGTGCATCACGAGGGTATTCCGCAGCAAGGTCATGTTCCAGGGATAGACCCGGATAAATTTCCCTTTTCCGGGGACAATCAGCGGATTTGGTTCGGCATCTTCTTTGTTTGACAAAGGTTGGACGAAAGCTCTCTTTCCCATTCATGGCCTGTTCCAACAGATAATATTCGTAACGGCTGAAACTGCGCACATGGGTGCTGTCATTACTTCCCATCAATCCGTCGTTGGTGATGGAAAGAGTATGCATGAGTGACGTAATCAGATTTTCTTTTGAAGCGGGGTACGAATAAAAGTCTTTTCTTATCCGGATTAAACTGTGCCTCCGGAGAAATAACGGAGAAAAGAGAATCGACCAACAACGTATCTCCCGGAACTCCGAGACAACGGCTGATATAGATTTCCCGGCGGTCGATGACAGGTTGCCGGATTCCGGCAGGATTATTGAACACTACGATGTCTTGCCGACGCACAGGACTCTCGCACCAGCGGTGATAAGAGAAAAGCGACATGAAAGGAACCCGCAGCCCGTAACTCCATTTGTTGACCAGGATACGTTCACCCTGAAAAATGGAATTCTCCATGCCGGTGGAAGGGATAAGGCAGGACGTGAAAGCAAATCCCCGGAGCAGAAGCACTACGACTACTGCTCCGGCGAATGCTAGTATCCATTTGAATTTACGAATGTTCATCAACTTTTATCACCTTATCACTATGATGTTCGTATCTTATCAGTCTACCCACTTGAAGATGCGGTTCCAGCGAATCTTGCCGTCGAACCATCCACGGTCTTTGTCAAGCGATAGCCATACAACAATCGGTTTGCCCACTACGTGATCTTCGGGTACAAATCCCCAATAACGGGAGTCTGCCGAATTGTGGCGGTTGTCACCCATCATCCAGTAATAATCCATTTTGAAGGTATACTCGTTGGTCTTTTCACCATTGATGTAGATACCGTCCGGTTTCACTTCCAGCTTATTGCCTTCGTAGGCCACAATACAGCGCTCATAGATAGGCAGATTGTCCTCGGTCAGAGTAATGGTGGCACCTTTGGCAGGTATCCAGATCGGACCGTAGTTGTTGCGGTTCCACTTGGTATAAAGATTGAGCGGATACATCTGTCCGGCATAATCTTCGGGTTCCATTACTATTTTGCTGATTAGCTTTTTGTTGCCCAAAAGCGTTTCATACATCTTCTTGGTTAGCGGGAAATGATATACCGGATTCAGTTTGCCCTGTGCATTCCGGCTGTCCAGTCCCATTTCCAGCAGTCCGCTTTCCCAGCCGGAGTCTTCTATCAGCATGGTGTCGTCCTTGCTGATACCCAGTTCACGAAGCATATCTTCGGGAATGTACGGACCAGTGGTTTGTACGAAATAGTTGAATTGCAGGTTTTCGGGGTTCTCAATCGCTTTACCGTCAATCATCACCTGACCGTCTACAATCTGAAGGGTGTCACCGGGCAGGCCGACGCAACGCTTCACATAATTCTCGCGACGGTCTACCGGACGCCAAAGGACTTCACCGTAAGTGCGCGGGTTGTTCATTATCTGTTTACGTCCGGCAGCATAGTACAAATCATAGATGGCACGTTGCTGGGCGCGTGTCAGACTATCCATTTCAATCTGTTTGGAATAGATACGTTGTCCTTCGCCGTAAGCCAGCGTATAGAAGTCCGTTGTCTGTTGGTAGTTCACTGCTACCGTATCTCCTGCGGGGAAGTTGAAGACAACAATGTCATTCAGTTTCACTTTGCCGAAGCCTGGTACCCGTTTGTACTTCCATTGTGGCCACTTGATATATGATTTAGTATTGAAGACAGGCAGTGTATGCTGCGCCAACGGCATGGAAAGGGGAGTGTTCGGTACGCGGGGACCGTAACTCATCTTGCTCACATACAGGAAGTCGCCCACCAGCAATGATTTTTCCAATGAAGAAGAAGGAATCTGATAATTCTGGAAGATGTAGATATTGACGAAGTAGACAGCAACCAACGCAAACACGATGGCGTCTACCCAGCTCATGATACTGCGGACAGCCGGATTCTTCGACTTCTTCCAAAAAAGACCAGGGAATTTTCTTGGTGATATAGATATCGAAGATAAAAGGAACGACAATCAGCCCCCACCAGCTGCGTACCCAGATGAGGAAGGCGAGATAAAGGAGAATAGCAATGGTACATTTGATCCATTGTGTGCGTGTGGCTTGTCTCATAATGTTATATTTGTTTAGAACTAGCTTCTGATATTTTAGTCATTCAAGAACGGGAATAAATCACTCATACCCAGATAACCCTCATGTGGGCGGTGTATTCGGCAGCCAGTATGGCTCCCAATACAAAGCCGCCGCGGCTCTTGGCATCGTGGGTGATAGAAATGGTGTCTACATCGGACTCATAACGGATGGTATGAAGTCCGAAAACTTCGCCCTCACGGATCGAGCTGATAGGAAGTTCGTTAGGAGCACAATCGTTGGTTCCGCTAATGGTTCCGTCCGGTGCAAGGAGCGTTCCTTTTACCCATTTGTCTTTGCGGTTCATATTCTCCAGTATTCCTTCTGCCAGCGTGATGGCGGTTCCGCTGGGCGCATCCATCTTATGGATATGATGAGTCTCGCTCATAGTGACGTCATAAGCGGGAAATGATTCATTATCTTTGCCAGATGCTTGTTGACAGCTGAGAAAATGCGACTCCCAGACTGAAGTTGGACGACCAGAAAAGAGTCTTTCCGCCTCTTCGGTACACAGTTTCTTGATTTCTTCGCCATGCTCTGCCATCCATCCTGGTGCTGCCCGATACTAACTTGACTCCGGCTTTGAAAGCTTTCATATAATTGTTGTAGGCTACCATCGGATTGGTAAATTCAATGGCTACATCGGCGGACTTGAATGCTTCCGACTCAAAATCTTCTGATTATCTGACATCAATAATGCAGACTATTTCGTGTCCGCGACTAAGGGGCTGCCTTTTCAAGTTCCTTGCCCATTTTTCCATAACCGATCAACGCTATTTTCATTGTTTTCTGACTTATATTCAAAATAATAGTCGCAAAGATAAGATTTTTATTACATTTGCAGTGCACATTAACTTTCTGTTAACATGGAACACCTTCTCCACTATGTGTGGAAACATAAATTATTCCCTCTCCAAATACTGCAAACCACTGAAGGCTTACGGGTAGAAGTAATCGATTCCGGACTGCAAAACTCCGATGCCGGTCCCGACTTTTTAATGCAAAAAGCTGAAGATCGACGGCACATTGTGGGTGGAAACATAGAAATACATACTCACTCTTCAGACTGGTACCGTCACGGACACAACAATGACAAGGCATACGATTCGGTGATTCTGCACGTCGTGGAAGAAGCGGATACCGAAGTCACCCGTTCCGACGGAGAGACAATTCCCCAACTGCGCTTTTTGACTTGTCCCGAGAATATACCAAAAACCCATTATCACGAACTTTGCAGGGCCGATCAATATCCTGCCTGCTATTCCATCATAGGGTCCTTATCCAAATTAACAATTCATTCCTGGCTGACAGCGCTCCAAACCGAACGTCTGGAACAAAAGGCGAAGCAGATTACCGACCGGCTGGAACGGTGCAATCATCATGGGAAGATGCTTTCTTTATCACTCTTGCCCGTAATTTCGGTTTCGGCCTGAATGGCGATGCTTTTTTGAGACGTGGGCAGGACTGCTTCCGTTCCGGGCGATAGACAAGCATCGGAATGATCTGTTTCAGATAGAAGCTTTTTTCTTCGGACAGGCCGGTTTGCTGGAGGAGGCGTTTTTGAAGAAGCGAGCAGGAGGACGAATATAGCCTCCGGCTCCGTAAGGAGTTTCGCTATCTGCAACGGAAGTTTGAGATGACGTAGGTAATGGATGCCGGTTTATGGCGTTTTCTGAGGCTTCGTCCGGAAAAACTTTCCTCATATCCGGCTGGCTCAGTTGGCTTATCTGTATCAGAAAGTAGACAAACTCTTTTCGCAGATGATGGAGGCGGAGACTTTGCCGGAAGTGCGCCAGTTACTGTCCACGCATGCTTCTGCCTATTGGGATCATCATTATATTCGGGCGGACTTCTCCGCAAAGAGAGAAACAGATGGGAGAGAGTCGCAGAACCTGATTGTGATTAATACCGTTTGTTCCTTTCTTTATATACGTATGGCTTGCATAGATCCGACGACCGTATGTGACCGTGCCGGACGTTTTCTGGAAGAACTAAAAGCGGAGGACAATCATATCATCCGGTCGTGGAGGGATGCCGGGCTACCGGTCAGGTTCGGCGGCAGATAGCCAGGCATTGATACAGCTCCGCAAGGAGTATTGTGATAAACGGAAATGTCTCTTTTTGCCGTTTCGATACGAGTATTTGCGGAAGAAATGAATAGCTTATTTCTCTAATAACTTATAGACTGCATTTAGAAGATCATCGGACATATAAGGTCTGGGAGCTTCCCGGTTCAAATGTTTCCTTCCTTGTCTATCAGCATATAGGTGGGGAAAGAGTGGACGCCAAGATATTTTTCAATGGCATCTTGTTGTTGGTCGGGCAAATTGTAGTGGACCGCACTTTGCCCAGACCATATTCTTTGATGATGTTTTTCCATGATTTATCCGAAGAATGATTGCATATGATACAAGAATATGACGTCTTTTTCCGGCAAATAGTTTTTTACTCGCTTTTGCATATTGCATCATGTTTTTGCAGGGACCGCACCAAGTGCCCCATACGTCGAGATAAATCACTTTCCCCTTATAAGGTTCGATGATTTTACGGAACAGTTGTTCTCCATCGGTGATTTCCGCCAGAGGTTCGTTGGGCATCAGGCTTTCAGGATGTTCAATCGTCTTATTCGATAATTTCTCATATTTCTGTTGCTGAGATAGTATGTAGACTTGCAGGGAAGGATTGGAAACTTCCTTCTTATATTGCTCGATAAGTGTATGTGGCAACTCATTGTGCCTGTTTTGCAACATTTCATAATAGTATTGGGTCTTGAGTATCTCTCTTAAGTTTGTATCCATTTGCAGGGAGTCGATGATTGACAATTTACGATTGGCGGAATTTTTAGCCAGCTGCTCTTGTACATAATTGGTGAGCAGGTTATCTTTGTTTACCAGTTGCTGCACTGTTTCTATGATTGGTTTTAGTTTTTCAGTGTAGCTATTACTTCCAGCGAGTCTGCCTTGGATGCTTGCAGTTCATTAACCTTATCCTGATATACACAGAAATTGCGTAGTGCATTTTCTCTTCCTGAGTTAATTTAATCTTTCCTTTGGCATTAAATTCAGAATAAATTCTTTCCAATTCCTGTGGTGTCAGATTTACGTTCGGATTGGATGGCGGCAGGATATCGTCGATATATCCGGTATAGTCTCTCATAAAAGAAGAATAGTCTCTGAGAAGCGTATACGGCTGTACGGGATTTGGATAAAGGCGGAGTCTACGTAAGCCATAAATCCTTTTCCAGTTGCTCTTGTTTATTACGATCGACTGAGAAACGGCGTTGCATCAAACCGTATGCTGCGCCATAGCGGATTTGATTCTCTGTGTAGTAACGGTATTTGTTGGAGGTAACGGATGTTCCCGAAGTATCTTTTCCCGGTATTCCGATTTGTGTCGGGTAATTTCCTGTGTTTTTGTGCAAATAATCTAAATTGCTCATTTCCTTTCCTTCGTCGTAATCGATATATTCTCTGAGTTCTTCATAACTCACCAGCTCGTTGAGCGCGCGCGCCTTGTCGCCCATAAAGAATCTTTTTCTTTCGTTATAGTCTACATACAGGAAATAAGTTTCGCCCGGTTCTACTGTCGAACAGATAGTAGTACGTCCCCCAGTCGATAAATACAGTGTGGGTGTTCAATACGGGAAAGCGGATGATGAATCGTCCCAGAAGAATCGATATCAGTGTAATATTTCTTTCTTCGTTTTGAGTGACCATATCGGGCACCGTCACTTCGAAAGGTCTGTCGGAAGGCAGGTTACGCAGATATCCGGCGAGGGTTACACTATCCGTGTGTGATATCCGTTGTCGATGTAGGGTGTATGATCGGGCGATGGATAATCGGGTATGCAATAATGGTTGCAGAGAAAATAAGGTTGTGATTTTCCTTTTCCGATAGCCAGAGAGCAGGAATCTTTGCCTTCTTCCCGTTCCAGTTTTTACAGTCAATCGTTCTGTACCGTTTTTTCAGGGAGACGGTAGTCTTGTTTTTTGAGTACGTATCGACTCGTAATCCCAGAATTGACATTGGTAGACAGCGAAGTGTTCGAAGAAGCCAATGGTCCAGTCGCCGGTCGCTTTATTGATCCAACATCCCGTGATGGGGTATACTTCGGGGTGGGAAGCCATAGGGGTTACTGTTTCGTTTTGTAGCTCGGATGCTACTTTCAGTGTACCTGTAAGGGAAACTGAGATAAACCAGCTTGTAGAGTTCTCCGCTTTTGGCGAGCAGGCGATATTCTTTATTGAGGAAATATCCGGCGGATAGGATATTCCATGTTTTCCCGTCATAGAGCATTTTGCCGTCCCGGGTGAATTCGTAGATTACTTTTCCGGTGAGTCCTTTCACCCATTTCCGATAAAGGATGTCGGGCAATTGGTCGGAGTAAAGCAGTTCCGTATGGTCGGGGACTTGCTTGCGGATGCAGTTCCTCGGTTCTTTCCAGCCTTTGTACCAGAGGATGGCGGTGTCATGAATACGGGAGTGATCCGGAACTCCGTCGTGTCTCCCTTTTGATTGCGTAAATGGAAGAAGTAACTTCCGTCGGCTTCCTGCTCCATTTGTTCGACATAAAAAACGGTGTAGAAATTTTCTACGAAGTTCTCTCCGATAAGCGGACCATTCCAGTCGGATACATTGTCTGTTTTAAATTGCCAGTAACCTCTCAGTGATTCGGGGATTGTTAGTGACGCGGTGGATTGGGCGAAGGTGATTGTCTGTGTGCAGCACAACAGCAATAAGCTTACCATAAGAAAGCTGTGGGGGTGTTTCATGGTGTGTTTTTTATTTAAAGAAAGAAAGGTTGTAAAGGTATGTAATATTGGAGGCCGTTATATGTGGTACATCTATTATTTATAGATGTTTAACTGTGAAGAAACCACCGTCGGTTTCATCAGCCGCTTTTTTCTTTCTGTTTCGCATCAAGATATTGAACTTGTCATTATCTTTGCAGCGTCATTGTAAGCATTCGATAAACTCCCCTTTCATTCTAAAAATGTGATGTTACTTTTTGTAATCAAAGTAAAAACTCAATCATTATGTCACATCAATGGACCATGGAAGATTTTGAATCTATTTATTCCGTTTCAAGTCGAGCGGACTTTCAGTTATAGATTTTTTTTTCGAATGAATGTATTCGTCCCAAACGTTTCTACGCGTGGCGTTCAAACTGCTGCGGGCGGCTTTATCCTGGTAAAGGTAAACAGTAAGGGACAGGTCAGTCTTCCCATAAGGAGAAATCCCTTCATCTGCCCCTCCCGGTCAGCCGTCGCCAATTCCCAGCCGCTATGAGATCTCCTATCCCAATGGCTGATTTCCGCTTGAACAGCCCAATGCAGGTATTGCAAACCCTGATATTTTTGAATTCAAACAGGTAGCCTATGTTTTTCTTTGAATGAATCCAACAGATATTATCTTTACCCGTATCCGACAACATGCGTAAGAGTTTTTATACGCTTAGCGGCATCGTGACCAACAGATGGGAAAAAATGTACGGGACGAGGGGTGACGCTTTCATTTTATCAATGCGGTGTACCTGCCTGTGTAGCAAAATCACTCCCATATGGAATATGGTGGTCTGTGCCCATATGAGGCTGGAACAGGGGCACTTTCCATCTGCCGGTCCATAAATACGGAGGAAGGTCGGGTTAAAGCGATTGAAACAACACTGGAATGACCTTGTGATGATGGTTCCAAAAAGGAATGGACGGCAGCAAGGTCAGGCGTTATAAAGAGAAGTGGTTTTCATGGGTTGTAGTTGTAACAAATTATAACATATACAATGCCGTATTCGGCTGTTTTTTTAGTATCTTAATCATATTTAAACGATTATGCCAACCGATAAGGAGTACTGATAAAAAGGATCTCATGCACAAATGCGACTGTCTGTATAGAAACAGCCGGTTGGGAAGGAGATGTGTCCACACAGTCAAAGCTGCAGTTAAAAAAGGTGTATGAGGCTTTATTGTCTGACAAAGGATACCATAATCATCCTTGAAAGAGGAGGCAAAAATCAACAGTCTGGAACAACGTGTATCCTATCTTGAACGGCAGTTGTACGGTACGGTAGAAGGCGGAAAAGTTCTATAAAGCCTGACGCCCAGGACCATGGCTGGTTTTGAAGGCTTCACATGCTTCCCCCCCCAGGCTGAAGCGCAGAAACGGAAAGGGTTGAAGGCTGCAGAGAAGCGATCATCGCCCGTAAAAAGCGAGGAAGCAGCATCCTACAATCCCTTCCGGAGAATCTTGAGGCGTGAGGAGGTTCACACATATCCCGTACGAGGGTATAATCCGGAAGAGTGGACGCTCCGCTTCCCGGTAAAGGGAAGTGACCGAGATCCTTATGCACGAGAGCGAAGTTCTCTATCCCGCAGGATGGTACGCCACGGCTTCAGCTGGAAGGGTACGATGCGAAGTTCAGGAACCGGCCCGCTTCCCGTCATGCCGATAGCACGAGCCATGCCTCCGCCTCATTGCTGGCGAGACGCTGATGATGATAAGGAAAGTATGTGGATCACATACTGGATTTCCACAGGCATTCTGGAGCGTTCAAGCGTGTGTACACTCGCGTCAACGCGATTAAACGACTGGTTCAAGGAATGTGGCTTGATCTGCTAAGGCCCCTGTGCTTCCCGATTATGGGGGCTGGTGATGCAGACTGACTACACATACAAGTCGGATGAAGACGACACAATCCCTGTGATGAATGACGAGAGACACAAGACGGTCAAAGGTTATATCTGAGAAGCTTTGACTGCAGCGTGCTGACCAGGACATCAGTTCTTTTACTATGACAAGGGTTCCAGTGGAAAGGTGGTGCTGAAACTTTCTTTCGGCAAGTTCGAGAACCATACAGACGGACGGGTGGCGTTACGAAATGCTGGACGCCAAAAGAAGGTATTATCGCTTCTTGGCTGTTGGGCCCATGCACGCAGACATTTTTGGGCAAAGAAAAAGAATGACATGCAGCGATGCCGACTATGCGCTCACCTGATACAGTTGCTTTATGACGTGGAGCGTAAGCGGCTGACGATGAACGCCTGACTTTACGGACAGGGGGCTGAACTTAGGGGCACGTCTTGCATCCCATACTTGTGCGCTTCGAGAAATGGCTGGTCAATGAATATCCCAAAGTAATGAAAGACAGTCCGATCGGGAAAGCCATAAAATATACATACGGAAGGTTCGACAAACCTCCAGGTACCCATCTGGACGGTCGTTACGATCGATAATAACGAGATAGAAAATAAAGTGCGGCCGTCGCGTGCGGCAGACGTACATTACCTGTTCTGTGGTACGATGCCGCTGAAGATGGGCGGTGCTTTCTACTGTTCTTTCGGCGCCTGCTGCCGGGGCTGACTTCCGTACGTGGCTGATCTACTTGAACATATACATGATTATGATGATGACTACTGATGGATCTGGTCGAATTGTTACCGGACAATCTGTTATCCGGGGGCAAGATATTATCCGTTACGCCACCGGAATCCCCCCCAAGAAAGACTCCTGATACCTTCTGTAAATCCCGCCTAAGCACGGGGAAAACCACCGTTTTATGCCAATCAAGACGGGAAAATAGAATAAAAGTGCCGTTTTTATCTTCATTATCCCCGATAAATAGGGAAAATAAAAAAGGAAAGAATACCCTTTTATACCAATTATGGCGGGAAAGTAGGGATAAAAATACCGCTTTATCACATTTATCACAGGAAAATAAGGGAAAAAGTGGGAAAACTTCCTTTTATCCGCTCCTTTAGTAGGGAAAATATCAGCTTCTATAAAACCCGCACATCTTTTGGTTGAATTGATGTAACAATAAATCATAGAACGATAAAATGAATAAACGACATTATGAACATACGTTACCTACTATACGAGGGAGTTTATCGAATACTTACCGTCATTTTAAACTCTTAATTTATATCGTGTTATGAGAGCTAAAAAGTTTGCATGCTGTTTGTTGGTCATGTCGTTGCTGGCAGGTATTTCATTTATTTCCTGTGGCAATAGCTCCAGGGCGAAAGCGGAAAGAGAAGCGGCACAGGCAGGAGAGGATTTCAAGTCGTTTCTGGAAAAGTTTACTTCCAGTGCAGCGTTCCAGTACACTCGTGTCAAGTTTCCAGTTGAAGACTCCGGTCACTTTGCTGGCGGATGACGGGGAGACGGAGAAGACATTCCCTTTTACTAAGGAGAAGTGGCCGCTGCTGGGATAGTGAGACCTTGAGGGAAGAACGTATCACACAAGAAGAGGGCGGTGTTTATGTATCCAAGTTTACATTGAACGAGCCGGCACATAAAGTGTTTGAGGCAGGATACGAGGAATCGGAGGTTGATTTGCGTGTTGAGTTCGAGTTGCTGCCGGATGGAAAGTGGTATGTGGTGGACTGCTATACGGGCTGGTACGGATACGACCTGCCGATTGCAGAACTGAAACAAACGATTCAGCATGTGCAGGAAGAAAATGCTGCCTTTAAAGAGTTGCATCCTTAGGAGAAGACAGGGTATCTTTTCCCTGAATACATAATTTGAGGTATTTTTGTACGATTTGAACCCCTCTTTTTCCGGAAAGAGGGGTTTCTTTGTACCCGGAAATAAACGATCTTTTAAACTAATACCCTGAATGATGAAGCAATTCCTTACCCAGTCAGTGACTTTGTTGATATTGTCTTTTCTCAGTCCGGCATTCCTCCATGCGCAGATAGTTACGGACGAGCGGATGTTCTCTTTTGAAGAGCCGCAGCTGCCTGCCTGTGTGACAGGTGTGCGGTCGCAGTTGAACAGATCCGGTGCACATTATAAAGACGGAAAATATTCGCTGGAATGGACCTTTGAACCGAACGGCGTATTGGAACTCAGGAAAGACCTGAAGTTCGAAAAAGAAAGACCCGACAGGGAAGGACCTGTATCTTTCCGCTTTCATCGTATGGATATACAATGAACAGCCTCAGGATGCTACCATCGAGTTTGAGTTTCTGAAAGACGGCAGAAAAGTGTACCTCTTTTTCCTTTCGGCATCAATTTCAAAGGATGGCGTGCGGCATGGGTCTGCTATGAACGCGATATGCAAGGGACGCCGGAAGAGGGAATGAACGGGCTCCGTATCGTGGCTCCCAATGCAAAAGGGCGCCTTTTCATCGATCATCTGATCACTGCGACAAAGGTAGATGCCCGCCAGCAGACGGCGGACCTGCAAGTACCGTTTGTCGTCAATGCCGGCACCACCAATCACTGGCTGGTGCTTTACAAACACTCCCTGCTGAAACCGGACATCGAACTGACGCCCGTAAGCGACAGCCAATGGCAGGAAATGCGTCTGCTGGAACGGCGTTTCCGTGATATGATCTATACCAAAGGGAAGATTACGGAGAAGAAGTGGAAGCCATCCGCAAGAAATATGATCTCTACCGGATTACCTATAAGGACGGGCAAGTTACCGGAATGCCCGTTTTCATGGTGCGTGCGTCCGAAGCCTACGAGCGGATGATTCCGGACTGGGACAAAGATATGCTTACCAAGATGGGAATCGAGATGCGTGCTTATTTTGATTTGATGAAACGGATTGCGGTAGCTTACCATAACAGTGAGGCGGATTCTCCGACCCGTGAGGAAATGAAGCGGAAATTTATGGCGATGTATGACCATATCACCGATCAGGGAGTGGCTTACGGCAGTTGCTGGGGCAATATCCACCATTATGGATATAGCGTGCGCGGACTTTATCCGGCTTACTTCCTGATGAAAGATGTACTGCGTGACGAAGGAAAGCTGCTTGAAGCGGAACGGACGTTGCGCTGGTATGCTATCACCAATGAGGTATATCCCAAGCCGGAAGGTAACGGCATCGACATGGACTCCTTCAATACACAAACGACCGGTCGCATTGCGAGCATTCTGATGATGGAAGACACCCCCGAGAAACTGCAATATCTGAAATCCTTCTCCCGATGGATTGACTACGGCTGTCGTCCCGCACCGGGGCTTTCCGGTTCCTTCAAAGCAGACGGAGGAGCTTTTCATCACCGCAATAACTATCCCGCTTATGCTGTTGGCGGACTGGACGGGGCGACCAATATGATTTATCTTTTCAGCCGGACAAGCCTTTGCTGTCTCCGAATTGGCACACCGGACGGTAAAGAACGTCCTGCTTGCCATGCGTTTCTATTGTAATAAACTGAATTTCCCCTTATCCATGTCAGGCAGACGTCAGC
>VOFK01002128.1_pt1 | contig 31602 bp, 29 predicted proteins | sample 5384121 | NCBI WGS metagenome assembly VOFK01 (sample SAMN12384730, study PRJNA508395) | human gut metagenome | isolation source: healthy gut J | host: Homo sapiens | reverse complement strand
ACTGTTCTCTGTTCATTATCGAGATATGCCAGCATATTCTTAGCAATATCATTTACAATTCATCATTCATAGCCTATTCTCCTTTATGATTAGGGGAATGACTACGGAGCGGGCAATCCTTTCAGTATAAACTCCCGCCACTCGCAGAAGTTGCGTTAGGTCGTAAAAACGAAAATTTAGCGGCTTAGCAAGTCGATGCTCTGATGCCATCCAGTTCGCCATCAACCTCAGCCAGCGTATCTCTGTAACGAAAGTTGCTTGTTCTTTCTCCTTCCTATTGAAATAGATCTGCTTAATCAGTGGTAATGCAATGGTATTAAACCTCGACTAACGCTACTTCTGACGGCAAAACAATGGGATATGTCATAATCTGCTGTTTATCTCCACGAGGCATTTTTTGTTCCTTTGGCCAGCAAACCATAAATGCGAAGAACTTGTCTGGCATATAGCGTGCTGAATAGGTAATGCTGAGGTTGATTAGGCGTGGAAGCAAAGAACATCGGTCGAGCATCCACATCGTCCTCGCAGTAGACAATCTTCTTAAAGGGCGAATGTTAGAAATCAAAGTATCACCCTTGTGGCCAAGCAGTAGTCTGCGGCGTTGTTGGGAGGCTTGTAGGTCAGTAGAGCCAGCTTTCCTGGTAGCATATTCTCCGTTGAGAAGTGGTGACATCAGCTCAGAAACAGCCACTCTATCTTTGGAATATGAGCAAATATCTGAAAGGACTCCCTAAAGCTTGGCTGCTATATCAACATCGCCAAACCGTTCTTGATATACCGTTTGCAAAAAGAACAGCTAAATTTTTCGTTTATCGAACGATTTACATTTATCTTCTCCTCAATTGCGTTTAGCACAGATACGACTTTCTGTTGCGTCTTAACATCAGGGATCTCAACTTCGATTTTTTTGAAATGTTGTAGACGCTCGCTAAAAGCTGGAACACCAACCTGAGATGCATTGGAAAGTAATTTGTGCTGGCCAATCGCTGTATGGAAATAGTAAACCAAATATTCCGGAAAGCACTTTTTTTGCATTTTACTCTAAACTGACTTTGAAAATCACATATCGGTCATATTTTGATGTCTCAGGAATGCAAACAATCTGTCTAAAGTTCCTCGGTGAGTGATTACAATATCACCTCTATGAGCATTAGCACGCCCCAAAAGAATTCTGCTTTTTCCTCTGTGACATATCTGAACGAATCTTCTGTCAGAAAAGCCATTCAAATTAAGCTGCCATTCAAAAAACGGGAATCAACAAAACAAACATCCCACCTTTATGTTCCGAGCCAAACTACATTGCTATTTTCACTCAATCAACTCTGAGATGCTATATGTATTAAATTTCATAACCAATCGCCCCCAGCTTCTTACGGTTTCTGCTGAGTTCATGGGATTTGGCAAACATATCAGAAAGCCCGATGTCCAGGCGAGCCATTTTCTCGTCGAACGGTTTCGCTATCTTCTTCCTGTTCTTCAATAACACCAACATAGCGCCCAGGAGTCAGGAATATAGTCCTGCTTTTCGATAGTTCGCAACATACCGCACAGAATCCCTTCACATCTTCTCCAAGGTTCCGTTCTGGAACGCTTCAAAGGTGTCCGCCAGTTTCTGAATATCCTCATCTCGTGAAGCTTCTCATGTTTGCGGTCAACCATAACCCATTTTACGGGCATCAATAGCGTTTTGCCTTTCTTGCTTTTTGTTTTTGCTAATGAACCAGAGCTGTAACAGGAATCGTCACACTATAAAACAGCTGCGTAGGCAGGGGCAACAATACCTTTCCACCAGATCGGCATTGATGATATTCTTTTCTGATCTCACCTTCTGCCGGAGGACTGTGTAGACAGTGCCGTTTGTGCTACCTCCAGACCAATCTTGCCGTTCGGTAAGGTGGTGGATCATATGTTGAATCCACGCATAGTTGGCGTTACCGGCAGGCGGTGTTCCGTACTTCCAACGAACATCGTCCTGCAATTTATCCTGTCCCCAGTTGGAGAGATTAAACGGCGGATTTGCCATAATGAAATCTGCACGAAGGTTAGCATGAAGGTCATTAAAGAACGTGTCAGCCTGATACGGGCCGAAATCTGCATCAATGCCACGAATCGCCATATTCATCTTTGCCATCTTCCAGGTATCTGCATTAGATTCCTGACCATAAACGGAAATGCTCTGACGATTGCCGCTGTGTGCCTGATGAACTTCACGCTCTGCACAAACATACCACCGGAGCCACAGCAAGGGTCATACACACGGCAGTTGTTGAATGGCTTCAGGATTGCAACGATTGTCTTAACGATGCTGGACGGTGTATAGAACTCGCCGCCCTTCACACCTTTCGTAAGCAGCAAACTAGTGCGATGCAATACTATAAGTTCTGCCCAGAAGATCTTTTGCCTTCCTCTGTATCAGACATATCCATATTGGTGAACAGATCGACGACATCGCCCAAAACACGCTTGTCCAAATCTGGGCTTGCATAGTTTTTAGGCAGCACATTTTTCAGGCTTTTGTTCTCTGCTTCAATCCTCGCATAGCTTCATCAAGAACTGTGCCGATTTCCGGAGTGTGAGCCGCCGCAGCTGCAACGGTAGACCATCTTGCTTTTTCGAACGAAGAAAATATTCTCGCCCAAATACTCGTCACGATCTTTTCAAAACCTTCGCCCCTGCAACAAGCTCGTTATATTTTCTTTCAAATGCACTGGAAATATAGCGAAGGGAAAATCAGTCCAATGATTACCTTTCTATATTCAGCGGCAGGGATGTGTCCCCATAACACGCAGGCAGCATCCCAAAATTTGTTTTTCAAAGCCAATGTTGGCATTGTTCTTTTCAGCCATTGCCGATTCTCCACTCTAACAGTTTATTGTAGTTATGCTTCTTCAGCTTATATTCTACTAAAGAGGCTATCCCATGAAACGGACATATTACTTTTCGTCCGGAACTATTTCCATAATATCGTCAAAGGTGCAGCCCAGGACAGAACAGATTTTACAAGCGTATCCGTAGTTACATTCTCACCTCGATGCATTTTGTTGATGGTATAGTTACTCAGATTTGCCTGTTCAGCCAAATCTTTTTTTTCTTCATATCTCGGTCAATCAATAGCTTCCATAGTCTCTTATAGCTGACAGCCATCATTTCACCATTCCTTTCTTCCAGATATTTCGTTCAAAAAGTACCTGTACTTATAATTATAGCACGCAAATAGGTAAACCTCAACAAGAAAGTGAGCTATCACTACATTTTATTTTCTTATTTCAAAAGAATTATCCGAATTTTTGAAGCGGAAGGACTTTAGAGCTTAGAGGAGCGGAATTTTTGGGGTTTTACAAATTGGCAAGCAGTGTAAACCTGTACAGGTTCACTCATTTTCTTGATTTTCCCTTCGGTGCAATCTTCGCAAATTTGCTTGTTGGGGAAGCATCCCCAATCCCCTTTGATCGGTCTATGATACCGGCTGCTTTCGTTCATTCTGAACGCTTTCCCTGAGAAAAAAAACCTGGACTGCCATTTGGCATCCAGGTTAAAAATCTTAATTCCATTTGATTATTCTTTCTTCTCAATCCAGCCAATAAAAGGTGCTGACCTTTTCGAGTTCTTCCTCATTCATGGTTCTCAGCTTCTCGCACAATTCACGATACGGGGGGTATTCGCATCGTCCAGCGGGGCGAAAAAATTCTGCCGGTGTCATATCAAAATACGAGATGATATTGAACAGCTCCCCTGAGAGAGCGGCAAGGCTGCTCCGCTGGTTATTCCACGAATGTATGAGCCACTCTTATCCAAATCCAAGCTCATTTTGTGTTCGGAAATATTCTTTTGCTATTCTTAATTCTGTAATCCTGATACGAATAAATTCATCATACTGCGTGTTGGCCATTCCTGTCCCTCCTTCCTCAACTATTGTAGTATGAACCGGAAGGCAACATTGGTAGAGAGAAAACAATTTTCTCTTTTTATCCTTTCTTGTATTGGTGATATAATTATCAATATCTTAGTTTGATTGGTGATACCTGTACTAAAGCATCTCCAAAGGAGAGATTTCTATGAATTTATTCGCTGTCAGTTTCTTTGGACACAGACAAAGTTGATGATCCGTTTTGGATTGAGCGACAGTTGGAATCAATCATCCGTGAGCTGCTTCTTACCAAAGAATATGTCGAATTCCTTGTTGGGCGAGACGGAGAATTTGATCAGCTTGTTTCATCAACGGTTCGCAGATGCAAGCGAACCATCCGTGATGATAACAGTTCTCTCGTTCTTGTACTGCCATATATGACGGCGGAATACCGGAACAACGAGGAGTCTTTCCATGAGTATTATGATGAAATTGAAATCTGTCTCGAATCCGCAGAAAAGCACTTCAAGTCCGCCCATCAAGTCAGAAATCGATCCATGGTTGACCGGTCGGATTTAGTTATTTTCTGCGTAAAACACAATTCTGGCGGAGCTTATCGGACCATGCAATATGCAAAAAGGCAGATGCAAAGATCATGAATCTGCCAGATGTACCTCGTTGACTTCGCTTTATTTTTTCTCGGAAAGGAAGAACATGAATAAAAAGAAACGAATAGCCATTCCATTTTTGCCGTCATTATTGTTGTGGCAGTTGGGATTATAATTGCTGTGACTTCACATCGGAAAAAGGAAATGGACTTCGATGAATTTGCTGACCGTTTTGAAAAAAGCGCTGAAGAAGTTCTTGGAGAAGATGTAAAGAAGGTCGCCAAAACAGAACTCGCAGCAACGCTTACTTACGAAGATCAGACCGATAAAGACCGAACCATCTACTACCGCATTTTGAAAACGACATTTTATGATGGCGATCCGGCTGAGATCACCGGCTTGCACACAGAAGCTCTTGGGGTGCTTTTCCCGGTTGATAGCATGGACAGCTGCGAAGAAATGATGATTAAGGATTGGTATGGCGCCCCTCTACAAAAAAGATGACAAGGCGTTCCTCTGCTGGACATATTCTCCCGAAATCACCTATGTTTTTGGAATATGATCCAAGCAAAATTGACGACTCTGAAATTATTAAAATGGCTGAAAGTGCCGAGGTCGAAAAATAAAAAAGCAGCCACGATCCGCACCCTTTGGGGAGTGCAGACCGTGGCTTTTTGCTTTAACGGAAGTTCTTCTTTTCCTCTTTCTCTTGTTCTTTTTCCTGCTCTTTCTGCCTGTCGATATTCAAAATCGTTTCAACCGTCCGTTTGGCAATCAGCAGTTCTTCTTTCTCTTTTCTGATCTGACGGTACTCAGCGTAGTCCTGCTTTTTCTGGACTGCCAGCTGATGAAACTCCTCATACAATGATTGCATGGACGGGAGCTTTGTAATCTGCAATTCATCAAAGGCTTGCTTCGCCGCTTTATGAATTGTGATTTCCTGACGGTGTTCTTCAAAGAATTTTTTGCTATATCCAGACTTGCGGTACTCGATAAAAATTTGCCTTGTGTTGCGATAATTTTTGATGTGCTGCTGCAACGCCTGAACCTCAACCATACGTTTCTCTGCGACCTTGATAGAATCAGAAAGCGCATCGAACCGGGCAGACAGATTTTCAATATGAGCAGTCAGATCGTCGTAGTTGCCCAAGCCTTTTTCTTTCAGTAGGATTACCGTTCGGGCAGCTTCTTTTCGGTTGAACTTCTTCGCCCACTTTTCATAACCGACCGTCTTGCCCTCGGCCATCTTTGCCTGAATATCAATCAGCATCTGGAACTGCTTCGGGGCAGGAGCCTTGGCAGAGCCGCCTTTTGATTTGTGCAGGTTCTTGCCGGAGATAACCGCTTGAATTTCCTCTTTGCTATATCCTTCGCCCAGGGAACGCAGCCGAATGAAACGCTTCTGATTCTCGCCCTTGAACGCAGGCTGCTTTCCATCCTTGAACTCAAATCCCATGTCAGCCAGAGCCTGAACAAAGCCATCAAAGCTCTTTGGTTTCTGCTTCAGCACCGCATCAATCGCATCACATAATTCGTCACGCTGGGTACGCTTCTTGGGATAAACAGTTCTTTTCTGGCGCTCCCGATACGGCTTCGGTGTAATAATGGACAGCCCGTGTTCCAGGCAAACCATATCACTGAGTCTTTGCACCGCCAGACCGGAAAGAAAGAAGTTTTTGAATTTCCGTGTGGCATCCAGCGAGGTCGAATTATAAATGATATGATTGTGAATGTGGGATTTGTCGATGTGGGTCGCAACGATGAAAGCGTGTTTTCCCTTTGTCCATCGCATCGCTGTTTCATAGCCGACTTGGTTCGCTTCTTCCGGGGTGATCTCTCCCGGCTTAAAGGACTGGCGTATCTGGTATGCGATGATATTGTTCTTCTGCTGTCTGCCGGTAATATGCTGATACTGCCGTTTGGAAAGCAGAAATTCTTCATCTGCTGTCTTTGGATCACACTCATAGGAACTGATAAATTCGCCATCATTGGTTTTTGCGGCATTTTGTGAGTAGTCGGTTCTGTCTGCCAAACATTGAGCGACCGTCTTTCCCTTATTCACATGGAGTGCAATCAATCTTGTCGCTGCCATTCCCATCACTTCCTTCCCAAAAAGAAAAAGCCACCGGTCGGTGACTTTTCTCTGATATTATCTTATGACCTGATAAATGCTCCCAGACTTTCTCCAATATTCTCGACTTTCATAACAGCCCAGACGAGCAAGAACACCGCTACTATTGTCGCAATTCCAAGAACCACAAGGATAAGCAGGGACTGCCACAAAGCCTTTACAATGCAGTAAATCGCAGAGCCGCCAATGACCAAGAGCAATAAACCAATCACATAGGACACAACATTTGTAAGCAGATTTCCAAGAACGCAAATCAATTTTACAACGAACAGCATCGGCAGTGCCAATATCTTCAATACCAGCTTCATAGGCTCAACCCCTTTCTTCTAACTACATTGTACAAGAGTATCTGCAATAACACAACGATGTCAACCCTTGTATAAAAAGGAAGGACGCAAAGGATTCTATCTCCTCTGCGCCCTAATGCTTTTCGGATTCAGTTCAACAAACTCGAAATTGTCAAATATGATTGTTGTTTCCCGCTAAAAATGGTACGCATCGTTTTTCACCCGTCTCCCATTAAATTTGCTTGCCCATTTGATAGGCTCTTTCCATGGCAGAGGTGTTTTCACCTTCCCCGGCTCGGATACGCCGCTACCAATCAGAACTCCCTTTTCTACTGCACCGTCCACACAGTCTGCGTAGCCACGGAAGCAGGCAAGGGTGGTATCAGCGGAAGCGTGCGCTTCGTCTGCCATGGTGACGATATAGTAGAATTCCTTATTCTTTACCTCAAGCCAACGGGCAACGGTGCGGTCAATGACCGCCTTGAGCTGGGCGTTGACGGAATAGAAGTAGACCGGACTTGCCAGCACCAACACATCTGCATCAACCATCTTTTGCAGAATATCCGCCATGTCATCCTTATGGACGCACACGCCGCCATGGTCACGGCAGTAGTAACAGGCTGAACAAGGAGAAACTTTCTTCTCTGTTATGCGAATCTTCTCAACCTCATTGCCAGATTCCAAGGCACCACGCATAAACTCGTCGCACAGAAGGTCTGAATTACCATTTTTTCTCGGACTACCAGATAATATCAATACTTTCTTGCTCATGTTCCTCACCTCGTCAATTCTTCTTGCGTTCTTCCACCATGTTGACAAACCATTCTACCATGGCAGGGTCATCGTGGGGAAAAGAATGCGCTTGTTTTCGTGTCCAATGCTGCGATACTCGCCATATCCTCTTCGGAGAGGGTGAAGTCAAATACATTCAGATTTTCCTGCATCCTCTCGATATGGGTGGATTTCGGGATTACCACCACGCCCCTCTGCAAATGCCAGCGGAGAATGACCTGCGCCGCACTCTTGCCGTACTTGGCACCGATTTCGTTTAGCACCGAATTCTGGAACATATCGCCCCGTCCTTCTCCGAAAGGCGCCCATGCCTCAATCTGTACGCCGTATTTGTCCATCCACTTCTTTGCCTCGGTCTGCTGATGGAAGGGGTGTACCTCTACCTGATTGACCATTGGTTTGATGCGTGCAAAGGCGCAGATGTCCACCAAACGATCCGGGTAGAAGTTAGACACGCCGATAGCACGAATCTTGCCCTCTTCGTACAACTCTTCCAATGCCCGCCATGCACCGTAGTAATCCGCATAAGGCTGATGCAGCAGGCAGAGGTCAAGGTAGTCGGTGCGCAGTTTTTTCATGGAGTCCAGAATGGACGCTTTAGCCGCATCGTAACCGTAATGCTCGATCCAGACCTTAGTGGTCAGAAAAATGTCCTTGCGCTCAATACCGGACTTTTCGATGGCCGCACCTACCTGTGCCTCGTTGAAATAGCTCTGCGCCGTATCAATAGCACGATAGCCGACCTTCAGTGCATCCAGTACGCAGCGTTCGCATTCCTCCTGCGTCACCTGAAACACGCCGTAGCCTAACTGCGGCATTTTCACGCCGTTGCTCAAAGTGATGTATTCCATGATAAAAACCTCCCTGTTGATTTGAATTTTATCTTGTGCTATCATCATATCAGTCGGTAGTTACTACCGGTCAAGAACTTTTTTCAAATCGCAGGAGGTTTTTCCATGTACTCCATGAAAGAGGCTTGCTCTCTCACAAATATGACTTATGAAAATCTGAAATTTACTGCAACGAGGGGCTGGTTCCCAATGTCAAGCGAGATAGACGGAATTATCGTGTATTTGACGAGCATGATATCAAATGGATTCAGAGCCTGAACTGCCTGAAAAGCTGTGGCATGAGCCTTGCGGAAATGAAAATATATCTGGCACTCTGCTTGGCGGGCGAAGGTACAATCCCGGAACGCAAGGTGATTCTTGCAGAAAAAAGAAACCTTGCTCCAATCGATTACTGAACTTTGCAAAAAGGCAGTGGCATACATTGACTGGAAGCAAGGGTCCTATGATGATGTGTTGTCCGGCAAAACGGAGTATTACAGCAATCTCGTACCAGAGCTGATGAAGTAATATACGAAGCTGTCAAATACCGATTTGTCGAACTCTCAAGTTCTCCATTTGCAATAATTATAGCACATGAATATGAATAATTCTACCAGCTAAACAAGGTTATATGGCCCCTATGTAAAGCCGCAGCCGAAACTGCGACTTCCCGACAAGTTGTCGGATTACTGAATTGAGGACAGGCGAATAAGAACTTCTCTCATGTCCGTCCAGATTTCCTCCAGTCGTTTTTGCAAATCCTCAATGTCAGCACGATAGATGCTGCCTGTTTCGTTCGCTCGCTTTGCGTACTGGTTCAGGTTGTTGGAGCAGATTCGCAGGAGCGAAACCAGGGCTTTCACATCCTGCAAATCCAGTCTGATGCAGTACCCATCCAGAGCCATCTTCCGCAGATAGGCTCCCATGCTGCGGATGCCAAGCTCATCCATCTTCTCATGGATTCGCTCGACCTCCTCCTTGGATGCAAGGAAATGAACATCCTGATCTCGCTTTGCCATTACAACACCTCCTCACGGGTTTCAGAGTATTTTGCAGGCGGGATATGCTCCGCTTTGGATTTCAGATCAGCCAACACAGAAGGACGCTCTGACTCGCTTCTTTCGTCACGATTTTCCACAGAGTCCTCCATATTCAGGGCTGCATCCAGTTCTGCCAGTCGCTGACTTTTGGCTGTCAGCTCTGCTTCCTGCGGGAACGGTTTTCCAACCTCCGCCTTGGCTGCTTCCTGCTGATTGTAGAGATTATTCAACTGCTCATTGGCTCGTTCTAAGCGCTCAAGGATGCCTGCAAGGGCATTGTCCAGTCGGGTGATATTTCCTCGTGCGTCCGTTCCAAGGGCTACTCTGTGGCTCACAGCGCCCTTCAGGGTCACATCGAACTCGTTCCGGAAACTGTCAAACGAAAGCTCCATCTGAAAGCCACGGTAACTGCCAAGAGGAACCGGATCGGCACTTTTCGTGTCCTTACAAGCCGCAAGGAGGATTTCACCGGCATCTGCCTTTTCGGTGTAGGCTTTGCCCATGATTTCCATGCCGCAAAAGCCATCGGCAATCTGCGGGTGTGCTTCCACGGTTTTAATATCAGCTTCAAAGCCATGAATATAGCCTGTCTGCTTTTCAATCTCAGCCGGGAAGTATTTCAGAAGCTTATCTTCCATGCGGTACTGCTGGCTCTGGTGGTCAGCTTTCAGCACCTTCAGCCTTGCCACATCAATGTCCAAGTCCATCTTTTCCTTGATAAGCGGATTACCGGCACACAGCGCCTTGATCTCCGCATAGGACAGCGCCTGCTCATCCACATCGTCACCGGATCGAACCGGCGATTTGGAGGTCATAATCTGAGAAATAAACTTCTGCTTGTTTTCCAAGGTCTGATACAGGTAGGCATCGAAGGTTCCCTCGGTCACATACTGATACACCTGAACCTCTTTGTTCCGGTTGCCCTGACGGATGATACGACCGTTTCTCTGGGTCATATCAGACGGACGCCAACCCACATCCAAGTGGTGAACTGCCACCAATTTGTCCTGGACGTTGGTTCCTGCACCCATCTTTTGCGTACTGCCAAGAAGCACTCGCACCTGCCCGGTACGAACCTTGGCAAAGAGGTCTTTTTTCTTTGCTTCGGTATCTGCATCATGGATAAAGGCAACTTCTTCCGCAGGCACACCGTTTGCAATCAGCTTGGTTTTGACATCATCATAGACATTGAAGGTTCCATCATTTTTCGGTGTGCTAAGGTCGCAGAACACCAACTGGGTCAATTTGTCAGCCTGACCGTCCTGCCAGATACGCAGGATATTTCCCACGCAGGCATTGAGCTTGCTGTCAGGGTCATCGGGTAACAGGGTGTTCATCAGCCGCTGATCCAGCCCCAATTTTCGCCCGTCGCTGGTAATCTTGAGCATATTATCTACGGACGGGTCTACAATACCGGCATGAACATCTGCTGCTCTCTCTGAAAGGGAAGCCACCATATCCTTCTGGTACTCAGAGGGCTGAACCACAACCGTTTCAAACTTTGCTTCGGGAACAGGGAGATGCAACTGGTCAGAGGTCTTGATGTCGGCAACCTCCTTGAACATATTCATCAGTTCAGGCAGGTTGAAGAACTTCGCAAATCGGGTTCTGGCACGATAGCCGGTTCCCTCCGGTGCAAGCTCAATCGCAGTTGTTGTTTCTCCGAAGGTCGATGCCCAGGAATCAAAATGGGTCAGGTTCTTTTGCTGGAGCGTACTGTACTGGAGATAGCGCATGACCGTATAGCTCGGTCATCGAGTTACTTACGGGAGTACCGGTTGCAAAGATCACACCACGCCCGCCGGTCAGCTCATCCATATAGCGGCACTTCATAAACATATCCGAAGATTTCTGGGCTTCGGAGGTGGACAGACCTGCCACATTTCGCATTTTTGTGTAGAGGAACAAATTCTTGAACGCATGGCTTTCGTCCACAAACAGCCGGTCTACACCCAACTGCTCAAAGGTAATGACATCATCTTTCTTGTCAGCGGCAAGGAGCTTGTCCAGTCTGGCTTCCAATGATTTTCGTGTTTTCTCCATCTGCTTGATCGTGAAGTTTTCGCCACGCTGCCATTTCAGCTCCGCAATCGCACCCTCGATCTCATCAATCTGCTCCCGCAGCTGCCGTTCCTGTCGTTCGGCAGAAAGCGGGATTTTTTCAAACTGGCTGTGACCGATGATGACTGCATCATAGTCACCCGTTGCGATACGAGCGCAGACTTCTTACGGTTTGCTGTTTCAAAATCCTTCTTGGTGGCAACAAGGAGCTTGGCACTCGGATAGAGGTGCAGGAACTCGTTTGCCCACTGTAAGGTCAAGTGATTCGGCACAACGAACAGGGATTTCTGGCTCAATCCAAGCCGTTTACTCTCCATAGCCGATGCAGCCATCTCGAAGGTCTTGCCCGCACCAACTTCGTGTGCAAGCAGCGTATTTCCACCATACAGCACATGAGCGATAGCATTTCTCTGGTGTTCACGGAGGGTAATATCCGGGTTCATGCCGCCGAAACGGATATGAGAGCCATCATACTCACGAGGTCTGGTGGAGTTAAAAAGTTCGTTGTACTTGGTGGAAAGGGTTTCTCGTCTGTGCGGATCTCTCCAAATCCAATCTCGGAACGCATCCTTGATTGCCTGCTGTTTCTGCTGTGCCAGGGTAGTTTCTTTTTTATTGAGGACACGCTTCTGCTTACCATCTGCATCTTCAATCGTATCATAGATACGAATATCCTTCAGATTCAGCGTTTCCTCCAGAATCCGATATGCGTTGGCTCGCTCTGTACCGTAGGTGACATACGCCGCCACATCGTTGTAGTTGGGAGAACTCTTACCGTTGATGCGCCACTCTGCGGTCAGCTCGGAGAACTTGACCTCAATGGAACGGCGCAAGTAATACGGCGTTTCAAAGGTTTCCTCCATGAACTGCTGAATATAATCGGCATCAATCCATGTTGCACCCAAACGCACATCAATCTCGGACGCATCCAAGTCCTTCGGCTGTGCTTTCTGCAAGGCTTCCACATTGATGCGGAAAGAAGAATCTCTGTCCGCCGCCATCTGTGCGATACGCAGCTTGCTTCTTACATCACCCGAAAGGTAATCATCGGCAGTCTGCCATCCAACTTCCACAGCATCGGGAGCCATCGGGTCTTTGAAGATCACCCCTCGAAGCTCTGCCTGAATCGCATCGTATTCTCCAGGTGTTCCAAGCAGCTGTGCCATAAACGGCAAATCCACCTTGCCACGCTCACCGATAGAGATTGCCAGAGCTTCGGACGGCGTATCCACGCTCGTCACTCTGCGTTCCGGCTTGATGGTTCGCTTGGTGAACATATCCGCCTTGCTTTTCAGATTGCCGTCCTCATCCACATTTTCCAGAGAACACAGGAGATAGTAGGAGGAATCGTCAGCAAATGCCTGACCATTGGCTCGATTATTGATAAGCCCGTTCTTTGCGGCAAACGCATCGTAGGCATCATTCAGTTCTGCCTGTTTCTGAGTAATCATTTCATCCGGGTAATCCTCAAGCTGATATTCGATCAGCTCGTTGACGATACCACGAAGTTCCACCATGCCCATCACACGGTCTTTTGCTTTCTCATTCAGGTCTACACGGCGCATCAGGGAGTTTTCACGGAAGTACACATTGCCATCCACCACGGTATAAGAGAAATTCTTTACATCCGGGGTTGCAGGAATGGTTTCGATTTCCTTACCCTTGTCAGCTTCGGGAAGCTCCACAGCCTGATAGGTTCCTTGGATGTGGGAAACTGCTTCTTTCAGAAGTTCGGACAGTTCCATGCCCTCAATGGGACGCACTGTAATGTCCATGCCGTAGGCGGTACTTTCTTCCACCGTATCGCCCAGAACCATTTCAGGATGAGCGACAAAGTAGCTGTTCATGGTGTGTCCTTCTTCGGTGCGGTCAAGGTTTACCCATTCCGGTACAATGTCAATCGGATGGTCACGCTTTTGCAGGAACAGGATGTCGGACACGACTTCCGTGCCTGCGTTTTTCTTAAAGGCATCGTTTGGCAGACGGATTGCACCAAGCAGTTCCGCCCTCTGCGCCATATATCGCCTTGCGTCAGAGTTCTTGGAATCCATGGTGTAACGGCTTGTCACAAAAGCGACCACACCACCGGGACGAACCTGATCCAAAGCCTTGGCAAAGAAATAGTTGTGAATGGAGAATCCCAGCTTGTCATACGGCTTGTCGGACACTTTGTAGTTGCCGAAAGGGACATTACCCACAGCCAGATCGTAAAAGTCTCGGCGGTCTGTCGTTTCAAAACCGGCTACTTTGATTTCTGCGTTGGGATAGAGCTTCTGAGCAATTCTGCCGGTGATGGAATCCAGTTCCACACCATACAAACGGCTGCTCTGCATTTCAGGAGGGAGCATACCAAAGAAGTTGCCGATACCCATAGCAGGCTCCAGAATATTTCCTGTTTCAAAGCCCATCTGTCCGACCGCATCGTAGATGGAGCGAATGACCGTAGGGCTGGTGTAATGTGCGTTCAGGGTGGAAGCTCTTGCCGCAGCATATTCATCTTCGGAAAGCAGGTTTTTCAGTGTCTGATACTCCTTCGCCCAATTTCCCTTGTCCGGGTCAAAGGCATCTGCCAGACCGCCCCAACCGACATAATTCGACAAAATCTCCTGTTCTTCGGTAGTGGCGTTCCTGTTCTCGCTTTCCAGTTTGAACAGAGTTTCAATGGCTGCGATGTTTCTTGCGAATTTCTGCTTCGGTCCACCTTCACCGATGTTGTCATCCGTGATGTGGAAGTTCACCGCAGGAACGGGGGGAATTTCTCTGGTGGTGATGGACTGCTCAAGCTGAGCGATAATGTCCATGACTTCGGCATTCTGCCATCCGTCCACCTTGGCATAGTCCTGAATGATGGTGTCCTTTCCATCTACGCACTGTACGAAGTCCAGACTACCCGGCAGATCTCTGGTATTCATTGCACCCAGGGCTTTTCTCTGCGTGTCAGGAAGTGCATAGTAGGCTCGCAGGGCATCATCAAAGGAACTGTATTCCTTGATGTCCAGCGCACCCCGCTTCTGAATGTCCTCGGCAACATAAAAATGGTCGATGAAGTGTTCCGGCTCCTGCTGTTCGGGTTCCGCACTGGCTCTAGACCTGTGCGTGTGCCTTTCGTCAGGGTAGTCCCCATAGATACGGATGCACTTATGCTCCTGCTGATCGTAAACGGCAGCACCATCGTACTTGAATCCGTCATCCTCCATGGTTCCGTCCACATAGCCCTGGGCAGCTTTTTCCGCTTCTTCCAGAGTGTAGTAGTCCAGTTTATCATCGAAGCCGTTTTCAAAGTGATGGTAGGCGGCAACCAGATAGCGGGGAGCCATGCGCTCCTCGTAGCTGTTAATCATCTCAGGTGTCAGCCATTCTGGTTTGTCGGGAATCATTTCATACAGCTCACGCATCTTGGCAATCTGTGCATGGCGGTTGCCTGCCCACAGATGCTTTTCGCTGTGCTGTCCTGCACCAAGGAAGTATTCGCAGTCCATACGCAGACGGTCTAACAGCTGATACTCAGGGGTGTAGTCCCTCGGTTCGGTTTTGCCCAGAAAATCCTCTGTAACGGGCTTTTCTTCGGTTTGGGCATCAACCCTTACCGCATGGTTTCTTTCGTCCTGAGAGAGCATACGCTCGAAATTCTCACGATTCTCGGCACGGAAGATGGGATAAGCAAGCGTAGGGTCACGCAGCTGAACTTCTCTGTCCGTGATCTGCTCCACACGGAAAGCTGTATCGTCCAGATATACCGTGTCACCGACCTGATAATTCCATTTCGGTTCCTCGGAAGCAGATGCTTCCACAACTTCGGCAGGCTCTGCCACAGGCGCTTCTGGCTGAACCGACTCCATCGCAGCTACGGACTGACGAACTTCCTCCAAATAGTCATTGGCAAGCCATTCGTCCGTGAAGTATTCCGTAACGCCTTCCGGGTCTACATAGTAGTCATCGGTCTGATTATCCCAGATCGCATACTCGCCATCCTCGGTATCAATCACTGCGAAACGGTCATAAACATCTTCCAACGGATCAGTTTTAGCTTCTTCGATAGCCTGTCGTTCCGCTTCTTCCTCCGGGCTGAGGTAGCGTCCCTTTCGTATCAGACCGTCGATTCTCTGCACCACCTGCGCCCAGGACATCTGCAATTTATCGCAGCCGCTCTTGGTGTAAGCAACACCCTTGGCATCGTGATCCTGACCGCTGTGCGTTGCACCAGAGCAGGCATGGGAATGACCACCGGTTCCGTATTCATGCTTCAGGAAGTCCATCTTTTCCTTGGCAGAATGATTCTCCTGCCAGTAGTTATAAATACGGGCTTTACCACCGGAAAAGCCGCTTCCACGGGTCAAGTCTGCATTGACTTCATCATCCGTAATGAACTGGCGGACAAGGGGCATCTGCATCATATCGGTCTGATACTCACGCAAAGGCATATTCAACTCATACAGCTGTTTCTGAATGAGATTCAGCTTGTGATAGTGAAAACGAAGCAGATCGGGATTTTCCGCAAGGGTTTTTCTAAATTCCGAATACTGCTGTACCAAGGTTGCGTGGAAACGAGGGTCATCCAACTTTTCAGCCAAGTCTGCGGTTTCGTCAGGGAAACCACGAAACGGTTCCTGATGAAGAATTGCCAGATAGTTGCTGGAACGGGCTTCTTCACTCAAATCGTGATAAAGATGCCACAGGGATTCTGCCAACTTCTGACGCTCATATCCGGATGCTTCTACCAGTTCCACATTAGTTGCGAACCGACCATTTTCAAGCAGTTCTCCAATGCGCTCGGCAACCGTTTCCCAAGAAACGATCTGCGCTCTGGGGCTGTCAATGGCAGAGGAACCTTTGGCAAGGTGGATACCGTCCTCGGCATACCACGCACAGATATTCCCGCTATCTTCTTTCAGACCATAGCCGCCGTGATAGACCTGCTTTAAGGTCTGAACGATTTCTTCCAACGGCTTCTGCTTCATATATTCCAGCGCTACGACTTTTCGGGCTTCATCGGTATTGCTACCAAGCAGAAGGAAGTGGTCGATTTCTTCCTGGGCAAAAGAAAAAGCAGAGGGCGTAAAGCTCTCTGCTCGGTCGATAAAACTGATTTGTTCATTTTCGGAGAGGAAAAGGTTCAGACTCAGCTGTTGATAAGCTCCGTCATCACGACTTCCTCCGCCTGTGCTTTCAGGCTGTTCATGTGCTGCACCCACGCCATCTGCTGCGTTTCCTTGTCCGGTGCGGGACTGTCCTTCAGGTACTGCTCCATCAGAAACTCCACTCTGGCTTTCGCTGTTTCCTCGATCTCCCACAGGTGCGGGAACAGGCTCTCCGTCAGAATCATGTCGTTCAGGAGCATCGGATTGTTCTGTTCCAAAAATGCTCGACGCATCCTGCCGTACTTGCCCAGAGGTTTCTCTCCCTCGTTCTCCAACTGAAGGTTCGGAATCTGATAATCTCCGGCCTGTCTGTAAGTCATCTCGCTCATAATCTGTACTCCTTTCGGTAGCTTTAATCTGCTCATGTTCTCCAATCGCTTTTTCGATTTCCTGAAACATCCTTGTGCTGATGGCATTCACCGCAGTACCAAGGGCATTTACCGTCTGTCTGGTGTTAAAATCAAACACCTTCTGGAAATCCTCATGCTCGAAGTAGTTGTCGGGACTTTCCACGAACCGGCAATACATCGTATAGGATACGCTGTTTGCCACCGCATTTTTGAAAGCTACTTCGATGTTGAGTTCATCATACTCCTCAAGGAAGCTGTTGGCAACGATGTCGAGGAACTGCTTTTTGTAATCGTCCCAATACTCAGCCGCCAGTGCGGATGCAATATCTTCAAGCTGTGCTTCCAGTACCCCGTCAGCGGCAACACCGAAGGTACGCTCCATCGCTTCCATGACATAGGAGCGGTTTTCAGGCGTCACCTCCCACGGTTTCAGTTCCGGGGAAGAACGGCGAACGCCGGTATCCGCCACATCAAACACATAGCGCAGATACGGTTTATCCCTGTTCATCACAAACAGAGCAATGCCGGTAGAGCCACGCTTTACATATCTGCGGTAATTTTCAGCGTTCCAGTCCTCATAGGGCTTGCAAAAGGTCGCATTGGGGCGCTGAGCATAAATCATCACCTGTTCCGGATAGGTGAACTCATAGTTGCGGGACATCGTTCTCAAAAACGAAGTCCAGTTATCTGTGTTCGAGGTGATTTTCCCAATCGTTTCTTTTGCTAATCCGGAATAAAATCGCTCTTTTGCGTTCATTGTATCCCTCCAATCCTATCAATCCGGATAAAGGTTCAGCTTCTCAAAGGCGGCATCGTCCATGGCTGAAACTTTACGGAGAACCGAGTCTGCCAAAGCAAAAAGCTCTGACTCGTCCTCCGAAAGCTGTTCCTTCATCAGTGTCAGTGCTTCACACAGCCCTGACCTTGTGCCAGGGCTGTAAAGCATCATCATGTTCCGCTCATCCTGTGTGAAATCCATCATTCAATCTCCCTTTCCGGGTGGCTCTTGGGCGGCTTATGGGAAACATCCGGCACGGGCTTTTCCTTTAACTGCTCCAACACCGAAGGACGTTCCTCTAATCCGGACGCTTTTCCGTTATTGATGATACCGTCAATCATCCCATAATCATCTTCCATTGCCATCTCTGCGTTTTTCAGGTAGTTTTCGGACTTCATAAAGTTTTCCAGCTTCTGAAACCCAACAGAATCTACATAGTGAAAGGATACCTCACCGACTACCTTTAAGGCTACGATGTCGCTGACCGACATACTGTGACCACGGAAATCATCCGGGTGGTCAATATTGAACTTTACATACAAATCTTCCAGCTGCCGATTCACATCCTCGGACATAGAAATGGAGCCATGATAGACCACCTCGTAACGGTCAATCTCAGGCTCCATTTCTTTCTTCTGAAGGTAGCTGTAATTTGCAAACATGAGCGGGATATTATCGTCTACATCTTCCCGCAGCTGAAGAATCGCATAGGAATCCGTGGGGCTTTCCAGAAAAGCAACCATTCTGTCATCCGGGGTGGTATTTCCGTGAACATCATCCCATTTTTCGTTTTTCATATCCGTGTCCTCCTTATCGTTCAGGCTCTTTGCGTTTGGGAGAGGGACTGGCAGGCGCAGCTTTTTCTGCGGCCTGTGCCAGTTTTTCCATGACCGACTCACGCTTCGGAGAGTCGAGCTTATCCAGCTGACTTTTCAGCACTTTGGCAACCTCAACCGCAGTTTCCTCACGGGCTTCTTCAATGGCTGTATTCAGGAACTCACGATACGGAGCCGTATTACCAGCGGCAAGATCTGCCTTGATTTCTTGGATATGCGCCTGCACATCATCGACCTGATCCATATATTCATAGGGGTCGAAGTTCTCTGCAAAACGGTCGAGCTTAAAAGCAAGCTCAGCGATAGGGTCATTGACCACCACCGCCTGTCTGCCGACTTCAAAAGCCTGCTCCATGACATCCTCATAGAACATTGCCCGCAGTTCCCGGCGCTCCAGCCCGAAGGATTCCAGAATATCCCGGCGGACTTCGAGCATGGACAGTTCAGGGTTATCAACCTGACCGCCATCAATCTCGTTGTAGTTTTCATCCAACAGGGTGTAGTCGTAACCATCTTCGCAGGTCTGCACCGCAAGGATTCTATCCTTTCCGACCTTCCATGCGGCTTCATCGCCCATAATCTCAGGCTCCGGCATATAGCTTGCGCCGTTGCGCTCCATAATTTCTGCAAACTGGCAGATATGAAACACATTGTATCCGATCTGCGTATGGTACTCGTCAATGAACGTGCAGGGCTTTACAACCGTTTCATCTGGGTAGTGAATCTGCACACAGCTGCCATCGGGGATATGAAACAAATCCTTATAATGGCTGTCGATAAATCGGATTTCCTTACCATCCGGGTTGTACTCATTTGTCATTTGCGCTTTCCTCCATTTTCAAATTCCATACTGAACTTCGTTTTGCCATCCTCCGATACCTCCATAAAGACGGTGGCATCAAAGGTGTTACCCGTCCTTTCGGACTTGCAATTCTTGAGCTTTACCTTGCCGGAACCAAGCAATTTCTGCGCCGTGGCAGAAGTCATGCTCTTGCCGATGCTCGCAAAGTAGCGATTGTTTTTCCAGAGGGCAAATTTGCAAGCTCTGTTGGAACAGAAAAATGCCTTGGCTTTGTCCTCTACAGCACTGCCGCAGAGCGGGCATTTGCCGATAGAATTGGCTTCTTTCGACATCATAACCTCGGAATCACGGATTACTTCATAGTTCTGAATCAGACCGGCAATCACATCTTTGATCTCGTCCATAAAGTCCTCGCTGGCATATTCGCCTTTCTCAATGAGCAACAATTTTTCTTCCCAATCCGCCGTCATGGATGGGGACTGAATCTGTTCCGGCATGACTGTTACCAGAGCCGTACCCTTGTGGGTCGGAATCAGGTGTTTGGTTTTCTTATCACCCTTACGCTCCAGAAAACCGATGCGAACCAGCTTCTCAATGATACCGGCACGGGTCGCAGGCGTTCCCAAACCTTTGCGCTCCACCTCATCAGGCATTTCGTCCGCACCGGCAGTTTCCATAGCAGAAAGCAGAGTATCCTCGGTAAAGTGTTTAGGGGGGAGATGTTTTCCCTTCCTTGATTTCCGTGCCGCTGACGGTCATTTCGTCACCAACGGAAACAGAAGGGAGTGTCTGCACGTTTTCGTCGGATTTTGTCGAATCATTTTTCTGAACCAGAGCTTTCCATCCATCCTGCACAACAGTTTTGCCTTTGGTGGAAAACACGGTACCGCCACAGTCCAGCTCAATAACTGTCTCTGCGTATCGGTGCGGATCGCCAACAGCTACGCACAACCGATTCGAGATCAGTTGCAAAATTGCAAGTTCACCCTTGGGAAGTTCGCTCAGATTGCATTTCTGCAATTCTCTGGTCGGAATGATGGCATGGTGATCTGTGACCTTTTTGTTATTCACAACCTGCTCTGCATGAACTGGTATGTTATCCACATCCTCCACGGGGAATGTGTGGAAAGCCAGCTTTACGAGGTCGGTCAGGCTATGTGCCATATCTTCCGTCAGAAACCTGCTGTCGGTACGGGGATAAGTGACCAGTTTCTTTTCATAGAGGTTCTGCGTGTAGTCCAAGGTCTGCTGTGCCGTGTAGCCAAGCACACGGTTGGCTTCTCTCTGTAAACTGGTCAGGTCATAGAGCGCAGGCGGCTTTTCTGTTTTCTCCTTACATTCAGCTTTCTGAACGATTGCCACCGAACAGCTTTGTTTGACAGCTTCGGCTGCTGCCTTGGTTTTGAAGCGTTCGCTTGCAGCCGTAAAACCATCCAATCCAATCTGAACTGTGTAGAACAGTTCAGGCTTGAATGCGGAAATGGCAGCTTCTCGCATAACAGCCATAGCAAGGGTAGGGGTCATAACACGACCAACATTCAGGGTCTGCCCGTAAAGGGTCGAAAAAAGTCGAGTAGCGTTAATACCAACAATCCAGTCGGCTCGTTCTCGACACAGTGCTGCTTCATACAAAGCATCATATTCCGTTCCAGACCTGAGATTTTCAAAGCCCTCCTTGATTGCTACATCTTCCATCGAGGAAATCCAAAGCCGCTCAAACGGCTTTCTGCACCCGGCTTTGTGGTACACCAACCGAAAGATCAGCTCGCCCTCACGACCGGCATCTGTTGCACACACAAGACTCGCAACATCTTCTCTGGCCATGAGCTTTTTCAGAATCCCAAACTGTTTTTTCGTACCGGCAGAAACCTCATACTGCCAGTCCATCGGGAAAATAGGCAGGTCTGCATAAGCCCATTTGCTGTACTTCGCATCATAGGCTTCCGGCTGTGCCAGCTCCACCAAATGCCCTACACACCAGCTGACCACATATCCGTTTCCCTCTAAGTAGCCATCCTCACGCTTGGCAGCACCTAACACTTTGGCAATACTCTGTGCAACCGAAGGCTTTTCAGCCAAAACTAATTTCATTTGCATCTGCTCCTTTCACAAAAAAATAAGCAGCCACACACCGTAGTGCATGACTGCTATGTAAAAAGTTCGGAAAGGATTTTTGCAACCTGATACAATTTTCTGTTCTACAATCTCCGTCATAATAAAAATATCTCCATCATTTCAAAAGAGAATGACGGAGATATTTCACCTTGCTTATTCTTGTAGCAACCAATCGGCTATATCGTGAATTTCGATTCCTTCATAGCTATATTGGGGATGTTTGGTTCTGGCAATAATCATTTTCGGATAAGCGTCTCGAATCTGAAGCAGAGGAGAGCATTCTCTCTCAAATGTTTCCTGCCCGGAAATGTTGTCGCTGACCTGAATATAAATCTTTTCGCTACCTCTCTGAGCAACAAAGTCGATTTCCTTTTGATAGAGCTTGCCGACATAGACATCATATCCACGGCGAAGAAGCTCGATACAAACAACGTTTTCATATACTCTGCCATAGTCTATATTTCTGCTTCCCAGTATTGCATATCGAATACCGCTGTCACACAAATAGAACTTTTCAGAGCTTTCAAGGTATTTCTTACCTCGGATGTCATATCTCTTAATATCATAAAATACAAAAGCATTGCACAAATACTTAATGTACTTGCCGACGGTTACATGATTGGTTGGAGTCTCATTTGCTGTCAGTAGCTGACTGACCTTATTCGGAGAAGTCAGGTTGCTGATATTATCCATAAGGAACTCGCTCAGACGTTGTAAAACCAAAGTGTCCGGGAGAGTATATTTCTGTACCAAATCCCTTGTAACAATCGTTTCGTAGACCTCTTTGATATAGTTTGTTCTGTCTTTTTCGGTTCTATAAGCATAGGAACCTGCTAAACCGCCCTTGATAGCGTACTCATCAAAGAGCTTATCTTTGTCACTAATATCATCATAATACTGGCAATATTCCTGGAAGCTGAAAGGAAACACATGAATTTCAATATAGCGTCCGGTAAACAGAGTTGCCAGATCTGCACTCAACAGGAAAGCATTAGAGCCTGTTACATAGATGTCGTATTTTCCCTTAGAGTACAGGCTATTGATTGCAACTCAAACTTGGGACACATCTGAACCTCGTCTACAAACAGGTAGTTCGTTTTTCCTTCCTGATAATGTTCTTCCACATAGGCGTGTAAGGCATGGTATTCCTTGATTTCTTCATACGCCAAATCCATGAAGTCAATGAAGATAATATTGATATTTTCAAAATGGCTTTTCAGATACTCAATATACGCCTGCATCAGCTTGGACTTACCAGATCGACGAATGCCCGTGATGATCTTGATGTCAGGAGTACCATTCAGTTCAATGATTCTATCAAGATATTTTGCTCTTGTAATTGTTTTCATATCGTCACCCGCTTTCAAAAATCGAAATTTTTTCATTTCTTGAAACCGCTTCGCTGTACTTATTATACTGTCTGCTAATAGTATATGCAAGATGTCACTTTCAAAAACACAAATTTTTTTATTTTTTGAAAGCGGAAACTATGTAAAGGCAACCCGAAGGCTGCCCCAGGCATCAAGCCTATCCTGTTTACACAGGTTCATTATCATCTTCATCGACGGAGCTATCTTCATCGTCGTCCTCAAACTCCGGATCGTACCCATAGTCCTCGTCATCGTCCACATAATCAGCATCTGGGTCAGGCTTTGCCGCTTCCTGTGCCTTCTTCTTTCCTGGACTTTCTTGAATACGAAGAATCCACCACCACAGGCAAGCACAATCAGAGTAAGAATCGCCGGGAGCATATTTGTGGATTTCGGCTTTTCCTCCGGTGTCGGTTCTGTAATTTCAGGAACTGTTTCAACCACTTCCGGCTTTGTTTCCTCAACCGGCTTGGTGAACTCTGCAACTTCTTCCTCGTCCATCAGCTTGAGCAGGTCGGCTTCATCCACCTGATTCAGAAAATGCACGGTTTCCTCGCCCTTATCATCACGGTCAATGATGATATAGAAGTAGTTTCCGTTTTTGGTTACAGCGGTAATGAACTGCTTTCCGCTTTTCGTAGGCGAGCCAGCGTCATCAACCAAAGTCAGATTGCCGTCGGGAGTAAGCGGTAGCATCGGCTCCTCCGGCTCTGTTTCGGGAACTTTTCTTCGACCGCAGGTTCTTCAGTCGCTACGCTTTCATCTACATAGGCAAATGCCGTTGTAGAAAACACGCCAAAACACATTGCACACGCCAGCAATGCGGCTCCAATTTTCTTAAATCTCATTCTGCGTTTCCTCCTCATTCATAGTATTGATCGTATCAGGCTTCGGAGCCATATCCGCAGCAAACATACGGAGCAGCTCAGAAAGCTGTTCGGGATTCAGGTTCGCAGCATGAACCATCTCATGGATTTCGGAATTTTCCTCCTCACGGTATCTGCGTTCCAGGTCTTTCACCTTAGCATCCCATTCTGCCCGTTTCTTACGGGCTTTTTCAAGGTCTGCACCTATTCTGTCTAACTTGGCACTCAATCGCCATCCCTCCTTTAGTTTCTGATTCTGCCGAAGCAGTAAAAATGCTGTTGCCAGTAATTCGATTCGATAGAAGCGTAGGAAATGGGGTTTCCGCAGTGGATCATCATACCATTGCCAACATAGATACCAACGTGTGATGCACCGGAGGTATCATAAGTGCCTTGGAAGAAAATCAAATCTCCCGGTTTGGCAGAGCTTTTCGGGATAATGTCGCATACGCCCATCAAACCGTTTGCGGTCAAACGACCAACACTCCAACCGTTTCCGCAGTGATTGATTACATAGGAAACAAATCCGGAGCAGTCAAAGGAGGTAGACGGGCTGCTGCCGCCCCACACATACGGGTATCCCAGATATTTTTCAGCTTCCCGAATCATATTGGCAAATCTTGTGTCTGTCAGCGCTTCGCCCGGAATATCATAATCGGTGTACTCGCCGCCAGGGGTGGCGTAAATGTCATTTCCGAAAATATCCGGTCTGTTGCCCCTTGTCTGAAGCAAAATTCTATATCGCTCCATATCATCTTCCGACAAGCCGGAATTTGAAATCACACTGTTCAAGCCCTTATTTCTGAGCTTCACATTCAGAATATAATATTCGTAATCTTCTTCCTCTGTTGTTGTCTCTCCCGTTTCGGGATCAGTAGAAGATGTTGTTCGTGTACGAATCTCTACTACTTCTGTGAGGGTCAGCTCATATTGTTGCTCAAACAGCCATTGCAGGGTAGCCTGCACCTCATCTCTGGTGTAGTCCTCAAACTTCACCGTCAAATACGCCGCCAGCTCATAAGGATTGTGGTTGATTTCATCAAGGTCATACCGGTACTCGTCATATCCGCTATGAGTACGCTCGATATTATTGATTTTATTGCGGAGCGCAGCTTCCAAAGCCTTGTAATCATTGTCCGCACCAATAATATCTTCCTCTTTTGCAGTAAAAGAAGTTCCCAGAATGATCTGTGTGCCGCCTTGGAACATAGCCGAACAAGACGAGAACATCCCTGAGAGTATCATAAAAGCAGTCCGGCAATCAAAACAAACAGAATCGTTTTAGAGTGTGTGGTGCAGAACTCCGTTACTCTTTCTGTGATGTTCTTGGCTCCCTGAGCTGCTTTGCCCGTTGCCTTGCCTGCACCCTTAGATGCAGAAGCCGTTGTCGAAGCGGTATTCTTACCGGCTTTGGCGGCAGCATATTCTTTCTTGATTGCCCTTTTCTGTTGCCAACGGGAAAAGGGATTGGAACCGGCATCGGGGTTGTCCTTTTTGAACTTCTCATACAGGGCATTTACATTTGCTTTATCTGACTTCTCAACCAGCTTTTCCGCCTTGTCGTAGGCTTTCAGCTTGTGACTGTAAACGGCATGATCGACGGTATAGACAGTGGATTCAACAGCCTTGGTCGTTTCCTGCACAGCCTGAACGCCGATATTATCATCCTCATATTCTGACACCGCCCGATGTGCTTTGGATGTGAGCGTGACTGCGGCACCACGGCTTGCCATGTGCTTTGCCACAGATGGGCGCTCGATTTCCGTAAACTCCGCTTTTTCAACGGAGCTTTGCTTTACGGGAACCGGCTGCATCTGTTTCCAGCTTTAGCTTCGGCTTTGCCTTTTTAGAAGCCAATTTGTCTGCCGCTTTTTCAGCCCTATCAACCGCCTTATCTGCACGGTCGGCAGCTTTCTTCACATGAGAATCTGCAAGGTCATCTTCGGTAAAACGGAGTCGTGTAGGTCTTTTCGCCATACATTACGCCTCCTTTTCCTGTGCCACCTCGTTTAACTTCGTGGTCATAATGCGATACAGTTCCAGATCTGTCGGGAATCGGTCAATGAACGGCAGAATCACATTGCCATAGAACAGAAGTCCTTCGCCCTCACCGGAGTTGGTTACATAGGACAGCTGATGCGGCGAAATGTTCAACCGCTGTGCCAGAATACTTCGGTCATCGCTTGCCTGATTCAGCATATAGATGAAATCAGAGTTTTCGAGGATGTTGGCAATCTCCGGGGAACGAAGCAGGTCTTTGACATTCTGAGTAATACCGGTCGGCAAGCCGCCCCATTTACGGAATCGCTTCCAGATTTCTACGGAATAGGTTGCCGTCTGTTCTTCCTTCAGAAGCAGATGGAACTCGTCAATATAATATCTGGTCGATTTACCGGCAGAACGGTTGGCAGTTACACGCCCCCAGACCTGATCCTGAACGATCAGCATACCGATTTTTTTCAGCTGATTGCCCAGCTCCTTAATGTCGAAGCACACCAGACGATTCTGAATATCCACATTGGTTCTGTTGTTAAACAGTTTCAGAGAACCCTTAACATAGATTTCCAAGGCGGTCGCTACATGGTGGGCTTCCTTTTCGTCCTGTTTCAGAAGGGCATCATACAAATCCTCAAGGATCGGCATATTCTCAGGGGCAGGATTGTCGAAATATCTCTGGTAAATCTGATGCACACAACGGTCGATAACCGTCTTTTCGATAGGCTGCAAGCCATCCTTACTGCCCATAATCAACTCACAGAGGGACAGGATAAAATCAGCTTTCAGTGCTACCGGGTTGTCATCCTCAGAGTAGTTCAGGTTGATGTCCATAGGGTTGATATAGTTGGTACTGGAGGAGCTGATTTTTACCACCTGACCATTGAACTTGTGAACCAGAGCCGCATATTCCGCTTCGGGGTCGCAGATGATAATATCGTCATCCGTAACCAGGAACGCATTGGTGATTTCACGCTTTGCGGAAAAGGATTTACCGGAACCGGGAGTACCCAGAATCAGTCCGTTGGGGTTCTTGAGCTTCTTTCTGTCCACCATGATAAGGTTGTTCGACAGAGCATTCAGCCCGTAATAGAGCGTTTCTCCACCATTCTGGAACAGCTCCTGCGTGGTGAAAGGCACAAAAATAGCCGTGGAACTGGTAGTCAGGCCACGACGAATCTCAATCAGGTTTTGTGCCAAAGGCAGGCTGCTCATCAGTCCGGATTCCTGCTGAAAATCCAAACGACGCAGATTGCAGTTATGCTTCTGGGCGATGCTCTGTGCCTGGAACACATTGTTCTCCAGTTCCTGCTCGGTGCGCCCGGTGTTCAGCACCAGAAATGTCACCATGAACATTCGCTCATTCTGGCTCTGCAATTCTTTCAGAAGTGACTTCGCATCTTTACCATAGGTAGCAAGGTCAGATGGGATAATGTCCATGTCATAGCCAGAACGCACAGCCTTTTTCTGTTCCTCGATTTTGGAACGGTCAAGCTCGGTGATGATTCTCTTGATGGTCTTAATCGCCGCAGTCTGGTCAACCGACTGGATGTGCATGGTCACGATCTGCGTGGATTCCATATCCAGAAAATCCGCCAGCATACGATCAGACAGGTCTGATGCCGTAATTGCCAGATAAGACATCGAACCGAAGATACTGCCCATCTGGAAGGTGCGGTTGGTCTTAAAGGCAAACGCCGTCGGAGCAATGAAGTCCTTTACGGACAGCCCGGATTCCACAAGATACTTCCAATCGAAGAAGAACTTATCATTATCACCCATGTGGAACATAGAGTGCATCAGATGCAGCCGCTCTTTGCCGTTCATGGTAGTGGCAATGACACCCAAACGCCGAAAGTTATTGAGCAGATCGTTTTCGATATGGTTGAGTCTCGGCTTTGCCTGCCGCATGGATTCGGCTTCAATGCCGAATGTCAGGTACTTGGTTTTGGTCAAGCCGTTGTTGCCCTGCGCCAACTGCTTTTTCAGCATCTGGCTATACTCGGCACGGACGGGATTGAAGCTGTCCTTCTTGAACGGGATACGGATACTCTTTTCAAAGCTTTCAGCATCGGTACTCAGGTTCATAAAGGAAAGCTCAAAGTGAATGGAGCTGTCAAAGAAATTCAGGAAACTGCACCACTCATCGAAGATGGCAGTCTTATCTTCCTGCTGTGCCAGCTGATAGTTGATGTCCTGAAACTGAATGGTCTTGGTGTAATAACTGTCAGTGACACGGCAGATGCCATCCGGGAACATTCTCTGAAAGGGAATGGACTGCTGTGCAGTCTGCGGAATACCGTTGTCCTTCTTTGCCCGTTCCACAACAGCTTTAATTTCTCGCTGCTGCTTCCGATTCAGATTTGCAGGCATTTTGATGTTTCTTGCCTGTGGCTTCTTTTTGAAAAACAATTCGTTCAACCTCCTTTTCCAGTTTGTACTGACGCATCAAAGCGTCATAATAGTTGTCCGTCTGATAAGGCGAACCTTGGGACGAACGAATTTAGTCTGAATGAAGTGTTCTACAACAACTTCCAACGGCTGACCATCCTTTTCATACATTGCCAGAAAGAACAACGGCAACATGACGATCATCATGGACAGTGCTGCAAGGCTCACATTTCCGGTTGCTTTGACCAGAAAGAAAATCGGCACTCCGATGAGCGCCGCCGCACCAAAAGCAAAGTAACTGCCGTTTCGTCAGATTGAAGAACACTTTTGTTTTTACCCTCGTCAGGTCACGAGGTACGGGAATATACGCTGCCAAACAATTTCCTCCTTCCCTTAGTGAGCGCTGAATACACCCTTCGCAAGCGAACCAGTCTTAAACAGGGTGAAGCACAAAAGGACGGTGTAGCCCATAACACCCCAGATAGAACCGATGATGTCATCACTGAATGCGATAGACTGAATCAGCACCGCATAAATGCCCACGCAGATCATAATCAGGAATCCCTGGAATCCGATTGCAAACAGCGAACGCAGATAATTCTGTCCGATATTGCTCTGTTCTCTGTTTCCAAAAGTGGAAAGCGGAATCGGGGCAAGGCTGACCATCAGATAAATTTCAATCATTCGACCGTAGACGATCACAAAGATGATGATTGCCAAAGCGGACATCGTGACCTGCACGATAAAGGATTGCAGGAACAAGCCGAGCAAAGGACCCAAATCCATTGCCATCAGCGTTTCTTCCATTGTTTCCAATGCCGAAGCATCTATGGCAGTATTTCCGGATATGATACCGGCGCTTGCGTTTATAACGTGCTGTGTCACATCAAACACAGCCATCGTGATATTGAATGTGTTTGTGATTAACATGACCGCAACAAAAGTCTTGAACACCCATTTGAAGAAGATCCAGGTTTCAAAATTTGCCAGATTGTTGTGGTCAATAATCATCTGAATTAGCTCATAACAGGCAATGAAGGTCAGAATCAAGCCTGCGATTGGGATAATCACTGACTCGGAGATGTTTCGTACCATGGCAAAGACACCCGGCGAAAAATTCGCCGGGGTCATGCCAACGGAGGTTGCTATCTCGCCAACCTGGTTGTTGACGGACTCAAACATCCCCGACAGATTTCCCATAATAGCTGAAACGAGCATTTCTTTCAGCCAGTCTGTGATCTGTTGGAGTATGCTGTCCAAAGGCGATTACCTCCTTGTTTTGTGATTAACCGAACAGTCCGGAGAGCAGAGGTACAAGGGTGGTGCCGATGAGGGCAACACCGCCGCCAGCCATGAGCTGCTTCATGCCCTGGGACTTTGCGCCGGGGTTATCGTTGCCGTAGCCCTCAAGCAGATTGATTGCACCCCAGATGCCAAGACCTGCGCCCAGAGCGATAACGAGAGTCTGAAGAACGGTTACTGCGCTATTGAAAAATGCCATAATATTTTCCTCCTAAAATTTGAAATTGTTTTGAGAATAGAAAAAGCCCTCCGTACTACCGGCATCAAAACCGGACGGAAGGCTTAGTTTACGAGAATCTTTTCAAGGAACTCCTCGACGGTTATCACGCCAAGTTTCTGTTCCATTCTGCTTCTTGCATATTCAGTTTCACAATCATATATATCACCACCACCTTTCATAAGAAACAGCCAATACATTGACTGCAACAAATCTTCACGAGAAGCACAGATTGTCGGTGAAAAAACGACAGGTGAAACCTTCAGAACCTCTGCGAGTTTCGCTGTGGTTTCTGCATTAGGGGTTCGAGCGTTTTTCTCATACTGAGCAATACGGACATCCGCTGTTTTCTCCGGAATACCCCATCAGGAGTCCAAGCTCTTTCTGGGTAAGGCGGCGAAATCGTCTAACGAACTTCAATCGCTGCCCAATAGAGGTATCCGTGATCCACCAAGTCATTTTTTTACACCTCGCTTTCTGCAAATTCTCGATATACAACCTCATTTTTTTGCTCTGCGCTTGCCTACGGCTTCACTGGGGAGCAAGGTCAGGGTAGGTTGCCTGCACTTTCTGTCTGCTTCTGCGGACAGTTTCAAACCCCCGGAAAGCTGCGTCTATCCAGTTCCTTCAAAAACACAGGAACCGTCATGGCATGAATGTCGATGCCACGCAGACCGGAATAGTGTTCCAGTACCATCAGGTACAAATGATTGTCGGTATTTCTTGCCTTGTGGTCGTGTTCCAAGATGTTCTTAACCAGGGCAGATACCGTTTTCAGATTTTCCAAACAGAAACCTCCTTAATCCGCATCGACTACCACAAACTCATCACCTGCCTTGAGCTTCAACCTTCGACTCAGAAACTGCTCAATGTTGAACTCATTTCTCTTATCAAAGTCTGATGTGTACTTATAATTGGGGTGCTGCGTCAGATCGTACTTGTCAGAAAGAAACGGTCTGACACCACGCAACTGCAAAATACACTTGCTGCCATCCAGAACCGCAAGCTCATCTACGCTCGCAAGGTCTTTGCCTAACTTCTGATAATTCAAGCCGTAAGACGGGCTGTTACCTCTGGTGTTGGAGGTGTTGTAGGTGTCGATAGTTTCTTTTCCCAATGCCTGATTCAGTTCTTTGAGCGTGGTTGGCTCAGAACCACCCAGGAAAATTCGGGAATCCATGTTGCCGATGATGGTATCGGCATTGTCTTTATAAATGGCTTTCAGCTGTGATTGTGCCTGGAGAACAAGGCAAGCCGATATTTCACGGCTTCGGATTGTCGCTACCAGTTTTTCCAGATTGGGAATCTGACCGATGTTTGCCATCTCATCAATCAAGCAGCGCACATGAACCGGCAGTCTGCCGCCGTACACATCATCTGCTTTCTCGCACAACAAGTTGAACAGCTGTGTGTAAATCATGGAGATCAAAAAATTAAACGTCGCATCCGTATCTGACATAATCAGAAAGAGCGCCGTTTTCTTATCTCCGAGAGTATCCAACTGCAACTCGTCATAGGCAGTCACATCTCTGACCTCCTGAATATCAAAAGGAGCCAGACGAGCGCCGCAGGAAATCAAAATCGACTTAGCGGTCTTGCCAGAGACGAAAAGTCAAGGACTTTTTCATCAAATCCAAAAGAAGTCACATTTTGCGGACTTCCTCAGAAATATAACAAGAAATGTTGTTTGAGGTATGGATCAAGATGATGAAGAGGCAAGGTTGATTGGCTCATTGGCATTAATGCTGACTCCGGCTTATCTTCAATATAAAATACGGAATGTCGGCAGAGTAAACGCTCACCTTCTTTGGTATGCTGGTAAATTGCGACTTTATGCAATCAGCAG
>VOFK01003519.1_pt1 | contig 31623 bp, 43 predicted proteins | sample 5384121 | NCBI WGS metagenome assembly VOFK01 (sample SAMN12384730, study PRJNA508395) | human gut metagenome | isolation source: healthy gut J | host: Homo sapiens | reverse complement strand
CTCGGTTGTGCTTCGTTCGGTGTACGTATTGCTTGCTTGATCCGGAAGGCTTGTCGTCCTTGTTAGGTGGTCATGAGCTGATGGCAGGTCGCCGCCCCAGCTCTATGTTCGTCGCTCCCAATACCTTCAATTGGTACGTATGGTTTTTGTCATTCATGAGATAGCTGAAATGGTTGCCCCTGGAATATGGGGCAATATGCTTTCATGGTAATCAACCTGTGCAACATGCTGATTACTTGTACACCGCGTCGGTCAGCCTTGAAAGCTCAGCATCATACTGCAATGTTACAATGGGGCTCTATAATCTTTCGGGTCCGGAAGGTTACTGTGGTGACGAGGACAACGGACAGATCCCCCCGGCTTGCTGCATTTACGGCGCTTGGCTTCTATCCGTGTGTCCCGGTGCATCCGAATATGTTTTGGGCAGCCCGCTATTTCCGAAGGCTACTCTTCACGCTCCGTGGAGAGAAAAACATTTACGATTCATGCTGAAGGTGTATCAGCTACCAATTGTTATATTCGTTCGGCTGAATTAAATGCTGAAGGGTTTACTCGTAATTACTAAACATGAAGAGTTGGTAGGCGGTGGAGAATTCCGTTTGGTTGTGGATAGTGTTCTAATAGAGAAAGAGGGATACATCTGGAAGATTTTCCGTATTCTTACAGTAAATGATGCTCTGAAAATGGAAATCTTGTCAAGAGCAGTTTCTATAATGTGTGTGTAACTGTTGATGAAAGAATCTCAAGTAGTCATTAGCGTAAAATAACACTTTTGAAACAGACCATCTGTTTGCCCTGAACGCACTTGCCACTGTGTTTCATGCAGACAGATGGTCTTTGTTTGCCTCAGATAGATGGTATAAATGCCACACCTAGCTTTCCCCCATGCCAATACTTTGAATTGACCAAATGACCAGATCTCTACTGTATGAGGTATGGCATTTTTAATAGTTGAGGGCATTCGAACTAGCATGTTGAAATTTATGGAATGGGTAGGTACAAAAAGAGGAGAAGCTATCCTCCTCTTATAAATTTGAATCAGATTTTGTCCGTGGAAAAGCGAAGTCAAGTAATTTCTGCTTTTTATATTGAGTATATTTTTTCTTTAGAATCTGATTTATTTATTCCAATGCGGAAAGCGTAATAGCTACGCTATCTTTTTAATCTCTGGACGTGGACCTGGTCCTATTTCAGCGTTGTACAAATCAGATTTAATACAACTCGGAACGAGATATTTCAAGGTCATGAGCATATTTCAGCCATAATTCGTGGTCGGTGTAGTGCTGGAGAGAAGTCAATAGTACCCTCCAGGTGATCTTAATGCCTTTCTAGTTTGTTTAATTCATAACCAGCGTGAATCGCATCGTTCTCCCATGCTCTGTGTACGTGCATAGTATTCGCGCATATCTTCCTACGGTGGTAAGAATACTCACGTGAAGCTGCATTCATGTGGTTACTAGGTAAGTCAAACTTGATCTTAGATTAGACTGGTTTGTAAACAAGGCAGGGCAGATTAAAGTCAGTTCCGGTTTTAAAACTGGCTTTTATATCAATGGCACCATTTCCATGGATAGTTATGTTATGGGGACATTAACTTTGATGGCTCCAATTCTGCAATTACAGTTAGACTTATTTTCGGCCTGTTTCCATGCTGAAATCACTGAGGGATCGTTGTTGATGGAGCGACAGTTAAATTCGGGACACTTGTTGCAATACTTCTTGTGCATCATAGCGCAAAGCCAATCATTTGTCCGGTAGCCATATCGAATGAAATTCCCCAATCATTGTTTTTCGAAGCGTACGTAACGGCGTTCTTCTTCGTAAGCTTTTATTCATTCAGTATCGGTCTTGATTTCAGAAGGTTTATTAATCTTCTCATTTTAGAGCAAACTGTTCGGTTGCTACTACATGACACACAGTCATGTTTCAGTTTCACTTCAAAATTTTGAAATACTCTGCATTAGGGTCAGTCAGATAACGCCATTGGAACATGAATTTTCGCTCGTTTGGCTTCCATCGGGCAGGCCGAACTCTTCTTCTTTATAACTTCAAAATACCTTTTCAAGTGTATAGTGAAGGGTTGAGGTGAGGTCATATTGATAGAACTTGCCCGTAGTAACTTGATTTGTGTAGTTCGACACTGTTTTTGTCATCTAATCTTGAATGATGTATTTATATACTTTTACTTCCAATAGCTTGGGAGTAACACGACGGCTTTTCCACAGACACCATTGCAGCAAAAGTCATTGTCACTGAAACTACCCAAAGTAAAGGTGGTCTTTGCTTCACCCGGTTTGCTGAGCCTGATCTACCCAATCCCAAATGCAGCCATACCAATCATGCATAAATGATATTCAATGTAATCCCAGGCCTTTCAAGATTCTCTACGGCATTTCCTCATGGTGGGCGTATTCGCAAAGAAAGTAGGCTTGTCCTCGTGTTTGCTTGTCCTGCTCTATCATGCTTTCTCGATAGAAGGATACATACGTGAGCTCCATGTTCGCCTGGTCATTCATGCCTTCATAATTGAATGGAGATGGTCATCAATAGCTCTGGCAGCTTTGGCATTAAACTACTGCATTGCAACCTCCACCAGACTCATTGCCTAATGACCAAAAGATTACGGATGCAGGTGATTTTTGTCACGCTCACTACGCCGTACCATATGGTCGACGAAGCGCCGCCTCCCATGCGGGATTATTGGTTAATGACATGACATTCCTCGATCGGCTTCATTCATGACGGTATTAAAGTAATCAACAGCCTGCACATTTTCGGATCATTGGGATAATGACTTGTACGGGATGGTATTTAAATTATGACGCTTGAACAAAAGGATGTCTTCAATCATACTTCTACAGATTAAGCTTCCCATATTGTGGATGAATGTCGTATGATTGGCCTTTTGAATAGAGTCAATATGCCATTGATATATACTTTATTGTTACGAATTTCTATACGGCGAAACTGTATTGCTGTGTAGTGGCTTCTGGTCACTTTCCTCGCTCATCCAGCAATTTACATTGGATTGTATATAGATAGGGGAGTTCTAAAATTTTACAGTTTAGATCATGAATACCCCTTTGCTGTTTATTATTACTTTTTCCGGCAGCCAGAGCACCGGTTTCAGTAACGAACTGTTTGAGATTTCTTCCCGCTTCATCGAGCAGTGAGACACGTACGGAAGCCATTTTTTGATTGCTTTCCATGGTTTTGATTTTTGCTTTTCACACGTTTAGTTCTGCTTTGTCATAGCGAGAACTGAGAACGGAAGTCAGATGCAGATCACGTAATTGTACTTTGGGACTGGCTACAAGATATACGTCGCGATGGATTCCCACTTAAGCGAAACATATCCTGATCTTCAGATAGCTACCGTCGACCAACGGTAGACTTCCACTGCAACTCTGTTTTTGCCCGGATGTATGATAACGGTGATATTGAAGGGCATCATTATTGGCTCCTTGCCATATCCCACTTTTTCCCATTAATCCATAGATACATGGCACTATATACGCCATCGAAATGTAACAAATACTTCCTTGTCTATCCAGCCGGCAGGTAAAGTGAATTCATGGCGATAAGACCCGATGGCATTTGGCTCTTTTCAGCCAATGCTGTCTTTGGTATTGAAAGGTATTGCTGATGGAATGGATAAGTGATATTGGTATGATGGTACCGTAGCCATGCCCATTTTTCCCAATTGGAGGGACAGGGATTTCCAGCCCACGCTGATACGTCATAGTTAGTTTTATAGAAATCCCTTCCGGACGATCTTCGGGTGTTTCACCCAGTTAAATCTCCCAATTACCGTTCAGCAATACATAACGGCTGAACGGGTGCGTTCCCTCAAGGGCGACGGTAAGCAGGATTCGCTTTTCTGCATTTCTTCCATATTAATGGTATGTCTGCCTTCTTTGTTTATGGCAAAGATGTTTTTGGTTTTCCCAATCATTGTTGCTGTGGGTTTTCATGGATCAGCTTTACTTTCACATTGATTTGACCAGAATCCATCAAGTTGATTGCTGGTGGATACTGCTCAACTGGAAAGAGGGTTCTCCTCCTACCAGGCCTGCATCTGAAACTCCCAGATTATATCCACTTCGCCACGCTGGTAAAAAAATATAATTCCCATTGGATTGCTGATTAACTTTCCATCGCTGGTTTTGAGTTGTTCAAATTATTGCTCCATTGCAGGATACTTCGTTCTACAGCCCATCTCCACCATTGTCAATGGCTTGCTGTGGAGACAGAGTGACTGACTAAAATAAATATCTTTTTCTATGGGTAAGAACGCCATATTTTTGAGATTTCTTTACCAGGAACACGTCTGAAATGAATATTTTGGAACCGGTGTCCACGCTTTCCTGATTATCCATTAAGACGCCAGTAATGTATCTCATATACCGCCGCCCTGAGTCTATGTTTGTGCTGTGGCTTTAAAAGATTGCAAACTTAAGTATACCGGATAATTATGATGCTAATTTTTATACATTGTTTTTTTTATTTGGTATTCAGCTTGTTTATAGATTCCAAACTGGATAGCCGGGGCAGGCGCGTCCAAATCTTCAATACGAAGGCGTACATATTTGGCTGTTGCGGAACTTAGTAAATTACAATCCATTTATATCAGTACCACTGTTTTTTTCTTATTTCCGGGACAGATGTCCAATTTTTGCCGTTGTTGGAATTGTTCACGCTCCAACTTGGGAGTACAGTGTCAGTTCTACAATGCTTCCACTCTGCCATGAGACAGTCGAGAAGTAGTGGAATGTGGTAAGGTGAAAGGTGATATCACTACGTTTTCCATCGCGTCCGGCATAGTAAGTCTGTTTGTCGTTATCTCAGTCAGATATTTGGCATCAAACTTGGCTCCACGATTACTAGTTTGCGTTGGCACGGCTGCCCTGTTAACAAGGTTTTACCAAAAGTTTCACGAAAAGCTATATGCAATGAATCTTTAGAATGAAGCAGCGTCCTCCTCTGCGGTCGGGCGGGAGGAGGTTAAGCAAATAGCACGACAGGTGCCCCCTACTGAGGTGCAGTGGAGTATCCCATAACTCTTTTACGGTCTTTACACGGCTGTCTTCTTTCCTCGTGGTGGAACCAGCTGGGACGGATGGATACGTCTGTTTCCGCAGGTACATAAGCTATTTCCATTGTATGGCTACGCTTCATTCAGTGCTTGGCGCTGGTAGGCTGCCTCGTCACGAATAGCAATAGAAGTCTGTAGTTGCCCAGCGAGTAAGGATCGCCTGCTTCTCCGGCTTCATTACCCATCCAGCGTACAGTCAGCGAAAAAGGATAAGAATTCTTTTTGTTCCTGAAAGATTACACAGTCAGGTTGTCTTTCTCACGTAACCAATTTTATACCACCAATGGGTATAGAGAGGAGTAGTAAGTTCATCAGCTCCTGCCATCCCGCAGGTTTCCATATATTTTCCCATAATCACCTTCGCTTTCAGTTCTTCCTAACTGGGCAGCATAGCTATGGTGCGTATTTCTCTGTTGTATAATCCGGTCGCAGATGCTCGTGGCGGTCGTAAGCGGACCAAGATAAATACCCGCTTTGATGCCGGAGCCTTCACAGGCAGCTAGGTTCACAAATTCGCGCACTGGCATCGCCTTCTCCCGCTGGCACTTTCCAAGAGTGGGAGTTTCTTTGCGCAGTAGTCTTCGTATATTTGCCTCGGCCAGGCAAAAGCCATCGGCATGTTTGGCCGTGAGGATGAAGCCGCCGGTATGCCGGCTGATTTAGTGGGTTCGGTAACCATTGCTCGCAATCTAATGGGCAGGATTGAATATGGCTGTAGATGCTCTTCGTCCTTCTGCTGGACAAAAGTTCGAGTATTGATGCCGAAGTGGAAGAACGCAATCATTTCACGATTGTACCATTCTATCTGTCGTTGGCAATTGGGAGTCAAACCGCAAGGTTCGGGTGCTTTCGCGCTGTTGCCTCGATACAGTGGCTGCCGCGGTAAGTCCGGCAGCGAGTAGTCAGCGCTTTTTTCAATTTCGCGTTACTCTCAATTAATAAATATGAGAAATAGATACGTGTTTTTGGAACCGTAGGTTAAAATTAAGAAATGAAGTTAGTAATTGGATTGTGCGTAAGGTGCGAATGTTAAGGACAGCCATTTTTGGCGGGACTTGGTTTTTATGGCCGAGCAAATAGTGTCGTAAGTAAAGGAGGAAAAAATATGGATAGGAAAGCAATGTATAAGCTGAGTTATGGATTGTTCGTGCTGACTGCCAGGGAAGACGGAAAAGACAATGGATGTATTATTAATACAGCCATTCAGGCAGCTTCAGAGCCGAACCAGTTAAGCATCTGCTTCAACAAGGCAAATTACACGCATGATATGATTCAAAGAACCGGAAAATTTACTGTATCAGTCTTAAGTCAGAAGGCACAGTTTAAATTGTTCAAACATTTTGGCTTCCAATCAGGAAGAGATACCAATAAGTTTGAAGCATTTGAGCAGTGTGCCAGGGGCACAAATGGTATTTATTATATTACAGAAGGTACAAAAGCATACATTTCTGTGACAGTTACTAAAACAGAGGACTTGGGTTCACATACGATGTTTATCGGTGAGATAACCGATATGGAAGTTTTAAGCAATGTTCCTTCAGTAGCATATGCCTACAAGATGAAATATGATGCTATTAAAAAAGAAGGCAGGCAGAAAGAATTGTGGTCAAGTTGACCACAATACAGGAAAGAGGAGTATTGACGTAATCGGAGAACTTTGTGGTGACAGTGCGAAGCAGGTGCAGCGTTATATCAAAATAACAGAATTGATACCGGCTCTATTGGATAAGGTGGATGACGGATCAATGGGATTTACCCCGGCGGTGCAGTTATCTTATCTGAAAAAGAAAGAACAGCAAGAAATTATTGATGCAATGGAGGCAACCCAATGTACGCCATCGCTTTCGCAGTCAATAAGGATCAAGAAATTAAGTGAGGCTGGAAAGCTTACAGAAAGCGAAGCTGAAGGAATACTTGGAGAGATAAAACAGAAGGAAGCAGACAGAGTAGTTTTTAAGAATGAACAGTTATACAGATCCCATACCATTGCCGTGGAAATCGGATGAGGAAGCATTGAAAGACTTCTGGGATTATTGTGAAGAGAGACAGAGGGAAGAACGTATAATAGCAGAGATGAAAATTAAGGGTTGAGAAGTCAGTGCCTTTGGAAAAAGTATGGGGGTAAAATATATATACGAGAAGTCTATACATAGGAATTTACAGGAAGTGTGACAAGAAAGCCAAAACGGTATACTGGGAAAAAAGATTAAGAAAAGAATAAAGAGCTGGTTTTAATTGTAAAATTTATGGGGAACTAACATCAGCTTATTGACACAAATATAAAAATAAATATAATAATAGTTGAGTAGTTGTTCAACTATTATTATTTGGAGGTGAATATATGCCAAAAACGTCTTATATTTGTAATTGCGATGTAATTCATGAGGATATTGTGAATGATGTGAAATCCAAGATGCAGCCAAAAGATGATTATATCCAGTTGGCATCTTTATTTAAGCTATTTGGAGATGGTACCAGAGTACAAATCTTACACGCTCTAGAACAGAGTGAGATGTGTGTATGTGATCTTGCAGTGCTACTGGGGGTAACGAAATCTGCAATCTCACACCAGTTAAAGGCATTGCGTCTTGCGAATTTGGTAAAATTCCGTAGAGAAGCGCAGATAGTTTACTACTCGCTGGCAGATGATCATGTGAAAGAGATTATTGACAAGGGATTTGAGCATCTTTGGCAGAAATAATATTTTTTAACATTATAGTTGAGTAATTGAACAATTAAACAAATTATAAGGAGATTATCATGAAACGCATATTTCTATTAAAAGGGTTGGACTGTCCGAATTGTTCCGCAAAAATTGAAAAAGAAGTCGGAGAGTTGGATGGAGTGCAATCCTCAGTTGTAAATTTGATGAAGCAGACGCTTACAATCAATGTTACTCAGACAGCCGCAGATACGATAGCCAGTCAGATTGAAACGATTGTTCATAGTCATGAGCCAGATGTGGAAGTTTCTGAAATTGTACAGGAATCTTATATACCGGAAAAAAAGCAGGAGGCCAATGAATCCTATAACAATGAGGATAAGAAGTTGACAGTTCGTTTAGAGATTGGTGCAGCAATCTATGCTATTGGTATGGCATTGACTGTTTTTGCGAAAGTGCCACTGCCTATCGAGTTAGCTTTTCTCATTGCTTCTTATATTATTCTTGGCGGGGATGTTGTATGGCAGGCTGTGAGGAATATTTCAAAGGGACGTGTATTTGATGAACATTTTTTGATGAGTGTTTCTACGATTGGGGCTTTTGTCATTGGTGAATATCCAGAAGCAGTTGCTGTTATGCTATTCTATCAGGTAGGTGAATTTTTTCAGTCATTGGCTGTTAAGCGTTCCAGAAAATCTATATCAGATTTAATGGATATACGTCCGGATTCTGCTACAGTAAGAAGGAACGGAGAATTGATTACCATATCTCCTGAAAGTGTCTCCATTGGTGAGATTATTATTGTAAAGCCTGGTGAAAAAATCCCATTAGACGGTGTGGTATTGGATGGAGATTCTATGCTGGATACGAGGGCCTTAACTGGAGAATCGGTTCCGAGAAGCGTTCATAAAGGAGACGAAGCACTTTCCGGTTGTATGAATCAGACGGGTGTTTTAACGATTAAGACAACGAAAGCATTTGGTGAATCTACTGCTTCAAAGATTATTGATCTTGTGGAGAAATGCGTCAAGCCGAAAAGCACCAACAGAAAATTTTATTACTACATTTGCACGTTATTATACTCCTGTGGTTGTAATCTTAGCAGCTATTCTGGCAATTCTGCCACCGATCCTTCTTGGTGGAGGTTGGACAGAGTGGATTCGCAGAGGATTTGTTTTCCTTGTGGTATCTTGCCCATGTGCATTGGTTATTTCAATCCCGCTGACTTTCTTCGGAGGTATTGGTGCGGCATCTAAACGAGGTGTTCTTGTAAAAGGAAGTAATTATTTAGAGGCGCTTAATAATGTCAGCATTATTGTGTTCGATAAAACTGGAACACTTACAATGGGTGTTTTCAATGTGACTGATATTCTGCCTGCAAATGGATTTTCAAAAGAACAGGTTCTGGAGTATGCGGCCCAGGCAGAGAGCTTTTCTAACCATCCTATTGCAAAATCCATTCTCTCTGCTTATGGAAAAGAAATTGACCAATCAGTTATCTCTGATTACAAGGAAATTTCCGGATATGGAATCAGTGCCATGGCAGGAAAGAAGAAAGTTTATGCTGGCAATACGAAACTTATGGATTCAGAGCATGTGGAGTACACAGCCTGTGAAAAAGTTGGTACAAAGGTTTATGTAGCAGTAGATGGTCAATATGCCGGATGCATTTTGATAACAGATGAAGTAAGCCGGACAGCAAAAAAGCAATTTCTGATTTGAAACATATCGGTGTGGAAAAAACAGTCATGCTTACTGGTGATGATGAAAAAATCGGAAGGCTGTTGCGGAAGAATTGCAGTTGGATGAATATTATGCACAGCTGTTTCCTGATCAAAAAGTGGAAAAGGTTGAGCTTTTAGACAGTAAAAAGAGACAGGGAAGCAAATTAGCTTTTGTTGGTGATGGTATCAATGACGCTCCTGTCCTTGCTCGTGCGGATGTTGGTATCGCAATGGGTGGTCTTGGTTCAGATGCGGCCATTGAAGCTGCGGATGTGGTTCTGATGACAGATGAACCGTCTAAGCTGGTGGACGCGATTGAAGTAGCAAAAGCAACAAAGCAAATTGTCATGCAGAATATAGTGATTGCCCTTGGAATTAAGAGTGTGTTCCTGATTCTTGGCGCTCTTGGTATTGCGGGAATGTGGGAAGCTGTATTTGGTGATGTAGGCGTTACCATAATTGCCGTCTTGAACGCAATGAGGATTTTGAAAAAATAAGAAATGAGGTGGCAATGTGAAACGAAAACTGATTCTGTTAGTTGTTACGATTGTTTTTCTTGTAGGGTTTGGTGTCATTTTACATTCACCGCCTTCTATGATTGATGCAGTCACAGGAGCAACACCGAAGTCAAAAAAGGCGGCTCAAGCCTCCGCACAGTTGGAAGGCTCTTATGTTCTCGGTATTAATATGATGTCAGATGGTCTCGACAACGAGAACACCCGGAATAAATTAAAAGAATTGGCACTGGACGATTCGGAAACAAATGAAACAGATCTCATGAAAACGGACATTAGTTTTCGGTTATATGTATCTGAGACGGATTATCCGCTTGTCAGTTATGCTAAGAAACTCTGTGACAGGTTGAAACAGGCCGGTTTCCGTAGATCTGAAAGAGTACAGTAACACAATGATGCTATCAAGAGTGGTAAGTGGAAAGTATGATGTATTCCTGGCATCGGATGATTTTATTGACGTTACAACGCTAACACAGATGGACTATATGATCATGGACAGCGAAGAAATGAGGTGAGCGGGAATTTATGAGAAAATGGAATACGATTTTGTCTGTTTTAATGCTTCTCATTTTTATGATTCATGGAATCATGGGCAGCTTTATGCTGAACGGAATTGGAAGTAGTGCAGGGAAATTTCTTGCATGGATTGGTGTTGGTATTCTTGTTGTGCATACGGTGATTGGTGTCATCCTGACAGTTCAGAGTTTACAGACAGCGAAGCAATCAGGAAAAATGTATCTGAAACAGAACGCCATATTCTGGGCGAGACGAGCCAGTGGGCTGGCAATACTGATTCTGCTGTTATTCCATATTGGCTTGTTTGGAAAGGTGCAGAATGGGACATATATTTTGTTCCCTTTTACAACGGTAAAGATGGTAACTCAGCTTTTGTTCGTAGCGGCAATCTTTGTTCATATTTTTATCAATATCCGCCCATTGCTCGTATCACTGGGAATCGTCAGTTATAAAGAACGAAGGAGTGATATTTATTTGATCCTTTCGGTGCTTCTTCTTTTTATAGCGGGAGCGGTTATTTTATATTATATTGGGTGGCAATATCTATGAGTAAGACAATTATTATTATAGGTGCTGGACTGGCAGGACTTTCAGCGGCTTTGCAGGCAGCGGAAAATGGATGCAATGTAAAATTGGTTTCCTCCTTTCCATCAGAGCGGGCACAGTCTGTTATGGCGGAGGGCGGTATCAACGCAGCTTTGAATACAAAAGATGAAAACGACAGTCCCGAAGAACATTTCACAGATACAATAAAGGCAGCATGCGGTCTGGCAGATCCAAATGCAGTTTGGGGAATGACACAGGCAGCACCGGAGCTGCTGCACTGGCTGCTAAAACTTGGAGTTAAATTTAACATGAGTGGCTATGATGATGTGGATCTGCGGAATTTTGGCGGGCAGAAAAAGAAACGGACTGCTTTTGCACAGAGCGATACCGGGAAGCAGATCATGACAGCTATGATAGACGCTGTTCGCAGGAAAGAAGCATCTGGTATGGTAGAACGGTTCAGCCATCATTCATTCCTAACACTTCGTCTGTGTGACAATATTTGTTGTGGCTGCGTAATCAGGGATGAATACAGTCAGGAGACTGTGGAATTACCGGGGGATGCGGTTATTGTTGCCACCGGTGGTATGCACGGATTGTTTGGAAATACAACGGGTTCGCTGAGCAATACAGGAGAAGTCACCGCAGAATTGTTCCGGCTTGGTGTTCCTCTGGCAAATGGCGAGATGATCCAGTATCATCCGACAACTGTGAAATGTGGTGGAAAACGCATGCTCATCAGCGAGGCGGCCAGAGGGGAAGGTGGCAGGTTGTTTGCCATGAAAGATGGAAAACAATGGTATTTCATGGAGGAAAAATACCCGGAGCTTGGAAATCTGATGCCACGAGATATTACCGCCAGAGAGATATGGAAGGTCAGCCATGAATCAGAGGTATTTCTTGACATGACGGAAATATCGGACGAGATTATTTCAAATAAGCTATCTGGTCTGGCAGACGATTGTATGACCTATCTGCATAAAGATATACGAAAGGAACCGGTGTCTGTTTTACCGGGAATTCACTATTTTATGGGAGGCATTCTGGTGGATGAGCAGCACAGAACGCCGATTCAGAATCTTTGCGCTGCCGGAGAATGCTGTGCCCAATATCATGGTGCCAACCGTCTTGGTGGAAATTCTCTGTTAGGAGCGTTATACGGAGGACGTGTTGCGGCAAAATCAGCATGTGAACAGGCAGATGTAGTAGATCTATCTTGTGCGACACAGATAGATTTTCCACCAGCGTCCCAAATTTCAGAAATAAAGCAATTAAACAAAGTGATGCAGGAGACTATGGGCGTTGTCAGAAATGAGAATACGTTGTTAAATGGGATTCAAACGGTACAAGCGCTGACAGGAAATCTTCCATTGCTTGGCATGGCAGTTCTAAAGAGTGCTCTTGCAAGAAAAGAAAGCCGTGGTGCACACTGGCGGGAGGATTATCCGAAGAGCAATGACGATGATTACCTTAAAACAACGGTAGCCAGATTTGATGGAAAGCAGATACAGATTTCCTTTGTACCTGTTCCAGAAAGGCGGTGATTCACTTGGTATATAAAATAAGAATCAGGCGGCAGGAGAGTCAGAAATCAGACAGTTATTGGCAGGAATTTGAGTATGACGGAAGCAAAAACAGCTCTGTTGCCAATGTTCTAAAGGAATTGAACAGTAGAACCCCTTTGAAAGATAATTCAGGAAATATAGTTACTCCCATCAGCTGGGAATGTAGCTGTATGGTGCGAAAATGTGGGGCTTGCGCCATGCTGATTAACGAACGTCCGAGGCTGGCATGCTCTACATTTCTACATACGTTAAAAGGTTCTACAATCACCTTGGAACCTTTAAGCAAATTTCCGCTTGTAAGAGATTTGATCGTTGACCGGTCAATTCTGTTTGAAAATTTGAAAAAACTGAACCTTTGGCTTGAAAGTGAAGCTTATATGAATCCGTGGACACATGAACCGAGATACCAGTCGGCACGCTGTCTGATGTGTGGCTGCTGCCTTGAAGTGTGTCCTAACTTCTCTTCAAAGGGTACTTTTGCTGGAGCGGTTGCAGCAGTCAACGCTTTTCGGATTCTGAATGAAGAACAGGAAAGCACTCATTTGAATGAGATTTCTGCTGAATATAAGAAGAGATTTTTTGAAGGATGCGGGAAGTCGTTATCTTGTCATGATATTTGTCCGATTGGTCTGCCTGTGGAAGAACTGCTTGTAAGGTCGAATGCAGCGGCTGTTTGGGGCAAATAAAATGGATGATAAAAGCTATAATGAATGTATGAAGAGAATCAAAAACTTGATTCTCTTTTAAGATAATGATGCATACAGGGAGACAGAATGCAGTAATTTCTTAAACAAATTATGTATTTGAGGAGAAAACAGTATGTGGTTTTGGTGGTTTATTTTGATATGTGATTGTCTTATTCAGCGATTATGATAATTGCGGGCAGAATGATGTGGAAACATTGTCCAAAGAAGATCAATGGAGTTGTACCGAACTAAGATGTCAATGATAAATATGGATACTTGAGATTTGCACATGACCATGCAGGAAAACTTTGGTGGAAAGTCGGTATTGGTCTGTTGGGACCTACAATGCTTATACATATTCCTTTTTATGGAGCAAGTGATGATACAATAGGAATATCAAGCATTATTATCATTGTAATACAACTGGTATTTTTAATAGGCTCTATTTTCCCGACGGAAAAGTCATTAAAAAACAATTTCAATGAGGATGGAACAAAGCGATAACTTCAAGTTTGGAGAATTGAAAAAACGGAATTTACCTATTAAGACATATAAACTCTTGACAATAAAGCTCCTATATAGTATGTTTTTAACAACCTACTATATAGGAGCTTTTGTATGGAAATGAATGGAGGATTTCTTGTCACCAAAATAAAACAGCTTGGAGACCGGATTTTCGAGAAGATTCTCAGTGAAAAGAATATTGATGCGTTTAATGGAGCCCAGGGGCGTATTCTTTATGTGCTGTGGCAGGAGGATGGTATCTCAATCAGGTCACTCTCGACTAAATGCGGATTAGCGATAACATCTCTTACTACGATGCTGGAAAGAATGGAAAATCAAGGGCTGATAAGCCGTGTTCAGTCTGAAACGGACAAAAGGAAAACACTCCTGTTTCTGACTGAGAAAGCACATGCCTTAAAGGGCGAGTACGATTCTGTATCTGATGAGATGGGCAATATTTACTACAAAGGTTTTTCAGAGGAAGAAATTACCCGGTTTGAGGAATGCCTCGACCGCATCAGAAAGAATCTTGAGGAGTGGCAGAAGTCATGAGTATTTGTATCAAAGATCAGATTCAGAACATGAATATCGTCATTGGCTGCACAGTGGGGTGTTCATATTGCTATGCCCGCAACAACGTGAAACGCTGGCATATGATTGATGACTTCGCTTACCCGGAATTCTTTCCGGGTAAGCTCAAGATGATGGAAAAGAAACGTCCGCAGAACTTTCTTCTTACCGGGATGAGCGATCTCTCTGGCTGGAAGTCAGAATGGAGAGACGAGGTATTTGAAAAAATCCGTGAAAAATCCACAGCATCAGTTCCTGTTCCTTACCAAGCGACCTGATCCGCTGGATTTTGATACCGATCTGGAAAACGCATGGTTTGGCGTTACGGTGACGAGGAAAGCAGAACTGTGGCGTATCGACGCCCTTCGGAAAAACGTCAGAGCAAAACATTACCATGTTACCTTTGAGCCGTTATTCGACGATCCCGGCACAGTTGACCTTTCCGGAATCAATTGGATCGTTGTCGGCACCATGACCGGAGCTCAGAGCAGGAAGATTCATACGGAGCCGGAATGGGCATGGTCTCTGGCGGATCAGGCACATAAGCTCGGCATTCCGGTGTTTATGAAGGAAGACCTTGTCCCTATCATAGGGGATGAAAATATGATTCAGGAAATGCCGGAAGAATTTAATAAAGTGTTAGAGGTACAGAAATCATGGAAGAAGTAATAAATGGAATCCTCATTCGTGAGGTGGAAACAAAGAATATCATGACTAAGTCTAGTCTGCCGGTAGGCGGTTACTCGGTCAATCCCTATGTGGGCTGTACACATGCCTGCAAGTATTGCTATGCTTCTTTTATGAAGCGCTTTACCGGGCACAAGGAGGAATGGGGCACTTTCCTTGATGTGAAGCATTGGCCGGAAATTAAAAATCCGAAGAAATATGCCGGACAGCGGGTGGTCATCGGTTCTGTGACAGATGGCTACAATCCACAGGAGGAGCAATTCGGGAATACCAGAAAACTTCTGGAGCAGCTGATCGGCAGTGACGCAGATATTCTGATCTGCACAAAGTCGGATCTTGTGGTACGGGATATTGATCTGTTGAAGAAGCTTGGACGTGTAACCGTTTCATGGTCGATCAACACACTAGATGAAAATTTCAAGAACGATATGGACTCTGCTTCGAGCATTGAGCACCGTATCGCTGCTATGAAGCAGGTATATGAAGAAGCAGGTATCCGTACAGTCTGTTTCGTATCCCCGGTATTCCCCGGTATCACGGATTTTGAAGCAATCTTTGAGCGGGTAAAGGATCAGTGCGATCTGTTCTGGCTGGCTCGAAAATCTCAATCTTCGAGGCGGTTTCAAAAAGACAATTATGGATTATATCGCCGGACAATATCCTGATCTTGTACCACTTTACGACGAGATCTATAACAAGCATAACCGCAGCTACTTTGAAGCACTTGAAGTAAAAGCTGAGAAAATGGCTAAGAAGTATGATTGTGCCTTTGTGGATAATGAAATGCCTTATGGCAGAGTCACGCAGGGGCATCCGGTGATCGTAGATTATTTCTATCATGAGGAAATCCGTGGGACAGAGAATACCGGAAAAAGAAATCGCTAACTTCAAGTTTGCAGAACTAATAGAGAAGTAACATATAAAACAATAAATATGGTCAAAAAAACATCGACATCCGACCTACAGCACGTTATAATATAGTTAATCTAATAAGAAAACCGAGGATTTCCTTGACTTAGGTTGACTAATCATTGTATGTATTTACAGTGGTATCTCGAGCTCCTAAGACCTTATTGTAGGTTCGATTCCTATAGGGAACGCTCTATTTTAAGCGGTAATGAGAGAAAAATCATTGCCGTTTTTTTGTTGTTTTTCTGCTAACAGCAAATCAAAAAAATGAGTATTTTTGCTAACAGAAAATGCAAATTGCTAACAAAATTATTGTAGATTTGCTAACAGGAATGAAAAGCTTATAATGCAGTTGGTGTAAAAGGTTGTAAATTTCTTGTAGCTAACAAAGGGTGATGATAAAAAATTTCTGCTTGAAAATATCAAGCCTGAATGAGTATTCCGTTCAGATTAGATTAGGTTCTAATCTGGGCGGATTTTTTTTTATTTCAGGAAGAAGGAGGATGCCTATGGCAGAAAAAGTGGATCAGATGGATCCAAATGAAAAAAGATCGTTGAAATAGCGATTGAACGGCTAAGAGTATTTTTGAAAACCATCCGTTTCGAGTGGAAATGGGTAGCCAGATGAAAAAAATCTTCAGGACAGTATCAAAGCAATACGGAATAATAACTCGGTAATAGTGAGACCACGAAAGGAAGGATACTACGAAATCATATCAGGTCATAGAAGAATATTTGCAGCGGAAAAACTGGGATATAGAAAAGTACCTACGATAATCCGCTACATGACAGATGATCAGGCAGTTATCGCAATGGTAGATTCAAACTTTGCAAAGAGAGAGAATCCAACCGAGTGAAAAAGCATTTGCCTATAAGATGAAATATGATGTGCTCAAAAGAAAATCAGGAAGAAGGAAAGCTGGCCAAGTTGACCACAATTCAGGGAAAAAGGGATTGGAGATTATTAGTGAGGAAACTGGAGACAGTCCTAAGCAGGTACAGAGATATATCAAGATGGCTGATCTGATTCCTGAATTATTGGAAAAGGTAGATGATGGTTCAATGGGATTTACTCCGGCTGTGCAGATAGCATATCTAAAGAAAAAAGAGCAGAAGGACGTACTTGATGCTATGGAATTAACACTATGCACACCATCGTTATCGCAGGCAATGCGTATGAAAAAAGCTGAGTGCTGATGGGAAACTAACAACCCAGAGAGTTGAAGATATTCTAAGCGAAATAAAAGCAGAAAGAAACAGACAGGGTAGTGTTTAAGAATGATCAGCTTCATAAGTATTTTCCAAAGAATTATTCTACGGAACAGATGAAGAGAGAAATAATTGAACTTTTGAAATTGTATGTAATGAATTATTAAAAACAGGAGGAAAGGTTATGTGTAAGGTTATTGCAGTATCAAATCAAAAAGGTGGAGTCGGAAAGACCGTATCATGTGTGAATCTGGGGATAGGTCTGGCTCAGGAAGGAAAGAAAGTTCTGCTGATAGACGGAGATCCACAGGGAAGTCTGACAATCAGCCTTGGATATGAGGAGCCGGATGAAATGGAGTATTCTCTGGCAACACTCATGGTGAATATTGTAAATGATGAAAAACTGAATATTGAAAAAACAATCCTTCATCATAAGGAAGGCATCATTCATTATAGAAATTACACTTTGCTGAGTTACATTAGAAAGGTTCGGATAATTTTTCAATGGGTCAGTACAGAATACAGGCATAAATTCTTTAATGGGATTTACCAATAGAAAAGGTCAGCAAGAAGGGTACAGGATGAATGGTGCAGATGCTGATCAGACAGCAAAACACGGGTGGCTGTTCCGGAAGGGGTGGATGCGGAACTTTTGATGAAGGTTCTGAGAAATCCGGAGATGACGGCTTTGCTGACGAGCCTGGCGAAGAGCTTGAATTAAAAACAGGTCAGAGATTCGATTCTGCATTAGTGGCGGGATCATGATGCTGTATAAATTAGCTATCAACAGGGTAAGATATTATTACAGTTGCCAACGATCAAGTAAAAATGAATTCTACTTGACATATCGGAAAGTTAACATATAATGAGATTGAGGAGGTGTCGTATGAATAGCTATGCAAAGTATATTGAAACTGTGATCGAACAGGAGCCTGAGAACAAGCTTTTGGAAGCAAGCATTTTATATCAAAAATCGTTCGGCACTGTTCCTGAAATGACCTACTATAAAACATTGAAAGAATGAGCAAACAAGGTTCCCTTTGTACATCTTACCAAGGGTCTTTATTACAGACCAAAGAAATCTCGCTTTGGAACAATTCCAATCAGTGAAAAAGAGATTATTGGTCACTATACGAACAATGGCCGGGGAATTGTAATTGGCTACAGACTTTACAATCAAAAAGGGCTTAACAACACAGATAAGCAAACGGGTTGAGGTTCTTTCTTCTGCTGTTACAGAACAAAAGAAAAATATCCAAAATATTTGTGTGACAAACAGTGGGATTGATTTGACGCAGGAGACGATTCCGGTAATTGAAACTATGGAGATTCTTCAGAACTATAAGTCCATTGAAGATATCAGAAAATCTGCATTAGCAGCATATATGAGAGAATTTGCGACGGAATACTCTGATACTGCGGCGGTGTTTGTCCTGAAAAATCGGAAGTATAAGAAATCTACGATTGCATTTCTGGAGCGCTTTCTGAATTATCTTGGTGTTGAAAACACATTGCACCAGTTTTTATCAGCCCTCTCATCGTATGCAATTCCAGAAATGGAGGAATTCTATGAACCTGCACGAGCATAAAGAAGAATTTGAAGAACTGATTGCCATTGTAGCAGATTATATAGGAGTTCCTGCTGATGCGGTTCGCATGGATTACTATATTGTTCAAATGATGCAAAACCTTCAAAACAGCGAATACGCCGAAGTTTGTGTGTTTAAGGGAGGAACTTCTCTCAGCAAATGTTATCCAGGATCTATCAATCGTTTTTCCGAAGATATTGATCTGACATTCATACCTGTAGAAGATATGACTAATAAGAAATACAGCAAGGCTTTGAAACGAGTTGAAGATACTATCTCAGCCGGTTTTTTGATGGAGAAAATTGAAGATGAACGTAATGACCGAAACAAAAGTGCATTTGTTTGGCCTGAAAATGAAAGCAAGGAAACCTGCCGGGTAAAACTGGAGATTGGTTCCAGTGTAAGACCGGATCCTTTTTCAAAGAGAAGCATGAAAACTTATATTCAGGAATATCTCGAAGAGAAAGGCATGCAGGATGTCGTGACCGAATTTGATCTGCAGGAAGTCAAGGTAAATACACTTGATATCACACGAACGTTCCTGGATAAGGTAATGTCAGTCAAGAGGCATGCAATTTGTGGAACTCTTCCAAGAAAAGTGCGTCACATATATGATGTTACGGTACTTTTGGATCGCAATGACATTCAGGATTTTCTGAATGATACCGAACGGCTGAAGCAGCTTCTAAAGCTCACAAAAAGAAACGGACAGCTTCTATCTTCAGAAACGTAATATTTCTGAAGATTATGATCCGTTGGGGGCATATGCCTTTGAAAACTGGAAACAGTATTTCAACGATGAAATTCGTGGAAGATATGAAACTCTTCATGAAGATCTGCTCTACACATCCAATCGGCAGAGCTTTGAAAAAGCAATTCAGGCATTTGAATTTATCAGTCACCTGTTTGCTTCCATAGGTGAATAGGTTATTAAAAATCTACAATAAAAAGCCAGATACTGAAAAGCAGTGTCTGGCTTTTTCCTTGGTTCTCCTATCGGAGAAAGCCACCTGCGTGATCAAATGCAGAAGGTTATTGATGAACAGGGACTGCCTGATGTGGTATTTCATGTTTTATTCTGCTTTGGATATACTAATATTGGAATAGAAAAGTGCGAAAGGTTGCAAAAATCTATTTCAAAGTCCATCCATCAGGTCTTATTGGTCTGCTCTCCAATGGAAAGGTAGCGCATATAATGGCTTTCATCTTGTATTTCTTCCGGGGTCAAAAGTGCGTCAGGATAAAATGCCCAGCCGGATACCAGAAAGCGCACCGGTGACTTTTGAAGTTCTTCCTCTGAAAGCGCTAGAATCCCATTTGCCGCTTGGATTGTGTCCTGGCTATATTTATTATTGAACTGATACAGGCCAAGAAAAAACAGGGATGAGCACAGGCAGACCATACATAAGCGGCATATTTTTTTACCACAGAAGATACCATCTTATTTTCGCCTCCTCCTTAGGAAAAATTCACCGGCAGACAGAAGAAGCAGACAGGCCGGAATCAAAAAGAATATGGGCGACCAGCTGTGCTCTGTGTCGGCGGCCTGTGCCAGGGAAGCGGTATCTTCCTTTCTCACAATGGTGTATGCCCCTGTATGGCTGATCTGAAAGGAAGCGGCTTTCGCCGTATCGTCGTAGCCGGTCATGGGGACTTCCGCGCCGCTTTCATCACAAAGGAACAATGTGCCGGCTGCCGGGTCATTTGGATAGGGCAGCATGACAGAAACATCCGGCAGGGAGTTGAGCACAGTTCCATTGATGGAAAACGAAAAAGAAAAACCGCCATCCGTATCCTTTTGGATGATGACATCAATTTGGTCTTCGTTTTGGATACCCTCCGGCAAGGCGTCTTTGGGTATGCTGATAGTGATTCCCTGTTTGGAAAAGATGGCTCTTTGCTCCCCTGTTTGCAGTATCATCAAAAAGCGTGTGCCGGAAATCCGGTCAGTGGTTTCATCAAAGAACTCTGAAAAAGCAGAGTTTTGGGAATCTGCGGCTTCCTGGGGAACGGTCATAGCGCTTTGCACTGAATCTTTCCTGCTTTCTGAAAGCTTCCGGCAGGAGCGGTAAGCTCTGAAGCGCCGACAATCGTCTGCACTTCAGGGGGTAGCTACAAAGCGGTATCTTCCCCTGTATCACCGTTTGCCTGTTCCGATGGGAAATCGTCTTTATCTATATCCATGGAATCATTCTTTCCAACCCGGGATGGCTCGGAAGGCTTGTGATCCGTAGGATCATTTATTAGTATAACATAAAACCGCAGGAAAAAACTTGCGTCTTAAACAGGAAACCTGCGTCTTAAACAAAGTCGGTTGCATTTCCCTTGACAAGATGCTATCCTAATTATAGTACCAGACTTTCCGATGAGAAGGTCTGGTTTTTTTATTTTTCTTTTCAGGAAAGGAGGCTCAGCATGAAAATCGCACTTTGTACGGAGCTAAGAAATGTGGAATGGTTTGAGAGCAGGCTGCGCTCCCTTTTTGCTGGGGACGGACAGCTTGTCATCGACGAGCTATTGTGGAATGAGAACCAGCTTGCTCCCAGGCACTGCGGCGGAGCCGCTACCATGCGGTTGTCATCGCCATGACCGGAGCAAGGGGATTGGAGGCTGCCATTCAGGCAAAGCAGCTGGCACCGGAAGTACCGCTTGTCTGGTGGACTGATGATGAAAACTTCGCCTTGATTGCGTATCACCTGCGTATCTCTGTGTTCTTTCGGCAGACTGCTCCGATCAGGAGCTATATGAGGCGATAAAACCCATCATGAAATTGAGGTGTGAACATGCGAATTGCGCTGTGCAGTTATAGCCAGAAAGAAAAAGAAACCGCTTTGCTGATGAAGCTGGGCAAAGTAGACCGCTTTGATAATGGCGTGTTTTGTACCTATGCCATGCAGCGGGATGGGCCTTATGACGCTGTGGTGGTCATGGAGGACGGAGCCAGGGGGATGAATTTCTGCATGAGCATACGAGGGTACAGCAGGGATGTCCCTCTCCTGTGGATCAGCGACCAGGCAGAGTTTGAACCCCAAAGCCGCAGGCTGCAGGCGGACACCTTTTTGGTGAAGCCTGTGACGGAATATCAGCTGCGGGAGGCGGTATCCCAGCTGCTTCAGGGAAAAGGGGGGTAAAAGAGAGGAGTTTACATGAAAAAGAAAACACCATGCCAGAGAGGGGATTGGCAGCAGACCCATGAAAAAAATCAGTAGTGGAGTGGAGCTGCGTAAGCGCATACTTGTGATGGCTTGACCGTTGCGATAGATGGTTGCCAATACCTGTCCGCACTTTCTGCAAAGACCGATGAAAGTGAGACAGGTAAACGACTATTGTTTTGAGGAGCCTTTGAGGAGTCGTAAAGAGCAGACCCTGCCCATCGGTGCGCTTGAGAGCGACATCAAGTTTCCGACCAGCCTGACCGTTACGGTAGAAAAGACCACGCAGGCGGATGAAAAGGAAGCCGACGATGAAGAAGATGCTTCCGAGACGGAGATACAGAGAAGCGACGATGCGCAGAAGCGATGACAGTAATGGAGATACTGCGTCCTCTGATGATAAGAAGGATACAGAATCCTCAGATGAAAAGGATGGCGATTCCGGCAATGCGGACGCTTCCGAGACGGGAGATACAGAGAAGGACGATGCGCAGAAGGATGACAGTAATGGAGATACTGCGTCCTCTGATGATAAGAAGGATACAGAATCCTCAGATGAAAAGGATGGCGATTCCGGCAATGCGGATGCTTCCGATAAGTCTGGTACTTGACAATGGAAATGCAGATACAAAGCGATTCGGATACATCAAAGGATTCTGGAAATTCTGACAAATCAAACAACCCAAACGGCTCTAGCAGCTCTGATACAGAGGATACACAGGCACATGCCGACCTACCCTCTGCTTTTGGTGCGCTTATTGGCCAGATGGCGGATACCCTTCTGCCGCATAAACTCATAGTACACGCAGCAGAGAAGGACGATGCCTGACACGGCATCCACTATCCGACGTTGCAGACAATGCAAAGAAAACTCGACACAGCATCTACATCCGATAATGCAGACAGTGTAAAGACGACAGGCAGCTCTGACGCAGCAGCTTCCTCTGAGACAGAGACAACGACGGAGAAAATCCGTCTGAAAAACATCAATGGGAGCTGAATGTGGAAGAGAGCGACGCAGAAGAATTTGACAGCAGTGAAGCGTCAAACGGCTTCTGCTATGCCTACACGCCGGTACTGCCGGATGAGGATGGAGACGGCAACCAGCTCGTATTGGGTAAAGACGTGGAGCTTCCGACCATCTATGTGCTCGTAGGCGAATATGGGATTGCACTGCTGGCTGATGGAACGATTGAAGTAACAGAAACGAATGCTGATGGAACGAAGAAAGCCCCCTATACCGCTCAGGACCTTGCAACATGGATTGGCGAGCATGGAAGCGCAAAGCTGGAAAAAGTTTCCATTAAACTGTTGAATGATGATGCCTCCATAACAAGTGCGCTTACCATTGGTACCGGTTTGGCAAAAGAGATAGAGCTGGATTTGAATGGCCATACATTGACACTACAGGGGGACAATGCACGTTTATATTTTAAAAAGCAAATATAACAATTACCGCATCCGGCTCGAAGGAGGGGAACAATTACAGGCAACTATCAATATGGGCAAAATAGATTCAAAGGAGATGGACTGATAACTGTAGATAGCGTGCTGAAAATTGAGCATGTCACAATCAAAAATGCTGGAACCGGTTCCACAGTTGCGATGTGGGGAGGTGCGACCTGTACCATTGACGAAGCAAATATTAGTGGAAGTAATGGTAGTCAGGAAGGCGTCATTACTATTTGTGACAGTAACGCCTGTACAATTACCAATACGAAGGTGACCGGAAACGTTAAGCTTAAATATGGCGCTATTATGTTTATGGGCAGCTGCTCCGACTGTATCATTGGCGGCGGCGCAGTTATTGAAAACAATAACAAGGGGATTCTCGCTGCATCGGTGTTTACGATAATAGTAGCATTAAAATTACAGTTAAAAAGGCGCTACTTTAACAGCGAATGCTGGCAACCGTATTATAATGGATAACGAATATAAAAAGTTAGCTGTAAACATTGAGGGTGGAACCTTTAATGGACGTCTTAGATTACCCGACAACAGCCAGATTGCAGAGGGAACCTTTACCCCTGCCCAAGCCTCAGGCAATGCGATTTGGGTTAATAATCCTAAGAAAACCCTGCAGGACCTTCTGAAGGTCGGCTATACCTTAAAGTATGATGATGGTACCTATGCAGACCTAACAGCCAGGTGGACAGAAGAAGGGAGAAAGGTAACGGCTGTTAAAAGTCCGCTCTATTTCACGACGCATCCTACGATTTCAAGCGGAGCGGAAACTGTGATGGAAAACTATACCGCTGCCGAGGCGCCGAAGCTAACCGTAAAAGCGGAATCTGGCAGTGGCAGTATCTCCTACCAGTGGTATGCTGATAAAAACAATAAATGGGACAACAACCAAAGTAAAACAAACGGGCAGGATGCAACATCTGCGACCTACAGGATTCCTACAGGACTTTTGGCAGGCACTTATCAATACTACTGTGTAGCGACCTGCGGTGAATATACGGCGACCTCCAAAAAGGCTGTCTTTACGGTAGAAGAAGGTGTTGCGGAAGTTACGGTAGGTGGGAATACAAAACGTTATGCAACACTTACGAAAGCAATAGCTGCAATGAAAGATGCAGTAGATGCTGCTGATGCAGACCTTGAAATTACGTTGAAAATCCTGAAAAATATTTCTGAGACAGGAAGCGAGTGGAAAATAGATGGGGGTACAAAAAATGTCAGCTTTTGTATGGATCTCAATGGCTGTACCGTTACAGGAAAGGGTCTTTATATCACTGGCGAAGGTGTGGAGGCAGTCTTTAAAAGACGCAGGCACGGGACAGAATGGAACACTGATCGCCCCAGTTTCTATTCAGAACAAAGCAAAGCTTACGGTAGAGAATGGTAATTATAAGGGTGTCTTGAGGTTTTTGGGTGGTGGGCTGCAAAGCTAAAAGATGGTTATTACAGCAACAGTATTTATATTGGAAAAGCTAGTGAGATGCACAATACTGATATTTCCTGTACAATTACCGGAGGTACGTATGAGGGAGAAGAGGTTCTGGTATGTGGAGGTGCCACCCTTTAGCGTATCCGGAGATACTGCAAAGATAAAGGCTCTGCATATAGACCACAGAGAGTTTAGCCAGATAAAACGTGCAAAAGTAATGCTTTCAGGTGGTGAGTATGGAGAGATTGCTCTGAGCAATTTTGGTAAAATGATGATTCTCTGCTTGATAAAATGCAGGGTTATGCTATTGCGGATACGCTGGAAGAAGGCTATGCTTTTTATTCAGCCGGTATTAAGACCGATATAAGCAGAACGGATAGAAGTCAGGGCAGTGTAAAAGTGCTTCGCGCTGACATGCCGGAGGATACATCTCAGGCCGTTGTAAAGTTTCAGATAGAAAAAAATAGCGGTGAGACAAAAACGATGTATTTCCTGACATGGGATGCAGCAATGTTCTATCTGGAAGAATCGAAAGAGCATCAAAAGAATGAAGAATACAAGTTATGGAAGAAGCTGGAAATCCTGCTGCTGAAGGATACGATAGCAGGTAAGAGTATAAACGAGATGCTCGATAAAGTATATTTTGCCGGCTGAGATAACGCTGCGTTCAGAGGGTGATGAGCCACATACCTTGACGGGTAAGGGAAACTACCTGTTTATGACAGGGAGACAGGATGTTACCATAGAAAATATAAACGTGGTCGGAAACATAAGCTTTTCCTGGTGATACCGCTGTACTGCGGCTGCTGGCGAGGTGTAGCTGGACTAGAGAATGTAACGGTTCCTTCTGGCAAGGCTGAGATAGTTATAGAGAAGGGAGCAGAAATACCTAAAACGTTTACGGAGATGAAGGTAATCTGATGCCAGCATCTACTGTAATCATGACTCTGCTGATTTTTCCAGCAAAATAACGAAGGGAGCTGGCGCATTTAAGGTATGGTTTCCGATAGAGCTGAGTGGTATCGCTCTGCCTACAGGTGGAGAAAATGACACGAATGTCACACAGAGGGATGGTGTAACCTACGGACTGTACAGCAATGGAGGTGCGACAGGCCAGAAAATTAAGGTCACGGGCGAGGTCTGCTCTTATGAGCCTTATGGCGGCAAAGCAGTAACGATAGATACGACAGACCTTTCCTTCACGATGCCGTCTTCTAAGGTAACCCTTAAGGCACATACGAAGGATGACTATGGCTATTGCAGCAACTGCAAAAGGACTGACCTTTGTGGAAGCCTATAAGAAAAAGCAGACTGATAATTGAGGGTCTGAGGGACGTATTTACGATGGCTATCCGCAGGTAATGACGGCATTACACTGATGACTGCAAACGGAGATGTAAAGCTACCGGACCAGAATACAAATCTGAAAAGAGCTGGCACAGAACTCCACAGACTTGCCAATGCAGACATTACAAATGCAGATTATACGGGTAGTCTATGAAAACAACATTAAATGTAATGAAAAAATAAAGAGTCAACTGATGCGCCTACAGCGATAATTACCGGATGCGGCGCTTACTTATGGTACGGTTGCATTTAAGTTTGCAATCGGACAGGGTGAGATGCAGGTAACAGGCGCTACGGCAGCTGCGACAGAGTATGATGGAAAGGCGCATACGGCATTGGCTGACAGTGATGCGATAAGTGTAACGCTTAAAGCGGATAAGTATGATGCGAATGCACATATTCCGGTAACAGACGGTTATATTGCGCCCTGCACGGGTAAGACGCTTGCAAAGGATGGGTTTGACAGTGAGTATATGGATACATTTCCGCTGCAAATAACTTGCAAAGGGGCAGATGGAAAGGGAGTATGAGGACGTAAATACCTATACGGTTACCAATGCAGGCAGCTATCCTTTTACGATTATGGTCATGGCGGAAAATAATAGTTGTCCGTCTGTTGTGATACCGCTGACAGCGAAGATTACGCCGAGAGATTTAAGTAAGTTGTCAATTCCTTCTACCTTGCTTAGTGGCTGTGCTTTACTACACCGGAAAGCCGTATTCTTTTGATGACCTTGACTGGGGAAGCTGCGGATCTTAAAAAGCTCCTGACAGACAGCGGCGTTACAGGTGCGGATGGCGGCAGCTATGTTCTGGTAAAGGACACAGACTTTACGGTAACGGAGGAAGACACGACCGGACCCACTACAGATGCAAAGCCGGCAAAGCTTAACCTTACCGGCAAGGGCAATTATACGGGAAATGCGGCGATACGCTTTGAGATTCCGTATGCCTTTACGCTGGCGCAGACTCCGGTTTCTGGCACTGATAAATGGTACAGGGCGGATGTGCCTGTAAGCTTTGCGATTGATGACCAAAATGACGCAGCTCAGATTTTATACAGAAACAGTAAAGCTGCTGCTTCAGATTCCTGGCTAAACGGCAGCATGGAGATTTATGAAGGTCTTGAGGCGGCGGTTGCAGGCGAAAATCCGGGCTATACCTTCACGCAGGAGGGTAAAAATACGGTAACGCTCTATGGAAAGGATACGGCAAAGGGCTGTCTTTCCGAGCCGGTGGTGGTAACCATCTGCATTGATAAGAGTGCGCCGACCTGGGCGGATAAGGATGGCGTGGCGGATGGCTATGGTATCCAGATTAAGGAAAACTGGTTCCGGTCGCTTTTGAACACCATCAGCTTTGGCTATCTTTATAATGATGCAACACTGGATATTAAGATACAGGCAAATGATAAGAAAGCCGATGTGGCTGAGGTCAGCGGCATTTCCAGGTATTACTATTATGTTGAGAAGGTTTCAGATACGGCGCTGGCATCAGTAAAGACAAAGGATGAACTGGATGCGCTGGCAGCAGGCGGTAAATTTAGGGAAGCAGCCGCAGGAACAGGCACTATTCTTCCATCATCAGACGGCGCAACCATTTCGGGCAGCCTGAGCAGCGAAGGAAATTACGTGGTCTATGCCTATGCAGTGGATGGTGCGGGAAATCAGAGTGATTATATCTGTACCGATGGCATTGTGGTGGATGCACAGGCTCCTGTAGTAAAAATAACTGACCCGAAAAAAGAAGACGGTACCCTGAAGGATACAGAGGCGATACTCAAGGTTAATTTAAGCGAGGATGCAACGCTGATGTGGTTCTTTTTTGTATCCGAAGGAGTATTTGACGGGGTTACTGACTACACCTACGACGACTGCAAAGAGATATTGAAAGTTATATGAAAGGTGAGCCAAAGTACCCACAGTTCGCTGTCGAAAACGATGGAAAATGGGCGCCCCGCAATGGGTGGAATTTTAAACCGGACGAAAATCTTTATTGTGGACAATGGGAAGTTCGTACGGAGGGACTTAAGTATAGTAATGCTAACCAAAACATTGTTGCGAGTTGGACACCTTCAATCTTCAAAACGACAGGAACAAAAGGTGATAATAAAATTGAAATAGGTAATTTTGGAAAGCCGGACGTTTATTTTCCATTGTATCCAAGTAAGAAAACTGCAGTCTGGATAGCAGCCATTGACAAGGCAGGCAATATAACGGCATTAACGGAGCCTGCTATTGAATTTACCACTGCAAAGCCGACTCCGTATAAAGACTGCACCGGTTCTTTCCGGTACTTATGGTAATACGGTATCTCGCCATGTTTGAAAAGGCAGATATGACAAAGGCAGTTGTGACAGCAGGACTAAACAGTGACACGAAGGTTGAGGGTACATGGACTCTGGCAGCTGAGGATGCAGATAAGCTTCCAACAGTCGGCACAAGTGAGAAATACTCGCTTGTCTTTACACCGACAGGAAGTGATGCAGATACTTATGATTCTGTGACCTGTGAAGTGACACCGGAAGTTTCAAGAAGCAGATTACCGTAGTGATTGCTGATAAAGAAAAAAATTCTATGGAGAGACAAACCCTGCACTACATGGAGTCTTGCCTCAGGTGATGCCTACCCAGACAATGTTTTGGTAGCAGATGATACCGAAGAAGACTTGGCATCAGCTTATCAACTACTGCGAAAGACAATTCAGATGTTGGAACCTATGCAATTACAGGAACCTCTAATAGTGCCAATTATGAAGTATCCTTTATTGAAACGGTTCAGATGGCAAGAGTGGTATTCTTACAGTAAAACAGGCAGCTAATAGTTTTACTACAGAACTTAGCTGTTCTGATTATACTTATGCGAAGGATGAGACACCAGAACCAAATGCAACAGCAAAATTCGGTACAGTAACTTATAAGTATGCAACAGCAGCTTCAGATGGTACTGCATAATAGGGCACCTTCGGATGAATCTGCATATACAGATGCCATACCTGTAAATGCAGGAATCTATGCCGTAAAGGCTTATGTTGCAAGAAACAGGAACTATGCAGGACTTGCAAGTGATCCGGTCGTATTTACGATTAACAAAGCAGCTGAGCCGACCATAGCTGGTGAGGAAAGGAGTTATGCATATTCAGCCGGTTCAGACGGCAAGACAATCGGTGTGGATATTGCAGGAAAGCTCCCGACAGATAGGGGAACTACAGCATACGCATTAACAAATACGTATAACGAGCAGCTTTTGAGTGATGTAGCAGTAGATCAAGACGGAAAACTGACCTATAAAGTGAAAGAGGCAGATGAATCTCAGGTTGAGCTACAGCTACAATCACAGTGACAGCTTCTATGCTAAATTACGAAGATGCTGTATATACTATGACAATCAAGATTACGGATAAGAAGCTTGTTACATTAAAGAGCGGAAATACAGTATCTGTAAATGGAAGCAATGCACTTACATATGGAGAAAAAGCTTTCTAAGCTTAGCTTTTAGCAGTGTTACCTTTGTGGAAGCAGATACAGACACCGAAGTAAAAGGAACACTCAAATGGGCTGATCCGGATTGCATACCGACTGCAGGAACGACACAGGCGGGCTGGGTATTCAAGCCTGATGACAGCAAATATTACGAGGATCTTACCGGAACAGCGGCTATTACAGTAGCCAGGGCAACACCGGCAGTAGTAACAGTTCCAACTGTAGCAGAGCGTGAATACAATCCTGCTGTTGCACTTGCTGATTCTGATATGACAGGCGGCAGTGTGACCGGAGCAGATGGCAAATCACTTGCCGGAATATGGAGCTTTACAGGAACGAATATCATTCCGACTGTAAACAGCAAAGGCTATCAGGTAGTATTCACACCTGATGACGCTGACAACTACAATACAGTAACAAGAACAATAACAGTTAAAGTAACTAAAGCAACACCGGTAATTGCACAGAAGCCGACAGCAGGCGCACTTACCTACGGACAGAAACTTTCAGACAGTACCCTGACCGGAGGAAAAGCGGCTTATCAGACAGCAGATGGAACTGAAATCACAGGAACATTTGCATGGAAGAACAGCAGTAGCACGCCTACAGCAGCAGACAGCAAAAAGCAGAGTATGATGTAACATTTACACCATCAGACAAGGATAATTATAATGCTGTTGATACAAAGCTTAAATCACTGTAAATAAGGCAGCTCAGGCACCGAACATGCCGCAAGCTGAAATGTGCTCCGGCGCACAGCACAAAGAAGGTTGGCGATATTACGCTTCCGGATGGATGGAACTGGCAGGAGGCTGATAAGGACACGGCACTTGCAGATGGTGTGGCAGTGACAGCGAATGCAATTTATACAGGAACTGACAAGGGCAACTACGAGACAGAAAGTGTAAGCATTACGATTACAAGAAGCAAATGTGATCACACACATACTGAAATACGGAATCAGCGGGAAGCAACCTGTACGCAGACCGGATACGCAGGAGATACCTATTGTACGGACTGTGATAAACTTCTGAGTACCGGAAAAGAGCTGGCAGCATTGGGACATGATTATAAAAGCAACCGTGACAAAGCAGCCAACGACAACAGAGGAAGGCATCAGAACCTACACCTGCACCAGATGCAACAGCAGCTACAGAGAGCATTGCGAAGCTGCCGGAGGAAAAGCACACTCACAACTATACGGGAAGCATTACGAAGGAAGCAACCTGTACAGAGGCAGGGGTAAGGACGTATACCTGTTCTTGTGGAAACAGCTACACGGAGAATATTCCGGCAACAGGACACAGCTATGTATCAAAAAGTGACGAAGGCTGCAACGACAACAGAGGAAGGCATCATGACCTACACCTGCTCCAAGTGCGGACACAGTTACACACAGCCGATCGCTAAGATTAAGTCCGATGACAGCAACAACAAGGATAATGGCAGCCAAAAAACCAGAAAACCGCAGTCTGGCACAGACAATGGTAATCAGAAATCAGAAGCCACCAGCCTGATACGGATAATGGTAATGAAAAAGAGATTCAATTAAGCCATACATCAAGGACGACAGCGGCAAGGAAGGCTGGGATGTTATCAAGCCACAGCTTGAAGAAGCTAAGTCAGGCGATACAGTAACAGTTGTCATGAATGGAACGACGGTAGTACCGAAAGATGTAATTGACAGTATCAAGGGCAAGATACAACACTTGTTCTGGATATGGGAAATGGCCTTTCCTGGAAGATTTATGGAAAGGATATTACTGATGCAGCCGGAGATATTGATTTTGATGTGACAGTCGGAGCCGACGCCGGAAAATCCATTCCTGTGGATGTCATCAACAACGTGACCGGGGAACATTCCATGAACCTGACACTTGCCTATGACGGAGAGTTTGGATTTACAGCCACACTGACCGTCAACATGGAATCAAAGCACGCAGGACAATACGCACCGAACGGTGCTGCCACTG
>VOFK01001509.1_pt1 | contig 31644 bp, 58 predicted proteins | sample 5384121 | NCBI WGS metagenome assembly VOFK01 (sample SAMN12384730, study PRJNA508395) | human gut metagenome | isolation source: healthy gut J | host: Homo sapiens | reverse complement strand
TCAATTGTACTTCGTTCAGTTACGTATTGCTAGCAACCAGGTTGATAGCCGTGAGAAACAGTCCGATTTCTTTGGCAGTTCTGTGCATATCCATTACGATACCTCCTTCGTCTTGTCATCCAGATAGGCGATCAATCTGGAAATAACTGCGATCTCATTCGGCGAGGAGTTCAGAATACCAACAGAAACGAGCACCTGCATCACCGTAAAGCTCTGCGTAGAGGTTCTGTGCAGATTCGTCCATAGTGGGGGACGGAAATCTCACCTGAGAATCAATGCCGGAGTTTGCAGTGAGGAAAGTAGAAGAACCGTTCATCTTCATAAGCTGAATAGCAAGGATCTGAATCTCCGGAGGAGCGTCTGAATGATGTAGCTGCTGCCATTGCGGTGTCAGGATCACCGAAGATGGTATCCAGAAGAGCGATGTCGTCTTCACCGAACTCAACGTGCATCATTGCTCTCCTCTCATGGGGAGGAATGGGTCTGCCATGACGCTCATGAGGGAGGAAGCGGTCTTCCGAAGTCGTGCTCATGAGGCATAGGGGGCTGCCTTCAAGGTGCTTGTCCATTTGCATTCTGTTTTCTCTGCTCTCTGTAAATACTTTCATTTGAAAGACCTCCTTAACATTTTTGACGGATTGTTGTTTACTGTTGAGAGGTGTTCTCCTCCCTACAACCTAATCATACCACATCTTGTCCCCCTCACAGGGAGGGGGGATAGATTTCTTATGCTACCTCCTGTTTCTTTGAATCATCAGTAGTATTCTTGCGAAGCTTGTTATTGAGTGTAACTATTTTCTCACATCTCTTTACTACACACGAATCATGGCTGATGTACATGATACCTGCGCCGATGCTCTTTGCGTAATTTTTCGATATTCGTAAGTACAAAGTCTCTTGAATTTTCGTCTAAATTAGCCGTGATCTCATCGAAGATGAACAGCTTAGGGTGACGAAGGAATGCTCTAGCCAAAGACAGTCTCTGCTTCATACCACCGGAGAGTCTCTCGGACTTCTCATTGATAAAAGAATCAAAGAGCTTCTTTTTGCATCTACATCTATAACAGTATCGCCATGTCCAGTTCCAGTCAAGTGAACACGATAGAGTGCATCAGCCAGTTCTGCATCAGATACTTCTCTTTCAATACCATACATCAGGTTTTCTCTAACAGTGCCAAAAGCAATAAAGAATGAACTCTGAGGAGTGTAATAGATCATCGAAGTGAGTCCTTTCTGGTCAAATGATGACTGATCTCGACCGAAAAGACGAATTGTGCCCTGAATATGTGGGTAATATCTGTTCAAACACTTTACAAGGGAAGACTTACCACAACCATTTGGACCCTGGAGTGCGATTACAGAGTTGGTGGGGATTACTATATCTTCGTACCAAGCAATCTGTTCAGTTTTAGCCGGATTAGTTACGATAACATCATTAAGAACGATCTTGTTTCCAATGCTTTTTTCACCAGAGGAATTGATGTTGAATACCTCATCAGATGGGTTAGAGGTCACTTCGAGCAAAGCCTTCGCTTTGATTACGGAAGAAGCTGTTTCATCCATAAACGATACACTTCATCAATAGGCTTGACAAGTTGCTGGAACAGAAGGCATACTGTAATTACTGATGCACCAGACATCTTTCCGCTAGAAACGAGAACTACCGAAGCAATCAGCAGAATAATCTGGAATGAGATCTTGCAGAACTGCTTTACGCAGTCAAAAGATCCCATATATTTGTGGTGCCCTTTTTCTCGGTATTACTAATATTCAAGATTGACGGAACAAGCCTTTTTTTCTCATACTCCTCAGCATTCATGCTTCTGATAAGTTCAAGATTCATGATGGACTGGCAGATCTGACCATCAAGAGAGTTCTTGTATCCAACTATTTTTTCACACGAATACCATTCTGCGAACGAATCTGGAATACTGAAATGAGAATTGTCAGAGCAAGGTACAGCATCATGATTCCAACCATAATCCACGGCGCATTCAGAAAAACCTGTACAAGCGTGCAAACCGCCGTAAGAACAGTGGCGAATACATCGTTGCACATGATTTTTTATGAGCTGACTGAATCCTGCAACCCCCTGATTTAACTGTGCTGTTTTTCACCGCTTAAGCTACCAGAGTAAAAATGATGCAGGCATTTTAAGAAGCTTTTTCAACACTGTTTTCACGTACTTCCGATTCGTGTGTGTAGCAATTACGCAGTCCAGCATAACTCTACGAAGAATCGTAATGCACTCGGCAGAAAGGTAAATCAAGCCGAAGGTTGCAACGGCTATGGCTCCTTTAGCTAGTGTATTGATAGTACCGTTGGAAATGTTTGTGTAGAGTTTAGCCAGTCTTACAGGCCAAAGAGAGGCAAGGAACGAACTTACAAAAGCAAGAATAATAATTCCTGCACATTTGATCTTTTTGTTTTTCGACTCATAATGGAAAGATATTTTTTCATAGCGATTCCTCCTAATTATCATTTAAGGGTTGTAATTCTATCAGAATTATGCTATAATTATACATAACATTTTAGAGGTTGGATTGCTTTTTTTCTCTGTATCTATAGTGTAACATAGCCCTATTAGTTATAAAATAGATTCAGAATGAGATTTGAAATTCTTTCATTAGTTATGGATTTGTTTTTGAATGTACTTACTATGGGAGGCATTATGTCTAAATTATTTTTTTGATTCACATAAATATTTTGATTTTGATACTCAATTACTTTATACCGATGATATTCCTAAGGAAGAGGCGTTGACAGGAATCCCATTTCGCATTTTTAGAGTATTTAGCTAAAAACGCACCTCTTCCTTTATCTTGTGATCAAATACGCCAAGAATGCTGGGAGAACGACAATGGTACAGGTGATGTACCATATCATATAAGTGTGTTAAGAGAATATATTGAGGACATAAAGATAAAAGGCACGAGAAAAAATACACTTATATCGTTACGAGAGATAAAAAAATACTATTGTTCCATTAAATTAACAAGCGATTTTTATTTCAGACGGCACGAATAGTTTTATTACTGATGAGTTGGAATGTGATAATAATAGTGTAGATTATTTGATTTCCCCCATTAGACTATTGTAAACAAAGAGGCATTAAAGGTTTTTTTAGATAGTGGTCTTGCTCCTCAAGTTTTTAATTAAAAATTTAAAAACAAAACAAACATTTATATTCTTACAACCACCGGCGCAAACTTAATAACAGCGTTGTCATCAGATTTCATTGCAGATTCGCTTGTTCACGGCACTTCTTTTTACTATATTACTACCGAATAAGTATTCTGAGTTTATCAATGATGTGGCTGATATTGAAACGCCTTATGATAAAGAATTATCAAGAGATGCATTTGCAACACAATTTGAAAATATAATTAAAACGATTAAGCGAGAAGTGCTAAAAGCACAGAATTTGTCAAATCAAAGTACAGTCGGATCTGTGTATATTGGATGCGCATTTACATATTTGCGTCAAACAATTATTATGGGCATAAATGAAACCGAAGTATGGGGGTATCAGTCAATGACAATGCCACCTGCAAGAACTATTAATGGAACTACTTCATTTGTGTTCTCTGGCAATATCAATGAAAATACGATAGCCAAACGAACATATAATCACATAAATGCATTGATTGATGAAGCTAAGCATAGATTCTCTTTTTTTTTGAAGTGACGGAATTAATAAATCCATCAACATTTAATTTTGGCTTAGAAAAAACAAATGCACGGACATATTGGGAATCTTTATATAGAAAAGCAGATATTAACATGAAAATACATATGCAATATGAAGATGAACTTATTGAGGTTGCAGCTCAGCATCCACTTAATCATGGCGAGCCAGATTCAGAATTTAAAGAAAGGTTAAACTTTGCATTCGAATTGTATAATAAGCTAAGAAAAAGGCAATCGAAGAGTTGGAATATATATTCCTGGTAGTGTACATACAGCAAATGGCATACAAGACCAGTATTCACTAAGTTTTGCAGGGGTTAAATATCTAACAAAGCTTGGAATACCTATCGAATCCTTATTAGGAGATGAATATAATCAAAAGTATAAGGGCGAAAATGGTGTATATAACTCTGCTGACGAATGTTATGTTGCATCTCAGATTTTTTTTAAACGGAAAATATAAGTACATTCATGTTGTTTGTTCCCCCAAATCAAATGCTTCGCAAACAATTGTTTTACATTTCTTTTGGCGTAATTCCGCTATTTCATACGGTTCCAAATAATAATCCAGCTCATGATTTGATTTATGAGTTATTTGAAGCGATACCAGATGTCATATATAATGACCATACGTGGCAAGATGACGATTCTCCTAATGCTATTCGTTACAAGAAATGAACGTAAACCCAAATAGCCAATAAACAATGGTATCTATATTATGTACAGATTGCTGCGCTATAAAAATACAGAACAGGCAGATACCTCGTAATGAAGTATCTGCCTGTTCTGTTTATAGCCCGCTGTATAGGTCTTTTACATAATATCTGTTGAAAAACTTCTATATTAGTACCGACTTGAGAGGGTACGGTGATAAAATATTCAGCACACAGATAATATGCCAATATACGGGTGAACGCTGTTCACCTCTGCATATGTTAGGCTGAAAAAGACTATTTCTTTTTACGCTTTGCACATATCGCCAAACCTTGCTCCAGCGGCTATTATTGCGGCTGTAACGCCTGCCGCCGCACCTGTTGACGGATTTGTTGACGAATCGGTATTATAATTCTTTGAAGCCTGAGAGCCTGCTGTTTTGTCAGGGTTAGAGATATCATTTGAAGTGTTCTTCTTTTCTACATATGTAAAGCTTGCTCCGCCCACAACGTCCCCAAGCTTATAATCGTCATATGACTCTGCAAGGGTGCCTTTCATTATTAGGGACTTTGTTTTCGCCCATGGTGCTTATTGTTACAGAAAGCTCATCATAGTCGCTGTTAAGCTTTGCAAGATACGCCTGAAACTCCTCTGATGTGGCTTCTTTTTCCCTCGATGGTGTATGAAGTCACGCCTTTTTTGCTGTCATATTCTGCGGTGCAGATATCAGCGGTGAGACATTCACCAAGACAGCTAAAAAAGCTTTCTCACTGCGTAATGCTCCTTGCCGTCCTCTGCATATCTATCCTCTGAGAGGTATGTTTTTTCGCCAGTCTGCTTGTTTACATAAGGCTTGAAGCCGAAGCCTTTCTCACCGTCGCCATGGTCGTTCGACACATTGGTATCCGCCAAAAAGCCTGCATTGCCCATACCGATAACGTCATAAAGCCTTAAAAGCAGTACCTTCATCTAAGAGGTCTGCAATACCGCCGATAACAAAGTCAGGAACGCCGTCAAAGTTTAAATCCTCAAACCAACTGTTATAGCTCCAATCAACATCATCAGCAATTTCAGAAGGAACGTCAACCATCATCTCTTTAAGAAGATCGACCATCTCGACTATTACGCTTATCATATCGTCCTTTTTGTTCTCCGCCGTCATGACAACGCAGTTATACTCGTTATACATTTCCAGAAGCTTATCAGCGTCAGCCTTTGCAGTTTCATCTGATGTCAGCTCTGTATTTTCCACTTCAAGAGGGATAAATCTGCTGAGGGTGGATTTATAGTTATAATACTCGCTCTCGCTGACCTCTTTGCCGTCTGTTTTGTAAACAGTGCTGTCAGTTTCAAATCGTATTCTTCCGAGCAAAGCTCCTTTTCAGTAACGCCTTTTTTCAGGGTCAAAGGTCATAGTTTTTATCTTATCGTTACTTGAAAAATATGATACCTCCCCTGTATAAAGATCTCTGTAAGGCATATAATCAAAGCCCATAAATCCCGGAAAATACTGTCCGTTTGCAACAGTGTCATCTATCTTTATCTCCTTGCCGTCCTTGGTAAGAATAGAATAATGTCTGTCGCCGTCAGCCATTTCACCGCCTATTATAAACTCAGGCACACCGTCATAATCCAGATCCATGAACCATGAGCCATAGTCGAAGTAGGCCTTATCGCCGTCTGCAACACTGTCCATACTCTTTAAAAATATCAGGCAGCTTGCCGTCTATGAAATTGACGAAGTCTTCTCCTGCGTCCTTATCAAGAACATAGGAAGCATCTGCCGAAGCTGTAGTGAACATCATGCTCGCTGACATAATGACCGCAAAGCGCCGCCGCACTTATCTTTTTATCATACATATCACCCCCACAAAATAGTTTTCATACATATACCTACTTAATATTTCATACATATATCTACTTAATATATAACATATATCAAACAAAAAAGTCAAGAAAAAAAACTGACCAAAGCACACACTTTGGTCAGTTTATCACTTTTTGGAAGGGTATTTAGCAATATTGTATTATTGCAGGTCGCCTCTGTTAAATTCTGAAAGCTCAAGACCCTCGTTTCTTTCAAGCGCCCAGCGGATATTCCACTCGCTTGTGAAAAAGAAGCAGATAGTTGTCACGGAAGTCCTTGACAAGCTTTGTGTCACTTGAAAGCTTCAATGTCTTAGGGTCGATATCCTTGTTATCTATCCAGCGGATATAAGAATAAGGCAGACCCTCTTTGAAGAGGTCAACGTTGTACTCATTTTTCATTCTGTATTCAAAAACTTCAAGCTGAAGAACGCCCACAACGCCCACGATAACTTCTTCCATACCGCTGTCAGGCTCATGGAATATCTGTATCGCACCCCTCTTGTGCGATCTGTGTTGTACCCTTTACGAACTGCTTTCTCTTGAGGGTATCCTTCTGACGGACTCTCATAAAATGCTCAGGTGCAAAGGTCGGGATAGACTCGAACTCGAACTTTTTCTTTGGCGAGCAGATCGTATCACCGATAGCGAAGATACCTGGGTCAAACACACCGATTATATCTCCCTGCATAGGCTTCATCGATTATCTCTCTTTCCTGAGCCATTATCTGCTGAGGCTGAGAAAGTCTGAGCATTTTATTGCCCTGAACGTGGAGAACTTCCATATCCTTATCGAACTTGCCTGAGCAGATACGCAGGAAAGTGATACGGTCACGGTGAGCTTTGTTCATATTCGCCTGAATTTTGAATACGAAAGCCGAGAACTCAGGGTCGAACGGATCTATGATACCGGCAGAGGAATTCCTCGGAGTAGGAGAAGTTGTCATTTCCAGGAAGTTTTCCAAAAACGGCTCAACGCCGAAGTTTGTAAGAGCAGAGCCAAAGAACACAGGCGAAAAGCTCACCCTTTCTCACCTTTTTCGATATCGAACTCATAGCTTGCGCCATCGAGAAGCTCGATATCATCGCAGAGAGTTGAGTGGAGATCCTCGCCGATAAGGCTGTCAAGTGACGGGTCGGAGAGGTCGACTTCTGTAGCTGCCCCTGATGCTGTCCACCGCTTGCCTCAAAAGAGATTATATGCTTTTTATCTCTGTCATAAACGCCCTTAAACTCTTTGCCTGAGCCGATAGGCCAATTCACAGGATAGGTCTGGATACCAAGCTCAGACTCTATCTGCTCCATAAGATCGAAAGGGATTTCTGGACTCACGATCCATTTTATTTACGAAAGTAAATATAGGGATATGGCGCATAACGCAGACCTTGAAAAGCTTTCTGGTCTGATTTTCCACACCCTTTGAAGCGTCTATTACCATTACGGCTGAGTCTGCAGCCATAAGAGTACGATAGGTATCCTCAGAGAAGTCCTGACGTCCAGGAGTATCCAAGATATTTATACAATAATTTTATACTGAAACTGCATAACAGAAGAAGTAACAGAGATACCTCTTTGTTTTTCTATTTCCATCCAGTCTGAAACAGCATGGCGGGAGTTCTTTTTACCTTTTACAGCACCTGCCTGAGCTATCGCACCACCATAGAGCAGAAATTTTTCCGTAAGAGTTGTTTTACCTGCGTCAGGGTGGGAAATTATCGCAAAAAAAGTACGGCGGCGTTTGATCTCATCTTCAAGCTTACCCAAAATTATTCCTCCATATTTCATTGCATTTTTAAACATACCTTGTTAGTATAGCACAGTATCGCTTAAATTGCAAGAGATTTTTTATGAAGAAAGCGGCGTTTGTAGAATGAGGAGTGAGGAATGAGGAATATGGTATCGCCTGTCGGCGATAAATTTTTTGATAGGGGCGAACGCTGTTCGCCTGCTTCTTGTTTGCCAAACTTGCGTTATCCCCCATATTTGGCTTCAAGTTCTACTGCCGCAAAATCGCTTCGCTCGGTGTTGGCTTCAAAACTCGGTGCGGCTATGTCATTCCTCATTCCTCACTCCTCACTCCTCACTTAAACCGCTCCTCACTTAACTTCGTTCCTCACTTAAACAGCCGTTGACATTCTCCACAAACTATGCTAAAATCAAATTATAAGCAATCAACTATCGAACCTACAAAGGAGGCTGTTTTATGAAAGATCTGCTCGAACTTATGAAAACCAGAAGAAGTGTACGAAAATACAAGCCTGACATGATACCGCAGGACGTTCTCGACCGCATCATAATAGCAGGAACTTATTCCGCCACAGGAAGAAACTTGCAGTCACCTATTATCATTGCTGTCACCAACAAGGAAATGCGTGACAAAATTTCTGAGATGAACAGAAAGATAGGCGGCTGGGCTGAGGGCTTCGACCCGTTCTACGGTTCGCCTGTTATTCTTATTGTGTACTAGCTGACAAATCCTGCCCGACTTACATTTATGACGGAAGTCTTGTTATGGGAAATCTTATGCTTGCCGCTCACAACGAGGGCGTTGGAAGTTGCTGGATACATCGTGCAAAGGAAGAATTTGAGTCCGAAGAAGGCAAGGAGATCCTCCGCAGCCTTGGTATCGAGGGCGAATACGAGGGCATCGGTCACTGCGCACTCGGCTACACTGAGGGTGAATATCCCGAGGGTCACGAAAGAAAAAGACAATTGGGTATACTATATCAAATAATCCTGACAAACTATCTAACAAAAAACGGGCGGTCAAAACCGTTCCGTTTTTTGTTCTTATTAATGAGCTGTCACGTCAGAAAATTCTATGCCGACCTGCTTGCCCTCATATGTTGCGGAATACTCGAACGTTGTACCAACAACTGTCGCCTTGCCATTGCTGTCTCATCTTGAGCTTGCACTTCGGAAGCTTCTGGATATAAAGCTGTTTTGTTTCCCCAGGATAGTTGTTGTCATATATCTGAAGGATATATTTTTCTGTGGCAATCAGAATCCTGAATAAGTCCGATAGCGTTCACTGTATGAGTATCGTCTATAGTTGTAACAACTGGTATGCCAAGGCTGAGCTGGTCTTCAAGCTTTTCAAAGCCCTTACTGTCGTTGTTAAGGTTATACTCTGACGAAGAATCGTCCCACTGGAGGGCGTTAAGTCTGTAGAGTGCCTTTGCGAACTCTGCGTCATTTGAGGAATAGCCACCCTTTTATTTTGCCAATGCCGTTTGCTATATCCATATCAAGCAGCTCTACCTTTTTCCAGCGGAGATTGCCGCCTGATATTTTCGTAACGTCCTTTACCCAGCCCTTGTTCTTGCTGTCATACTTATAGTCATCATTAAGGGTGAGAATATCCCCTGTGCAGGAATAGTCGAGATACTTTGTAACGTCTGAATATGTGCCCGCAAAAAGGTCTGAGGTTATCTTGCTAAGCGGCACTCTTTCGTCATACTGTTTACCAAAGTCTGTTCCGCTTATGTCATAGCCTGCGGCATTCACCTTTATGTCGCTCTTATCTGACGGAGCGATATCCCCAAGAGAAGTCTTTACATTTCCGAGATACCAATCTCTTGCCATAACAGCCATGCCGAAGTCAACACTTGCGGTAGTTGTTGTTCTGAAATTCTTGAATGAGAAGCCGTTCACCTTTGGGTCAAAAGCCTGTGTTGTAAAGTGAATAACCTCTTACGTTATCGTCAGCGTTCGTGTATGTAACGATATCATAGTTCAGTGTAGTAACTATCTGCTTGTAAACATCATTAAGGGCATTTGCGTCGGAAGCTGAGTAATACTTTCCGCCTGTGGAATAAGCAAGCTCCTGAAGCCAATCTCTGTCAACATCTCTGCCAAGACCAACTGTGAGAACGATTATGTCCTTATCCTTTGCAGTATTTGCAAGGCTTGAAACGCTTGCAGGATTAAACTCGTCAGACTCGCCGTCTGTGAAAGCATCACGATGATATTTCTGTATTTTCCACCGGAAGTTGCCTTGAACTCGTCCATGCACTTTTTAAGAGCCGTCTGGCTGTGAGTGCCGTTAAATATCTCTTTCTCAGACTTTATCTTATCGAGGCTTCCGTAAGCTTCGTCTTATCATCAGTGAAGTCTACCATCTTTTTGTAGCTTCCTGTGAACTTGCAAATGCCGACCTGATAGTGGCTCTCAAACTTGTCGATAAGATTCTTTTGCAAATTCAAGACGCTTGAAGTCAACATCATTCTCAGAAGAAGTTACACACTGCTCCTTTGGATACATAGAGCCGGAGTTATCAACGAGGAAGCAGATCCTTGTTGTGGCTTCATCGTTTACAGTTTTCTCAACACCTACCACATAAGTGCCAAGCTCTGTAAGAGAAGCAGAAACTGTCTTTTTTGCTCTTGTCTGCCTTTGAATCCACCTTTGTGTAAAGGGTCGAGCGTGAATCAAATCTCAGCACTGTAAGGTCATCAAATGAATATCCCATTTTACTCAGCTTTGCAGAGTCGATATCAAAAGTTATCTTTGCCGAGTTGAACTTATAGTCAGAATAAGCGTCATAAGCCTTTGTGACGATACTTGCATTTGATGAGATACCAAAGAGATCAAGCTCAACGAGGGTCGCACTGGCAGCGTTTGCGTCACCCTTTTATTTCAAGGCGGCAGTCCCCTGCATTTTTTTCCACTGTAAGCTCTCTTTCAGCGTCATTGGTCTTTCCGTCAGACTTTGACTCTCTCGGATTTGTGCCTGCCATAAGCTCATAGCCGTCAAGAAGACCGTCGCCGTCAGTATCGGCTTCAATAGGGTTCGTGCCTAGCTTTGTCTCATCGCCGTCGCTTATTCCGTCATTGTCAGTATCCTCGCTTTTTGAAGGTTGAGTGCCATGACGTACCTCATCGGCATTCTTTATGCCGTCACCGTCCCAGTCCTGATCGTCAGAAAACTCCGACTCCTTGAAGGTAGTGCTTATATCAAGCTTTGTTATGACCGATTTTGCCATGGCGATACGGTTATTTTCCCTTATTTTCAGACCCCACGACAACACAGGCAGCCACAAGGAACGCAAGCACTATACACAGCACCAGCAACGCTATCTTCTTTTTGCGCTTTCCTCTGTTCATGCTCTGAACAAAATCATTCGTATCAGAAAAATTTGCTTTCATAAATATTAATTCCCCTTATCAGATCACATATTTCACGATATTAATATTTTAGCATATATGTACCTCATTTGCAAACAAAATAACCTAGAATAATTCACAAAAATAAACTGTTCTTTTTTGTTTACAAACAGTATATCTTACCAAAACATTAACAAGATAATTCTTTTTATTATTAACCTAAAATAAATTAAAAACCTTCTTTTTCCACAAAAAGGGCAGCCCCTCTCGGAGCTGCCCTTTGGCATAACTATCACTCTTCTGTAACAGTATTATAAATAACGTTCACAACGAAGTCCTTGTCATAATCTACCTGCAAGATAGAATCAGGCTCAAAGCTCGTCTGCAATGATCTTCTTTGCGATAAGAGTTTCGATACGTCTTTGGATAAACCTCTTGAGAGGTCTTGCACCGAAAGTTCTGATCGTATCCCTGATTTACGATAGCTTCCTTAGCGGCGTCTGTTACCTCTATGCTGAGCCTCTTGTCTTCAAGACGCTTGCCAAGCTCTGCAAGCATAAGATCAACTATCTTGTATATCTCCGTCTTCATAAGCGGCTTGTAGTAGATTATATCGTCAAGTCTGTTAAGAAACTCAGGTCTGAACTGCTGTTTCAGCAGAGCGTCCACCTTGTCCCTTGCTTCCTGAGATATCTCGCCCTCAGGTGTGATGCCCTCAAGGATATAAGGAGAACCAAGGTTTGAAGTGAGGATTATGATAGTGTTCTTGAAGTCAACCGTTCTGCCCTGTGAGTCTGTGATACGTCCGTCGTCAAGCACCTGCAAAAGGATATTGAAAACGTCAGGGTGAGCCTTTTCGATCTCGTCAAGAAGAACTACTGAATAAGGCTTTCTTCTTACAGCCTCGGTGAGCTGACCGCCCTCCTCATAGCCTACGTATCCCGGAGGCGCACCGATAAGACGGCTCACGCTGAATTTCTCCATGTACTCCGACATATCAATACGAACCATGCTGTGTTCATCGTCAAACAGAGCCTCGGCAAGAGCCTTTGCAAGCTCCGTTTTACCAACGCCTGTAGGACCAAGGAACAGGAACGAACCTATCGGCTGATTTGGATTTGCGATACCGGCACGAGACCTCATAATAGCCTCAGACACACGCTCAACGGCTTCGTCCTGACCGATAACTCTCTCGTGGAGGATATCAGGCAGGTGGAGAAAGCTTCTCACGCTCGCCCTCCATCAGCTTTGAAACAGGGATACCTGTCCAGCGGCAGATAATCTTTGCAATCTCTTCCTCTGTTACCTTATCTCTTAGCAGAGTGTTCTTTGTCTTTGACTTCTCTGCCTTTTCTTCTTCCTCGGCAAGCTGCTTCTGCAAGTCAGCCATTCTGCCGTATTTCAGCTCTGCAAGCTTGTTAAGGTCATATTCACGCTCTGCTCTCTCGATATCCTTTGAGCATTGCTCGATATCCTCACAGGAGCTTCTGCACCTTAGAGATAGCAGACTTCTCATTCTCCCATTTAGCTTTCATCTCATTGAACTGCTCACGCATTTCTGAAAGCTCTTTCTGCACCTCATGGAGATGTTCAACTGCAAGCTTATCAGTTTCCTTTTTTAAGGACAGTTTCCTCTATCTCGTGCTGGAGTATCTTACGTCTTATCTCATCAAGCTCTGTAGGCATTGAGTCCATTTCCGTTCTGATGAGTGCGCAGGCTTCGTCCACAAGGTCGATAGCCTTATCAGGGAGAAATCTGTCTGTGATATATCTGTTTGAAAGAACAGCCGCCGCAATAAGCGCCTGATCCTGAATTTTTTTTACGCCGTGGAAAACTTCGTATCTCTCTTTAAGTCCACGCAGTATAGAAATAGTATCCTCTACCGTCGGCTCGTTAACCATTACAGGCTGGAAACGTCTTTCAAGAGCGGCGTCCTTTTTTCGATATACTGACGGTACTCGTTAAGAGTCGTTGCACCGATACAATGGAGTTCGCCCCTTGCAAGCATAGGTTTGAGCAGGTTGCCTGCGTCCATTGCGCCGTCTGACTTTCCTGCGCCAACGATATTGTGAAGCTCATCTATAAAGAGGATTATCCTGCCCTCAGACTTCTTTATCTCCTCAACGACTGCCTTGAATCTTTCCTCAAACTCGCCTCTGTATTTTGCGCCTGCGATAAGCGCACCCATATCAAGCGAGAAAACCTGTCTGTCTTTCAGACTGTCAGGCACATCTCCGCTGACGATACGCTGAGCAAGACCCTCTGCAATGGCGGTCTTACCAACGCCAGGCTCACCAATAAGGCAAGGATTGTTCTTTGTTTTTCTTTGAAAGTATCCTTATAACGTTTCTTATCTCACTGTCTCTGCCGATAACAGGGTCAAGCTTGTTCTGTCTTGCAAGCTCCACAAGATCCCTGACCGTACTTTTTCAGCACGTCATATGTTTCCTCAGGGTTCTGGCTCGTTACCTGAGCGTTTCCTCTTACAGCTTGAAGAACTTTCAGAAACTTTGTTTTTGTTACCCCAAAGGTCTTGAAGATCTCTTTTACTGCGCTGTTAGGACTGTCCATTATGCCCATAACAAGATGTTCAACTGAAACGTATTCGTCCTTCATTCTTGAAGCTTCCGACTCGGCTTCCGCAAAAGCCTTGTCAAGGTCGCTTGAAATGTATACAGAGTCCTGCGCACGTCCGCCTACCTGTACCTTAGGTATATCGTCAACTGCTCTTGTAAGAGCCGCCTCTATATTTTCAGGGGCTATATCCATTTTTACAAAAAGCTGCGGCACAAGACCGTTTTCCTGTGAAAGCAAAGCCAACAGCAAGTGCTGCTGGTCAACAGCCTGATTTGAGTTTCTTGAGGCAATGCTCTGCGCTTCCTGCAAAGCTTCCAATGATTTCTGTGTCAATTTCTGAGCGTTCATAAAATTACCTCCCTTATCATCTTAAAAAGATATATGCTCACAGCAGGCGGAATGCACCGCCCACCGTTTAAAGAACGACAACGCCTTTTTTTCAGATATCTTTCATACATTTCAGATACCTTTCTTGCCGCCGTTTCAGGTTCTGCAGCGTTGTCAAAGTAAAGCTGAATACAGCTGTCCATACAGCTTATATAATCACCGATAGCGTTCGCTATATCCTCGTCGGTCAGCTCCGACTGAGGCGGTGCGTAAAAATCTCTTTGTAAATCTGCCCTCGGCTGTTTCATAAGGCACGCCAGTAGTGAAAAAGATACGAAAGATATTTTTTCTTCGAGCCTTGCCCACAGCTTAAAAAAGCTGTCAAGCATTGAAATGAGCTGTGTGCTTTGGGTTCTGAAAGATACTTTCAGCCTCCCCCACCTTCCGTGAAAAATCACGGCTCAGCTCTATGCTGTATCGTATGGGCGGCTTATATTTATATCTCAAAGGACTTTTTATAGACATCATAGCGTCAGAGGGCTGATTAAGGGTCTGAAACCTGCTGTCCATAAGCTGTTCTATTTTAGAGAATATTTCACGCATTCTTTTTTTCAGGGGTGAGAAGCTGGACACGCTCTGCCAAAATCTGATTTATCAGATTTGAACGGCTGGTATTCATGGAATATGCCAGTCTGTCGATAGCCTCCACCACATCGTCTGCAAGCACCAGACTATACACGCTCTTGTTCACTTTGCTCTCATTCCTTTCTTTAAGGCGTTCCCATATGGCGTCGCCCTTTATCACTGTACTTATTATACCATATTCTAATAATTTGTCAATAGGATTATATAAGTTTAATTACGAATTATATAGATGCACAATAGAATGTATGTTCTGCACCTCTAATTTGTGCAGTTTTATTGAAAACTTGTCAAAAGTGTGATATAATAACAGATACCAAGTTGGAAAGGCGTGATAAAAAAATGCTCAAAGGCGTTATATTTGATATGGACGGACTAATGATAGATACGGAAAAGCTGCTCACAAGGTTTTGGTGTGAGGCGGCGAATCATTACGGCTATCCAATGACAAAGGAACACGTTTTGGGCATACGCTCTCTTGCAGCGAAGTATGCTATCCCACATCTGAAAGGCATTTTCGGAGAGGATTTTGATTACTACAAAGTTCGTGCAAAGCGCATCGAGCTTATGAACGAGTTTATTAGGCAAAACGGCATAGAAAAGAAAAAGGGGGCTTGATGAGCTTCTTGACTATCTTGACAGCACAGGGCTGAAAAAGCCGTTGCCACTGCCACCGACCTCCAGCGCACCACGCTGTATCTCAGCTCTATAAATATCATTGACAGATTTGACAAGCTTATCTGCGGAAACATGATAGAAAACGGCAAGCCTGCCCCTGATATTTATCTCGCCGCCGCAAAGGAGCTGGGGCTTGACCCTAGCGAGTGCATTGCCCCTCGAGGACTCACCAAACGGCATACGCTCCGCCCACGCCGCAGGCTGCAAACCCTGTTATGATACCCGACCTTTCACAGCCTGACGAGGAAACAAAAAAAGCTTCTGTATGCCTGCTGTGATGACCTTTCCAAGGTCATAGGCGTGATACAAAAAGCTTTTAAGATGAATATTCTGCCAATTCATGTAGGGGCGAACATTGTTCGCCCGCTTTTTGTAAAAAACCCTATAAAAATTGATACAATGTTACACGAATTGACACAAACGCTACATAGGGATAGTAAAACCGATAGCTTTATCACTTCGACGGGCGAACGCTGTTCGCCCCTACACTGACTACACTGATTAGCAAAATAAAATACAAAAATGCGGATACCTCCACGATATCCGCATTTATTTTTTATCCTATCTAATTAATCCTCGACCTCAGAAACAGAAGACGTGTCAGTGTCCGTCTTGCTGTCCTTGTCTTTATTATCAGAAGCCTTGCCGCCCAGATACTTTTCATAAATAGCTATCTGATCCTCAACAGACTTCAGCTCGTCCTTAGACTTTTTGTTGTAACACAAATATATTTGTGTCCGTTATCATCAAGTATAGTTGAAAGGGGTGTACTTTGCTTCGTCGGTGAAGCCTGTCTTTCCGCCCTCAATGCTTATACCGTCGTCAGCCTCGCCGTCACCGTCACAATCCACATAGTAGCCCTCAATTCTCTGTGCAACAATGCTTGTAAGCTCGATACCGTCCTTGTGCTGTTTTGTCTTTGAAGTTGTGTATTTTGTTGCTGTAAGCACTTCACGGCAAAAAGTTTCGTTATCCATAGCCGCCTTTGTGATAACTGCGATATCCTGCGCTGTGGAATAATGATTTTTTTTGTTGTGCAGACCCACTTGCATTCACAAACTTCGTGCCGGTAAGACCAAGCTCCTGGATCTTAGCGTTCATAAGCTCAACCGAACTTCTCCTCTGAGCCTGCAACTGCGTTTGCAAGACCTGTTGTGCCGTCAGCACCGCTCACAAGGATAGCTGAATAAAGCAGGTCTTTCATTGTAACAGTTTCCCCGGCTTCAAAGCCTGCTCTTGATGCGTTGTCCTCGATAAGAGGGTCGATATCATCGCTTGTGAACTTATATGTAGCGTCCATATCCTGAATATTCTCTGCGGCTACAAGAAGCGTAAGCATCTTTTGTAAGAGAAGCAGGATATACCTTTTTCTCGTAATTATAACCTGCAACTATCTCGTTAGTGTCAGCGTCAACAAGTATAGCTGAGTTTGCTGTCATACCCTTTATATTTATATCCTGATAATTTGCAGACTTCACAGGATAATTGCTCACAGGCTCTTCCACAACTGATGAAAAGGTCGTCAACCTCTGAAACCTCCTCAGAAGAGCTTTCCTCAGGTTTGCTGTTCACCTTAACAACTGCGTCTGCCACCTTGCTTGCCTGAATGGTATATCTTCCTGTTACCACCAGTGCCGCTGAACCGACAGCCACAAGCATTATAACTATAAGCACAGCAACTATAGCTGCACCGCCCTTTTTGTTTGTCCTCTTCATTTTTTACAACAATTCCTTTCCTAGTGCTTATACTGCACCTATCTCCTCTTTTTCTTCCTTATGACCATATTTCGCTTCATACTCGTTAAGAGTATCGTGACAATATTTAAGTATATCTCTTCTCGTCACAATACCTATAAAAACTTCCCTGTCATCAATAACAGGCACAAAGTTCTGATCCATTGAAAGAAGTATCAGATCCTCGATAGTAGAATAAACATAGACGGGTTTCATTCTAACACGTCTTGTTATCTCACTTATCCTATATTTCTCCAGCTCACGCATATCCTGAATGCCATTATTGAGCATGAACCACAGAAAGTCGCCCTCTGCAAGGGGTCTTTACATATCTGCCCTCACGGTCGATAACAGGCACAGCGGTAAAGCTGTGATTTTTTCATTTTCTCAAGAGCCTGCCTTGCTGTGTTGTCATCATAGACAAAATCCACGCAAGCCTTCGGCTTCAAAAACTTTAGTATATTCATTTTTATATATATCCTCTTGTAAGCATACGTTTTTATGCGGTAAAGACCGCACCTATAATTATACCAAAAAACGCATACAAGTAAAAGCATAGAGGGCATTTTCCGCCCTGCGTTTTCAACAAATCTCCACGCTGAAATTGTGCATTTTGACTTACTGCTGTGCAGACTTGTAGCCGTATGTGTAAACAAGGCTCACAAAGCTGTCATAGGATATAGTCTTAAGATCGTCCGTCTGATATCCCCCTGCACTGAGATTGTCTGTTGTAACGCCTGCTTTGTTGAAGATACCCTGACAATAGCCAAGCCTCTGATCCTCTGACATACTGTCAAAGTCCACAAGACTTGTCGCCTGAGATACGTCAAACAGGCTGTCGTCAGCGTCCCCTGAAAGCTCGTCAACAGTGTATTTCTGAAACTGTATCATCTGAGCCTTCAATGGTAAAGGTCTGCGTGTATTTTTTTAAGCTTCCGTCAGATTTATCAAAATACAGGTCGATAGCAGTAATGTATGTGTCGCCCGTATAAGTGTACTCCTCGATATCGAAATCATCAGCCTCATCACTGTTTATATGACCATAGGTTCTCGGCAGGTTTTGCTTGACTATGCTTTCAAGAACGCCGTCAAGCCCCGTCACGTCTGACTTGTGATAAACACCGGTCACGTTATCGTAATCATATCCTGCTCCGTCAACATAGATAAATCCGCTTATGCCTCATATCCGATGTGACTTTCAGATAGATGTTTCCGCCCTTTTTTTGGCTCTTACTACCTCCTGCTTTGAGCCGTCGGCCTCTGTGCAGGTCGTTTTCAGAGTGTAGTCACCGTCAAAGATCGCAGCAGTTTTTTTGTAATAAGCTCACCCTGCTTTCGTTCAATACCTTACTGTCTGCATCACTCTCGTCACCCTTGGGCTGTCCTCAGACTTTGCGCTGTCGGCATTGTCGGCTGTTGAAACGTTCGCCTTGCTCTCTGTGGCAGAAGAGCTTTCCTTACTATCCTTTGAACAGCCCGCTGCACACAAGCATACCACGCAAGCGCAGAGAGCCGCACATATTTTCTTTATATCCATATGTAAATATCCTTTCAGACCATGTACTATATTTCTTTTTTTTCAAGACAATACTGCTCTTAACATTATACACCCTTAAACTTTTATGTCAAGAGATAAGGCATAGCGTAAAGATCGGTGAGTTATTTGCTATTTTACCTTATTTACGCACATAAAAATCACAAAAATCCCCTATCAATGTATACTGTGAGTTCATGCTTTTTTCACAAAAAGTCTGATATAATATTTGGGTATTCTGACGAAAGAACACCTAAAGAAGAAAAAATATATGTGAAAGAGGAAGTAAAAATGGAAGCAGGTCTGATAATCGGAAACCAAATAATAATAATGTTCATTATCCTTATTATAGGCGCATTTTGCTATTTAAAAGGGATAATCACAAAGGACGGTACAAAACAGTTGTCCTCATTCGCACTGAATATAATCAATCCTGTGCTTATATTCATGTCCTATCAGTCAAAATATGACAAGAGTCTTGTGCATGGATTGCTGTGGTCTTTTCTGCTGTCAGCGATATCCTATGCAGTGACTATCTTGCTCACCTATGTTCTTATAAGAAAAAGACTCCCCCGACCTTGCGGTGGAGCGTGTTTCGTCAATATATTCAAACTGTGCATTCATGTGCATACCCCTTATAAACGGCATTTACGGCTCAGAAGGCGTTTTGTATCTTACAGCGTATCTTACGTTCTTCAACGTCCTTATCTGGACGCACGGACTTATGACAATGAAAGGCGAGCGTGACTTTTTCTTCTCTTGTGAAAGCCCTTATCTCACCGTCAGTTATAGCCGTTGTGGTCGGTCTTATTTGCTATCTTACAAATGTCAGACTGCCGAAAGTTCCTGCAACAGCTTTGCAGTACATAGCAGATATGAACACGCCTATCGCCATGGTGATAGCAGGTGCAACAGCCGCACAGACCAACGTTTTGAAAGCTCTTCAAAACCGCCGTATCTACTACGTTTCACTGTGCAAGCTCCTAATACTCCCTGTGGCAGGCTTCTTTGCAATGTGGATACTTGATCCTCCTCCGATAGTTCTTATGACAGTTACCATAGCCGCCGCCTGCCCTGCTGCGACCATGTGTACAATGTTCGCTGTAAACCTTGACAAAAAGGACCCAAAACAGCCTCAGAGATCTTTACAATCACCACTATTCTCAGTGCTGTAACTCTGCCGCTTATAACTATCTTTGCCGACAGACTTACATATCATATTTAAAGTCAGCCTAAGCAAACATATCCATATAAACAAAAAGACCTGTCAGCATTTCGCTGCACAGGCTGTGAAAAAGATAAATAAAGCTACGCTCTGCAATGCTTTCCGAAAACCTCGGAGAGCATTTTTTTATCACTTCTTTTGCTGCACCGCAGGTAATTCTATAAAAAGCCTGCCGCACACACTGATCCCCTTCATGACAACACCGTTTAAAGAGATTTCAAACGTCTTGCCTTTATAATTTTTTATCCACCATAGTATACACCTTACTTCATCGGTCTGCCTCGGATAATAAAAGTATAACATATAATCAATTCACTGTCAATATTTCTTTGAACAAATATCATATAAATTGTATATTTCAATAAAACAACCAGAAAATTTATAGCGTTTTTTACAAAAATTGTCAGAAAGCATTCTCAAACAAGACACAATTTCTCCGCTATTTTTACTTTTTTTCTGCAAAATATTATCCTCCGCCCTCATAAAAAATCTGTATACATCTCCAAGAGAAGCAAGGTCACTGCATACTGTGTCCAGCAAGTTCACGTTGAAAAGCAGCTTAGGGTCCTCACTGTCAAAGCTTACACCGATATCCTTTTATTGAGCCACAAAGCGTCCTCACGGCTGGCATTTGGAAAATGGTCACGCTTATACTCGTCACCGAACAATACGAACTTGCTGTTGTCTTTCAGCGCCTTGTAAGCCTTTTTATATTCCTGCGCCCCTGCAAGTATCATCGCCCTCATTTCGTCCATGCTTTCTCTGTCGGTCTTGTAATATCCACAACCATAGCCGAAACCGTGGGTAGAGATATAGAAATAAAACTCAGGCATGGGGTGATATTCGCTTTTGTCACGCTGGCATTTCAAAGAACACCACACGCTCTCTCTGAATATGGGTCCGCCCTTGTTGTAACGTGCGTCTTTGTAAAACGCCTTGATATCTTTTTTCGGGTTGCATACTATCCTGCTGTCAATATCGTTCATTATAGGCGTGAGCGCAGTGATAAGCTCCGCAAAAGAGCTCTTCTATGAGTCTGTGATAATCCGCCTTATGCTCCTTGAACCATTCCTTACTATCTCTCGTATGATTTTCAAACAAAAAGCCGATAGCTTCTTCACTAAATAGCATTTTTTTCTCTCTCCTTGATGTTTCTAAACTTATTATAGTATATCACGATTTGCATTTTTAATCAAGAAAAAAAGCCTGCCAAAAGCAAGCTCTCTTCAAATTGATTTTATGAATGAAGTCCCATTTCGTAAGCGGTTTTCATGTGTGCACTGCTCTGCACTTCGCCCTTGTCCCACACGCCTGTGCCGTAAAGGATACCCTTTTCAACTGCCCCGTCAAGGCAGTCAAGAGAAAATCCCCCTTATGCTCTCAACTGTCTTTTTCAAGGTTAGCGGCATTGGTATCAGCCGCAGTGAGTATATAATACACTTCTTTGTTTACCATTTCAGTGTATCTCGGCACTGTTCTGTCAATGAGTGTCTTGAGCTGAGCGTCCATGGTGTAGAAAATAAACAGGCGTTGCAAAAACGATAACGTCAGCGTTCACCATTTTGTCCATTATCTCCGCCATATCGTCTTTCTGCACGCACTTGTGAGTGCTGTTGCAAAACGCCGCCGCAGCCTGTGCAGTAGTTCACCTTAAAGTTTCTGAGAAATATTTTTTCCACCTTGTGTCCTGCCTGCTGTGCACCCTTTATGAACTCATCGCAAAAGCGTCGGAATTTCCGCCCTTTCTAGGGCTTTGCGGGATATAACAAGTATATTTTTTCATATTGTCACCTCAAATATCAAAGAGTTTTTTATAACGTCCTCAGCTATCTGCTCAGGGGTAGATGATTTTCTTTCAGCACCTCGGCAGGGGTCATAGCGGTCATAGAACTTCTTTTCAAGACCAAAGCAAAGGGTCTTTACATCACTGTCGCCATAAAATCTTGCTATCTTCTCGCCAAAGCCGCCCTCAAGAACACCGTCCTCAAGAGTGATAATGGTCTTGTGGTCAGCCTTAAAGGCTTTCAAGCATTTCATTGTCAATGCCTGTGATGTAGTAAGGGTTTATTACAGTAGCCTTGACACCTGTTTTTTTCCTCGATAAGCTTTTTGCGGCTTCAACTCCCATGCCGTAGAATGAACCCAGTGCGATAACAGCCACCTGACTTCCCTTCTGTGTCATCTCATATTTGTTGAGCTTTTGAAAGATCCTTTGTGAAAGGCTTGCCGTCTGAAAACAAGGCTTGCAGGAACTCTTATTGCAACAGGGTGTTCGTTCTGTTCAAGGGACCAATCCAGCATTGCAAGATATTCTTCCTTTGTTACAGGTGCAAGATAAACAAGCTCAGGGATATTTGATATCATCGGTATATCGTAAATTCCAAGGTGAGTAACGTCACTCATGCCGTAAACCGAAGCCGCAAAAACAGCTATTGTAACAGGACTTTTTATTTATGCAAACGTCCTGAGAAAGCTGGTCGTAGGTACGCTGTAAGAACGAGCTGTAAACGCCGTAGAAAGGCTTTCCGCCATTCTTTTGCTATACCTGAGGCAAGTGCCATTGCGTGTTCCTCTGCAATGCCCACGTCCATAAACTGCTTGCCTGCTTTCTTTCTGACATCAGGAGTGAAGCCGAAAACCGTCGGAGTAGCGGAGGTTATAGCACACACGGACTTGTCAGCCTGCATTTTCTCAAGAAGATAATTGCAGGTAACAGTTCCGTAATCCTCGCCCTCAGAATTGTAAAGGGACTTGCCTGTTTCAGGGTCGAACGGCATATGCCAGTGCCATGTTTCCTTATCCTTTTTTCCGCAGGAGCATAGCCCTTGCCCTTTTTGTGTTACAATGTGAACGGCAACAGGCTTTTTGCTGTCCTTTACGCCCCTCAAACGCCTCAATAAGCGAAGGGAATATCGTTGCCGTCCTTTACGAAAACATAGTCAAGACCCATTGCCTTGAAAAGGTTACATTCAGCCTTGCCCTCGGTATCACGAAGAAGCTTGAGATTTCTGTACATACCGCCGTGGTTTTCGGCAATAGACATATCGTTATCGTTCACAACGATTATAAAAGTTTGTATCCATTTCCCCTGCAAAATCGATACCCTCCAGAGCTTCGCCACCGCTGAGAGAGCCGTCGCCGATAACAGCGATAACATTGCCCTCCTCGCCCTTGAGATCTCTAGCCTTTGCAAGACCGCTTGCAAGGCTCACAGAAATGGAAGTATGGCCAACCGTAAAAAAGTCATGCTCGCTCTCCTCTGGGTTTGTGTAGCCTGAGATATCATCGAACTTGTCAGCGTCAAGGTAGGACTCCTTTCTGCCTGTGAGCATTTTATGTGGATAGCTTTGATGTGAAACGTCAAAAACTATCTTATCCTTAGGGGACTCAAAAACATAGTGCATTGCGATAGTGGCTTCCACCATGCCGAAATTAGGGCCAAAGTGTCCGCCGCCGCTTGCTGAGCCTGAAAAGCAAAGCCTTTCTCATTTCCTCAGCCAGCGCTGTCATTTCATCAACAGTGAGCTTTTTAACGTCATCAGGTGAGTTTATTTTTTCAAGATACATTTTTTCATTTCCTCCTATTTTACTTATAATTTTTCTTAGCTTTTTAGCTTACTTATATTGTACCACCTGAGTTAGCTCCAAGTCAACAGGTTTTAGAGATATTTTACATTTTATTAACAATCGACCTAACAAAAAAAAGCACGGTCATGTGCCGTGCTTAGTATATTTCTCTTGAAAAAAATTAATGCCGTGCTATAATTATAGTATCACCAATATCACACCGGAAAGGTCTTGAAAGCATGAAATACAAAGTTATAGACATAAGTGAAGAGGATTACGGCTGCGAGGGCATACCGGAGGACAGCGAACTCATGTGCAGTGTTTTTGATCGAAAGCTCTGACGGCACACAAAAATGGTTGAAAATAGCTGACCGATATCTCAGAGAAAACGACATTGATATAGGCAGTGTCATCACTGCAGACTAGCCTGCCTCCCCTGGAATATCACGCATTATCCATGCAAGCTGTTCTTCTGTAGGCTCTTCTATCTCATAGCCGTTGACATTGTCGCCCTTGAAACAGTTTTGATACAGCTCCACCCATGCCAAATGTTGACAGTTTGCAATCAGAATAGATTTCTTTTTCACCTTTGTACGGCAGATCTTCAGGATAGCAGGTCTTGATAATAGATTTCCATAAGGGGTGCAGTCCTCGAACTTATCCAAAGAAGAACCCACACAGCACACTCCGCTCAGTGAATATCTTGCCACAAGATACTTTTCACCCTCCTCATCAGGGTTCTTTTTAAACGCTATCTGCGCCAGCTCGACAATAGCTTCTGCGGCGTATATAGGACAAGGAATTAAATATCCGTTGTGAAGTTCAAAGATCTTGTCCTTGTAATGAAAAAGTCTTTCGCTTTTCGATAGTGCCATATTCTGCATACTGAAAAATGTTCAGCTCAGGGTCATCGGAGTAATAGTCGGTGACATTTTCACCTGCCTTACTGCGGAAATAGCGTTGTTTCTGTGCTTCGAGCTTGCCCCATTCCACATTTTCATCAGAGAAATAATTGCGTTCAAATTCGTCGATATCCTCAGTAAAAAAACGAAGCTGTGCCGCTTGTGCATGATGGACAGTTGGCGTCAAACAAAGGTTATTTTTTGTATATCATATGAATTTCCTTTCCTAGAAGCAGTGCCAAGCATTTCGGCACTGCTTTTTATTATATCCTATTATGTTCCCGTTTTAGGTAAACAAAGCTATTTTTTTTTTCCGCAGAGTGTTTTTTAAACAAAACTTAGCTGTCTATTCATTGAAACAAAAATCAAGTTGTTTATCAGGCTCTAAACCTGCATTGTTTATTTCTTTATCTGTTTCCAGATATGACCTGTTACTGTATTCCGCTTTACGCAATTTCAGTTGGTAGATCAAGTCAAAGTTCTTTGTTATAGAGTCCTGCTTGAGAGCAGAAAAACATATTGGCTGTAGCTTGAATTTGTTGACTATCTTAATAAAAACATCAAGCAAATGGGCAGATGATGTTTCACCAAATGGATTATCTATCAGAAAAATAGATCTCACTTCGTCATTATCGTCTATGGTTCTGGCATTGCCTCCTTGCATATGATACAAGTGCTGTATAGACCACAAAATAAACAAGAAAAAATGCTCGCCACCGGAATAACGTGACTCCCACCTTTCAAGCCTGCTGTTGCGCTCATCCTCCAGACTTTTTCCACACTTTTTATTTCAACAGAATTACTTCCTGTGATAGCATTAAAAAGCAGTCTGTCTGAAAAGAATGAATTTACCTGCCTAAGCAGATCATCACCTTTTATTTCCTCTGATTCAAACCTTTTTTCTCAGTCTGATAAGTGTATCATCAATAACATTGCTAACTCTGTCCTGATATCCTCTGTCAAGCTTATCTGGTATACTGATCTGCATTATCCTTTTGTTTTTGCCATCTATTTTAATATAGGCATGATCTGCAATAGACTTGACCTGTTCATACAAAAAAACTCAGCGTGCTTTTTCATATGTATGATTATATGGTTTTTGTCATTTTCGATCTGCTGAAGCTGTGATGACAAAACTTTGATACTATCGTCAAAGCAGTTTCCTTTGCTCACAAAAGCTGTTCATATATCTTGAAACAATCAAGATAACTTTTTATTGTTGTCAATATCGATAAATGAAAGCATTTGAGATATCCACTCTGCATTTTCAGCATAGCAGTCAAGTATTTTTTTATACTCATTTGCTAAATTATTTCGCTTTACAGTGACAGCATAGTTAGAATTATTCAGATCATTACGAAGCTTTTCAATATCTATCTTGTCATCGATCGGCTTGATAGAGCCGGCATTGAATATCGTATCAAGATCAATGAGTTTTTCTAACTTATTGAACATTGAATTCAACTCATTTATCTTTAGGTTTGCCTTTTTTTTTCTGCTTCCTCGGCGTTGTTCTTATTCTCATCATTTTTAATTTGACTCGCATAATAATTGCCTGTTATCTGAGATAATCCAAGGATAACATCAAAGCCGCTTCTGTGTATTTCTTTTCTCTTTATTTTCCAAAGCTACTTTATTTTTTCCTCGTATTCTTTCTCCTCGCTTTTTCTTGTTGTTTCTACACTCCACAAGTTTTTTTCATAAGTCATACGCTCTGCATTTTCTAAATCTTTACGCTTGTCTACATCAAATGTGATATCATAGTCCTCTATAGTCAGGTTTGCAAAGGACTCCTTTAACCTGTTTTGATTCTCATTTTTTTCTTTTTCAGCATCACTGCATATACGTTGCTGTTCACTTACACTACCCTTCTTGCAAGGTTTGAAGTTCTTTAAATTCTATTTCAAGACTGACGATATCTCCGTCTATCTGTTCATTATCTGAATATATAGCGAATTCAGCCACCTTTGTCTTCTGATGAACTTATTTTAGGTTTGATAGTTTCTATATTAATCTCTAATTTATTTTTACTTTCTGATAACAGATGTACTTTTTCTTTATTATCCTTGATAAGAATTGCTAACCGCTTCGATATCACTCAATGCTTTTAAAAAAGAGCAACTCTATTTTCAGCGTCGCTTTGCCGCCGCCTTAAGATACTCATGATACTTATCATCTCTTCTTTGGCAGGTAATAAGTAATTTTTCATTCTCACTTATTGCATCGTTTGTATCTTCAAGTTCGTTTGCAAAGGTGATCCTTGTTTCCTCTAAGAGTTTCTCTGCGACTTTCAAGCTTCTTCAGATCAGCCTTAGCATCATCTAAAGACTTTTCTATTTCTCTGCTATCCGATTTTGAATATCCAAATGACTCTATGCCCCCATATCATCAGATATTTTACTAAAGCCCGGCATTTTTCCTCTGAGATATCTTCTCGTCGAGTTCAGATATCTTATCTTCAAGTTATTTTTATACCTTTCTCTTGTCATTGGGTGCAGACTGTCTTTGTTATAAAAGCTGTAAAACAGATCTCACCGATCTCAGCGGAACGTTCTGAAGCTTCAAGTTCATGTCCAATGATTTTCTGCGAATAACAGGACACACTCTGTGTCAACTTCCTGAATATCTCCAAAGTCCTATCATAATCTTTATCATTTACGATAAAACAAAACGGCAGAAGCGGATTTTTGTTAAGCAGTGTATCAAAATAATCGCCCTCCTGTCGCTTCAAATAGCTCTCACCAGTCTGAAATTCAATGTCGTATTGAATAAGAAGGTCTGCAAATTCAGGAGATGTATGCAGCTTTCCGTGAACAAGGTCATCAAAAGTATCTTTTAGGCGATCTCTCTCCTTTATGTCCTTTTGATAAATGGCTTCAATATTATCATATTTCTCTTTTTAAAGATGCAAGATTTTCTTCACTTTCATATAAATGAGTGCCTGAAATATCGTATCTGCTCAAAATTTCAGCAACTACTGCTTCTGCATTTTTCAGCGCATCATATTTGTTTTGTGCGTCATATACTTGCTGACCCTTCTTGCTTATGTCAGACGAGATCTGTTCTAGTTCCTGAGCGTTTGCATTACGCTTATTTTCAAGATCATTCTTTATCGTAAAGACCTTTCCTGTTCTGTTTCTGCCACTTTTTAATAGCTGAAACAATATGATTTCTAACTCGTCGATACTCTCAGCCACCAAATTACCCGTAAGATCTCTGTCAGGAAGTTCACCGATCTGCTCTCTATATTCCTGCTCAGCTGAATTAAAGTTGTCACAGCGCTCCTGTAATCTGCCTTTATCAATATTCAATTTTGAAAGCTTACTATCAAATTCACCGAGCCTGTTATTAAGTACATTTATCTCATTACCTTTACTTTCAAACTCCCTTTTTAAGCGTTCTTGTTCTGATTTCAGACTGTTTGCCAACAACGAATAATGATGATAAATAGTTGCGCCAAGACAGTTTTTTTTTCTAACAGCGATCTCACCTTTTCCCAATGTAGCTATAGTATTTCGGGCTGCAACTAGCTTACTTTCTGCGGCTTTGACCTTTTCATAATATTCAGCGGCATGCATACAATCTCTTTTATATTCAGCCTCTTTATGGATTTTTGAAAGGTCAGGCAAAATAGTATCATATTTCTTTTTAGCTTATCCTCTGATTCATCAAGTGATCTTTTAATGCCATGATACTGTTCTGAAAAGCTCCTCATGTTTTATCTTTTTCTCTATTTCTTTGCATTTCTTTATGATCTCAGCAGCCTCGGCCGATTTACGTTCTTCTGCTTCTATACAGCTTTTTAAAGTTAATTAGTGTTCCTGCTATATATTTTTTTCTTTCTCCTCTTTTTTTTGTCAAGTTCTTCGGTATATTCTTTAAACATATCGCTAAACGTTTCAAGATCACCGACACATTTTCTAAGAGCTCTTTCTCCGCAAAGAGCCTTGCCACCTTCTATCATAGGTTTTATAAGTGACGCAGTTTCTTTGATAAGGCTTTGACGCTGATCCTTATTCATATCACTCACTGTCTTTAGTATCCATTGATCAAATAATTCATCGGAAGTCTTGCACTTATCAAACAGTCCGGCTAATCCCTTATCGCCTTCATCCTGATTAACTTTTTGCAAGCAATGCCCATTTCATTCTCATAAATATGATGTTTCTTAAGATATTCACGATAATCTTGCTTTTTTTCTTTTCTATACACATTAAATTTGTCATGACTTTTTTTTATATTTTTTGAGCCTTTCATAAAACTCATTATAGGTATAAAAATACATTCTTTCCGTCACGTTCTTCTGAAACATTGATATTTTTTTGATATCAAATTCGTTGCCCTGATCATAGTCATGAACAAAAAGTAAAATATTTCAGCACCTTGATATTTTTTTATCATCATCACCCCTAACGTTAGTTTTGCTCAAACAAATGCCTGTCATAAAATAGGACGGCTTATTTGTTCCATCAAGCATCCATTCTATCATCACATATGAGGGTTTCTGATCTCCTGTAAGATAGTCAGTTATCTTCCAACCATCGATATCCATACCTGGAATGATCGGCTGAAATATCGTCTCGATCATGACGGTTTTACCGCCGCCATTATTAAAAGATTCATCAAGGCGTTTCTTCCGCCATAATAATCAAAGATACTGTCCTTTATTATTCGTCCGTCATAAAAAATATTAACTATTCTTATACGATTGATCGTTGGCATTTTCGTCCTCCTTTTCAAAGAGCCTGTTTATTTCACTTATTCTTTTATTCACTCAGATAATAATTTTTCATAAGGTCTGACAACCTTTTTCTGCATCTTATCTCATCTTCATCATCAGCAAAGATCACAAGTTCGTTTCTCACAAGTATCCTGCAAGCTGTCTTAACAAGCTCGATCTTGCTTTGCTTTCGACCTTCACCTTTATACACATTCCCGTTCCACTTATCAGCTATCTTATGAAAATCGATCTGTGCTTCCTCCTTTTTTGCAGCCTTTTTGTTCATCAGAAAATCTTTCATCAAGCTTCAAAACAATATCTCTTATACGAAGCGAATTTGTCAACTGTGGATCACTATTTCTACCTCCAAAAAACATCCAAAGAATAACCATGATAATATAACATTGCAAATAAGCCTCTACCTTTTTGGCATTTGTTGCAATACTTTCTCTGAAATCCCTAAAACGCATATTGAACATTTCATTATCTGGCAGTGGAACGATATAAATATCATGGAATGTCCTGACAAGGGTGAAATCCCACTCTTCACTCATTACATCAAGTTCTTCTCTTATATCCTCACGAGATGCCAGATCAAACAACTCAGCATCATCACGATCATTTATAGAATTGTTTATTATAAGGTGTTTTTAAAAATTCTCATGCTTTCACGCATATCACATAACCTCCGCTGCAAAACACATATTGTCGATCTGAACGGTTTCCTTACATCTCAGTCCCGTTTCTTCGTCTGTATATTCACATTTCAATTCTGTCCTCTCACCTGAACGGGTTATAAGGATACGCTTTTACCCCATAGAAATTTTCGTTATGAGAACTTATCTTGAGCAAACAATAGGACAGGTCAAATTCGCCTTGGCTATCCTCCGTTTTGTTCTCTTCATTTTCCCATTTTTCAAGTATCAATCATTTCAGTTGAATAAAGGTCCAGCATGATAAGAAAAAAGCACTTATCCCTGGCAATAAGACTTATATCCGCATTTTCAAGACAGTATTCCCAAAGGTCTGACAGGCTGAATACTTTTCTTTGTGATGCAAACTCAAACATAAGCCTTATTATCTCGGTATTAGCTTTATTCTTCCTTTCAACTTCCTTTGTGTAAGGTGAAACTTCTTCAAGACTATCCTCATCCTCTTCGATCTCTCCGTTTACTTCTTCACTTGATTGCTGTGGCTCATAAACAAGTCTTAGATCGAACATAGCTGGAAGTTTTGGCAGCACAAGAGGTTCGATCAACTTAGCATAGTTCTTCTATATCCAGCTTATTATTGCCTTTATACTCCTCCAGAAGCTTTAAAATAACATCTTCTATATCATAACAATGCGTCCTGTGCATTGTTATGGTTTTCAAGACATTTCTCTGTACAACTGTCCTAGTTCTCTGCTGTGACTTAAAGTTCACGTTGTTTTACAAGTATTTTTTCAGTATTATTTGAGATCATAAAAATATTACGCTTCTTGTCCGCTAACTCATTTTTTACTCTATCCGAGAAAGCATTACTATCCGAAAAGCTTTCTATCGCTTTTCAATAGTTTTCTTAATGTCACTCATAACGGCATACTCGTCATCGAGCATCTGCTCTATTTCATGAATAAGAGTATCATATTCTTCTCATGAAGTTTCACTAAAAGATCATTTTTTCATTCTTCGTTCAAAAGAGTAAGGTCTATCTCCTTTTTGATTAAGCATTGCTAAAAGACGTTTGCTTTGCGAAGAAGCATCTGAAAAAAAAGTTGCCTCGCTCAATAAGCTTATGCAATCGGACCTCCTCAATTGAAAAAACCAAGGTCATCGACCTCTTTGGTACGAAATAGCATATCAAATCCTAAGCTTTTTCAAGCACATAATAGATAACGCCGTCATCGTCCTCTATGTCCCCTTTATAAGTCTAACAGAATATGATTTGATCGTAAGATCACTATGATCCATTATTTTGAATTTAAAAAGCTTTCCCCTTTGTTTTGAAGTATGTCCTTGACAATGTATCTTGTCAACTCTCGCAATTCACTTTTTCATTTATTTCCCCTATTATAGTCCTTAAATAATTCTGCAAGAAAATCTTCTATATCTTCAAGTGTACAACGAACGTTTGTGGTAAGTGATCGTTCCATAATATGAACAAGCACTGCAAATATAATATTATCAAGTTCATTATCACCAAAGCTTGCTTCTATAGCAAAGATTTCTATTTCTTCTACAAATCACGGAAGCTATCTCTGAGATATGTTCCATACGGCTAGCAAAAATCAGCAAGATATGATATCATTTTTCACCCTCACAATATACATAATCTTTCAGCACTTTATGATTAATAATTTCCTGCGGTATATAATACTCATCATAAAAGCAATAGTTTTATTTCTTTCAGCTACCTTGTGGTCTATTTTTATAGAATTCA
>VOFK01002081.1_pt1 | contig 31660 bp, 55 predicted proteins | sample 5384121 | NCBI WGS metagenome assembly VOFK01 (sample SAMN12384730, study PRJNA508395) | human gut metagenome | isolation source: healthy gut J | host: Homo sapiens | reverse complement strand
TGGGATGAACCGCTGTCCACGTGACTACGAGTGAACGTTATGTGCGTCTGGAGCAGCCGAAACTGACAAAATATTATGTGTTTGCCGGAGGACAAATTGTTTCTTCCTACGAAAGTGCGGCAAAAGCGATTCGAGAGGCAGACGCCAAAATGGGTGTTGTTGTTTCAAGCAATCATCAGGTTGTCTGGGAGAAAGCGGAGCCTTCATCCAGAATACGATTGGTGGTTTGGAAATGACGAAGCAGGGAAATGGTGTGTCAAATCTGGATGCGTGTGTTCATATGCTTTTTGAAAGCGAACCATTATGATGTGGCGGCAAAGGGGCTGGTGAAAAAGGGCGAAAATGCGTATAATACGCTCTCGCAATATTTGCAGCGGCCGATGAGTCTGAAGGGATGCACGCTGGAGGAAGTTTTTTATACTTTGTCAGTGGCAGTAAACCGGTGATTGCGATGACCGGCAATAAAACCGGTGTGGTAATGGTGGATATACGGCTTCTAAACTGATTTTGTACAATCCGCAGTCCGGCAAAACGCAGACGGTAAGCAGAAGTTCGTATGAGAAGATTTTCAAAGATGCCGGCAATTATTTTTATTAGCTACATGAGTGAATCGTAAGATAAAGGAGAAACTATGGAGACAAAGGAATTGATTTCGCAGGCGTTATCTGCGCGTGAAAATGCATATGCACCGTATTCCGGTTTTATGGTGGGGGCGGCACTTCTGTGTAAAGACGGCACGGTTTATACCGGCTGTAACATTGAAAATGCGGCATTTACGCCGACAAACTGTGCGGAGAAACGGCTTTTTTCAAAGCAGTCAGTGAAGGGAAACGGGATTTTGTGTAAAAATTGCGATTGTTGGCGGAAAAAGGGAGAAATGACAGCACCGGCACCGTGTGGTGTCTGTCTGCAGGTGATGTCGGAGTTTTGCAAGGCAGATGAATTTGAAATTGTAATGGCAAAGAGCGAAGAAGATTATAGAAGTAAGAGGCTTTCCGAACTTTTGCCAAGCAGTTTTTTCTTATAAAGGCTGGAGGAGAGAAAAAAGATGGAATTACCGGTTGCATTTTGTGATGAGATGAAACGAATTTTGGGGGATGAGTACGAGGATTATCTGAAATCCATGGAAGGTACAAGAAAATTTGGGCTCCGTGTAAATACAGCGAAGATTTCTGTAGAGGATTTTTTGAAAATTTCTTCCGTTTGAATTAACACCAATTCCGTATGTTAAAAAACGGTTTTTATTATGATGGGGAGAAAAAGAACAGCCTGCAGAAACATCCGTATTATTTTTTTGGGATTATATTATTTGCAGGACAAGTGCGATGACGCCGGCTTCGCGTCTGCCGATTGAGGAAAATGATGTGGTACTTGATTTTGTGCGGCGCCGGGCGGAAAAGCGACGGGTTAGCAGCAAAACTTCATGGCACCGGGCTTTTGATTGCCAACGATATCAGCAGCAAGCGCGCAAAAGCATTGTTGAAAAACATTGAATTGTTTGGCGTGGAAAATAGCTTTATTGTGACAGAATATCAAAGAAACTGGCAGAGTATTTTACCGGTTTTTTCGATAAAATTTTGATTGATGCGCCGTGTTCAGGCGAGGAATGTTCCGCAAAGAGCCGTCCATGGTAAAGGCATGGGGAGCAGAATTTCCTACCTGAATTTTACGCCGCATTACAGGAAGATATTTTGGAAAAACAAGCGCTTCCGATGTTAAAACCGGGCGGTATGCTTTTGTATTCTACCTGTACATTCTCACCGCTGGAAGATGAGGGAACGGTGCAAAAATTCTTTCTATGAACCCGGATATGGAGATTCTTCCGATGGAGGGTTATAAAGGGGTTTGCGTCCGGAAAACCGGAATTGATTGAAGTACAGAAGAATCTATACGAAACTGTGTCCGCATTTTCCCCGCACCGTGTCGATGGTGCGGGGCATTTTCTGGCACTGTTTCGAAAAAAAGGAGACGGCGGATGAGCCGGTTGTGTCCTGTGAGCAGACAAGAAGCGGTCTGCGGGGGAGAGGAAAAAGGAATTGTGGGAGGCGTTTAGCGAGAATCTGAACCGGACGTTTCTGCCGGAGCGCATGGAAAGCAAAAACGGAATGGTTTACTATATGCCAAAGGAACTTCCGAAGATGCGTGGACTTCGTTTTTTGCGCAGCGGATTGTTTGTCGGTGAGATGAAGAAAAAAGAGGAGTTTGAGCCGAGTCAGTCACTGGCAATGGCACTGCGGGCAAAGGACTATAAGAATTGTCTGCGTTTGTCTGTAAACGATGAGCGGGTGGTTCGTTATTTAAAGGGTGAAACACTGATGCTGACGGATGAGGTAGCTGCTGCAAAGGATGGATGGCAGCTTGTGTGTGTAGAAGATTACCCGCTTGGCTGGGGGAAAAAGAATAAGCATAATTTAAAAAATAAATACCACAGCGGATGGCGCATGGTATAAAAGCAAGCGAAAAAGGACCGCATAAGCGGTCCTTTCAGACTGTAGACAAAGTCCACGACAAATGTCGTGGATTTTTCTCGTATTAAAGCACTGAAAAGTGCGATTTTTTAAGCGACTTTTCGGTGCTTTTTGGTATAATAGAAGTATAAAATACTAGATGGTGATTTCATATGATGACTGAAAATGCTGATAAAAAAAGAGAAACAAATTCATTTGTTATGTATGGATGAAATGGTTCCTAAGGATCATATCTTCTTCGAATTATCGATAAAGCAATCGATTGGACTTTCATTTATGATTTAGTGAAAGACAAATATTCGCACGATACCGGTCGGCCCAGCATGGATCCTGTGACATTGATTAAAATACCTCTCATTCAGTATCTGTATGGAATCAAGAGCATGCGTCAGACAGTAAAAAAAGAAATTGAAGTAAACGTTGCATATCGATGGTTTCTTGGTCTTGATATGACAGATAAAGTTCCACACTTTTCAACCTTTGGAAAGAATTATACAAGACGATTCAAAGATACCGACTTATTTGAGCAGATTTTTGCTCATATTTTTTAGAAGAATGCTACAAGTTTAAATTGGTTGACCCAACAGAGATTTTTGTAGATGCTACTCATGTAAAAGCCCGTGCAAACAGTAGAAAAATGCAAAAACGAATTGCTAAGGAAGAAGCTCTTTTTTATGAAGATATGTTAAAAACTGAAATTAATAAAGATCGACAAGAGCATCACAAAAAACCATATTAAAAGATAAAGACGATAATAATCACCCTCCTTTGTCTGGCGGAGGAACTTCAAATGAAAAAACAATAAAATCTAGTAGCACTGATCCGGAAAGTGGTTGGTTTCGTAAAGGTGAACATAAACATGTTTTTGCATACGCCGTTGAAACCGCTTGTGATAAAAATGGATGGATTCTAGGTTATACAGTCAGCCCTGGAAACTTACATGACAGCAGAACATTTAAAGGATTATATGATAAAATTAAAAATATTGGAATAAAAACACTTGTTGCAGATGCCGGATATAAAACTCCAGCAATAGCAAAGCTTCTTATAGATGATGGAGTTACACCACTTTTTCCGTACAAGCGTCCAATGACCAAAGAGGGATTCTTTAAAAAATACGAATACGCTTATGACGAATACTATGATTGCTATATTTGCCCAAATAATCAAGTCTTGAAATATAGTACAACCAATCGTGATGGATATCGTGAATATAAAAAGCTGTGGAAATGTATGCGAAAATTGTTCATATTTATCTCAATGTACAGAAAGCAAAAAATCATGTGAAACTGATAACACGACATATATGGGAAAATTATATGGAGCAATGTGAAGATGTTCGTCATACTTTGGGAATGAAAAAAAATTATATGAGCAAAGAAAAGAAACCATTGAACGAATCTTTGGAACAGCAAAGGAGAATCATGGTTTTCGTTATACACAAATGTATGGTAAGGCTCGAATGGAAATGAAGGTCGGGCTTACCTTTGCCTGCATGAATCTAAAAAACTAGCAATGATGCTTCAAAAAAAGCGGTAGGAAAGGCTGCTTAATATCGACTTTTTATCATTTTGGGCGAACGATTGCTGCAAACAGAGAAAAATGGTGCTAGGACAACAGTCCTAGCACCACTTTGTCTACAGTCTGAAAGGACCGCATAAGCGGTCCTTTTCTGGGGAATAGAGAACTAAACTATATATGGGCGATCATTGGCAGAGCCAATGATTAGAACAATTTAGGCGCGGCGCTTCGGTCGCGCCGTCTTTGGTGCATTGCACGTTTAACAAAAAAAACGTAGGAAAAAATAAAAAGCGACCCACAAAATGTGAATCGCCTTTTGATTACAATGCCATAATACACCTTATCAGGATTTCTGTCAACTTATTTTTTACCGTTTTCCGTTCGGTGATAGATTTGATAGGCAAACAGGGCAATAGCAAATGTAAACACGGTTGCGATGACAAACAGCGTCATCGAACTTTTTATAGATGTCAATGTTTCGCAAGTAAATCGGTACATAGCCTGCGACGTGGAGAACAATAGCAATAACCGTCCACTGTTTTTCTCCGGTTGAAATGGCATATTCAACAAGGATGGCAATGGCAGCATACAATACAAGCGAAAAAGAATCACGTATGTAGCGTCCATAAAAAAAGGAAGAAGAAGGCGTTGCTGCCTGTTCGGTAAATAACTTCTGGGTCTGAGCCAGTTCCTCTCCTTTTAATGCCAGTTTTTTTGAAATATTCCGTTGAGCCGATGGAGTTAATCAGTAATGCTGCAATAATGTTTGTGATGTAAACGGTAGCACCATTTAAGATGCTTTCAAAACCGCCCATACCAACTCCGAAAATCAGCGCATTTTCCTTGCCCGGACGTTTTTTCATTGCATACTTCAATCCGATAAATGCTCCGATGGTCGAAAGAATACCAAGGGAGAAGGCTCCGAACAGTGCCGAGTAGACCGGATGTGTTTTTGAACTGAAAAAGGATAAAAGCCCCGGAATTGAAAAAAATCAAAACATTAACAATTGTAGCGGCAACGTAGGAAAAAGAGCAGGCAAAATGCAGCCCCAATAAAAATGCACCCGGTTTTTACACCGTTTTTTCCGTTTCTGATACCATACAAATAAAAATCGGCAGCAGGATGCAAAGCAGCGAACAAAAAAATATTTGCTTGAACAAATCCCGCTGAAAAAAACAATCTGATTCATAATAATCTCACTTTCTTTGGTGGTTATGTTGCTATTCAAGATGGTTTGCACTGCATATTAGTCATGAATAGCTGCGACTGTAGTACATTGTAACTAATAATGAGACGGTGCGTCAAGTGTTCGTTGGTGTTTTTTTAGTTTCCGGTAAATGAATTAAGAAAAGTTTGTGCTTCGTGGTTCTACGTTCCACTCCGGTCCGCGCAGGTCAGAGGTTCCCCGAACCTCTTGCGCCGCCCTCGCTTAACAAATCTTTTCTTAATTCATTTACCGGAAACTAAAAAGATACGAGCACTTGACGCTAACCACTAACCAGCTAGTTGAGAGCAGCTTCTTGTGTTTTCAAGACAACTCTTTTTACTTGTTAAAGGGAAAAGAGTTGCATCGGAACCGCACACCCATTTGCACAGAGTCATTCGCTGGCAAGATGGTGGGGGCAGTTTATTAGGCTTTCAGTAAAAAAGAAGAAAAACTTTGTAGCTCGTGGGTTTGAGTACGTCGGTATGTGGCACTGGTAGTTTCAGTGCCCATACCGCTACGCACTCAATAAGCGAGAACGCCCACGAGACGCAAAGTTTTTTCTTTTTACGAAACCCTAAAAACCTCGTTAGTGTATAATTTTTATTGGCAAAAATAAAGGGAAGAAGGAAATACCCTCTTCCCAATCATACAGTTTTTCTTTATGATGTTAGTTGCTAGAAAAACAATAAAGGAGACTGTATGATGAAATTAATTGTAGACGAAAACTTACTATCTTTCAAGGTGTTAGAGCAAAAAATATTCGATTATGTTTGTGAACTTGGCGCCAGATTACCCAGCAGATTCTGGAAGCCTATGATACAGAGCTTGCAGAAAGTCGCGATAAAAAGCATTATCGGGGAAAAGGGAAACGAAAACCTGTATCAAAACGGTATATGGCGAAGTAGAGTACAAGAGAGCTGTATATCGTACAAAAAACGGAACAGGGAGAAAACGCCTATGTCTATCTGTTAGATGAAGCCATGCAAATGGATAAGATTGGATTGATTTCCACTAATCTTGCAGAAAAGATAGCGATGACGGTAACGGAATCACCTTTACCGCGTAACCGCAGAAACCATAAGTAATACCTGTGGACAAAGCATCAGCAGCGGAGGTGTATGGAATATGATGCAGCGGCTTGGTGAACGGCTGGATGAAGAAGAACAGTATGCCGTAAAGGAAATGCATGCAGACCGGACGCAAGGGAGAAAAAATCATTCCTGTGTTGTTTGAAGAAATGGATGGCATATGGCTGCACATGCAGGACAGCAGTCATAAAAGAATGAAAAAACAGGAAATGAAAGTGTTTACCATGTATGAAGGCTGGGACAAAGACCAGCAAAGACGAAGCACCCTGGTAGGAAAAACCATGTTGGCAGGAATGGAGACAAGCCGGCTCTTTCATGAAAAACGGGAGGCATTAATAGAGAAAAAATACGATGTGGATGAAATTCAGCAGAGAATTCTAAACGGAGATGGAGGAAGTTGGATTAAGGAAACATATGACCCGGATGCGATTTTTCAGTTAGACCGTTACCATGTTTATCAGGAAATCCTGCGAAAGATAAGTGACCGAAACGCACAAAGAGAAGCAAGAAATCTGTTTGAAGAAGGAAAAACAGAGAAATTGTTAGAGTTTCTTTTGGTGTATGCAGACAGTGTGGAAACGACGGATGAAAAAGATAAGAGGAGCAGAAATGCACGTGAGTTATATCGATATCTTAATAACAATAAAGTCGGACTGTTGCCTTATCAAAAGCAGGGAAAGAAGATACCGGAACCAGGAGAAGGGATTGTATACAAAAACATGGGCGTGCAGGAATCCCAAAACTGTACCGTAATTACCATGCGGATGAAGCACCGCCGGATGAGGTGGTCAATCAAAGGAGCCAGTAACATGGCAAAAGTATTGTGCTGCAAAGAGAATAAAGAACTTTGCCATACCATTGAGAAATATACAGATGGATTAATTTTTAATGCACGCATGAATGAAATCATGGAAACATTAAGTGCCGCAAAAACATCGAAAAAAGATGGGAAAGGAAATCGATATGTAGAATTAATGAGAGGTCATGTGCCGTTAATAGATGCAGCAGCAACCGCATCCAGAAAGGCATTTCGGAATGCGTTTATAAGATAAAGAAAAACTGAGTTTGGAATGACGGGTTTGTGACAAATGTTCGCTGCCGGTTCCTTTGGATTTCAGTAATTCCGTAGAAAAACTTTGCGACTCGTGGGTTTGAGTACGTCGGTATGTGGCACTGGTAGTTTCAGTGCCCATACCGCTACGCACTCAATGAGCGGGAGCGCCCACAAGTCGCAACGCTTTTCTACGGAATTACTGAAAACAAAAAAAGTGCCAACGAACACTTGACACAAACAAAACCTCCCCCACCTTGCCAATGTCTCCATTCTATTGTAAAATAAAAGAGGAATATTCATGACAGGAGGATTTACGATGAATCTTTATGAAAGACTCATGTGGACGGCAAAAGGAAAAACCGGTATCCGATGCATATGCCCGGGCACAAGCGGGCAGGTCTTTTTTACGATGGCAAATCCTATGCATTTGATGTGACAGAAATTGATGGCACAGATAATCTTCATCAGCCGGAGGGTGAAATCTTTGGGAGATGGAGCAGATGAAACAAAAAGTATGGAACGAAAGACTCTTATCTTTTTGGTAAATGGAAGCACGTGGCATCTTAGCAGCGATTTCTGCCTGCTGTCATCCGGGCGATACGATTGTGATTGCCAGAAACTGCCACCGTTCGGTGTACCATGCCGTGGAACTTTTGTCGTTGAAGCCGGTTTATGTATATCCGGAAGTAGATAAAGAGACGGGAATCTGCCTTGGGATTTCTTCGGAGGAAGTGAAGCGTGTCATAGCAGATACGAAACCTGCCTGTGTCGTATTGACCTCGCCGACGTATGAGGGCGTTGTGTCAAATATTCGGGCGATTGCAGCGATTGTCCATGAGGGGAAATTCGCTGCTTGTAGTGGATGAGGCGCATGGTGCACATTTTGCGTGGAGTGACAAATTTCCGGAGACTGCGATGGAGCAGGGGGCGGATCTTGTGATTGAGAGTCTGCACAAGACGCTGCCGGCATTGACCCAGACGGCGGTTTTGCACCGGGCGAGTGACCGTATCATGGCAGAGCGCGTGGAACATTATTTGGAAATCTTTTGAGACGAGCAGCCCTTCTTATGTGCTGATCGGCAGTATCAGCCAGTGTATGCAGTGGATGCGGAAATATGCCGATACTTGGTTTGAGGCTTATTTTACGAACCTTATTTGGTTTCGTGAGCATGCAGAAAAATGGAAGGAATTGCGTCTTTGGGGAAAATCCAAGAAAAAGGAACCATCAAAACTTGTTGTTCTGACCGGGGAAAAAAATGTTCTGGCACAGAGGCAGCAAAATGGTTGCGGGAAGAATTTCAAATTGAAGTGGAAATGGCGGCTGCAGGGTATATATTCTTGCGATGACAAGCCTCGCCGGATTCGAGGGATGGTTTGTCCGTCTTATGGATGCCCTTACTAAAATTGATGAAAGACTGCAAAAAAATTTCTTTTTCCAAAGAGAAAAAAAACAAATTATAGCGAGTCGGTTTTAACCTGCCCGGAAGTGGAAATGCTGCCGGTGCAGGCGGTAAATGCACTGGCGGAGACAAAGTCTGTGAATGAGGCAGAGGGATTTGTTTCGGCGGAATATGGGATGGTGTATCCACCGGGAATTCCGTTTTTAGTGCCGGGAGAAAAGATTACAAAAACGGTTTTAGATAAGATAGAAAATGCAAAAAAGCAGGACTTCATTTGTTTGGATTTGCGGATGCAAGCGGACAGACCGTGCAGGTTGTGAAAGAAGAAAAGAAAAGGTAAAGAGAGGATTCTACCATGGGCAGATTGTTTGTATTTATGGGGAAAAGTGCATCGGGGAAAAAGATACGCTTTACGGGGAACTGTTGGCGCGTTACCCGGAGATTCATGCAGTGATTCCCCTATACGACCAGACCGATACGGGAGGGCGAAACGGATGGCGGAGCGTATTATTTTGTCTCCGAAGATAAAATGCGCAGAATGGAAAAAAGAGAACCGAATTGTGGAATCGAGATGTTATCAGACCGTCCATGGACCGTGGTATTATTTCACGGCGGAAGATGGACAGATTGACTGGGACAAAGGCGATTTTGTGCTAATTTCCACGCTGGAAGGTTTTGAGAAAATTTCCCGGTTTTATGGTGCAAATAAGGTTGTTCCGCTTTATATCGAGGTGGATGACATGACCCGGATTGAGCGCTCGCTGAAAAGGGAAAAAGAGCAGAACAATCCATGCGTTTCCGAGGTATGCCGCCGCTTTTTGGCAGATGAAAAAGATTTTTCCGAAGAAAATCTCAAGCGCTTAAATATTACGGACAAAATCGTAAATGATTCCGTTGAAAATGCACTGAGAGATTGTTCTGCGGATAAAAAGTGGTAGATAAATCATGTGAAACGTGGGTATTATAAATTGAGAAAGAGGTGATATTTTGGATATTCGAGTGGACAACATGCAGCAGGTAAATGCGACGACACAGACGCAGCAGGCGCAGCAAAAGTGGAGAAGATTTTTAAATTTACACTGATGAGTTCGATTGAAGAAGCTGGTCTTTCCGAGCGGTTATCGGTTATGATGCAGGAAATTACGATGCAGGGAGAAAAAGCTTGGCAAAAACATATGGATGTCCGGGATATGAAGCATTACCGCCGCCTCATTCAGGAATTTATGAATGAGATAGTAAATCGTTCGCATAAATTCAGTCGTGAAAATTTCTTGGACCGCCAGGGGCAGACACCGTGTATGGCATGATTAAGCGTGAATGTGGTGTTGGATGAACTGGCGGGAGAGTTGATTAAAGAAAGAAAAAGATACCCTTGCGATTTTGAGTAAAGTCGATGAAATCAGAGGGTTATTACTGGATATTATTACGTGATAAAAAAGAAGGGAGAAACGATGTTTTCATTTTCAGAGATTGTAGGTCATGAACAGATAAAGGAACATATGCAGGCAGCGATTCGTGATAAGAAACCGTTTCATGCGTATTTGTTCCAAGGCGAGGAAGGTGTTGGAAAAGAAGCGCTGGCGAGGACGTTTGCTGCTGGTTTGCAGTGCCAGAGTGAGTCGACAGATAAACCGTGCAAGGAATGTGTGTCCTGCCGCCAGATGGAGTCCGGAAATCAGCCGGATGTTATCTGGGTAACAAGAGAGAAGGCGAGCCTTTGGCGTGGATGAAATCCGCGAGCAGCTTTGCAATACGATGGATATTAAGCCGTTTTCGAGTCCGTATAAAATTTACCTCGTGCCGGAGGCGGAAAAAATGACAGAGGCGGCACAGAATGCGCTGTTAAAAACAATTGAGGAAACCGCCGGAATATGGTATTGTCATTTTGATGACAAGTAACATTTCTGCGTTGCTGCCGACGATTCAGTCGCGCTGTCTTACGATGGAGTTTCGTCCGCTCAGCACTGCCGTTGTGGAATCGTATGTCAAAGAACATTGTCAGGTGCCGGATTATCAGGCGAGAGCGAGTGCGGCATTTGCACAGGGAAATCTGGGAAAAAGCGATGCGGTATGCGAAATCGGAAGATTTTATTGAGAGAAAAGACCATATTATTTCTCTGCTGCGGCATGTGGAGCAGATGGATTTGTCTGAGATGTTAGCGGTAATTAAGATTTGGGAACACGTAAAGATGAAGTGCGTGATTATATTGATTTAATGGTGCTGTGGTACCGGGATGTGCTTTTGTTTAAAGGCGACAAAGGATATTAACCAACTTTTGTTCCAGGATGAGGCGTCTTATATTTCCCGTGAGGCAAGCCACCGCAGTTATGAGAAAAATCGAGGAAATATTGCAGGCATTTGAAAAAGCAAAAGTCCGCCTGCGCGCAAATGTAAATTTTGATATTACGATGGAGCTTATGCTTCTTGCTTTGAAATAGACATACGGAGGTTATTATGAAGATTATTATTGGTGTTAGTTTTCGACAGGCGGGAAAGGTGTATTTTTTTTCGACCCGGGCGATGAGCAGATTGAGCGCGGGGAGCACGTAATTGTCGAGACTGCAAAAGGTGTTGAATACGGAACGGTTGTTGTGCCAAACCGCGAGATGGCAGAAGAGAAAATTGTGGCACCGTTGAAAAAGATTATTCGTGTGGCAACGCCGAAAGATGAAGATAGCGAGTTAAAGAACCGTGAAAAAAAGAAAAAAGACGCATATAAAATTTGTGTTGAAAAATTGCAAAACACGGATTGGAAATGAAGCTGATCGATGCGGAATATACCTTTGATAACAACAAGCTATTGTTTTATTTTACGGCGGACGGAAGAATCGACTTCCGGGAACTGGTAAAAGATTTGGCGAGCGTATTCCGTACCCGAATCGAGCTTAGACAGATTGGTGCGTGATGAAACAAAAATCTGCGGCGGAATTGGAATCTGCGGAAGAACGTTGTGCTGCCACAGTTATTTATCCGAGTTTGCGCCGGTTTCGATTAAAATGGCAAAGGAGCAGAATCTTTCCTTGAATCCGACGAAAATATCCGGTGTCTGCGGACGTCTGATGCTGTTTGAAAAATGAGGAAGAGGGTTTTATGAGAATTAAACAGTCGTCTCGCCATACATTGGAAGCCATGTGAAAACGGCGGAAGGTTTGGATGCGGAAGTGCAGAGCGTAAGTGTCTTAAAGCAGCTTGTGAAGGTTATTGTTTCTTTTGGATGACGGCGAGAAAGAGGTGCGTGAGTACCGCGTGGATGAGTTGAAATTCCGTCCGAACAAGCCGAAAAACAGAATTAAAGATAAACATGATAAAGAGTTGAAGAAGTTAGAGGCAATGGAGAAAAAAAGGAAGGAAAATCGAAACTGAATGAGTAATCAAAAAAGACCCAAAGGATTTTCTTTGCGATGGCGAGCGGCTGGATGATTTGCAGCGGGATGGAATGTACATTATTCAGAATCCGAAGTGGTTCTGCTTTGGCATGGATGCCGTCCTTTATCCGCATACGCAAAGGTAAAGGAAGGGGAAAAATGTCTGGACCTTGGCTGTGGCAACGGCATTATTCCGTTACTGCTTTCCGGACGTACTAAAGGGAAGCTCCTTTACCGGGCTGGAACTGCAAAAATGATATTGCCGAAATGGCGAAACGCAGTGTGGCGTATAACGAAAAAGAAGATAAAGTGCATATTGTGCAGGGGATATCAGGGAAGCTACTTCAATTTTTGAAGCTGCTTCCTTTGACGTTGTTACGAGTAATCCGCCGTATTTGAATCAATCCATGGCCAGTGTCGTGAGGCGTCACATAAAGCGATTGCCAGACATGAACTTTTCTGCACATTTGAAGACGTGGTAAAAAAGCGGCGGCGAAGCTTTACGTCCTGGCGGGCGTTTTTTTATCTGGTACACAGACCGTTTCGCTTAGCGGAAATTATTTCCTGTATGGTGCAGTACAAATTGGAGCCAAAACGGATGAGACTGGTTTATCCGTATGTTGATAAAGAACCAAATATGGTGTTGATTGAGGGAGTTCGTGGAGAAATCGTCAATTAACAGTCGAAAAACCGTTAATTGCATACGAGGGATACGAACCAATACACAGAGGAAGTGAGGCGGATGTATTATGATTAGAGAAGATAAAACGGAATGTTATATTTGTGTTACGCCGATTGGCAATTTGGAGGATGTTACACTTCGTGTTCTCCGCATTTTAAAGGAAGCCGATGTTGGCGGCCGAAGATACCGGACAGAGCATCAAGCTTTTTGAATCATTATGAAATCAAGACACCGCTTGTCAGTTACCATGAACACAATAAATATGAAAAGACACCGGTTTTAGTTCAGCGCATGCTGAAAGGTGAGACGATTGCACGTTACGGATGCCGGCACACCGGCAATTTCGGACCCTGGTGAGAGGATTTGGTTAGGGCGTGCTATGAAGCGGGAATCCCAGTTACATCTCTTCCGGGACCGGCAGCGGTAATTACAGCACTGACCTTGTCCGGTATGCCTGCCCGCCGGTTTACTTTTTGAAGGATTTCTGCCGGTGGATAAAAAAAGGAAAAAGAAAAGAAGTGTTAGACCGCCTTGCCAAAACGACCTGTACGACAATTTTTTTATGAAGCACCGCATCGCCTGAAAAAAACACTTGCACTGTTTTGTGAACTTTTGGGGGAAAAATCACCGATTTCCATCTGCAAGGAGCTAACAAAAACATGAAACGGCACTTCATTTTACTTTAGGTGAGGCAGTGGCGTATTATGAAGCGAACGAGCCAAAAGGTGAGTTTGTGCTTGTACTGGAAGGAAAAGTGCGGCAGATATGAACCGCGCCAAACAGGAGAAGTGGCAGGAAAATGCCGCTGCCCAAACATATGAAAATCTATGAAGATAAAGGGGGCTTAGCCGCAAAGGAAAGCGATGAAGGCAGTGGCGAAAGACCGAGGCGTATCAAACGGGAGATATATGCGAAATTACTCGAAGATGAGTAGGGGGCGAAGTTTACTGGGTGAGGTTGCCATAAGTTGACTGGATTTTGAAAAATTGCAAATACGGTCATTCGTTTTATAGACATAAGGTGACTGAAATTCCATTTTGTGTTAAATAGGTCAACCAAATAGTCTTAAACGAATGACCGTATTTGCAATTATGTGAATTAAAGGCCAACAAATACATTTCAAAAAGTTGACTCAATTTAGAAAAAACAAATATAAGTCAACGAAAGAGTAAAATTTTGTTGACCGTGGGAGAAGTTTTTCTAAATCAAGTCAACATGATAGTTATTATGTAAGAAATCTATTTTCCCATCACGGCTTTAATTCTTCTAACATCAGCGGAGGAGGCTTATCAACTAAAATTTCATCTTCTTCTGAAACAGGTCAGCAATAATCTGAGCCGTCTCGCTCATCCCCAAACATCGGATTTGATACATAAGTCATAATTTTGGCATTGCCCCAGTCAGTTTTAGTAAAATGTCTGCAGTGAATTAATCCGTCATGGTGGAGCAGATAATCCGGTATTTTGGGCTGGCTGGGTGTTAATCCGGTATCTTTTGACACTTGATACAAGAGCTTTTTGAACCATCAGGTGATCGGACATCAAAGGGTAGTGTGAAGTGTTTTTTCATAATAACCTCCATAATTAGAAATCTAATCGAATGTGCACCATGAAAAACCAAAAAAGTCAATGAGAATTATTTTGAAAACGGAAACTTTCATTGTTGCCCGGACGCAAGTGTGGTATAGTTATGCTCAAAGAGAGGTGTGAAAAAATATGGCATCAAGTAAAGATTATTTGCAGTTTATATTAGAACAGTTATCGGATTTAGAAGAAATTACTTACCGCGCTATGATGGGAGAATATATTCTTTATTATCGTGGTAAAATTGTAGGTGGAATTTATGATGACAGATTACTTGTAAAACCAATAAAATCGGCGGTTTCTTATATGCCGGAAGCTGCTTATGAATTGCCTTTATGAGGGCGCAAAAAGAAATGTTATTTGTGTGGACAATGTTGACGATAAAGAGTTTTTTGGCAGGACTTTTTCGTGCGATGTATGATGAATTGCCGGCACCGAAAAAGAAAAGTAGGTGGTTATTTTTAAACTTATTGACTAGGATATATATATCACAGTATATACTAATAATAGAAGAAAAAGGGTTGATTATTATGATGACTGCAAAAGTATTTAAAAAATGGGAGAAGCCAGGCAGTAAGACTTCCAAAGAATGTAGATTTGACACCGATGAGGTGGCGGTTAATAGAATTGGCGATAAGTTGTACTTCTTATGCCAAAGACGGATAAATGGGATTCTTTATGCAAGCCATAGATATGTTTTCGGACGATTTTATGGAAGATGGGCGTAGCGATTGGGTGGAACAGGAGCGTGAGGAATTATGAGATATATGTTGATACAAATATATGTATTTATGCAATTAAGAATAATAAGAGAGCAAGTATTTATTCGTTTAAGAGAACACAATCCGCAGGAGTTATGTATTTCTTCTGTTACATATGCAGAATTAGTGCATGGAGTTGAAAAAAAGCAAAGCAATTGAGAAAAATAGGGTGGCTTTTGGCTTTGTTGTTGGCAAATATTGACATTGTGAGTTTTGATTCTTTAGCAGCACAGAGTTATGGAAAGATTAGAGCAGACTTGGAAAAGGCGGGAACTCCTATTGGACCGCTGGATATGATGATAGCTGGTCATGCTAAGTCACTGAATTATATTGTCGTAACAAATAATACAAAAGAGTTTGAGAGGGTAAAAGGCTTAAAACTTGAAAATTGGTAGTGTAGTTTTTGTTAAATGAATTATGTTATAGGATAAAAGAAATGCCAAAAGAGATAGTGGCATTTAGGAGGCGAGTAAATTATGGGAGAAATATTGATCAATCAATTATTTGCGGGTGCATATTTACATGAAGGGACTAATATAGGGCATGAGGTGATTAATCTTTTTTAGGGATGATAATGATGAAAACTATCTTTTTATTGCACCTATGGGAAATGTCAAAGGCGACATAATGTTGATAAAGTACTGTTTGTTCAAAATATTGCGGGTAGAGAAACGATGGAAGTCGTGATGAAGGCAGAAGGACTAAGTAACACATCGGCGGATGATGTTCAGAAGATTTTTTATGCTGGTGTAAATATTACTGATATATTTAATAAAAATCTATATCATGGTGAGGCTGAGACATCAAAAACAAATAGTATGGCTACATATTGTGCAAAAGATGTTAGGTTTCCTAAAAAGGTAAAAGAATTATTATTACTGTAGATTCCAGTTATGAGGTTGAGGATGAAAAAAAAATACGGTTGTAATTCGGTTGATTTTAATAAGAAGAAAATTGTTGGACAAAAAGTATGCGGACGTATTTATCAGAAGAATTATATCCTTCAATACACGCAAAGGTAGAAGAACTATTGGCAAATACATCTTTGTGGGAAGAATCTAATAATACGCAGAAAATGATATCAGATGGCTCATATACTAGGACAAATATATCTTTTCTTGAAATTATCAGGAAGGAAAATGATGAGTTGATAATGTCTAATTTATTAGCTTACTATTTCAATTATAGACATGATATGTTTGTTAAATTTGCAGAAGATGTATTAGGAGTTCATGGTTTCGAAAATTCCTTTTGAGATTATACGAGAGTCTGTAAAGAATATTGATTTATGGATTCGTGATGAACGCCATGTATTGGTAATTGAAAATAAGATAAAATCGGGTTTTAATGGCAAAACAGATGATGGTAAAAATCAATTGAATAAGTATTATGAATATACAGAGAGATATATAAAGGAAAAAATGGAATTAATGAGGCGCATTATTTTTTGTATTTGTTCCTAATTACAATGATTTGTCGATAGATGATCTAATGATTAAAGAAAAGTACAAGATTATATATTATAGTGAAATATATGATTTTTTTCAGGGAAAATGCGGCGGAGTATTTAAATGATAAATACTTTTCTGATTTTCTTTGTGGCTTAAGGAATCAGACGATGACGTATTCTGAGTTGCGTTTTAGTATAATGAGAAGTAGATTCCTTGAGAAAATCAACCAAAGATAAAAATTCAAGAAAGATTATTTAGGAGGACACACAACATGTTATACATTATGCGCCACGGAAAAACCGATTGGAATGCATTGCACAAACTTCAGGGAAGAACGGATATCCCATTAAATGACGAAGGAAGATTAATGGCATCCAAAGCACGAGGAATATAAGTCGTTGAATATCGATGTATGTTACTGTTCTCCGTGATTCGGGCAGTGGAGACGGCGCAGATTGTGCTGAAAAACAGGGGAATCAATTATAACAGATGAACGGCTGGTAGAGATGAGCTTTGGTGATTATGAGGGAATTGAAAATAGTTTTAAAATTCCGGATTGTCCAATTAACCTTATCTTTCACAAACCGCAGGAATACATAGAATCAATTGGTGGGGCGGAAACATTTGCAGAGCTTTTTGCGAGAACAGGTTCCTTTTTCTGAAGGAAGTAATAGAACCTCAATTGCAGGAAGGAAAGGATGTTCTTATTGGGGACATGGCGCGATGAATTCAGTATTATATGTCAGGTTAAGAATAAGCCAATCGAGGAGTTTTGGAGTGCGGGGCTTGAACAGTGTAAGATTTTACAATTGTAAATTGAGAGGAACAGGGGAGAAGGAATTAAAAGTTGACAATGCGGTTAGCCTATGCTAACTTTGAACTGACAGAAAAGAGTGGGATTATCATTCGAATAAGATACTGGAGGAAGAGCAATGAAAAAGTTGTTTTTGAAACCGAAAAAGATGGTTTTTATGGAACTTATTATGTAAATCCCAAAGGTTCAGACTGTGTGGTTATTGGATTGTTTGGAGATGACCCCAATGATTATATGGCGAAGTGCGGGGCAAAATGGCTTCATAAAAATGGTGTCAATGTTCTTTGCATGTCGCCGGGAAAGAAAAAATTACAGCCATGTAAATTTTCCCACTCGAACGTATTGAGACGGCAATCAGTGGCTGAAAAATAATGGAAATCAAAAAATCGGAATTATGGGAATGAGTACAGCGGGTATGGATGCTCTTGTTGCAGCTTCTTTATTTTCAGATATTACGCTGACATTTGCTCTTACTCCTAGTGATTTTTGTATGGCAGGGATTTGAACAGGGAGAAAAGGATGGATGCAAAGAATGGCCGATTCCGGGAGCGTCCACTCTTTCCTGGAAGGGAGAGCCGCTTGCCTATATGCCGTTTATATATGAGCATCCGGTATATTGGCAGAAAATTCAGGAAGAAACAAAAGGCTCCGGTGATATTGAACGCAGCACCTGCCTGTTTATTGACTCTGAAAATGCAAAGAGAACATACCGAAGAGGAAATGATTCCGGTTGAGAATATAAAGGGCAGACTGTTTCTTGTAGGAGCCGAGGATGATTCCTTCTGGGAAACAGGAAAATACATCCGCCGCATGGATGAACGGTTAAAAGAGCGCCCGCATACCTGTGAGTATGTGCCGCTCGTGTATGAACACGGAACTCACTTTGTACTGCCGGAATCTTTTTGCTTCGCAAGGCTTTGCCTGTGGGACTTAAATTTGTGATGCGATTTATTTTCAAAGCGGCAAAAGAATATCAAATGAGTGTGAAAAAACGCGAAAAGATATTGACAGAAGACTTTCTTCTGCCCTAAAAGAGTGGCGGGAAGAGTAGATTATGAAACTTTGCAGGAGATATTTGCAGTTAGTTGACCTGATTTGCCAAAAACCATAAATCCAGTCAACCACTTTATGGACAAAAAAGTTGACTTAAAAATCGATTTTTTCCAAATAGGTCATCAAAAGTGCCTCAAGAGAATGACTGTATTTAAGATAATGTAAATTTTATAATGGCCTCATAAATTAAGACACTGAACGCGACATTTCTTAATGAATCTGATATACTATAACCAACAAATGAAAGAAGGTACTTATTATGTCCAGATCAAGAAGAAATTTCAGTGCTGAATTTAAAACCAACCTCGTACTCCAGCTGCTTAAGGGAGAAAAAAGAACTTAATGTCCTTGCTGTTGAAAACGATATTCAACCAAATCTCCTCCGCAATTGGAAGAAAGAATTCCTTACAAATGCTTCTCTTGCTTTTGATAACAAGAGGGAAGACAATCTCCGGGAAAAACTTGCCGAAGAACGCAAGGAAAAAGCCGAATACGCCAAAAAGGTCGGTCAACTTACTATGCAGGTTGACTGGCTCAAAAAAAAATCTGAAGAAGTTATCGGACCTGACTACGAGAGTAAATTTAGTCCGAAACCTTTCGACGACTAAGGAACTGCCGGTTTCTACAGGAGCTAAACTACTCGGAATCAACCGTACCAGCGTATATTATGGAGGCATCCCGGTTTCAGAGGAAGAATTGGAATGCAAAGCTATCATTGACCATCTGCACACTGATAATCCTACTTGGGGAGCCCGTCAGATGTCTGCTCAACTTAAACTGCGCGGATATCAGGTTGGTCGCCGTAAAACAGGCAGATATATGCGTGAAATGGACATTACACCGATTTATCCAAAGATGAATCTGTCTAAGCGCATGAAGCAGGCAAAAGTCTGTCCGTATCTGCTTCGTAACGCAGTCATTGACCGTTCCAATCAGGCATGGTCGATTGACATTACATACCTTCCAATGAAGCATGGATTTCTTTATCTGACAGCCATTATCGACTGGTACAGCCGTTGTATCGTTGGCTGGGATGTTGATGATACTCTGGATACCACTATGGTCATCAACGCCTGTAAAAAAGCATTTAAAGTAGCTAAGCCGTTAATCATCAACTCGGATCAGGGAAGCCAGTTTACCAGTGACAAATACATCGAATTTATTCGAGATAATGGAATTCGGCAAAGCATGGATGGCAAAAGCCGATGGGCAGACAATATCATGATTGAGCGCTGGTTCCGCAGCTTCAAGTATGAGGAAGCATATCTCACGGAGTATGCTAATCTCAAGGAAGCAAGAGAAGCCATCGGAAGGTATATCTACACCTATAACTTTGAAAGATGCCATCAGTCCATTTGGAACAAACGACCTGCCGAGGTATACTATCCGGTAATGCTTCTGGATGCAGCCAGAGCAGCCGCATAATATAAAAATCCGGGAAATGCTTCACACATTTTCCATGTAACTCGTCAACATATCAGTTCATTATAAAAATCTCAAATTTTTGTCTTGACAACTGAGCCATTATATTTAGGTCAACAAAAATATTGTAAAAAGTTGACTTAATTAGAGAAAAAGTAGAAACAGGTCAACGCAGCGTTTACATTTCTTTTTTATCATACGACGGTGCAGCCAAATCACATAATACATAAAAAGACGCCCGAAGTCTGGGAAAAACTTCGGGCAAACACTAAAGGGATATATGATTAAATTAAACCAGCAAGCTTTGATAATTCGCGGATTGATTCTTTGGAAACTAATTTTCCTTTGTACTCAATCAAATCCTCTTCAGAACCAGTAAAGATATCCTGTTTCTGTCTCTCACATTTTCTTAAAAATAATTTTGTCATCTTCAGTATATATTTCCAATAATTCGCGGTCTTTAAATCCTAAAGACTTGCGAAGTTCTTTTGGCAGAGTAATACGTCCGACTGCATCTAATTGTCTTGCAATACCTGTTTCAATCATAGGTTTACTCCTTTGAAAACTTTTTTAACGTAGTCAACTATAGTACGTTTTTGACATTTTGTCAAGTGATTCGACGATTAAAAGAGTATAAAAAACAATGAAAAAGAATAGACCTTTTTATGACACACGGATGCATATAATAATAAGAAAAGGATGCTTTATTTTTTGTCCTAAAAGTGATAAAATGAAAATAATTAATCCGTGAAAGGAGTGTATTTCATGAAAAAAAAAAAGTAAAAGGGGATTATGGATTCTTGGATTTTTGTGTGTGATGGTTTCGGGGATTGTGCTGTCAAACAGCAAAAGCCGGGCAAAAATAGTTATCTATCCGACTGTTGCAAGTGGGGAACAAGTTAAGGAAAGTAATAATTGTGTGATTGACTATTCCAACACGGCAGACGGCTATGTGATGGTGAAATTTAAGAAGGCACTGGGACCTACGCTGAAATGCGTCGTTACGACTGGGGGACAGGCGCTGAATGATGGTTACAAATATACACTTTCCGTGAATAAGTATCAGGTTATTCCATTGACGGAAGGAAATACTGCCTATACGATTTATCTGCTTTATGAAGTGGGTGGTCGTTATGCGATGGAGATGACATTGAAAGTAAATGTCGAAATGACCGACCAGTTTGGGCTATCTGCGTCCGAACCAGTTTGTAAATTACACGAAAAGCACGAAAGTTGTGAAGAAAGCAGCCTCGATTACAAAAAATTGTAAAAACGATTTGGCAAAGGTTAAAAAGGTATACAACTATGTCATTAAAAATTATAAATATGACAAAAAAACTTGCCAAGACGGTAAAAGCCGGGTTATGTGCCAAATCTGAATAAGATTTATAAGAAGAAAAAAAAGGAATCTGTTTTGATTATGCGGCAGTAATGACTGCGATGCTGCGAAGTCAGGGAGTTCCAACAAAACTTGTTGTCGGCTATACCGGAAATGCCTATCATGCATGGATTAACGTGTATTCCAAGAAAAAAGGACGCATTTCCAAAATGATTTACTTTAACGGTAAGAAATGGAAACTGATGGACCCGACATTTGCTTCGACCAGTAAATCGAGTAAGTCCATTATGAAATACATAGGAAATGGTAGAAATTACAAAGAAAAATTGAGTTACTAATCAGGGGAGTGTGTCATGAGTAAGCAAACAGTAAGTAATGAGTATGTTTCTGCTTTTTGTCTGGAAATGTCGCTTTTACTGCATGCCGGCATTGGAATCGAAGATGGATTGTATCTTTTTAATTGAGGACGAAAGGACAAAAAGCAAAAAAATGCTGGAGCAGTTAGCGGATTTGGTGACGGAAGGTAAACCGTTTTCCGAAGCAGTTCGGGAGGTTGGTACGTTTCCGAAGTACGTCGGCGATATGATTGAAACCGGTGAGGGAGACAGGGCGGTTGGAGCAGTCCTTTCAGGCACTGGCAGATTATTACGACAGGCAGCAGCAGTTGATGTCGCAGATTCGCAGTGCCCTTCTGTATCCGTTTATATTGATGATTTTGATGTTAGTAATTTTAGTTGTGCTGCTTGTCAAGGTGCTGCCGATTTTCAATCAGGTCTATGAGCAGCTTGGCGGTACGATGGGCGGCACGGCGAAGCTTTTACTGCGGTTTGGCGACTGGCTCGGAAGTATCATGCCGGTGTTGTGCGGTATCATATTTGTCATTGTTTTAGTGGCAGCAGTGATTGCCTGCAGCAAGAGGGCAAAGAGGCTTTTTGTGAAACTGTATAAAAAAGTTTTCGGCGGACACGGAATTGTGCGCCGGATGGGTGAAGCAAGATTTGCGTCAGCGATGGCGATGGGAATGATGAGTGGATTAAATACCGAAGATGCATTCCGTACAGCGATGCTTTTTCAGGACGTAAATCAAAAAGACGAAGAAGCGTTATGAGAAATGCCTTGAGATGCTGGAAGTGGGCGAGCCAATGGCGAAGTCATTCCGAGAAAATGAAGTGTTGGAAGCGTCATTTTGCCGGATTTTAGATTTGGGTGCCAAAAAGTGGTACATCTGATACGGCAATGGCAGAAATTTCACGGCGTATGGACGACAGAGTGCAGTTGAATTGCACGAAAAGTTGGAAAGATTGAGCCCGATTGTCATTATTACTTCAATTCTTGTAGGAATTGTTTGATAACCGTGATGTTACCGTTGATTCATATCATAATAAGTCTTCGATTGGATAGGATGGATGAAAATGATGAAGCAGAGAAGTTTTTTAATTATAAAAATTGTATTGCTGGACAGCGGTGATTGGCGGACTGCTTTATGCGATGAACGCGGGGCGGCAAAGGCTGAATCAGGGGCAGGAGGCAGAGGCATGAAAACAACTCGAAAACTCCATTCGTAAGGGCAACAATGACCTGCTATGCGACAGAAGGCATATATCCGCCTACCCTGAATATTTAAAGAAAAAAATTACGGAATCAGATTGATGAAAGCCGTTTTTACCGTCTTTTATGAAGTATTTGCCAAAAATTTGATGCCGGAAATACAGTAATGGAAAATCAGGGCGGGTCGATTAGCAATGAAGAGAAGCAGTCAGAGACATAGTATTGAAAATGTATTTGTTCTTGTATTGTTTGCTATCTTTGCCATGACAATTGTGGCAGTTCTAGCATTGGGAGCAAATCAATATAAAAAAGTTTGGTCGAGCGTGATAATAATGCATACAACAAAAAGAATTATCACGTCTTATGTCTGCCAGATTCGTGGTTATGACAGAGCAGATGCCGTAAAAAGTGGGGGCGGATTTGCTTCGCCGGATGTGGATGATGAGGTAAATACGCTGCATCTTTTTGGAAACAATCGATGGCATTCGGTATGATTTGAAAATTTATTATTACCAGGGTAAGGTGTATGAGTTGTTTTTGCTGCTGAGGAATCGAGATGAAGCCGGAAGATGGTGTGGCGATTATGGATGCGAAAGATTTGCATTTTGAGAAAAAGGCATCTCATACGAATTACATCCAAAGATAGCGAAGGACGTGAGAATGAGACAACCGTTTCTCTGCGAAGTGAAGAAAAAGCGGGGGTGGCATTGTGAATTATGAAAGAAGCAAAGCTCCGTTAGCTCTGATGGAGCAGATTATTATGATTTTAGTGTTTGCGCTGGCGGCAGCCGTGTTTTGCGCATTTGTCTATGCTAATGGATTATCTACGCGTGGTGAAAGGAAAACATTGCGGCGGAACACGGGAAGTAATTGAGATGTGGGGTAAAACGTGCGCCGGCGACTGGCAGAAATAGTAGGGGAGATGCCCGTCAGATTGAGGGAGATACTCTGGAAATTCCTTTTGAGGCAGGACCATATGACGGTCCAAATGATAGAACGGATGCAGATGGTATTTGACAAAATGCAAAAGTTACCGTTTTTGATGAAAATAAAGGAAAAAAATTTATCATGTTGCGGCGGCGGCAGAGGGGACATCATGAAAAAACAAAGCTCATTCACAAGCGTTGGCGGCAGTTCGATTCTGACGATTTTTGCCGTGTTATGTTTTTGGTATTTGCGCTTTTGTCACTGTCGACGGCAAAAGCAAACTATAACCTGGCAGAAAAATCCGTAAAAGCGGTGAGTAATTACTATGCAGCAGATACGAAAGCAGAAGAGATATATTCACAGATTCGGGCAGGTAATATGCCGGATGGTTAGTGAAACAGAAAGGAAATACTTATTCTTCTTGTGCGATTGATGATAAGCAGAAACGCTTGTTGAAATCAAAAAACAAAAAAAAAATTTCATGTAGTAAAGTGGGAGAAGCAGTATACCGGTGAGTGGAAACCGGACGATATCATCGTTGTTTGGGATGGAATGGAACAAATGCTTCTAGACTAAAGAAAGAGAGAAAAGATATGGAACGTTTAGTGGAAATATTAAGAAAAGCGGTCTCTGACGGAGCATCGGATATTTTTATTGTTGCCGGTGGTGCATTGAGTCATAAGGTGGATGGCGAAATTCGTCCAATGGAAGCTTCGGCGGAGCGTCTGATGCCGGATGACACAAAGGTGCTTTTAGATGAAATCTATGAGTGCGCCAGCCGGGAGAAAACACATTTTTTAGAAGAGGGAGATGATGATTTTTCCTTTGCCATTGAGGACTTGGCGAGATTTCGTGTCAATTCATATTTCCAACGTGGCTCACAGGCGGCGGTTATCCGTGTTGTTTCGTTCCGGATTCCGGATTACAAGGGACCTGGGAATTCCGGAAGAGGTAATTGCTCTGTCGAAACTACAGCACGGCATGATTATTATTTCAGGAACGGCTGGAAGCGGGAAATCGACGACACAAGCATGTATTATCGATGCGATTAACAAAGAGCGGGAAGCGCATATTATTACGCTGGAAGACCCGATTGAGTATTTGCACCGAAACCAGAAAATCGTTAATCAGCCAGCGTGAAATTGCAATTGATACCGAGAATTATCTAACCGGACTTCGTGCATGTCTGCGTCAGGCGCCGGATGTCATTCTGTTAGGGGAAATGCGCGATGCGGAAAACGATTCGCACGGCGATGACAGCAGCGGAAACCGGACATCTTGTTATTGCAACACTGCACACCAAAGGGGAGCGGTAAATACGATTGATCGAATTGTGGACTCCTTCCCGGCAGATCAGCAGGATCAGATTAAAATCCAGTTATCACTTGTGTTGGAGACTGCATCGTTTCCAGCAGCTACTGCAGAGAAGGCGGCGGCATGATTCCTGCGGTGGAAATTATGAAAATTGTGCCGGCGATTCAGAACATGATTCGAGACAGCAAAAAACTATCAGATTGATAATGTCATTCAGACGTCCGGAGAACTGGGGATGGTTTCGATGGATCAGTATATTTTTGAAACTGTACCGGAAAGGCGAAATCAGCGAAGAAACCGCACTTTTTATCCGCCATTAATCCGGAACAGTTAAAAGAGAAAAATTAAGCCGGTAATTATTTTTTAGTATTTGGAAGGACGAAACGCACTACAAAAGATTTCGTCCTTTGGCTCAAAAAAATAACACCCTTTGCCTTGTCAACGATGAGGCGGGCAGACTGGTACCGATACCCATACCGGAATGTTTTGTTGAGAAGAACCGATTCGCTTTTTGGATTGGTTCTTTTTTTTGCAGCTATTTTCAATCATTGCAACAATGTTGTTTTTCTGTGGCTGAATCTGGACGCGGATATACGCATTTTCCGGTGTCTGGCTTGCGGCCTCCCATGCATTTCAAAAGATTACCAAACAAAATCGAAAAGTCAGTGTCGGGAATCGACAGTGTTTGCGGAAGATTTGCCAGACACTCAAAAGGCTACGCCGTTGTTTTGCAGAGTGTCTGATAGTATTGTAAAATTGCATCCGCGAAGCATATTACGGCATAATACGATACGTCCCTTTCTGCTCCCTCTGCTCTGCGTATTGTGCCAAGTATTCCAGTGCTTTTCGCGCTCATTATTTTGCAGATAGGTTGTGACAGTCTGCATATGGTGACGGTGGTCGTGGCGCAGGCGAATTGATTCGTCAATGCGTTCCGTAAGTTCCTGATAGTGCGCCTTCTGAATTTCAATCTGTTTTGCCAGATAATGAGTTTCTTCCTCAAAAACGCGCGCCGAAGAAGGTAAATAACAATACTCATCGATTACATACCTGGAGCCAAGGAATCCTCAACCAGTAAAAGCAAGGTTCCCAGTGTAGTGCAAACTGGACCATTCATAATGACCTCGCTTTATAATTTATGTTTATTATAAACAACCATCTTTTATATAAGCAGCATGTGTTCAATGAGTTTATATTTTCAGTTTCTGCTATTTTCCATGATAAGACCAAGGGAAATTCCTCTCAGGGTGCTTATTGGTTTATCAGTTATTCTTCAACTTTTCTTCTGTTTCCGCTTCAACTTCCGCCTCTTCATGAACCGGAGCTACCAGAAAAAGCTGATTCTCTTGCGAACTTCATCTATACCGATACGGACAGTCAGATCATCGCCAACCCGGCGGATATAGCCCGGTTTCTTGTTATGATCTGTGTCATCTCATTGATGTGGGCAGGCCGGTAAGACAAATCTTCAGTTCTACAATAACGCCGAATTCAAAGGATTTTTACCTCTTGCTGCGACTTATATCATCCACTTCATGGTCTTTGGCAGCGGTTTCCACATAGTTCGGAGGCTTGAAGTCCATATGACTGAAAGAAATTCTCTGCTTTTTCTCTGTCAAAAGACCAATCTTAACGTCAATCACCTGTTCCGGCTGAGGGAACATCTTCCACAGCAAATCTTTCTCCAGGACACATCGGATATAAACAAGCCTTCAATGCGTTCAGCGCAACAAACGCGCCGTAAAGGCATAATTTCTTCACGGTACCTTTCCAGCACTTCGCCGTTTTTCATACCCGCTGGTGACCCTGTTCTTCTTCAGCCTGGGCGTGGGGCTTTTTCTCGCGGCAGCAACGGTCTTTTTCCGGGACATCATGCACATCTGGAGCGTCTTCGCCACGGCGCTGCTCTACTTCTCCGCCATCTTCTACGACCCCACCCAGATGACCTTCTCCATCGGCGGCTTCAACATGCAGCAGATCATCAAGCTGAACCCGATGTATTGGTATATCACCGGTTTCCGCCGCACCCTGATGTGGGGCATCCCGCTGGACATCAATATGTTCGCGGTGTCTGCGGCATCTGCGCCGTAGTGTCCATGGTGGTGGGGCGTGCACATGTTCCGCAAAACGCAGGACCGTTTTGTGCTGCATATTTAAGGAGGAAGAACAATGGAACCGATCATCAAAGTGGACAATGTTTCCATGTGCTTCAACCTCTCCAACGAAAAGCACGAGAGTCTGAAAGAATACCTGCTTGCCATGGTGCAGGGCCGCCTGCAGTACGATGAATTTTACGCCCTCAGGGACGTGAGCCTCGACATTATGCCCGGCGATTTTTACGGCCTTGTGGGCCTGAACGGCTCGGGCAAATCCACCCTGCTCAAGACCATTGCCGGGGTGTACAAGCCCACCAGGGGCAAGGTGACCGTCCGCGGCTCCATCGCCCCGCTCATCGAGCTGGGCGCGGGCTTTGATATGGACCTGACTGCCCGGGAGAACATCTATCTCAACGGCACGGTGCTGGGCTTCTCGCCCAAGTATCTGGACGAAAAAATTTGACGAGATCGTAGAATTCAGCGAGCTGGAAAACTTTCTGGATGTGCCGCTGAAAAACTACTCCTCCGGCATGGTGGCGCGCATCGGCTTTGCCATTGCCACCATCACCAAGCCCGATATCCTCATTGCGGACGAGGTGCTGTCGGTGGGCGATTTCCTGTTCCAGCAGAAGTGCGAAAAAGCGGATGCAGGAGCTGATGGCAGGCGGCACCACGGTCATTCTGGTGTCTCACCCATTGAGCAGATCGAGCGGATGTGCACCAAGGTGGCATGGCTGAGCCACGGTCACCTGAAAATGAATGGGGATACGCCAACAGTCTGCGCCGCCTACAAGGCAACCAGCAGCGCGAGCGAGGCCTGATATGAATGTACGGTTGAAACGTGCCAAGGAACTTGCCGGCTATGCTGTCCAGCTGACGAAAGGAAGAGGGCCTGCCCACCATGGTCAAACGCGGCGCGGGCTTTGTAAAGCGCCGCTGCTTTGGCAAGCGTGCGCGCTACCTGCCCGCCAAAAAGGTGCTGGAAGCCCAAAATGCTGAGATGGCCGACAAAACGGCGACAGACTGCGGCCTGCCCACCATCTCGATCCTGACCCCGCTGTACAATACACCCGGAAAAATACCTGCGGGATTTCTGGATTCCTTTGTGGGGCAGACCGCGCCCAACGGGCAGCTCTGCCTTGCGGATGCTTCCGACGCCGCCCACGCCGATGTGGAAGCGCATCGTGGAGGAATATCAGGCAAAGTAATCAACAAATCGTATACAAAAGATCGAAAACAAGGGCATCGCGGCCAAACACAAACGCCGCGGCGCAGAGCTTGCCGCAAGGGAGTATCTGGCGCTGGCTGACCACGACGACATTCTTGCACCCCACGCCATGTACACCATGGGCAAAGCAGTTCTGCAGCTGCGGCAGCGTAGGGCGGGCCGGACGGCTTTTCTGTACAGCGATGAGGCCCTCTTTTGCAAGAGCATCCGGCGGCCGATGGTGGCGCACTTCAAGCCGGACTACGCCCCGGATTACCTGCTGTGCTGCAACTACATCTGCCATCTGGCGGTGTTCCAAAAAGCACTGTGGGAGCAGCTGGGCGGCGAACGCCCGGAGATGCGACGGCAGCCAGGATCATGATCTGTTCCTGCGGCTGCTGGAAAAAACGTACCAGCGGTGCGGCCCATGTGCCGCAGGTGCTCTATTATTGGCGGGTCCATGCGGGGTCTACTTCCGGCGGTGCAGACGCCAAGCCCTATGTGGCGGCAGCGGCCAAAAAGGCGCTGGCAGACCACCTGACCCGCACCGGCCGCACCGGTACCGTGGAGGACGGCCTGTTTCCCAGTACCTACCGGGTGAAGTGGGATATTGTGGGCGACCCGAAGGTGAGCATCCTCATCCCGAACAAGGACCACACCGAGGATCTGGAAAAGTGCCTGCACAGCATCTGGACAAAACCGAATGGGAGCATTTTGAGGTTATCGTGGTGGAGAACAACTCCACCGACCCCGCTACCTTTACCTACTATAAGGATGCCGCGGAAGCGCTATGAGGGTCTGAGGGTGGTCACCTACCCGCAAAAAGGGCTTCAACTTTTCCGGCATCAACAACTTTGGCCGCAGATATGCCACCGGCGCTTATCTGCTGCTGCTGAACAACGACGTGGAGGTGCGGAGCGGCGACTGGCTCACCGAGCTGCTGCGGCAGTGCGCCCACCCCGGCAGTGCGGCCATCTGCGGCGCGGATGCTCTTTACCCGGACGAGACCATCCAGCACGCGGGCGTCATTACCGGGCTGGGGCGGCTACGCGGGGCACAGCCACAAGTATAACAAAGGCCGGCGGCAGCGGCGTATCTGTTCCGCGCCGCTACCGTGCAGAACTTTTCCGCCGTGACGGGTGCCTGCCTGCTGGTCAGGACCAGCGTGTGGGACGAGGTAAAGGGGTTGGACGAAGCCTTTGCGGTGGCCTTCAACGATGTGGACTTCTGCCTGCGGGTGCGGGATGCGGGCTACCGCATTGCGTGGACGCCCCTACGCCCAGCTGACCCACTACGAGAGCAAGAGCCGCGGCGGAGACGAAAAAGACCCGGTAAAGGCACGACGCTTTGCCGCCGAGCAGCAGCTGGCTGTATGCCGTGCACGGCAAGGAAAACATCCTCGATGACCCCTACTACAACCCCAACCTGACCCGCGACCGGGAGGATTTTTCCGGAGAGCAACGATCTGCGCGGGCTGAAAGAGGGACGCATCACGGTGCAGTGGAGGGAAATAACAGCATGAACATCAAGGGTCATTTCGAGACCATCACCCGCCACAAGCTGCTGGTGATGAAATACTGCTTTGAATGCGGCTTGTACGAGCAGGGTCTGGCCCACGATCTGAGCAAGTATAGTCCCACCGAGTTCATCCCCGGGTGCATCTATTATCAGGGCGACCACAGCCCCAATGAGGCGGAGCGCGCAGCCGGGCTACACCTCCGCGTGGCTCCACCACAAGGGGCGCAACAAGCATCACCTCGAATACTGGATCGATTATAGCACCCCGAAAGCCGGCCTTACCGGCATGAAGATGCCCCTGCGCTATGTGTGCGAAATGGTGTGCGACCGCGTGGCCGCCAGCCAGATCTATCTGGGCGACAGGTACACCGATGCTTCCCCGTGGGAATACTACGAGCGCAGCAAGACCCACTACCTGCTTCACCCGAGAGACCCGTGCCCTGCTGGAAGAGCTGCTGAAGATGGTGCGGGACATCGGAGCAGGAGCGGACCTTCGCGTACATGAAGTTCCTGCTGGGCTGCGAAAAGGATTACTGAGCGTCATATCTGAATACCGCCGATGGTTCCATCGGCGGTATTTTTTCTTTGGGATGCTCCGCAGAAAACACAAAATCCCCAGCCCGGGCGGCACAGGCCGTTCAGGCTGGGGGGGGACAAGCGTGCGGGTCTACAGCACGCAGTTACTCTTCGTTGTCGTAGATGTGGATATAGCGCGGGGCGTTTTGTCCTGCCACAGCAGCAGGGCGGCGGTGAGCGCCACAGCGAGGGTGGTAAACAGGCAAGCAGAGCCTTGAGAACTTTCATGGTCAGGAACCTCCTTGGTCGATCTTGGCCTGAAAGTCGTTCAGCACAGCAAGGACGCTCCACCGGATAAGCAATTCTAGTATAGCATAATCCGCAGGGAAAGGCAAACGGCAGTACAAAGAAAAATACGGTGGTTAGAAAAACTAACCACAAAAAAAGAGCAAGAAAGTTCAGGGAAAAATACATCATTTTTGCGGGGTTGTCGTTGACTTCCAGCGCCAAAATGATACAATGGGTGTGTTAAGCAGCTGCTGTCCCTGTACCAGTGCGCCTGCATGGGCGTGGGGATGGCAATTCAAGCAGAATGGGGGATTTAAATCCATGTTGAACAAGCTGAAACGTGCGGCGCTTGGCGCGCATACGCCGCATGACAAGGCAACTGCTGCAAGCAAACCGATCCCGATGCCTCTGCCCGCGCAGGTACGCATCCTTATGAGCCAGCACATCGGCGCTCCGGCGAAAGGCTCTCTGGTCAAAAAAGGGCGACGAGGTGTTTGTTGGCACTAAGATCGGCGAGGCAGGCGGTTTCGTCTCTGCAAACATCCACTCCAGCGTCTCGGGCACGGTTGCGGCTGTGGAGCCCTTCCGTCTGTCCAATGGCCGCATGTGCGACTCCGTGGTCATCAAGACCGATGGCAAACAGACCGAGGATCCGGCTGTCAAGCCGCCCGTAGTGACCGATAAGGCCAGCTTTATCGCCGCTGTGCGTGAGAGCGGTCTGGTGGGTCTGGGCGGCGCAGGCTTCCCCGACTGACGTCAAGCTCCAGCCGAAGCCGCCGGTGGATACTCTGCTGATCAACGCCTCCGAGTGCGAAGTCTGGCTGACCAGCGACACGCAGGAGATGCTGAACTGCGCAGACGACATCGTCCGCGGCATCGAGGCTGTGCTGAAGTATACCGGCATCCCGAAGTGCGTCATTGGTATTGAGAACAACAAGCCCGAGTGCATTGACCTTGCCAAAAGAAGACGAAGACAAGCCCGCCATTGAGGTGAAGCCCCTGCAGCAATACGTAACTGAACGAAGTACAATTGGAG